>Ga0214544_1000303_pt1 | contig 83938 bp, 36 predicted proteins | sample CNSS3metaG_FD_160074 | JGI IMG/M metagenome (GOLD analysis project Ga0214544, IMG submission 160074) | Root nodule microbial communities from cowpea collected in UCLA plant growth center, Los Angeles, California, USA - CNSS3 | ecosystem: Host-associated > Plants > Roots > Nodule | place: USA...
CAACCCACTTAACCCACCAACCCGTGGTGGGTTGAGCCGGGTTACAGAATTTCTGGCTCACCAGAAAGTGAGCCGGGTTGGGTTCACTCATTTTCAACCCGGCTCGTGGTGAGCCAACCCGTGTGAGTCGGGTTGGCCCACTTTGACATGTCTAATGAATATATTGTGTAAGGCCATGTGTTGAAGTATCCGTCAGCTTTTCATAGAGATGTCAAAATGAGTTTCAACCCGTGAGCCAACCCGGCTCACCACGGGTTCAAGCCGGGTTGGGTTGAGAAAAATTCAACTTTTTCAAAAGTGGGTTGAACTCAACCCGGCTCACTTAACCCACGGGTTAAACGGGTTCGAGCCGGGTTGAAGGTGGGTTGGCCCACTTAACCCACCAACATTTTTTTACAATTTTTTTACAATTTTTTTTAATTTTTTTTAATAATTATTTACTATTCCTATTATATTTGTTCACAATTTCATAATTTTAAATACTAGAATGTTGCTTAATTATATTTGAATAGTTTAAATGTTTAATTAATTTGACTGTCAAGTTATATATATGTTGATACTTTAATCTTTAACTATATAATCTTTATAGTAAATTACTCAAGTAACCGTCTTATAAATAATTTTTTCTAAATTAGCATGAAAAAAATATATAATTTTTTTATTTATATTTTGTTGAATAGCATGACAGAAACTTTGTAATATTAGTCATGCTTCCTTAGACTAATGGATACTTTCTTGTAAATAATTCTTCACATATTGGCGGTAAGCATGATCAAAATATTGGTTCTTGATTTTAGTATGATTGTCATTTCATGGGTTACTTAAAAATTTATTTAAATATTTGAATACTAAAAAAAAATAAAAAAATAATTTTTTTAGGTGGGTTGGTGAGCTAACCCACTTAACCCGCCAACCCGTGGTGGGTTGAGCCGGGTTACAGAATTTCTGGCTCACCAGAAAGTGAGCCGGGTTGGATTCACTCATTTTCAACCCGGCTCGTGGTGAGCCAACCCGTGAGCCGAGTTGGCCCACTTTGACATGTCTAACCTCTGGTCATGTCCTGCAAGATCACAGCTCTTGTAATATTTTTACTTTTAAACAATTATATTGTTTATTTTAATCATACTTTAAAAATAAAAAAAAGTACAAAATCTTAAGTTTTAATTCCCGTGATTAAATTTATGTTAAAAGATATTTTGTAATTCATAGGAACATTAAAAAAGAAATCAAATAGTTTTTTTAAACAAACAATGTGACTAAATAAAATGAAAATAATAATAAAAATAAATGATAAGAAAAAAAAAGTGATAACTAAAAAATAATTAATTATTAAAAGATATTGATTATTAATAAGAATATGTGTTTGTGAGTGAGAGAGAAGAAAAAAAAAAGAAAGAAGAACGCAAAATATCATTATTAAGACAAATATGATTATGTAAGTCATCATAATCAATTTTAATGTGATTGAAAGTTGGAACAACAATTTGAATAACACCTATTTGAATGCAAATTAAGACTTTGAAAAAGGGAATTTTTTTCATATAATTTTACATCTCTAAATATGAAAATCGTGTTAATTTTGATAATAAATATCTTATAGCCTTTACATAAAGGATAACAAAAAAAAAAACAGTAGTCAAATTTATGTCTATAACAAAAAAATAGTTGATGCGTAACATAAAATTCCAATCTCTTTTCTTTATAAGTAGACTAATCAATAATTTTTTTTTAATAATATTCCATAAGGATTTGTTTCCTAAATTAGGAACAAGAGTTTTCATTATAAAAACAACAATGTTAATGCAATATTAAATTAAAACCTTAAGGATATAACAATATTTATAATATGTAAATGTTTCCTTTTAGCATTACTGTTTTGTTGAGGTCTTTCAACATAAAATAAGATAATTGATGCAAAACATCTTTATTAGAAAAAAAAAATCTGAAAAATAATTTCTTTGTATGGTCAAACGTAATAGTGTGTTTGGATGAGGCAATTGAAGAGGATAATTTATTTATTTGGAGAATTTGAAATTCTTTGTAGTGAAATATTTTGTTTAGATAGAGAAATTATAAAGCATTTAAAATAAAATGCATTTTTTTGAAGTATTTTAATTAGCTAAATTAGAAGAAATTCAAATACCCTAAAAAAAGGTAGAATTTGAAAATTTTCTCACTCAACCTCAAACGGACCCGGCAAACCCTACAACCATGACCGACTAGGTTGGCCAAATGATCCAGATATATCAGACCGACCTGACGATACAAACGGGTCGAGCAGGTCCGACGATAAAAACGGATCGGGCAGACCCGATGACCCAGACAGACTGGGGTGACCTGATGATACATATCGGTCGAGCGAACTTGACAACTCAAACAGGTTGGTCAAACCCAAAAACCCACACCGCCCGAGCAAACCCGACAACCAAGATGTGTCAAACTGGTCCAATAACCCAGATGGACAGGGTTGGCCCGACAACCTTTTGTCTATATTTGAACCTAAATCGATGAAAATATAAATTATTGACACAACATATGTTAAAAAATTGAACACAAAAAAGGAACTTCCATTACTTTTCCACGAGAACGCAGATATTAGAGAATAAAAAAAGGCAATTAATGATAGAATCTTCAAAACATAGACTTATGAACAGGGAGAAATAATATTTGGAAATTAAATCCTATAAAAATTCAGGATTGATGTCATATCGTGTTCATAAATAAAAACAAACTAGAAACAGATCCATGCTTTGCACACGAGGGGAGAGAGAAGGAGCATGTGTTGATAAATGGGAAAAAAGCAGTGAGCACAAACTACATGTGGAATGACACATGGATGCTTTTCATAATAGTATACTAATTAAAACATCATTATTGTAAATAGGGGATTATTAGGATAAAAATATCCTAATATCTCCATAGTAATTAGGAAAAATATCCCTAGAATTAACACATTCATTTCAGCAGATTTTATTTCCTTTTTGAAGATAATGTGATTGTTACAAATAGAGGACTTGAGAACGTAATTTGTATGATTGTAATTAATAAAATATTTCCTGATCAATGCATTTAGCATTATTTTTATCAATGCAAAAACACAAAGAATGCGTGTTAATTTATTTTTAATAATAGGTTGGTAACCAACACCTACAGAAAACCTATCTACCTGACTTAAATGCATATATGAATTTTTTAAGGAATAGTTAATATGAAGTTGATCAAGTTTCAGAAAATTAAGTATTTAATAAGTATAACTCCAACCATACCTTATCATCAGCTTTCTCATATCGCTCCCCTAGTGTATTTACAATTGCCTCAAGCACGGAAAAATGTTAAAAATTAAACAAACTCAAGGAAAAGAAAAATGGATTGAAACACTGTTAACACAAATGATTCCCTCTTCCTCTGTCTTGTTGATTTGTAAACCACCCCAACCCACTTTTAATTTGCAATTATTTGGTCCAAATGTTTGCATATTTAAGAGTGCCATTTTTTCCAAAATCTTTGCTCTGGAAAGGCTTGTAGTTTTGCTTCTCTATTGTTCTGAAAATGTTTTCTGGACAAGCCAATGCTGGTGACATGAAAAGGGGTTGGGCAACATCATTCTTAGTTCCTTTGTTGTCTTGGTTTGTTTTTCTTTGCTTTAAAATCTTGTAGCTCTTAACCACCTTATTGTCACCTAACCCAATTGTACTTTCAAACCTTAATAAAATATCTTTAAATAGACCACCACTACCCATAAAAAATATCTTATTAAACATTAGACAATCAATAATCGAGACAGAGTTATGGTGGAAGTTTCAATATAATCTCCTTTTCTCTCTTCTAAAATTTTGGTCGGAGTTATTTTAATAGTGTCCGTAACAAAATTGTCATCGTTCTAAGAAGAATATGATATGAGAAATGCATGAGGAAGCGAAAAGCACTAAAAAGCAAACCCCAATTGTTTAATTTTGGTGTCATTTTCTATCATTGTAATGTTTAATTATTTAGTATGAGAGAAATAGGTAAAAGATAATTAAGACATATTATTAAATTGTACGTAAAAAAGTAATAAGTTGAAAAATAAAAGATAATTAAATATAAAATTAATTTACTCGAAAAATCCATCCATTTCAGGAAGAAATGGTTTAAAACATGTAAAATTTGAAGAAAAACAAACTTTAAGCCGTATACATCTATTAAAAATTCATAACATAAAAATATTAATATTAAAAAAAATCCACGTTTCTTTTTCTATTTCATCATACAATTACATTTTAAAAAAAATATTATAATAGTTTTCTAATTATTATAATTTTTTTTAATTTTATATCACTATTTTTTAATTATTGTAATATTTGTAACAATTTATATTTAAATGTAAAGAATTTAAACAATTAAAATATAAATTAAATAACAAATAACTATATTTTGATATTATTAAAAATTTTAAAAAGATTTATTTTTTTGCAGAAATTAAAGATTATAAACGTTTCAAATTTTCATATTTCAAATTTTCAACAAAAAACTTATCTTTTAATTGTCAAATAAATATTTTCTTTTTTCTTTTTAATGAATATTTTAAAAGTTTAAAATATTTATTTTATATAAGAGATATATCAGTTAAAAATTTCAAAAATTATTTTTATCTATTTAATATGTGTTATATGAATTTATTATATAATTAATTAATAGAGTTAATTATTTAAGTATTTTCTTTCGAATAAAATAATGTGTCAAGTGTCAATTTAATATCAAAACCGTACATTTACTTAGTTTTGAAAATTAATATCAAATTAAAAATATTTAAAATAATAAACAAATTAAAAAATGCCTATAAGAGAATAAAAATACTATTAACTTGATGAAAAACAAAATTAGAAGGTACTAATAACAATTAGAAAATAATTATTGACCATTTTAGACCATTTTAATCATTATCTCTACCTTGTTACTTTTTTTTTATATATACATGATTCGGACAATAAATTTCACAGATATGACAACACATGAATAATTAATTTATCACTTTAAAATACGTTACCATCAGATGGTGAGACGACGATGATATTTAACCGCAAGATATTGAAAGACGAAACAGAATGAAAATAAAAGAATCATGCAAAAACAATGAAAAGAGTAGATTTCAATAATTCTAAACTGAATTGTTTAAAATTAAATTATTTTTATCTTTTTAAATATTTTATTTAAATAAAGTAATTCAAATATTTTACATTTTATTTTATTAGCAAAATTTTGTTTAAAAAATATTTCAATAACTCTCTTTTATATTTTAGTTTGGGTTAACATAACATAGCTTGATATTTGGTTTGAGTTGTCTTGTTCAAACTTTCGATTAAACTGATTCATCTCAACCTTTAGTTTTGATCGACTCATCTTGACATTTGGTTCGAGTCAACCTGTATTGATCTTTAGTCGAGACCTGACATTCATCTTATCTTATGCTGACTCGCTTTGACTTTTGACCCAAGCTACATGGACTTGATCCTCGATTTGAATTGGACTTGACCTTCGGCCTGTGTTGACTACACTTGACATTCGTCCTAGATCGACTCGACTTGATCTTTAGTTTGAGCAAACTCGTCTTGACCCTACTATCATAATGACTCGTTTTAACATTTGACACGACTGACTCGTCTTGACCTTCAGTTTGCGATGACCTGTCTTGATCTTCGACCTGTATCAATCTGTCTCAACCTTCAAGCAAATTGACTTATCTTAACCTTCGGTCATGATAGGCTTGACTTGTGATTCATCATGACCGATTTGCCTCGACCTTCGAGATACACCGTTTTTTTATATACATGGTTGTTTTTTGTAAAATTAATTTTCACGAATTTATATTTATTCAGTTAAAATCATTTATATGATAATTTTTTTAATAAGTTAGAAAAATAAAATAAAATTTGGTTATATAAATATAATTTTTCTAATTCAAATGAGTTCCTTAATTCATCTTATTCTTCATTCTTTGTTTACTAGACATTTATCATTATATTTTTTTCAAAACTAAAAATTTTAATACTAAGTAATTTATTTTCTGTGATCATTAAATATAATTTAAATAATTAATACCATTAACAAAAATTATATAATTTGAATCTGAATTTAAATTTAAATTTTTGATTGTTATACCTTTAATATTTAATTTTTTTATAAAATTGTATTCCGAAATTATATATTTTGCTATATTTTAAATTTGTATATTTTTTTCTAATTAAAATAGCTTTTTAAAAGGATAATGATATTTTAGCGCATTTTTTTTATACATTTTTGATCCACCACTTCAACCACCCTTAGATCATCAATCACATCACTACAAAAATCAAAATAGATGATCTAAGGATGTTAAAAGTTTGCCAAAAAAGTGGATTAAAGTATTATTATCCCTTTTAAAAAGTTCTGTGTTTTTTTTTTAAATAATATTTTAAAAACTAATCCAAATGATTTACATTTATATTACTATTTTTTAATTTTATATTAAACTTCTTTTCGAAAAATTTCACCTAAAATCTTATTACTATTTAATTTAATTTTTCTAACTTATTAGATACAAAATAAATTACATATATTATTTTAACCTAATAAATATAGATTTATCAAAATTAATTTTACAAAAAAAATTTATGATAATTTTTTATTATCATAATTACAATATATTTAAATTATCTTATTTATTATAATCGTTTTTCAAAATCTTTATTTTAATTTATACATATTAAATTAATTTTTTTTAAATTTATATTCACACGAGTTTATAAAAATATAAATTTTTAATAAAGTATTTAATTATAAAGAAATATAAAAATCTATAAAATTAGAGAAAAATATTTGTAAGAATTCATTCATTAAAAAATAAGATTTCAGCAACAAATAATTTACAAAATTAGACAAATAATAATGATAATTTCGATATTTGCAAAATGAAATTGTATTTAAAGAGTAAAAATGTATAATTTTAAAAAAATTCTAATAGTCTACTTAGATAAAAAAATTTAAAAGTGATATAAATTGATAAAAAAGTCAATTTTTTCCATATTCTTAAATTAAAGAAAGAAAAAAAAGTATTGACATTTATTTTTTGACGGTCTAAAACCTGAATAAAGAATGTGTACTTACATCCTTAATCCTTAAACTGTGCTCTAGTCAATAGCTGATAACTTCATGTGGACGAGAAAAGTTGAATCAAACTAAATTACAAAGTTCTATGACACCGGGAAATTAAATTAATTATTTAATTAAACTATAATATTTTCAATTGAATTAACTATTTAATGTTTTGATGGGTGTTTCGAAATATATTTATGGGTCTGGAGATACTTTTCGTGACATTAAATTTGGGGATTTTTCTTTTATATATTTTTAATTAAGTGTTTTAGAATATACTTTTAAATTTAAAAATATATTTCAGAATATATAATTTAGAATATATATATATATATATATATATATATATATTTATTTATTTAGTATTTTGAAAGATATTTCAAATTTATAAATTTTTTTTGGAACTTTTGATCCAGAATGTCATCCTCACTCAAGGATTGCATAGACCCTTATTTGTGCCTTCTGATTCTTCCTCAAGCCTTGTCATTCATCACCATCTTCAAAGTAGGTGTAACAAGAATCAAAATCGAAAGAGGTGCAAATAGACACAGAAGATGGAGGTGCACTGGCCACTGGTGCATAAAGACTCTGAATGCATATTTATACTATCATTTAACTTTTTCTAATCTCAGTTCTTGATTTTTTTTTGTGTTTAAAAGATTAAATAAATTAAGATTTGTTATAATTAAGTTTATTAAATAATAGACTAAGAAAAAAAAATAGTTACGTAAATGTTCTTTATATATATTTAGGTGTGCTGCAACTAAGTTAAGTTCATAAAAATGTTAAAATAAATTAATTAAATCTTGATACATTTTAAAAATAAAACCAAAATAACAAATAGTCAAAATCACAACAATTTAACCATTGCACAAAGAAAGCGGAAAAAGTACAAAAAAATGAAGAAATTTGGTCGAAGTAAATTGAATTGGACTAAACCATAAACAAGGAATCAACAACAAAAATGGGAGTATAGGAAAAAAACGCAACTGAGTCCTAAGACTAAATTGATGTCTATAAGAAAAAAATAGTTCATGCGTAACATAAAATTCCAATCTCTTTCCTTCATAAGTAGAATAATCAATAATTTTTGTTTAATAATATTTCATAAGGGATTTGTTTCCTAAATTAGGACCAAGAGTTTTCATTAGAAAAACAACAATGTTAATGTAATCATCCGAAGATTGAACAGGAATATTAAATTAAAACCTTAAGGATATAACAATATTTATAATATGTAAATGTTTCCTTTTAAGATTACTGTTTTGTTGAGGTCTTTGAACATATAAAATAAGATTATTGATGCAAAACACCTTTATTAAAAAAAAAATCTGAAAAATAATTCCTTTGTATGGTCAAACCTAAAGGTTTTGAGATGAGTGTTAAATTAACTTTCAACATATGAAAATATTTTCGGAATAAACATAGTTGTATAGTTGCAATAAACGTAGTTATATAACCTATATATGACAATGTTGTTCGCACAAGTCCAATTAGCAAACATAGGATCAGTCAGAGGAGGTTGCAGGAGACTTCCATCGACCAAAGGAGTTTATTTTACATGCAGAGAGAAACATGCACGGCACAACTCCAAATTATGTAGTTTTTGTGATCAAAAGGTTGTGACCAAATGAAGTTTATTTTACTGTTGTTTTACTAAGCACATTTATCTAATTATTTTCACTTGTCATTGAATATAACTTATTATTAAATAAAATTTATTTATACAAATATAGTGACAAAAATAAAGTATGATAATGAATTAAAAGATAAAAAATAATTATATAAAATATATAAAAATAGTATTTTACATTATAAAAAAAACAAATAAAAATACTAAAAAATTATCAAAAGTGTGTCTTAGAAACAATTTGAGAAACCATTGAATGAAATTGCACAAGAAAAATAAATATATAATTAAGGGTATGATAAAATGAAAAATACGATATAAATCTTATAAAACTTTTCAAATAGTCAATGGTTAAGAAATAACAAAAATTGTATTAGCAAAACAAAATAATTTTTCAAATAAAACAAAAATTAATAATAATAGAGTAAAGAAGATAAATTTTTATATTACATAGTAAATTAAAGATTTATGGTATTGAACACTTAAACGGATAGGGTTAAACGTTATCATGTGAAAGGAAAATATACAATAAATAAAAATATGAAAAAAATAGAAATATTTAAATGTGAGACATAAAAAATATTTAAGTGAGATACATAATTTGAACATAATTGCATAAATGTTATATGATAAGATAAAAAATATATTGGAGATGCGAATGAATTTTATGACAAACCAAATAATTAAAAGAAATAAAAAATATAAAGTATGTATTAATAATCTATAACAATATATAGAGGGAATTCCCCTTTTTGTGTTCACATTTTAAAATACCAATTTTACCCTTTAAATATAATAATTTATTAAATTTTTAAAAATTGACCGTTACTTTTACACGTTCTTTTATAAAATCTTTTATTCCTTATTTATTAATGGTTATTCTTTCATCTGTTATGATATATTTCACTTTATTTTTAATAAATATAATTTTAGTTTATATATTAAGTTAATAACATTACAATATTATCACCTACTAATATAATATCACGCATATTTAAAAAATGCATACACACAGGCACGATGGCGCCTGTGTTTACGCTAATATATATATATATATATATATATATATATATATATATATATATTGACTATGAATATTTTCATAGTTTAAATTGGGATAGATATATGACAAGGACAAATATTTTAGCGGGTACGGGGACGAGACGGATATGTATATCTCCATACTTATCCTATATTCAGTTGAAAAAGTTGGAGATTCCCCATACTTATACATAATCAATATGGTGATTTCCTGTCAAAATAAAAATGAATCCAGATCATATTTACGAAATGAACGTCTTCTATATACTATTGTCCCTACTTATCCACCAAATGAAGGTCTTCTTTAGACACATACTTGAACATAAGTATATTATTTTTTCAACCATCACTCTTGTGTGTAATCAAGTTGAGTTTTACTTATTAAGTTTCAACATATGAAAATATTTTCGGAATAAGGTGTATGTAATCAAATTTGTTCTTAATCAAACGACTTTTATCACCAATTATAGTGAGAAAATAACAACAATCATCATGAGTGAGATCCTTAAAGGGGACCCAAACATCAACATGTACAAGATAAAAACATTCATCATTAAAGTTATCTTGATTATTAAAAGGAAGTCTAATTTGTTTAGTCAAATAGCATATGCTATAATGATGAGAGGAGTCAACATAACTTAAAAGAAACTTTTCAGCAATAATTTTGTAAACATAAACATAAACATGGCCTAAACAACGATGTCAAGTAGCATATGTGTTACTATTACAATAATGAATGGAAATAGAAAAAGATTGGGAAGGGGTAAATTCAAGAATTAGCAGACCGTGTATGTTTTTAACAGCATCAATCTTCTTCTGTGTATGGAGGTCTAACAAAACAAAATAATTAGATTCCATAATGAAACGAAAACTATTATGTTTTATCCAAGTTTGTAAAGATAGCATATTAAAATTTATCAATTGTTGGCATTGTGCAAGAGTTAAAACAAAATAATTGTTTATTTTACACGTAGAGAGAAACATGTACGACACACAACTCCAGATTATGTAGTTCTTGTGATCAAAAGGTTGTGACCAAAGGAAGTTTATTTTACTGTTGTTCTACTAAGCACATTTACCTAATTATTTTCACTTGTTGTCATTGAATATAACTTATTATTAATTAGACATATATTATGCAACAGGGCACATTGATATTTAATAAATGGTTAAATATTTTTGTAATATTTAAACTTTATCCAAAATTAAAATTTATTAATGTATTAAACTTTATTATAATTAGTTTTTAAACTTAAAAAAAAGTCAATAATTGTTAAGTTAAAATTATTATATCTATTTATTTATAAAATTTGGTAAAACAATTTTTAATTTTATTTCAAACTTTAAAAACTAAAAATATGTTTAATTCTTTAATAAACTAGTCTATTTGGATAAGTTTTTTCTATCTTAGTCTAATATTGGGATAATATGTATATATACTATACAAATGGCAAGCAAATTAATTCTATTTATGAAAGAGCTCATGACAGGGGAGGAAGAAAAAAAAAAGAAAAAGGAAATGTTTGGTTAAATAAATAGTTGGATAGGTTCACGCATACCAAGTGACACTGGACCAAAGAGGAAAGTATTCAACACTTTACACTAAAAATACCAAGCAAATGACCTTTACAGCACGTTCACGACTTCAATATCAGTGTATCACAGTCGAAACTTCCAACAGTCATCACATGCTGTTATTTAAAAGAACAGTAAACAAAAGTAAGAGATCTAGACTCTTGTACCAATTTGTTTAGCATAAAAATTTGTCACTATTTTAAAAACAAAACATTACGCCAGAAGAAAGATGAGCTGTCTAGGTTCCTTGCTCTTGGTCACTTCTGTGAGTCACTTTTATTGGCACTTTCTTTAGAAGATTTACTAATTAGATTATTGAAAATGAAAGAAAAATAAAATAAAGAAAATCCTCTACTCATTTAAACGGGTAAGAAATAATTAAAAAAAACTAAAAATATATTTTTATTACTGTTTAGAGTTTCATCCCACATTCTTTTGTCTTTTAATCACAGTTATATTTTCATGCATAATATAACAATATCGTCTCATAAATAAATAAAAAAATATTAATGAACAAGAAAATGCATGTCTCCCAATTTTAGACCTGCTAGTATACTACACAGAAACCCGCGGCAGAAGAGGCTACTAAGTTACATGCCACCGTTACCCTTACGTGTCTTGCTACAATTGGTCACAAGTTTTACGTGTCACCTTTGTAACTATGGTGCGCACCCATACCCCAGCGCTGGTTAGTGTACTGATTTTATATTATTTCCTTTTCCCTCTGCCATTCCAACTCCATATTACAAAACTTCACAGTTTCTTGCAGCTAAAACCACAACTAACGTCAAAAGTCACAAGCCATAGTTCACATTCTCGATTCGTGTTTTTCATATTCAATCTCCCACTCTTAAATCACCGTCTTCTTGTTTCACTCGTAAGAATTCATAGTTATATTCAGAAACTGGCGAAATCGATCGCGCATTTAATCCGCAACTTTCAGTTTCTCGATATCGCGGTTTCGTTAAGATTCGAAAAGAGTTGAATGCAATTTATCTGTGCATAACACTGTATTGTTATCCATGGTTAGCAGTGGAATCGGTTGAACAATTTAGGTTGAGGTTGTTGAAGGAGGAGGAGAAAGAGAGGATCGAAACGGCGAAGACGGAAAGTAAAAGTAGTTTGTGTTTCCGTTGGCTCGCACGTGAGTGCGTGCAATATCTGTGTCTGTGAGGTGCGAGAGTTTCGTGACTGAGAGAACAAGTGGAGAGCGAAAATGCCTCACAGAACCACATACATTTTCCCGCGTCAATTTCCGGAGCGAGGGTTGGATGAATCTTCCAAACAGCTGTTAGATCACGAGAAAAAGAAAATCGTCAACTCAATCAAACATGACACGTTTAGCGTCGAAAGCGGCACTCCGAACAAACCGCTTCCGACTAAAGAAAACGACGTCGTTCTCTCCTCCGCTAAGCACTCCGCAGTCTCCGACCTGTTCGCCGCCGGCGAGAAGTTCCGGACTAAACAAAAGCAAATCGCCGCGTTCTGCGATTGGCTGATCGACAAGAAAGTCAGCCACTCCGGCCACCACCAAGACCACCATTGTGAAGGCGACCTACTTCTGCCGCGGGAAACTACCATCAAGGACGCTTCCATTGACCAGAGCTTTGACCGGCAGGTTTCGCTGCCGAGGCTATCGAGCGGGAGCAGCTATGCTGGAAGCTTGTTTTCGGGGACGACGTTTGATTGCAATTTTTCCAGCGATATTAAGGAGGAAACGTCGTCATCTCGCACTCTCACTACTATTGCTGCGCCGAGGCACAAGGATAAGGAGGTCGAGGAAGAGAGCACGGAGAAGTTGGCGAAGAAGTCGAAAGAGAGCTATATCTTGCAACTCACGTTAGCGAAGAGGCTCAACTTTTTGGCTAGCCTCGTCACTGAACCTTTTCTCACTCCAGGAACCGAAACCTGGGATGCTGAATCCGTTTCTTACCGCCTATGGGTACAAAACTCACTTCATTGTTAAGACTAAACAGAACATCATTGGATAAAAATTATATGAAGCTTCTTATGTTCTTTTTTAGTATTTTCTTATTCAAATTAGAGGTTTATCTCGCGAACCATATTTACACTTCGAAAAAAAATTACGTAAATTACTGAAGTAAAACTCTATTTTAATCGGAGTCAACTTTTAAAGGCATTAAGAAACTGGATTCAAGTTTTTTTTTTTTTTATTATATTCAAATATAAAGTCTAATTTCTATTATGATTCAGGTGAGTGGATGTTTATCTTACACGGACAAGATATCTGACGGGTTTTATAACATACTGGGGATGAATCCATATCTTTGGGTGATGTGTAATGATGTGGAGGAAGGTAGAAGGATTCCTACTTTGATGGCGCTAAAAGCGGTTGAGCCCAGCGAAACTTGTATGGAGGTGGTGCTTGTTGATAGACGCGAGGACTCTCGGTTGAAGCTGCTTCAAGATAAGGCGCAAGAGTTGTATTGTGCTTCTGAGAACACCTTGGTGCTAGTGGAGCAGCTAGGGAAACTGGTAGCTATTTATATGGGGTAAGAATCAGATGCAGCGTATCTCTTCTCGAGGGAGTGTGACGTTTTTTTTTTTTTTCCTTTTTAATTAAGGTTATGTTTGAATGTTTGAAGGGGTATGTTCCCGGTGGAGCAAGGCAATCTTCACAAGCGCTGGAAGTTGGTTAGTAAGAAGTTGAGGACTTTGCACAAGTGTGTTGTGCTTCCCATTGGCAGCCTGTCTACTGGGCTTTGTAGGCATCGGGCAATACTTTTTAAGGTGAAAATTTAACGTTTTCCTGCATTTAGTTTTGTAGGGTATGACTGAAAAATATTTCAGTTGAGTAAGAATATTGTTGAGCATTTTGGATGCGTGAAGAGGGTGCATTAGTGTTGCCTGGGATTGTTTTGGACTCAGTTGGACGTAATGATTCTTCACATACAAATTAGTTATTCACAGTTAATTGGATTTTGAATGCAGAGATTGGCAGATTACATAGGTTTGCCCTGTCGTATAGCTCGTGGTTGCAAGTATTGTGTTGCAGATCATAGATCCTCTTGCCTAGTCAAAATTAAAGATGACAAACAGCTCTCAAGGTTAGTACAACACTCGACTTTGGTGCTCATTTTTTCTGTCTTTTATGTGGTGATAGTAATGACAACGTGAAATTCTGTCAGTCATAAATACAATTGTGTTGATTCCATCAGTAGTTTTAATCATTTTTCTTTTTAACCTCAATCTTTTGTTGTTATTTTTTGCTTGCCTATCAGAACTTTGACATAGAACTGGTAACTTCTTGTAGACACGTTTGTTTATCAGAGGCATATGACATTACTTCCTACTCTCATAGGTATCATGATATTTCTCATTTGACAGGGAATATGTGGTTGACCTAGTTGGGGAACCAGGAAATGTCCATGGACCAGATTCCTCAATAAATGGAGCATATGTTTCTTCAATGCCTTCCCCGTTTCAAATTTGTCACTTAAAAGAATCACAATCACCTTATATGGATGACATGGCAAGTTCTGAATCCGTAGGTTCCAATGACAGACCTGTTAATCCTGAAAATCTTCCGTATTCAGGTATTTTGGTTTTACCTATTTGGAAAGTTGATCTTCAAATTCCTTTTAGTATTTAACATCAAGGAAGAATTAGTGTAGCCATCAGTATATAATACTTGGAGCCTCAAGATGCATGTTATTTAAACTCGTTTGCATGATGGTCTCATTATTTCCACACTTTTTCTTTTTGTACAAATTAGTATACTTTCTGTAAATATATGAATTAATTGTTGGAGTAACACAACCTCGTAAGTGATTATATTGCCTCGAGCTATTCAGACCATTAAATCAAGTTTGTAGTTTTACTAATGGTAATTTTTATAACGAGTTGAGAGGATTTCTAGTAATCTAATTTGAAGTTGGTCTTAGCCATACTATTTAATGATCGGGACTGCAGGCTGCGGAAATAATGATCAACAAGCTAAAGAAACTGATTTGCTGAGAAGCTCCATTTATAGTTCAGTTGATCAGATCTGTGAAGTTACAGAACCATCTCTAATTCCTTTTGGATTAGATGGGAATGACGAGGAATGCTCAGTTATTAGTTCGGTTTTGCCTACCATCCATGAAGATGATTCTAAAATTCTCCATCCAGACATCGAGGCAACACTAAATGAATATCCAAGCCTTAGGGAAGATGTAGTACAATTACAAGAAATTTCCAACAATGAGATCATTGTAAATGGAAGTTCTGCGGTGAAAAGTAGTTTCAAGCGATCTATACTTGGTTCATCCAGCCAGTCAGAACTGAAACAGGTAGACAATAGAAGTGAAAACAAGGGTTGTTTACCTGCTGGGAATATTCCAAGATATGTGAATCTTGAGCCATCACTTGCAATGGACTGGCTTGAGATATCATGGGAGGATTTACGAATTAAAGAGCGTGTTGGTGCTGGTACTTTTTCTGCCTCCCCTGTTCATATAAAATCCACATAACTTTAGTATTTGGACTGTTTCCTCATTAGGTGACTCTAAATGCAGCTGCCTTTTTTCCTCTGCAGGTTCATTCGGGACAGTGTACCGTGCTGAATGGCATGGATCGGTACGTGTTAATATGCACTTTTTTCAGCATGTTGAATTTATCTAGGACATTCCCATTTTAGTTTACAAAAGTAGTTTTCCAATTACTTCATACAATTTACTCTTTGTTTGTGTGATTTCAATTGAAGGAAGGACACTTGTCCACCAAAATGAAGCGATTACATTACATTGTATTTAAGCATTGATTCGTCCTTTGTTGGCTCTGTGAATATATATAATTAGGTTTTGGAGATTATTTTGTTATTTTATAAATTGCAGGATGTTGCAGTCAAGGTTTTAACAGTTCAGGATTTCCATGATGATCAGTTGAAGGAGTTCCTGAGAGAGGTATGTATTCATGAGACCAATGTATTAGGCCTCTATTTTTGCATTGCTTGTGATTTTTATTATGTCATCTAAATATTATAAATATGGTACTTTTAAGGCAAGGCATACGTATTAGCTGATAATCAATTATGCTCATCAAGATAACATTCTTTTGGCTTATCCTTATGTACTTGTCCTATTCTAGATCAGAAAAAACTCTCTTTCCTAAAAGTACTATATTTTGTGTCTATCTTGTTTTTTTTTTTTTTCCAGTTTCGGTATTTGAATGCTTGTTCCTAGTTTTTTTCCCATCATGATGGGTGGAAATTATTCACATTTCTAAAGGCCCTGCCTTTGTTATGCATACGAGATGTATGCTTCTTGCACAACTAAATATACACGTATTCTACTCGTCCACACATGTCAGCATTTCATTTCAATTGGGTGCTCGCTCGCTGGCCACTTGTATTCCGTTTTTAAGTTCAAATGTACAGACCTCGCTTCAGTCTATCAGAATCTGAATTTGTGAAAATCATCCCCTGGTATTTACAGACACAACAATTCTCCAACTTGTATAATACTTTTGCATGTCATAAACTCTAATTATTCAAGTTGGCATGGTTTGTAGGGCAAAATAGTGAACTATGTGTAGCACTGACATGCTTAAAACTAGTATTTTTAAGCAACACTAGTTGTGCACAATAAGATGTAGAACTTGGTCTATGAAACCCTCTTCTATTAATGTGGTAAAGCAGAGAAGATAGTTATATTGAAGTGGTTATGACATCGCTTTAGGTTGCAATAATGAAACGGGTTCGCCATCCGAATGTGGTGCTCTTCATGGGATCTGTTACAAAACGCCCCCATCTATCAATAGTGACAGAGTATTTGCCTAGGTAAGAAAAACTAACTTCTTATATCCTTGACGATAAGATTTCACATTCTTGCATAAAGAATTCATTGGCTTACTGTTTCTATACATTTTTTGTTACAGGGGTAGTTTATACCGCCTGATACACAGACCAGCATCTGGTGAAATTCTGGACAAGAGGAAGAGACTGCGGATGGCATTGGATGTGGTTTGTACCAGATATTATTATTGTTATACACTATATTATTTATCTTGTATATAACATATCATTTGTTTGATTGCAGGCTAAAGGAATCAATTATCTCCACTGTCTGAAACCTCCAATTGTGCACTGGGATCTCAAATCCCCAAACTTGTTAGTGGATAAAAATTGGACTGTGAAGGTAGAATGCTACTGATTTAACAGTTTATTATCACATTTTAACCTCTTTATGCGAGTTGATGAATTTTTTTATGCTCAGGTTTGTGATTTTGGATTGTCCAGATTTAAGGCAAACACTTTCATACCGTCCAAATCAGTTGCTGGAACAGTTAAGATTCATCCTCGTGTTTCTCATTCTGCAAACTTAATCATATCAATTTCTTGTTATAACTTCCAATTATCTTATGAGTAAAAGTCCACTTCTTTCCTCATCTTCTGGAGTAGCACTTTCGAGTTCAAAATTAAGAGTTCTAAACTTGAAATGTTGTAGCTACCTGTGAATGCATGTTAATTCACTGCCACTTCTAATAACTTGGTACCTACTACCTGAACCAATGATATAATCATGTTCGGATAGATGATTGGTTATCAGATATTGGTTTTATGAGTGTCAAATTTTTTTTTGTTGGTTCATTCGGGTGGGAGGTGTGCAAGTGAACAACAGACTTGCATTCTTGTCTGTATACTAGGTTTTTCGTCATTTCTCTAATATTTCACAGGTTGAAACTTTACTTCGCAATACTCGAACTCAATAAGTGTGTAACTTTTAATTTTATTTTTAGCCTGAGTGGATGGCTCCAGAATTTCTTCGTGGAGAACCTTCCAATGAGAAATCTGACGTATACAGTTTTGGAGTTATCCTGTGGGAACTTGTGACCTTGAAACAGCCATGGAGTGGACTTAGCCCTGCCCAGGTAAACACAATGAATGCATATGCTCTAAATTGTAAATGTTAGAAACCAATTTCTTTTACTTAATGTGTTTATTTATACAGTAGTTGGGACCATTTGCAAGAAATTGTTAATTTAAAACGGACATATGATGTAAAGGTATACATGCGAGCTTGCATATTTCAAACAAGTGCTTAATGAAATCTCCTAATTTTACTAATAGATTGTAAAATGATCATCACCGTGTGAACTCTCAGGTGGTTGGAGCTGTTGCTTTCCAGAATAGGAGGCTTGCTATCCCTCCAAACATCTCCCCAGCATTGGCCTCCCTCATGGAATCTTGTTGGGCCGAGTAAGTCTTAGCCATGCCATTGTTTGTAAATTATGAAGATAATGGTGTCACTCGATCCAATCCTATTAGAATAATGCAAGCATTTACTTTTGGGTTCTCTATGAACACTGATCCAAGTAATAACAATCTTAACTTGACCAAGACACTATAGTCCGATTCATTTGAAATTTTCCATTACTTTGAATAAGTGGCTATTATTTCATGAAACAGATTTTAATTTCAATTTAAATTTAGATAACCAAGTTTGGATATAAAATTAAACGACTTTCTCATAGAAATGATTTTTTTAGTAATATCTTTCACCCACTTATATAATATAAAATTAATTTATCTCTAGTCGAGATATGATATGAAATCAACTAGATGAGACTTCCTTAAGGACATTTAAGCATTTCTCACTTCAGCTCTCAAAGGGAGACTAAAGATCCCCTTTTAGAAGAATCTGCATAATTCACCTGTTATCTTTGCATTGTTAATTAGGTTCCTAAACATTTATTTCTACTTCTGATGCTTGCTTTATTTACTTGGCAGTGACCCTGGTGAGCGGCCATCTTTTGGTAGCATAGTTGAATCACTAAAAAAGCTGATAAAATCTCCAGCAGATCTGATAAAGATGGGAGATACATAGATATATGCAGCGCGTAATTGGAATTTCTTGCGCCTGAAACTTCTTGCCCTTTATATGGAAGCGTTAGTTAACAAATCTAATTTTTTGTCGTAATATTTTATCAAAATTTGCCTTCTATCTAAAAAAATATTGTGGGAAAAATTAGTTATTGCTTGAGCTGTGGTCTCACCAAAATGGGGCGAGACATAACAATGGTTAAATAAATCCTGTAATTTCTTTCGGTGTTTCCCTACTTCTTTTCTACAGAAGAGTTCAAATGGTTTCTATAATTGGAAATATTAGAGTGGATAATTTAGAAATTTAGTCTCAATTGTTCAATTTGAAAGCATATTTTTTACAAAAAAAACGCATTTTAAAATATTTTTGGGATTTAAATATATATATTTAGATTCTTTAAGTATATCTGAAATTGTGCAATAGTATTCTGAAGCAGAATGTGTTTTTTGAATTATATAATTCATAGTTATAATCTAAATTATATAAAATGTAAGATATATTTGTAAATTGCACAACTGAATTGAAATGTGTTTTTAAATTAAAAAAAATAGATTAAGTAATTGATATAATGTATTTCTAGAGTTGAAATTTTGTATTTTTCTAAATTTCATTTCAATCATGATGATTGTAAATTCTTCTAACATGTGCATAAAAAAAAATTATTAAGTGAAAAAGAAAAACTAATGATTACATTATTTAGAAAATAATATATTGTTAAGTTTTTGTGTGGAAGCCTTCCCCTCTCCAATTCTTCTGGCATTAATTTTATTGTAAATCCTCAATGCTGAACTAATTATTGCATCATAAAAAGTAAAATTAGAATTAGAACTTTTTATTCTTACTTTTTATGCTATAACATTTTTTCAAATCTTTTATTTAATGTATTTCTTTAGTTGCTTTTCATGTTAGCTTTTTACATGTGTTAATCTAGAAAACGATAACGTTTTGTTTCTTTACAAAATTAATACAAAAAAAAAACTGGGAAGTAAGCTCGGTAAAATTATTTTATAACGTAGCTACTAAAATAATATTATAAATTATGGACGATAATAGTGGGCATCCAATATGTTCTGCATAGATTATAGGTTTAACTATAGCTTTTCCTCTTTAATTATTATCATCTGTTAATTTTATCATTTACTACATCTTATTAATAAAAAAACTCTAGAGTGACTTACTTAGAATGAATTGATATATATAATATAACGGGAGTCCTAACATAAAATATATTAGTTTAGACAGGGCTCAATGTCTTAACAATAAAAAAATAATGATTTAATATAAAAATGTTTTTTTATAAGATTTATTTTAAAATAATATTTATAAAAATATAATGTCATTTATTTAAAAGACATGTGATAGTGATATTCGTTTAAAATAAAATAAGTCTATATAATTTAATAACATGTTGACATAATGATGATTTTTTTAGGTTTTATTCAAAAATATTATAAGTAGGTCAAGGACGATATGTTAGATGAAATGACTAAATTTAGTATAATTAACCAAAAGATACAAATAATTACATTTTAAGAATTTAAATAAAGTATTGTTTAAAGTCTAAAGTCATATAATATATAGTGTAAGTTCAAAAAATAATACATATGGTTTATTTTGGAATAAAAAATGTAATTTTTTTTAATTATATGACTAAGAAAAAAGTATTTAATATTTCATTCTTCATAATTTATGAAAGAATAGATAGATTGTAAAAGTTAAAATAAAATGATGAATTAAGAGCTATTTATTAATGTTAGAAAAATTTAGAGTAATCTCATGCATTAAACGATATTCAATACACTAATATAATAATGTTTATCCTTATAACAAATTTAATCATGTCTTCTAAACAATACCCTAAATATCTTGCAATGCAACGCAATAATTATCTTTTTCGAAAACTCAATATACGAGAAAATACAATAATAACAATGTTTAAAAGTTTTTATTTTGTAATAAAGTTTTGTTAAAAAGTATCTTACTATCTTTTCAGTGTTCTGTTAAAGCTTCATCTTTCATACTTATCATTACTGTACTGTCTTCTTTTATCTATATGGAAGAGTATAAAAACTTGAAAATGATCTTGCTTGAAAAAATCTTCAAAAGAGAAAAGTAAAAAAATAAAATAAAATATTAGGCCGTGAGTGATAATAAATGATTATGTAAATTATGTCTTAAAAAAACCTGAAAGCCCGTATGTAGTTTCATTCATTGAAATAAATTAATATAGAAATAACGGCCTTTGTTGTTGTTTTTATTTATTTTTTATTGTTAAAATATCCTCTAAAACACAATTCAACTTCTTTTTGTCATATCTCATGTGTTATAAGACTAAATTATTTTAATAAAATACTTTTTATTTTGAATAGGAAGGAAAAGGTGGTTGTACATGTAGAAAAATATTTTATCACGGTGAGAGAGGCTCAGGATGAAGAGCCAAATCTTAGGATGTATAAAATGTGTGTCATAAATAGCATAAACCATAGTGCGTGACACACATTATTGAGTTATAGTTTTGATTAATTTAGAAAATAGTGGAAAACATTATTGAGCTATAGTTTGATTAGTTTAAGAAAATAGTGGAAAACATTATTGAGTTATAGTTTGATTAATTTAGAAAATAGTAGAGGGTATAGTTGAAAACAATAAAAAAATGAGAATTAATTGCTTTACCTGGATTGAAGGTAGATGAATAGTCAAAGGAACCATGGCGGCTACGTTGTGGTCTACGCATAGAGTCTCTGACTGAAGAAGACCAGAAAAGCTTGTCAAATTTTTGTACTCTTCTCTTCCATCAATCTATCTATATACACCACTTCTCTGCAGATCCGTGACTACAAGAGAATCCAAAAATGGAGCCCGATGAGAAAAAAGCAATGATTCGCGATATCGCGCTACAAGTCATCGTCATCTCCATAGCCATCGTCTCCTTCCTCTGGATGCACGGCATTCCCCAGCGCCTCTATGCCAAGCTCCGCCACCGTCCCCCAAATCCACGCGCCGTCCAAGCGAAGAGCCATTTCGTCAAAGGCGCGCAACTCGTCGCGCAAGCCAGAAGATCGAAAAGCGCCTCCGTCACAGTCTCACTCGCTAAACAGGCTCTAGAGGAAGCCGAGAAGGCGATCGCGCTAGATCCTAAGGACGCCGCCTCGCACTTCTTGAAGTCCATGGCGCTCGATCTCCAGGGCTTCCGTAGCAACGCGCTGGACGCGCTAGACGCCGCGCTGTCTCCGCTGGCCGCGGCGTCGCTGGCGGCCGACGAGAGAGGCGACGCGCTGCTGAAGAGAGCGGAGCTGAAGATCTCGTTGAGCGAGCGGCGCGTTGACTCGGTTCTGGCGGATTTGAACGAGTCGGTGAAGCTGAGTCCGCGGAACCCGAAAGCGTGGTGCATGCTGGGAGAGTGTTATGAGGAAAATGAGATGGGAGAGGAAGCGAAGAAGGCTTATAAAGAGGCTCTCCAATTGGAGCCACAATTGAACGTGGCTCAGGAAGCTCTCAACAGGTTGGGTTCGTCGTAGCGTTCGCTATCGAATCAAAGGTTTGAGATGATATCGCTTTGCTTGTTGTATGTTTGTTATCAATATCAATATCGTTGTTTATAATCTTCGATTATGGATACTGTGATCGGATGTTAAGTGTGAGCACTAACATCAATAATGATTTTCGCCGAAGGATTTCAATTCTATAGCTGTTAACTGGTGAAAATTTACATATTTAGTATGGGGGAATTTTCTTACCTCGCACACTGCCTTGTATTTCTTACACTTTTATGTTCTGTTCCTAAGCATATGTTGTTGAGAACACGAGAACATCAGTGCTTTTTATGCAATATGCCCAATTCAGAACTACTGAAAAAAAAAAAACTGTGAAGAAAATGCCTACATTGCAAACACTTACAAAATCAAGCTATTTTATCTTTTACTGATAGAAGTTACTCGATGCCGCATGATGGTTACAATCATATCTGCTTTGGTTGCTAGATTTACCATCTCAATCAAATTGGGATATAATGCTGAGTACTATATTCTTAATTGTTTTGGGCTGAATTACACGTTTGGATATGGAGCTGTCTTAGTAACCATAGAAGTGTGAAGAGAGCCCATATGCATGTTCCTCAACTGCAAGAATAACCTTCTTCGGATGTAAAGCAAGAACAGCCCTAAACCCTCGTCAATAATCATAATACATAGAAATTCTATCAAACCGGAGCCCTTTTTTAGCTGTTTTTGAGGATTTATTTTACAGGTTTTAATCACGAGAAGTAGAACCTAAAAGATACGAAGATTCTTCTCTCCAAGTACCAATCGATTAATTTTCAATTGAAGAAAAACTACTTTATTTAGAATTCAACTTTTAATCAGTATGTGTTTGCACCGACGTAATTAATAACATTCGGTTTTAAATTATGTCTTAGATGTATTAGTGGACTTGAATTGAATGCGTTACAAATAATAGAAAAGTAAACATGTTAAAGAAAATGTAAACCAATAATTCAGAGAGGAACATAATATTATTCATAATTTGAGATTTAGTGTGCAACATAGCGTTATCCATTATTGAACAACAATGCAGTTCAAAGAGCTGAAAATTATTTTTTTTTCTACTGATTCGCAACCTGTCTTTTCCTCTATTACTAAATCAATTTACTCCTAGCAAAGCGAGGCAGCAAATCCCAAAACCGTTCATTAATACAATGTTCAAAATAAAAGTTTAAGATCACAGCAACATGAGATTGATACACAAATGATACTTCATCCTTCACAAGGATGGACTACACCTTCGTGTCTTGGCATAAAAACTTATATAAATAGAGTTATGCAAGCCTAATATCACCGACCGTATACATGACATGCTTAAGGATCGTATAAACTGCATCTTCTTCACGACTAAGGGGAAGCAGAGATTTCAACATGGAACTTGTACTACTTACCCAAGAAGTCATTCGACATTTGTATAAACAGTAAAAATGTCACTAGCAGTGTAGCACCTGATGCCAACAAGGACCAAATGCAAAATCTTCACATTATACCAGTAAGATAAAACTGCGTCTATAAAAGCCAAGATTGGTCAAGATAGTTCTTCGTCATCTAGCCACTTGAGCGTTGGCAAAACTTTGACGAGAAATGACCTGAAGTTTTCATCGGCTACTGCATTCCCTATAATGTTTAAGTCTGTCAGTGCCAAGCTTCCAAAAATCAAGAAAGCTTCCCAGAATTTTGTGGCGCTAACACTGCCAGTGAGGGTTTCAAAACGGTCCCATGCAAATTCTTCAGTGTGAGATAGAGGAGACGAGCATAAGTATCTCGTTGTGTCAACCGAGTGACAACCCAACTCATTGTGTGAGATATTTAGCACTTTAAGTGACTTAACCAATCTGAGAGGCGCCAAAGCAGTAAAGCTACCAATTTTATTATGACTCAGATTTAAGCAAGATAGAAGCTGCATTGCCTCCAATCCTGTCAAAAAGATTCAGCATGATATTTATTTCAATTTTAGATACGTCAAAAGCTAAATTTTCCAAAAGTGATTAGCCAAGGATACAGCCAAAGCTAGAGACAACCTTTCATGATTGAATTCTGCTGCATAAGAATTTGGAAATCATGTTTTTTATAAAACTAAGTAAATCTATATTGCAAGAATCAAAATAACATAAATCATTAATATTAATTTATTAAACTTTATTAAACTGTTGACATCAGTAGTCTGCTTAAGCTGTATAGATTCAAAAGGATGATAGTTTATGCTCCATTGGCGTAGGAAACATGGATAGAAACATGAGGACGACTAGTGGTTTGCCAATACACGTAAAACAGCTTGTTGAGTAAGTTAAAGAGAAAATAGAAGAGCATAACTTTATACAGTTTAATTAAGCCCAATTGTGTGCTATGTTGTTGACCCCACTAAGAAGGAATATGGATAGGCTCTTCTTGTATTTGAACATAGAAAAACTAAGTTACAACAAATTTACAAGATACACGAGTTTTACCTTCAACGGATTGAAGTTCGTTGTGGCTAAGGTCTAGCATTTGCACCCACAATAAATTCTCAATGGATCCCAGCCGTGACAATGATAGATTTTGTAATCGTAGACAAACATAACCGGTGATTGTTTCTGTTGCATCTTTATAATAGTGGCAGTATGGTAGTAAAGAGTCCCTAGTTGAAGTTATCTGCAGAATCATCAAAACATAAAAAGAGAAAAAATGATGTATTGTTGAAGAAACAGACAATTGGACGATTGTAAAGTTAAAGTAAATATAAAAATACACCAGCGTGTCCAGATAAAAGCTTCAAAAGTCTAGCACGACTTTGTAAGTTTAATTCTGAAAATATTTTCCCACACACACACATCTACCTTTCAAATTGAAAACAGCCAACATGACTGTGAAAGATAATATTCACAAGAGTATTTGACATCTTTATCAACAACAGTGAAAGTCGAATAAGATCATGTTATATAGATAATAATTCTGAAGAAAAGTAAATTACCTGCTTTAGTGATATTAGACTATGCTCGTCTTTGTAGTATAGAGAATGTGTTGGATCCAACTTCATCAGATCGGTGTAAAGTTGAAGAACTTCTTCAGTGTTAGATTTTCTTCCATCATGTTGAGATGATAACAAATCAAGAGCAGTCAAAAGTCTTGCAAGTGTAAGCTTTCCAATTTTACTAAAAAAAAGGAAAAGGGTACACATTATCTTAGAATAAAACAGGGACAAAAACATGGGAATAAAACTTCCAAAGCAGGATTTCAAATCATAAAGTTATCTATTTAAAAAATAAACCTTACCAATCATACTCTGACAATAAGTCCCGAAATTTAGTTATTTCTTCACCAATTTCCTCAGTGGGCCAATTGGAAGTTGTTGGAATATGGTGATTTTGGACGGCAGAAAGAATGGGATCTGACTCCTGAAAATGATCAATTTTATGGAAATTTGTATCCTTCCATGTAGTCCTTTTCCCACCCTGTCCTTCAGATTGTTCAATAGATGGAGTCTGTACAAACACTTTAAAGGAAATTTGGGAAGGATCACCATAATGATATTCATTAGAAGATACAATACCCTTAGAATGTCCAATGCTGATATCTACGGAGTAGGTTTTTGACGATTGAAGCTCCATATTTCCAAGGTTTAGATATACAACCCAAACTTTAGCAGTATTCGATTTGCTCGTCAAAAGAGGTTTCCAAACAAGTTCCTCCTTTAAAAGTTCAGATTTAATAGACACTGTGGATGAGTTTATTCCTTCTACAGCTTGATTGAAATTAAGAATGATTGGTAGAGTTGCCGTGTCTGATAGTGTACCATCTAGAAGAGACAAACCACAACCTTGAAGGCTGTTGTCCCCAATTACAGTTATATTAGATCCATGGGATGGCCAAGACGAAACAAGAAGAGGAGCATCAGTTTTTACGGTTTGATCAATAAGCCAAAGATGATAAAACCAGCCACTCTGATCATCTGGGTCAGTAAAAATAGCATTGTGAACATGTTCAAACTCCTCTTCCAAAATTTTTTCTTTCGGGAAATATCCCTCAGCCTTTCTTTTCAGCAAATTTGACAAAAGGACACTGAAAAATTCCAAATGCAATATATATTAATAAAATTAGTTGATACACCTTTCTCAGCCTTTTTGTTTAGATTAATAAATTTGGTTGATCAAGACAAGTCAAATTTTATCCTTGAAATAAAGTCCTAAAGAATGGAGTTGGTTCAAATAAACACTATGCAAAAGCCTTCAATGGAAAAAAGGGTTTCCCACTATTTTAATGAAGGGCAAGGGCAGTATTAGTACCTAGTGCATTACAGCTTGCACAAACTGTTTCCTACAATGTCAAAATATTTCTGGAATTATGAAAGTCATTGCATCATGATGATCATTTAAGACGTGGGAAAAGGACAGTTTTATACTTCGATAGAACATGGCATGTCACCATATCAAGCAACAAAAAGGCTGATTTTTTGAAGTACACGCACCCAATGATATGCTTTCAGTTTTTTCATTTACACGAGAATCTTATAGAATGCTTCAAATTAGCAGCTAATTGATTCTTATTGACATGAAATCAAACCACTTTTCTTGGTCACAATTGATCAAGCATAGATATCAAAAGTGCACCTCGAAGGCTCACATGGAAAACATTTAATGATGTAGAGTTGATAAATGCCGATGCTTATTTCAAGGACATAACCTAAGAACAAAACAAACATATGTAGACAAAGATGTACAATACGAAGATAATTTTATTCCTAACATTTCAATTTCATGCCTTTTCAGAGAAACATACAAACACAAGCAAAACAGTCCAATGTCAATTCACAAGTTCTGAAAAACACACTTATGTAACTCAGGTGATTAAATAATTGGCTTCATACAGAAAAGGCACACAACCAGCAAGCAAAAGAACGTTCCTTTGAATGAGTAAATTTCTAGTTATAACTACCTACGATTGTGCCATGCAGAGTAGTTACTGAAATTAGCTCCTATAACTTCCTCCGTGTATTTCAACTCATCCTCATCAGATCGTTTCATCAGTTCGGTAACAAACCTGGAAGTAAAATCAACGCATAAAAGGAAACCAACATAACCAGTTTAGTTTAGCATTCGATAGGAGTTAAATAGAATTATTTCGCAAAACTGAATTGAAAAGGTGTTTTTTTTTTTTTTTCAAAACGCCAGAATTAAATTTTCGACAATTAATAACAAACAGGAGAAACAAAAATTTCTCAAATTGAATCGTTTTCTTTCTCTGGTTGAAAAGAGAGCATCAAAAGGAAACAGTATTGAACCTTCGGTAATTCCACGCGTGGAAATTTCGAGGATCGGCCTTCTGAAAACCATTCAGAAGGCGCATTTCGTTGTCGATGGACGAATGCCCCTTGCTGAGTACCCATTTTCTGTGATGCCACGCGCCGTAGGACTTGAAATTCTTCCTCAGCGCAATCTCCACCTAAACCATTAGAAACAAATAAAAAACTCTAGCAAATCTATTCACAGAAAAAAAAATAAACTAATTATTTATCCAAACAATTGAACCGCAATAACTGAGAGTGAACACGCACGAGTTTGAGCTCGTCTTGGAAGATAGAATGAGGATCGGAATCGGAGTTAGTGAGAAGGTTTTGAACCGCGAGTTTTCTGTAATTCCAAGCAGTGTAACACTCTGGATTAACTTCTAGAAGCTTCGCACTCACATCTAGCGCTTCCTTGCTATATCTGCAACCAACCAGATTTGCACAATTGGAATTAATCGAAGGAGAAGAGAAAGAGAGAGAAAGAGAAAGAGTTGAAGGAAGAAGAAGCAACATGCGGTTGTGGTGATTGGCAAGGAACTGAGCTTGGAGTGAACGAAGCTTTTCAGTTTTTGCTGATAAAGCAGTTTCATCTTCTTGCTTAAGCGCTTTGCGAGGCCTACCGTGCATTTTCAAACGTAATTCACACTTCCTCTGCCCTTCGCCGTCGTTTTGAGTTCTAGTGTTTGGGCAGATCTCATTGTTTTCTGATAATTAATAATAGGAGCTTGTACCCGGTTGTGGGTTTAGAGTTTGTGTAAGAAAAAAAATTCTCATGAACAAAATAATGTTTTAAATTTCTTATAAAATGTTATTTAGAAATATATTAAAATATATTAAAAGAATCTTATATTAATATTGTGATTAAACAAATATCAAAAAATTAGAATTTCAAGATGTATTTCGAAATTAAATGTTAGCTGTTATGAAATAAAATTTTCAAAAAATAATTCTCACTTTAGAGTTTAAGAAATCTTTGAAAATACAAAGTCACCTCTCTATTATAACAAAGCGAATTTGAAAAAAAAAAATCTACAAAATAAAAGAAATTTTTTGTTCAGAAAAATATACAAGATTGTATTTTAAATTATCCTCACAAAATTTAAATATATTTTTTCTAGAGTGTTTTTTAAATTTGTGTTCTGAAAACCTTTTAATATATTATGAATAATATTTTTTTTAAAGATTAAAATTTTTGAAATGTCCTTTTTTTGTTCTGTATTTTAGTTATATAATTTATATTTTTATTTGGTAAAATTATACTTCACATAAATGTAAAAATACGAAACATAGTTGACAACTTTAAAGAACTTATTTTTCTTAAGAAAAGAAAAAAAGTACATATAAAAATTTTAGTGAATCTTTTTTATCTCTCAGTGTATTTAAGGATTAAATTATTTTATCTTCATTCATTTACTTATATTGAAATCTACTTCACAATACATGTTAAGCAATGAGTGGTAAAAATAAAAATTACCAAAATTATATATTTTACATTAATTATTAAATAATACTAATAAAATTAAAGTTCAAGCAATATTTATTTAAAAGAAAAAGTCACAATTTTTATCTGGAAAGCATAAATTTTTATTATTTTCACGTAATAAACAAATATAACAGTTTAAACTATTTACTACATATTAAAATTATTCAACAAATATGTGCGCAGTTGTGTGTTAATTTTCGTATAATTTTTTAAATTTTACTAGTAAATTTTTTTTTATCATCTAATGAAAGTACTTCTTATGTATCACGAATTTCATTATAAGTTACAAAAATCAACCTTATTGCCTTCACTATGTGGCTGGCTTCAAGAACAAAATAGGCCAAATCAGATAGACAAATAATTGTGGCACAAAAAATAAATAAATTGGGAGCTGCGTATTATTTTACGTATAATTTTTTAAAATTTACTAAACACTTTTTTTTATCATCTAGAGGAATGTACATATGTACCATAAATTTTATTACAATTCACAAATTTGTTCACAACTCCCAACTTATTTATTCTTTATGTCATAATTATTTGTCTATCCGATTTGACATATTTTTTCTTAAAGTCAGCAACATAGTAGCCACATAGTGAAGGCAATAATGGTTGATTTTTGTAACTTATAATCAAATCCGTGATACATAAGAGGTATTTCCATTGGATGATAAAAAATATATTTATTTATTGTGTCTCACTTATTTGCCTATCTTATTTGGCGTATTTTTTCTTCCAGCCAACCACCTAGTGCAAACAATAAGGATTGATTTTTCTAACTTATAATCAAATTTGTTGTACATAAAAGGTATATCCCATTGCATGACACAGAAATATTGATTGGTAAATTTAAAAAAAATTGTACGAGAAGTAATACGCAGCTCTCCACTTATTTATTTAAATTACCAAATGGCTTAGTTTTTTCTTCAAGTCAACCACCTAGTGCAAGCAACAAGGGTTGATTTGTCTAACTTATAATAAGATCCGTGGTACATAAGAAGTACATCCCATTGAATGAAAAAAAATTGATTACTAAATTTTAAAAAATTGTACGAAAAATAACACGCAACTCCCCACATATTTTTTCATTGGGATCCACTCATTTGTCTATCTTGTTTGGCCTATTTTTTTCTTCCAACCCCTAGTGCAGGTTAATTTTTGTAACTTATATCTAAATTCATGGTACATAAGAGGTACATCCCATTGGATAAAAAAAAGTATGATTAGTAAATTTTAAAAATTTTTACAAGAAGTAATATAGAACTCCCCACTTATTTACTTATTGAGCCCATTTATTTGCCTATTTTTTTCTTCAAGTCAGCCATACAAGAAATAATGGTTGATTTTTGTGACATATTTTAAAATTCACTGTACATAAGAGGTAGATCCCCATTGGATATAAAAAATATTGATTATAAAATTTTAAAAAATTGTAGGAGGAGGTAATACGCAGTTCTCCACTTATTTATTTATTGTGCCCCTTTATTAGTCTATTCTTTTCTTCAAGCCAGCCACCTAGTGCAAGAAACAATGATTGATGTGGCTAACTTATAATAAAATTCGTGTTACATAAGAAGTACATCCCATTGGATGCAAAAAAAAAAAGATTGATTACTAAATTTTAAAAAATGTTACGAAAAGTAAACCATAACTTCCCACATATTTATTCATTATGCCCCACTTTCATCCCTAGTGTAAAAAATAATGGTTGATTTTTGTAATTTATAATCAAATTCATGCTACATAAGATCTACATCCTATTGGATCACAAAAAAGATTTATTATAAAAGTTTAAAAAATTATACATAAGTAATACGCACCTCTCCACTTATTTACTTATTGTGCCCTATTTATTGACCTATTTTTTCTTCAAGCTAGGCACCTAGTGCAAGCAACAATGGTTGGTTTAGCTAACTTATAATAAAATTCGTGGTACATAAGAACAACACCCTATTAGATGAAAAAAAGATTGATTACTAAATGTTAAAAAATTGTAAGAAAAGTAACCTGCAACTTCCCACTTATGTTTTAATTGATTGGGGTCCACTCATTTGCCTATCTTGTTTGACTTATTTTTTTCTCCAAGTCAGCCACCTATTGCAAACAATAAGGGGTATTTTTGTAACTTATAAGAGGTACATCCCATTGCATAACAAAAAAAATATTGATTTGTAAATTTTAAAAAATTGTACAATAAGTAATACAGAACTCCTCACTTATTTACTTATTGAGCCCCATTTATTTTACTATTTATTTCTTGAAGCCTAATGCAATAATTAAGAGTTGATTTTTGTGACATATTTTAAAATTCATGGTACATAAGAGGTACATTTTATTGGATGACAAAAAAATATTGATTAAAAAATTTTAAAAAATATTACGAGAAATAATACGTAGCTTTCCACTTATTTATCTATTGTGCCCAATTTATTGGCCTATTTTTTTTTTCACGGCAATCATCTATTGCAAGTAACAAGGGTTGATTTGGATAACATATAATAATATTCGTGGTACATAAGAAGTACATTCCTTGGATGAAAAATGAAAAAAAAGAATATGATTACTAAATTTTAAAAAATTGTATGAAAAGTAAAACGCAACTCCCCACATATTTGTTCATTGTACCCCACTTATTTGCTTATCTTATTTGACAGATTTTTTTAGTGAAAAAAATAAGGGTTAATTTTTGTAACTTATAATCAAATTCATGGTACATAAAAGGTACATTCCATTGGAGGACAAAAAAAGTTTGATTAGTAAATTTTAAAAAATTGTAAAAAAGTAATACGCAGATCCCACTTATTTATTTATTGTGCCCCATTTATTGTTCTATTTTTTTCTACAGCCACCTAGTGCAAACAATAAGGGTTGATTTTATAATAAAATTTCTGGCACATAAGAAGTACATTCCATTGGATGAAAAAAAAAAGATTGATTACAAAATTTTAAAAAATTGTACGAAAAGTAACATGCAACTTTCCATCATGTTTTCATTGAGGACCACTGATTTGCCTATCTTTTTGGGCCTATTTTTTTCTTCAAGGCAGCCACCTAATGCAAACAATGAGGCTTGATTTTTATAACTTATAAAAGGGACACCCCATTGGATAACTAAAAAATATTGATTTGTAAATTTTAAAAAATTGTACAAGAAGTAATACACAACTCCTCACTTATTTACTTATTGAGCCCCATTTATTTTCCTATTTTTTTTCTTTAATGGTTGATTTTTGTGAGATATTTTTAAATTGTACATAAGTACATCCCATCATATGACAAAAAGATATTGATTATGAAATTTTAAAAAATTGTACGAGAAATAATACGCAACTCCCACTTATTTACTTATTGTGCCCCATTTATTGACCCTTTTTTTTTCTTCAAGCCAGCCACCTAGTGCAAGCAACAAGATTGATTTGGATAACTTATAATAAATTTCGTGGTACATAAGAAGTACATCTTTTTTATGAAAAAAAAATTATTACTAAATTTTAAAAAATTGTACGAAAAGTAAAGTGCAACTCCCCACATATTTGTTCACTGTGTCCCCACTTATTTGCCTATCTTATTTGGCGTATTTTTTGCTTTAAGTCAGTCACCTAGTGCAAAAAATAAGGGTTCATTTTTTAACTTATAATCAAATTCATGGTACATAAAAGATACATCCCATTGGAGGATGATAAAATATTGATTAGTAAATTTTAAAAACTTGTATGAGAAGTAATACACAACTCACCACTTATTTATTTATTGTGCCCCATTTATTATTCTATTTTTTCTTCAATTCAGCCACTAGTGTAAGCAACAAGGTTGATTTGTCTAACTTATAATAAAGTTTGTGGTACATAAAAAGTACATTCCATTTGATGAAAAAAAAATATTTTAAAATATATTACGAAAAGTAACACACAACTCCCCACATATTTTTTTATTGGGGTCCACTTATTTGCCTATCTTATTCGACCTATTTTTTTGTTCAAGTCAGTCACATGGTGCAAACAATGAGAGTTGATTTTTGTAACTTATAATTAAATACATTGTACATAAGAGTTATCCCATTGGATAACAAAAAAATATTGATTACTAAATTTTAAAAAATTGTACAAGAAGTAATACACAACTCCCCGCTTATTTACTGATTGAGTCTCATTTATTTACCTTTTTTTTTTTCTTCAAGCCAACCACCTAGTGCAAGAATTAAGAGTTGATTTTTTAAAATTCAGGGTACATAAGAGTTACATCCCATCAGATGACAAAAAAGGTTGATTATAAAATTTTAAAAAATTGTACTAGAAATAATACGCAGCTTCCCACTTATTTACTTATTGTGCCCCATTTATTGGTCTATTCTTTTCTCGAAGCCAGCCACCTAGTGCAAGAATGAAGCGTTGATTTTTGTGACATATTTTAAAATTCATAGTACATAAGACCTACATCCCACTGGATGACAAATAAAATTGATTATAAAAGTTTAAAAAAATATACGAGAAATAATACACAACTCCCACTTATTTACTTATTGTGTCCCATTTATTGACCTTTTTTTTTCTTCAAGCCAGCCACCTAGTGCAAGCAACAAGGGTTGATTTGGATCACTTATAATAAAACTCGTGCTACATAAGAAGTACATCCCTTTGGATGAAAAAAAGAATGATTACTAAATTTTAAAAAATTGTAGGAAAAGTAAACTGCAACTCCCCACATATTTGTTCATTGTGCCCCACTTATTTGTCTATCTGCGCATTTTTTTTCTTCAAGCTTACCTAGTGCAAAAAATAAGGGTTCATTTTTGTAACTTATAATCAAATTCATAGTACATAAAAGGTACATCCCATTGGACGACAAAAAAATATTGATTAGTAAATTTTAAAAAATTGTACGAGAAGTAGTACGCAGCTCACCATTTAATTATTTATTTATTATGCCCCATTGTTCTATTTTTTTCTTCAAGTTAGCCACCTAGTGCAAGCAACCATGGTTGATTTGTCTAACTTATAATAAAATTTGTGGTACATAAGAAGTATATCCCATTGGATGAAAAAAAATTTGATTACTAAATTTAAAAAATTGTACGAAAAGTAACACGCAACTCTGCACATATTTTTTCATTGGGGTCCACTTATTTGTCTATCTTATTCGGCCTATTTTTTTTCTTCAAGTCAGATACATAGTGTGTAAACAATAAGGATTGATTTTTGTAACTTATAATTAAATACATGGTACATAAGAGGTACATTCCATTCGATAACAATAAAAGATTGAGTAGTAAATTTTAAAAAATTATATAAGAAGTAATACACAACTCTCCACTTATTTACTGATTGAGTCTCATTTATTTGCCTATTTTTTTCTTCAAGCCAGCCACTAGTGCAAGAATGAAGCGTTGATTTTTGTGACATATTTTAAAATTCATAGTACATAAGACCTACATCCCACTGGATGACAATAAAATTGATTATAAAAGTTTAAAAAAATATACGAGAAGTAATACGCAGCTCTCCACTTAATTACTTATTGTGCCCCATTTATTGGCCTATTTTTTTCTTGAAGTCAGCCACGTAGTGCAAGCAACAAAAGTTGATTTGGCTAACTTACAATAAAATTTGTGGTATAAGAAGTACATCCCATTGAATGAAAAAAAAATTATACGAAAAGTAACTCGCAACTCCCCACATATTTTTTCATTGGGGTCCACTTATTTGCCTATCTTATTCGGCCTATTTTTTTTTTCAAGTCAGCTACATATAAAAAATAATTAAATACATGGTACATAAGAAGTACATCCCATTGGATAACCTTGGATAACCAAAAAAAGATTGATTGTACGAGAAATAATACACAACTCTCCACTTATTTACTGATTGAGTCTCATTTATTTACCTATTTTTTTCTTCAAGTCAGCCACACCTAGTGCAAGAATTAAGCGTTGATTTTTGTGACATTTTAAAATTCATGGTACATAAGATCTACATCCCATTGGATGACAAAAAAAGATTGATTATAAAAGTTTAAAAAATTATACGAGAATTAATACGCAGCTGTCCACTTATTTACTTATTCTGCCTAATTTATTGACCTATTTTTTTCTTCAAGCCAGCCACCTAGTACAAGCAACAAAAGTTGATTTAGTTAACTTATAATAAATGGTACATAAGAAGTACATCTCATTGGATGAAAAAAAAATTGATTACTAAATGTTAAAAAATTGTACGAAAAGTAACATGCAACTTCCCACTTATGTTTTAATTGAGGTCCACTCATTTGCCTATCTTGTTTGGCCTATTTTTTCCTTCAAGTCAACCACCTAGTGCAAACAATAAGGGGGTATTTTTGTAACTTATAAGAGGTACATCCCATTGCATAACAAAAAAATATTGATTTGTAAATTTTAAAAAATTGTACAAGAAGTAATACACAACTCCTCACTTATTTACTTATTGAGCCTCATTTTTTTCCTATTTTTTTTCTTCAAGCTTAGTGCAAGAATTAAGGGTTGATTTTTGTGACATATTTTAAAATTCATGCTACATAAGAGGTACATCACATTGGATGATAAAAAAATATTGATTATAAAATTTTAAAAAATATTACGAGAAATAATACGCAGCTCGCCACTTATTTACCTATTGTGCCCAATTTATTGGCCTATTTTTTTCTTCAAGTCAGCCACCTATTGCAAGTAACAAGGGTTGATTTGGATAACATATAATAATATTCGTGGTACATAAGAAGTACATCCCATTGGATGGAAAAAAAAAGAATATGATTACTAAATTTAAAAAAATTGTACGAAAATTAGAACACAACTCCCCACATATTTGCTCATTGTACCTCACTTATTTGTCTATCTTATTTGGCGTTTTTTTTTTCAAGCCAGCCACCTAGTGTAAAAAATAAGGGTTAATTTTTGTAACTTCACCTCGTTCATATGACTTCACCTTGTTCAAGCATAGTACATCATCTTTCAATTTCGTACATATATGCTCTCAAACCCTTCACTAGTATTTTAAGGGTGTGTTCGCTTGGTAGGATACATTTAAAAGAGAGTGTAAAGATGGATTTGTGTTAATTTGAGTGGATGAATATGTGTGTTTTTTTGAGTGGATTTAGAGGGTAAAAAGAGTGGATTTGAAAATGAATTTCATAAAAGTTAGTGAGTGATTTGATTAATGTAATAAATTAAAAAAAATAATAGATAAAAATTTGAAAATTACTAAAATATCCTTGATGGTAAAAATTAAATTAAATGATAATTAGATGAATTAAATTTATTAAAATTTAAAAATATAGTAATTATCATTAATTAATATACATATTTATATATTTTTTTATTATTATTATTATTTGCTTTTAAAAAACAAACATGGTCCAAAGGAAGAAAAATCATATTATCATGGATCGAATTCACTCAATGGATTTGGAAGACCTATTAGTTTAATAAAAAGTGTATTTGGAAATATCATGGATTGATTACAGTTGTCATGGATCGGTTCTACTCTCACATTTTCTCATGGATTGGTTCCGCCCTCATGGGATCGGATCCCTCTCCACCAGCCGCACACATGCACATGAAGAAAACATATTTAATTTGAGGGTAAAAATGTATTTAAATATGTATTCCTCTCAAATGACATCAATTTAATGGAGACTGCAAAATCAGTAGATCCCGCAAATCGTCACCTTTTCTTACTCTTACACCCACCTAGACGAATGCAGATTTCACCTCTACTCCATTGTCATTCTCTATGAATAGTTACTTCCCTTGAAGTGAACATAGCTTAAATACTGTAAAAAAATCTTGACAGACTCCTTCATGATCACATTCTAGCATCGTATGTAAGAGCTCCGTGTTGGAAAGATGAAACAAACAAGTCATCTAGCACCTCAACGGAATGATGACCCTAGAATAAGTTATTAGAAAATATATGCAATATGTTATCATTTTGACTCCATCATTAACTAGTGAAAAGCTAAATTGTGTGACGTCATTGGAGATATATTCTTCAAACAAGGCATCATAGGTCCGTCAACCCTTGATGGATTGCATCATTAGTTTATCTAATTGGTTATTTCCAATCACTTAATCACATTCAACTATCACATATCAATCATCAATTACTTTTAACCTCCCGACGCATGAGATTCCAATCTAGTACTTGGCCTGACATGTAGTTAAGGCCAATATGTATCCGACATTAAATCATCAAAATGAAATATTTGTTTCTCTTTCATTCGTAGGTAACTTTATAAATATAATAATAAAATTAAAGCCACAACTTGTTAAAATCTTTAATTAAAAAATAAATTAACATTAAACCGAATTCAAAATAAGTTTTAGTGTACAAAAAGAAATGCATTTCTTTCCATCGTACCAAACACATTCTAAAGAGTTTTCACCAACCAAAACATGCAATGAATCTTTTACATTTCAAATTCAGAGTTAAACTCCAAAAGGAAACTGCACTTTTCATATAAACTCAAACCCGTCCAAATCCACGTCCCGTGTCGCTAACAAATGAAACATAACTCACATATTCTAATACAATATAAATAAATGGTGTTACACATCCTCATCAGATCACTCATGAAAATTATCAACATGCTTTGAGAATCATCACATCCTATATTTTACTTTCCTAATTGAGTGACACCCAACAAAGAAAAAGAGTTGGAATCCTCAAGGTTCCTATTAATAAATGACCAGCATTCTTGAATCTCATCTTCCATGCTAATAGTTTAATCTTTGCAGTCTGATAATTTAACACTTTAAGCCTCAACCCCCCACAACACAATGGTCAGAAACCATTTCTCCGTTGTATAACTGTTTGTTCCTCTCCACACTTGTTTCCAATATGTCTCCATTTGACACGGAAGAGAGATCTGTAACAACAGTCCCAAGACTTTTGGAGTATAATTCTGCTGACTTTCCATTTTCAAAAACAAGAGAACCCTCCACAGCATATGCTTCTTTCTCGGGATACTTAAATGATATTCCATTCTCTAAATTCTTCATGACTTCTGAAGTGAATTTTTCAGATTTCGTTTCTTGCACACCTGATTCACCATTAACACTTGCTTGTGTTTCTACTTCATGATCAATATTTGCTTCAATACCCACGTTTTCAGTATGAATTAGGCCTATCTTATCTCTAGGAGTTTTCCTCTTAGAAGATTTCCTTTTAAATCGTGCTTTCTTAGGCTTTGGGGGATTCGAATTCTCGTCGGCTATCAAAACAGATTCTGCTACCCTTTTTCTGCATGGAAGGACTGTCAACTGTGGATGGCCAGCCTGGTTTTGGGAAGCATGCGATGCACTTGTCTGGATAGCTAATAAAGCAGTTCTGGCAGCTTTAATCTCTGCTTCCTTCTTGGTTTTTGCTGCTCCCCCAATATAGAGTATACCTCCAATGTCCACCGTACATGAAAATACTGATGCTCGACCAGGTGTTTCATCCTTTTTGCACTGATACATAGGCATTGCATAGTTCATTTTCTGGGCATATTCCTGAAGTAAATTTTTGCATAATCCTGTTTCATGCTGGATGTAACACCACCAACATGGTCAGAGGCAGCAAACGCACAATAACTTGTACAGCTCAAGGAGACCAAAATGCTGAAACTAAAAGTACTAGATGTCCAGAGACAATACAACAAACACAAATCCCCAAGATAAATTGGGCAACGGGACTATAAGCTCTTAAAAGTGTCAGATCTGATAACTACTAATCATGCATATTCCAAGAATCAAATAATGATTTAGGTGGGTGAAAATATAATCTGCAAAGTGAAGTCCTACTGGGCCAAAATATATTCTATTAACTAAAAATGGTTATCAGTCTCAGATGGCTGTGTGTAGTTGCAAACTTTGAAAACACTATAGTGGGAAGTGGGATGACTACTATCTTAAATATAATAATGCACACTAAAAATGATTAAAAGAAATTCATGATAAACAATAACTAATACATCACAGTTTAAGCGCACAATAACAATCGATCTAAGAAAAATAAGAACATAGTAATGAGGTAAAAATGAAAGCTGATGGTGAAATTAATAGGAATATATTAGTATATTCGAAAAGTGTGAAGGGGAGTGTTTTGCAGTATGGAATTGTATATGTTCTGAATGTATTGTGTGTATAATGCAGAGCACACAATATGTATTTATACTACTGAATAGAATCAATTACAATAAAGAGCACACAATATGTATTTATACTATTGAATAGAATCAATTACAATAAAAGTACATAATAATATGGAATCAATCATCATAATTTACGAGATTATGTAACGGTTGATTTTTTGGAAATATGTAACCGCTGATTATATTCTAACAAGTAGAATGGTCAAGAAAAAAGGTTTAAAATACATGCATTAGGCCCAAAAATTCCCTCGTAACGCTCTAGTTACTGAGGCTTAGATTCAAGAAAATTCAACCTAAATTGGGCTTTAGTCACTTCGTCCGACAAAAAATGCATTAGAAAACATGATTAAAAGAAATTCATGATAAACAATAACTAATACATCATAGTTTAAGCGCACAATAACAATCTATCTAAGAAAAATAAGAACATAGTAATGAAGTGAAAATGAAAGCTGATGGTGAAATTAATAGGAATAGAGCATCATATTAGTATATTCGAAAAGTGTGAAGGGGAGTGTTTTGCAGTATGGAACTGTATATGTTCTGAATGTATTGTGTGTATAATGCAGAGCACACAATATGTATTTATACTACTGAATAGAATCAATTACAATAAAGAGCACACAATATGTATTTATACTATTGAATAGAATCAATTACAATAAAAGTACATAATAATATGGTATCAATTATCATAATTTATGAGATTATGTAACGGTTGATTTTTTGGAAATATGTAACCGCTGATTATATTCTAACATGTAGAATGGTCAAGAAAAAAGGTTTAAAATACATGCATTAGGCCCAAAAATTCCCTCGTAACGCTCTAGTTATTGAGGCTTAGATTCAAGAGAATCCAACCTAAATTGGGCTTTAGTCACTTCGTCCGACAAAAAATGCATTAGAAAACATGATTAAAAGATTAAAAGAAATTCATGATAAACAATAACTAATACATCATAGTTTAAGCGCACAATAACAATCGATCTAAGAAAAATAAGAACATAGTAATGAGGTAAAAATGAAAGCTGGTGGTGAAATTAATAGGAATAGAGCATCATATTAGTATATCCGAAAAGCGTGAAGGGGACTGTTTTGCAGTATGGAATTGTATATGTTCTGAATGTATTGTGTGTATGGAATTGTATATGTTCTGAATGTATTGTGTGCATAATTCAGAGCACACAAGATGTATTTATCCTATTGAATAGAATCCATTACAATACAGAGCACACAATATGTATTTATACTATTGAATAGAGTCAATTACAATAAAAGTACATAATAATATAGAATCAATCATCATAATTTACGAGATTATGTAACGGTTGATTTTCTAGAAACCATTTTCTGAAAACCTGTAACCGCTAATTATATTCTAACATGTAGAATGGTCAAGAAAAAAGATTTAAATACATGCATTAGGCCCAAAAAATGCATTACATTCAAGAGAATTCAACTTAAATTGGGCTTTAGTCACTTTGTCTGACAAAAAAATGCATTAGAAAACGGGAGAAAAAGCATACTTTTACCCAAAAAAGAACAACTAAACAACATGATTTCAAGGGTCAAAGAAGGTTTCAGAAACCTATACAATGGTAGCGCCACATTTAGCATGTGAAAATCCACACTTTGCATGCACAAAAAAGTTGATAATAGTTAAAGACTACTTACAACAGGTTGAGTGATGGATTGATTAACAGCATTAGATTTGGCCAACTCAACCAAAGCAACTTCGGCAGCGGACTGCTCTGCTGCCTTCCGATTGGAAAATCCAGGCAAAGAACCATACCGGACATCATTCACTATCACTGTTGACCTGAAAGAAGGTTCATGGGAAGGTCCTTCCTTGATAGTTTCATAGACAGGAGTAGGTAGCCCCGCCTTCTGCGCATACTCCTGCAATCGACTCTTAAACACATAGCAATTTGAAACGCCTGAAACACGTATAGGAAAACACATGCAAATAGTTAACACATAGTAATATCCCAACCCATACAAATGGCGTGACAACTAAGCCAGTTTCGATCCACCTTTGATTGCAGCGAACCCTATCAAAGTTTACATTTTTTTTAACAAGCTATTACTTCATTACTTCAAACCTAGTTGATCAAACACCCTTCACGAATCCCCTTAAGCATAAAGCACATTTCTCTTGAACCCTACATTCTTTTACAAAAACTCACTCCCTCATCTAGAGGGACAGAATGATTCATGAAAGCAAGAAATCAAACCTTTGTCTCCGATTATTCAGTTAAATTTAAAAAACAATAGAGGGAATACCTTGGAAATCGTCGTTAGTGAGCATCGGTGACGGTTACAGAAGGATTGAGTGAGTGATTCTGAGACTCTAATTGGTTCACTCAAACTTAATGAGCGGAAAAAGCGTGGATGAATGTTCAAAACGGTGTGAGAAGATAAAAGAAGAAGAAGAAAAAGGTGGTTTGTGTGTGAAGTACATGTGGGAGGCAATGCCGGAATCTGCGCCGCTCTCGTTTTATTAAGTGGCTAGGACGCGTTTAATTCGGGTGCATAGTACCCGAAAAGGCCCATTCATCTGGTCCATTTGATGCCATTTTTCACTCCTTGATTTTTCTTTCTGCACAATCCAATGGCCCATACTTAGACAACAATGGATTCTTGATCACTTTTCAATGTGATGTATAGTGATCTTTTTTTCTTTTCTTTTTTTTATAATGTGTATATTTTTTTTCTTATAACTGTATTTTATTTTATAACCACTTTTGTTTTTTAGTTTTTCTTGTAATTTATAAAGTTCAGTATATGTTTGCTAACCTCCAATCCAATCATAAAACCTAAACTACTCTGACCATAATATTTGTCCTCTATTCAATTAAAAAAGGACAAATTTGTTGATTATAAATAAGTTGCAAGAAAGTTCATTTAATGATAACAATGTGAAAACATTCTAAGTAGTGACCATACATTTAATTTTGTAATCTTGCATCCCAATCATTGGATCTTTTTAAGCCATTTTTAATGTTTTCTATATGCTGTGTATTCAAGAAAAACAGATACATTTAATATTTCAATAATACAAAATACTTTTCTTTCTTTAATGAGTATAAAATTTGTAAAAATATATTATTAGAAAATTCAGTATCAACTTCTTTTCAATTATTGTACTAAAAAGTCAACCCAATGTAAAAATAGTTCTCAATTATAGTTTTTGCAAAATGTTTGGGATCAATGGAAGGGAAAGGTTAACTAGTAGTGGAATCATATGGACCTAACAATGTGGATTTTAGGAGTGAAACACTATGTTGACAAAGACATTATAATTGAGATGCTCAAATATTATGAGGAAGAAAGTGACAATAATTGTCTCTAGTTGACTTTGTGTGAACCACTTGAACATCATACTCAAACTCCTATTAAGAGAGTTTGTGTGTGTCTAATCCTATTTTGAGATGCAAAGAGTTTGTTTGTGGATAATATTATAAGCATTTTTGTTATAACTAGTAATTTAAAAAAAAAAACTAATTAAACAATTTTTACAACAAAGAGATGAAGAATACATAATAAAAATACTTTTAACCCTAAAAAATAAATAAATATATATATCATCTAACCATTCTCTAAATCCTCATATCACAAGACTAAACGATGTTAACATGGAATACAGTGATTAAAAAAAAAAGTGATTGGTTCATTGGTTATAGGAAAATATAATCAACATCTTGAAAGAATGTCAGGAAATTCTATAAAGGAAATAGTAAACAATCTTACAAGATATTTGTAAGTTTGGGCTCAAATATGCATATTGAATTCTCAATTTGGGTCAACTCTTGGGCTATTTCTTCCTGTATATCTCTTTTTACTTCATACACCCCTATAAAATTTAATAATTCAATTTTACTCTATTAAAATTCTATTAAAAATCTTAAATGTAACCATTTTCACTTCATTCTGTGTGTTGCGCAGACTACTCCATCACCACCTTTCTTCTTCTTCATTTTTTGCTATATTGGTTAGTTAGTAGTGTGTGATATTGCTGCATCCTTTGACTGATTGAGGAGGTAATTTACTGTGATTATGGAAAATGATTGGAATGTATTTTTAAATGCATTCTGGAATACATCTTTTTAAAATGTACTTTCTATCGTAAATTCCAATTTTTTTTTAATTTGTAAATATAGTTTTGAATGCTTATTTTGGAATATATTTTTGAATGCATATTTTGGAATATATTTCTTGAATGCATTTAGTAATATACATTTCAAAACATCATTCTAAATCTGAAAATAATTTTTAGATTGCACAATTTTGAAATGAATTAAGTTAAAAATTATTTTGTGAATTTTACGATCTAAAAAGTAATTTCAGATTTGAAAATACCTTATGAATTGCATAATTTAGTTGAAAAAAAAAATAAAAGAAGAAAGAGCCAAACTTGTGTTTATCATTCTAATCCAACGTGAAAAAGGTTTCTCACTCTTTACACAAAAAACCTAGATCTACAAATGGGGTGAAGTTATAGACACTTGAAGTGAAAATAATACTCATTTGACAAAGTGCAAATTCAAATTTACCAAAATGAAGAAGAGATATGCATCTAAGTCCATGACCATGCATCAGGGAATACAAAAAATGACTTTGATACAAAAGTAACTTTCTTTGCAACCCTACAATCTTCTCAAAGCATGCTACATCTGATTTAATTCTCTAACTTTGGCTCTAAATACCAGTTGTTGAAACAAAACGTAAAAATAACATAGACCAAAGAAAATAACACAAACAAAAAAACATAAAAGTTTGCAGTGATGTCCAATATACTTACAAATGAAAAATAGCATGAGCACATAGTTATATACAACAATAATAACAGTAAAAAAAAATTGTCTAACTGAATTTTGAATTACAGCCTAACATAAATCACCTATTAAAAAGACACAAAAATTTATATAATTAAACGTTAAACTTTTTTCACATTTTTTCACATAGTTCTAATGGATGTGTTGTATTGGAGTAACAAGTCAATATTTTCTTATTGAGTTGACTATTTTATCAAGACTCAACTGGGATGAAACCATGCAAGATAGTGATGCTTTCCTAACAAGAGGTAAAATACACATTTTGAGTGATACTTTCACAGCATAAGATAAAAAAAATACACACTTTGCGTTAGATTTATGATATATTTGAGGGTTTTTATTAATTAGGATAACTCATTGAAATGAATCCGATATATATATATATATATATATATATATATATATATATATATAAAAGCATCAAATAATAAAAACTTAATTAAGTTTTAAAATTTCTCATATTTTTATTAATTTTGTTCTGTTTATTGAATATTTAAAACTTACATATTTTTTAATTAATTTTTTCATTAATTAGGTTGTCAAATCAAAATGTTATTTTTTGCTCTTGTTCTTACCACTTGTAAGAATTATGAGGTTTTAAAGTTAATGAAACGTTAACTATAATATTGATTTATATTAATCACATAAAATCTCATATTTCTTTATGAAGAGGAAAAAAAATAATAAGATGAAAGTGCAGAATAATAATTATATCATTCAATTAAAACAAATAATTAAAAAATAGAAAAATTTATTTATCTGATAGAAAAAATATTGATTAAGAAAACTAAAAAACGTAAATTTATAAAAAGACTTGAAATTTAATTTAATTAACTAACTACTTTTATATATATATATATATATATATATATATATATATATATATATATATTGTGATAGGCTATAATTTATGAATGTAATAAATATAATTCATCCAAATTTACATTATATTATTTAAAATGTATTGTGAAGAAATATGATAGATAATTATTAAAATAATTTTTTTTTCTAACAGTTTGGTTATTAATATGCCAATTATAAACATGTGAAAGATCCTGGTAAAAACTTTTAATTAATAAGTGATTGAAAGAATACAACATCATTCAATCAACAAGAATACATAATTATTCAATCTCGAATACTTATACTCTAAGATGTAACATTTTATTCTAATGGTCTTCAGAGGATATTCGTTTGGCAAAAACAACATTAATAAAATAGAAGTCAAATCCACTTACCATCTTCAACCAAAAATTAGAAATCCTAAATCTTAAATCATAGAAAAGGTACTATCATAATTAACTAGAAATTTCAAATTTCTGATGTTGAATGGTAGTTGCTTTTAATAACTAACTGCAAACTACTATTATTAATTTCCAAGTATCCTTGCGTCACTTTTAGGTAGAATGCTCTGGAAACATCGCTTCACACAAGAAATAAAATCATTCATTATTAGTACCATATTAAATCACGCCTTTCTTCAAGCTCAATTCTGTATTGGATATTTTTGTGATGTCTTCTATTAATTACTAAAAATATATTATATCAATACTTAAAAAGAAAAATATATTTTAAAATTTTAAAATTAGTAAATATCAAAATACACAGAAGAACAAGAAAAAAACCTAAATCAATTTTCCTTATGTCATGATTTTTATTTTTATCGAAGATGATAACACAGCATTCAACTCATTAAATCTTAAACTCTAAGGTTATGTTTGTTTGAAGGAATTAAAATGTTCAAAGGAGATTGCTAAGACGGATTGTGAAAATCAAATATATTTAGTTAGGTTGATTTGTGATTATATGAAAGTGCAGAAAAGCGGAATCCATAAATTCCCAAATCATGAATATGATACGAACATTTGAGAATATAGAATGACATTTTACCCTTTTATTTCTGTACATATTTGTGTGACCGTGTTTTTTATGTGAAGTGATGATTGTGTGTGCACCGATTACATAATAAATGTTGTGTGTGTAAAATAATGTGTGCACTTATTACTTAATCAATGTTGTGTACGTGAAATTGTGAAAATAAACAATTTAAATTTGTATTACAATTTATTAAATTGAAATTACTAAATTGTAATATTTTAAACTCATCCAATAATCATTTAATTTAATTTTTATGATCCATTATATTTTGGTAATCTCAAATTCTATTTATTAAAACAATTTTTTTAATCTATTGCATTTCTCAAAACATTTATTAATTTTTACAAAATTCATCTTCAAATTCACATAAATTTATTTACATTCTATCTCCCAAATCTATATTCTAAAAAAAAAATAGAGTTTAAAAGTTTTACATGTACATCTCTCCATTTCTTTACCTTTTCATCATCTACTAAAACATTAGTATTTATATTTTTTTAGTTAATTCATCTTACAATTTTTTTTAAATAAAAATACATTTTATTCATGTTAGAAAAGTATTGAATAAAAAAAATGGATATTTACATATCATCATCCCTATTTTTAAATTACTCTCTTACAATGTATTTTTTTGGTCTTAGATAAAGACGAGAACGATAAAATGTACAGGTTTTGGTTCTGAGAGACGAAAGAATACGAAGAAAGTACATATGGGACCGTAGTGTAGACACAATGCAACAAGTCACAAAAGTTTAAAAGTCAACACCCACCAAATTCTTATTTGTTGTACATCATTTATATATTATATATATATATATATATATATATATATATATATATATATATATATATATATATATATAAAAGTATTTATCATTGAAGAAAATATAATTTTCACTATATCATCTCTTCACATGAGAAAAATAACGAGTTTATACATTTCAGACCCAACAAAAAAATTGAACTTCACTCCCACCCTCCCACGTCATTGTTATTCAGAGGGGAAATTTTGTTTTATTGTCACAAAAAATAGGTTAAAAAGATTTTCTTTAGCATGTTATTTTTTCCAGTCATATATATTATTTTTTTCATAACCGCGTTTTTAGTCTATATATGTTGTCGATTCCGCGTTGATGTATATTCATTCTTATTCATTGTCACCACTTTTTTAGTCCACATATTCTTGATTTTGTATTTTCCAATTCACATTTTCTTCACTACATTAGATACTTATTCTTCTATCTCACTATTATCTCTACATCATCAATATAAATTTAATATAAAATGATACATTAACTCATTTTAAATAAATTGAAATCAAACTCTCATCTTCTAAAACTATAATACTCTATTCAAAAAATATAAATGTAGGAATAAAAAAAATCTAGGAATCACATCTTTTAAAACTTGATACTCTATTTGAAAAAAAAAATCCAAATACAAGAATAAAAAAACCTAGGAAAGACGTTTCTCTTTCTTGTTTTATTATCATCCTTTCCTTTCTGGATATTCACAAACGTATTTGGAATTTGAAGTAATTAGTTTTTTCAATTGAAAAAGTAAATCCTTAAACACTAAATTCAACGTGTAAAAAATAATGTCAATCCCTAAAATTTACATCACAAAATCATACAATTTAAATAACTCGTTTTACCTTCTCAAATTTAATATTTAGATTTTTTTTATGTATTTATATTTTGAAGGATTAAACAAGTTTTCTAAACGTTGAATGATTTTTTCCTGTTTAAGGTGCGTGTATTTTTCTAATTAGTCATTAAATATTTAAATCAATTAAAATTTCTTCAAAATTAATTTCATATTTTACAATGTTTTGAATAGATTTTATATATTATCATTAAAATACAATTTAATCCTTTTATAAATAGACTAAATTATACGTAATGTAACATGAAACTATACAAAAAATGAAAAAATAAGTGTTAAATATATTTTTTGTCCCTTGACAATAAAGTTTGGAATTAATTTATTTTAAAATTTTAGACCAATTTAGTCTTTCATCTTTCGAAATACGTTAATTTAGTCATTTTAATCAACTTTTGTTAAATTGATTTGACATTTCAAGCACGTAAATTTCATAATAGTTTCATCAAATAAACTTAACAAAATTTAATTAAAATGACTAAAGTCACGTATTTGAAAAGATGGAGGGCATGTAAGACAAGAATTCTACATCCATTCACTTTTATTTTAATTACTTAAATTTATCACTCAATTAACCATCGTACTTTTTTTTTAATTAAAATCCCAAAACTAAAATTATGCCAAATTTTAAAAACTAAAACACTTTTTTATGACGCCATTTATTATGTAATTTATTTTTTATCCATACAATTTCATATATGTTAAACATATTACAACCTAGGGATGTCAACGGGGCTACCCGAATAAATATTCGTCCCGTATCCGTACCCATATCTGTCGGGTATCCGTTATGCGGGTAGCCGTCTATTTTTTCCATATCCACGGGTATACAAGGGTATTCGCGGGTATTTACAAAAATATTTTAAAAAAATAAATATTTAACTATAATTAGTGTTTGGATCAACAAATCCTCTTTCTCCGATTGATTATTGAAAAATAAACAAATAAAAAATAAACTACCAATTTATAATGTAGTTTATTTTTGAATAAAATATTAAAGAAATTACTAACTTACCCATGTCCACCTCTTGCAACATTGTATAAAGTTTCATGTTGTCCAATTTTAATCTAGAAGAGCCTTAAAACATAAGAAGTCAATAAAAATTTCTAACAATCACTTAATTAAAATATCTAAGTAAAAGTGTTAATTTCATTACCCTCCATGTTGGTCCATAACCTATATTAGAGACACATCAATGTCTCCACAGTATCTGAAAGTAATTTACTCTGTTGTGGGGTAAGAATCTGACCATCATTATTAAATGAAGACTCATAATGTTTTTACTAATATATATATATATATATATATATATATATATAAGGGTATTCTGAATTAAAGTTTTGCGGGAACGGGTATCCACGGATACAGATACTATGATACCTTACCTGCCCCGTTAACATGCGAGTATCAAAAATATCCATACTCGTGGATAGCAGATATCCATTTTTAATATCCGTTTCATACCTGTTGCGAGTTTTATCCGCAGATACCCGCGAATACAAATTTTTTTGACATCTATATTACAACCACTCACTCACTAACAAATCTCAACGTACAAATGAACAAAAAAATCCATTACAATGCGTATGAACTCTTCTCATTTAAATATTCATTTTTTTCCGTCCCTCCCCTACCAATATATCATTTCTACGTCTAAGATAATTTCCCATCATTCTTTCCCTTTAGTTTTTTAATTCATTAAATATATATTGTGTGTATATAAAATTGCGTACGACTTTCAGACATGTATTATCAATTATTAAACTACATAATTAATATCTTTAAAAATTAAAAAATATTTATAGACTAAATTATATTTTTATGATTTTAAAGACTGATCCGGCATCACTTTACATATTTCAGGATTTTAAGTTGCTCGTTAAATAGGATAAAATTCATTTGTTTTATTGTAAAATCGTTAACTTTGATAGATTTTATTGCTAACGTGGGAAAAAATATTTTAAAGTGTGAGACATGTTAAAATTAATAATTTATATATAAAAGTATTAATAAAATAAGTGTAATTGGTATATTTTATAACTTTAATAAATTTTAATACTATTTTTTCAAAATAAGTAAAAAAAAAATGTATCGTTAATAATTGTGATTTTATTTACAGATATAGCAGGTAAAACGGGTTAAACCTAGCAAGTTGATCCCCAATCCACTGCTAATTTAGTGGAGGGATATGAGATAACATTTCATTATTCTTTAAATTATTATTTAAAAGATGACAGTATGATTATAATTTAAATAATGCAAATTTGTAAATTAAATTTCAACTATTGTTTGGAATTAAGTAATTTAATATATTAGAAATAATATCAATTAATACAATTAAAAGCATTAACTAGCAATTTAAAACTTAAAAAAAAATATGCACATGACTAATTGACTTATAGAAAAAACTTTACTACAAAATTACCAAAATGGGATATCTAGCTTATCCTGGGTGTAATGTTACAAACTTGGTATATAACCTATCAAAGGCCAAGCAAAATAAAAGTAAATGAAAAATTTTAAATTTATTGTATTTAATTATAGACAGTGCTTTAAAAATTTTAAGTATAAAATATTTTTACTTTCAATATAAAATTATGCTTTTATTTTCTTATAAATAAAAACCGAGTTAATTTATTTAAAATAAACAAAAATTTAAAGGAGAATAAATTATAAGTAAAAAAAAAACTTAATTATTTAAATAAACTTTCATAAAATAACTATCTCTCTTACCTGGATTTTACTGACTAGCATATAAAAATATAATTTGTGGTTCAAGCTCTCATTTAAAGTAAGTTGTTGTTTTTTCTTTTATTGTTTAATAATATGTGGAAACTTTGGCATAATATATTTTCGATTGATGAAGATGTATAGGATAAATGGTTGAATTTATGTTTAATGTGTTTTCTTTATAAGGATAAATAAGAGTTTATTGAGTATATTTTATTTGAATGGCAAACTACTTATATATTTGGTATTGAAGAATATTTCTTTCGATTTGCATAAATTGTTTATGAATCATTTAACTGTTTTTATTAAGTTCTTAGATGGTCCTGATTAAAACTCATTTGATTAGTTTTGTAATTTATATTATTTTGATGAGTTGGAGTATAAGAAATACAACATATTTCTGCAAAGTATTTTATCGTAAATTATTGTACACTAAATGATAAAGAAATTTGAAGACTAATTCATATATATATATATATATATATATATATATATTAGGTTTTACAGAGTAGGTTTCATTAAGACTACGAGTACTCTTTTTTTGTCCATCTCTATATCGTCGTTATTTTTTTTAACGGGACACGCTTACCTGACTCATTATGTCAGGAAGACTTTCGATACTAGGACCATACTGTACTCGTCTGACCCAGTTTTAACCATCGACTCTGATACCACTTGTTAGGTTTACAGAGGGGTTTCACTTGGGAGATACAACACCAATGAGACCTAAGCCTAACCATATAAGGTATTAACACCACTCTCAACCCAATACCTTAAGGCAATGAGTTTATGTCTTTATTCTTATATAGTGCTCTACTTTCTCATTTATGGTCAATTGAGATATAGACTCACATTTGGATTCCTAACCATATATATGTGCACAATTTTTTTATGTTTCAATCTTTTGATATAACAACTACTGTGGTATGAAAAATACTTATCATGTACAAGTTTTTTTTTTTATAATTTTCAAACTTTTATTGGACGAAGGTGAATATTAAGATATAATTTTCGAAAGTCTTAGTTTTGCGGCTTGTGTTAATTTTTTTAAAATGATATGGGTGAAATAAATTGGTAGTTTCTACAGATTTATTTTGTGCAAACCTTTAATATGATGAAATTATGAGAATTATTCTTAATAGTGAGCATTTTCGTAGTCTTGCGGTTTGTGCTAATTTTTTCAGAAATAATATCGGTGAAATAAATTAGTAGTTTCTGCGGAATTTTTTCGATGCAAATCTTTATATGATGAATTTATGAGAATTATTCTTATTAGTAAGTATTTTCGTAATGTTGACTTTAGATGTGTTCGGTTGAAAGTGATTTTATATTGTTATATAAGACTTCTTTTACATTTCAATTTATTCCGGATATTTTAAAGGAAAATAGAAAAAATGTTTCGAGATATGTAAAATAGTGGAGTTTGAGTGTTTCTTATGTTTTTAGGATAAGATTTGTTGTGCAAATAAGTTGAGTTCTTTAGTATTAGAAAAAAAAAAATCATTATAATTGGTATGAATCATGACAACTAAGATTGCCCTTTGGTTTTTTTTTTTCATAAGTATAAACTTCCAGTTTTCGAAGTTCTTTAACTGATTTTGAAGGAAATTCGATATGTATTTTTGATACATGAGTTTGGTTTGCTACCTGGCATTTTTTGTTTTTATTTGTCTTTTTTAATAATATTTTTTTATATGATAATAAATGATTAGTATGTTTTGCGATGTCTCCTAACATATATATCATAATATATAATGACATATAACACGAGTTGTTAAAAAATTATACAATTTTTTCTCCAAATCTATTCATTAACTTTTCATATGAATACTAAAATCGATGTTAATTGTGAACAATTTTATAATATAATATATACTCTTATATTTAAATTAATTATGATTTAAGAAATAAGTCATTCATTTGCAGTATTAATACTTTATTTTAAATGGTTGGAGGAAACATATTGATTAGGAAATTGATACGAAGAGTGACAAACATGTAAAAAATGATCATTATAGATCTTATGTTTGAAACAAATACTAGGTCAACAAACTTGTTATGCAAAAAAATAATAAAATTGTTAAGAATGTTTTTATTCTAGTCAGTTCCTACAAAAATATTAAAAGATATTGCAATAATTACTGTAAATAATGAGTTTGGTCACCTTCATCTATTTAAGTTAACATTTTCAAGTTTATTTTTCATGTACAAGAGTAGAAAAAAGGAACCGAAAGTGATGTCAAATATAATGTAAAATAATATTAAATCAAAACAATATAAAATGCCTTTTTCAATTTCATCAATATATTCCATTTTGTTCTATATTAAACAGACTTTAATTAGTTTCCTACTAGCTAATTAATACAAAATATCTGTTTCATGGTCAACAATAACACAAGATTATTTCATCTTAAGAAATATAAATCCATGTAAATTTCCAAGTTCATGCCATAAACTAAATGTGATAAAAAATTTATTTATTATAATTGTTAATATCTTTATGAAAAATTCAGATTATTTTTATTATATTTATTTGCCAAAAGGAAAATAAAACACAAAAATATTAAAATCAAGAAATAGTTTTGCAACATTCAGTTAAGAAAATAAAATAATATTGAATTTTAAAAGATAAAAACTAAATTGATCTAAAATTTCAAAATTAACTAATTTCAAAATTTATTGAAAGTTAAATAACAAAAATATATTTAATCATTTTTTAAACTTAAGCTTATAATTGTTTATATAGTCATGTCTATTTTAGACAAATACAAATATGTATGAAATAATTTACTAAATTATTTTGAAAGTTCGTTTGCATATTTACTATTAAAATTAACTTATTCAATTTTCTTACTTTATTCAGCTTTACTATTTTATGATTGTTACCTAATTCCAATGATCTCATCGGAGCATACAACAAACTACATTACCTATTTAAATGTATCAAGTATCGATGACTATGAATTAGCAATCCTTACACCATCTGCAAGGACCATGATCTTATGAAGGTTTTTCCACCGATACGAAATAATTTGCTTATAAATAAAATTATGAATCAATTGAATATTATTTTCAATCTTTAAATCTATATGCAAAATGAATATTTTTTCATTTCTCAAAATTTTGCATATTTAATTTTTAAATTTAACAAATAAAAAGATATAATCCTTTTAAATTAATAACATTTTTTGTTAAACGATGTTCTAAATTAATAATTATATCAAAACATATTAAATAATATAAAAAGTTCAACGTCAATCTAAAAGGTAATTTAATACGTATTTTTTTACATAATTAAGTTAGGAATTATATTTATTTAACTTTTAAATTTGAGATCAAAATTATATTAAAATTTTTAATTCTAAATTTGAGATCAAAATTATATTAAAATTTTTAATTCTATATTAAATTCTAAAGAGTAAAAACATATTAAACTTTTATAAAAATGATACAATATTTTAAGATTTTTTAAGTTAAACAAATGGTGCTAACGACTTCGAATCAAATACAACCAAATAATTTGAGACTTAATTTTTTTTTTATGAAACCGTGTCTATATGACAATGTATTATCCGACTCTAATTTTCGTTTCAAATTACACAATTCTCGTAATTTTAAAAGTAGATTATCTCATATTGATTAAAAAATATGTTAACTGTAATTTGAGAATATTGGTTAAGGAATAATTAATATGTATTGTACCATATTTTTACATTAAAAACTAAAATAATTAAGTAAAGTAATTAAAATAGTATAAATGCACATAACAAAATTTATAAAGACAAAAATACCTTTTTAAATTTGTAGACAATAACCTACTAATACAAAATAAGAACTTTGTAAGTCTTTATTAAAAAGAAAAAAAAAATCAATGAAGTCTCAAATTTAAACTTTGTAGGATCTTATGTTTATTTAAATTGCTTTTTTTTTTTAATTTAAACTTTTTTATGTTTAATTATATAATTTTTAACAACATTAAAATATAATTATTTTATTATTTAATTAATTTTTAACTTTTATTTATAAATATTAAATAAAATATTAAACACACTTATATAATATTTATGTACATTTTTATCTTTTAAATAAAAAAAAATTATATTAATAATTATTATGTTATATTTTATTTAATATCATATTTAATATATTTTTTTATAAATTTTACATACATACTTTTATAAATTTAATATATATTAATTATCGTTAAGACGTTGAAGAACAATAAAATAAAAAAAGAAAACATCTTACAACTATAATTGCGATTCATACAAATGAAGAATGAAGTGTTTGAGTTTCGAAAAATCTACCTCCTTCTATAGACTGATTTTATTTATTGGGAAGGCACATGAATTGGAATCAAATGATGTGGGTCCGAGTTTGGTATATAAACCGTGTTTAAATTAAAGGCACAACTCAACTCTGACCAAATTTGCCACACAATAAAGAAAGAGGTTACCATACTAATTACTTCTGCTGACCCCCGACACTTTTCTGGGTGAACAAGAAACTTGAAAAATGCGCATTTGGAACCAATCATATTCAAGCCATTCAAAGAAACTAATAATACATTCCACCCATTTCACAACACTTTTAATGAATTCTTATTTGGTTTTCTCTACTTTTTTTTTTTCGTGGTTGATGGAGAAAATGTTCGAGAGACCGGAAGGAAAGTACAAGAAAAGGAAAACAAGGATGTTTGTAAAATTATTTGGTAAAAACAAAAAGTGAAAATATATGTAAAATGGCATAAATATCTCAATAAGGGAATATAATTTAGTGTTGAAGTGTATATGGTAGTTTTTAGGGATTTAGGGTATGTTTGGATTTAAATTGAAAGAAATTAAGTTTGGTTCAACTTATCTTTTTGAACTTAAATTCAGTAAAAAATAAATTGAGTATAACTTGATTTATTTTTAGATACTTTTATTTTAAAAGTATTTTTATTCAAATGATAGTTTTTGGATAATATTGATGAAAAGTACTTTTATATGTATAATTACTTGGGTATGAATTTTATAATAATATTAATATTATTGTAATTTGATATTAATATTATTAGTGAAGCTTATTTTAATAATTTTGTTATATTAAAAATAAAATGAAAAATCAACTTACTACAATAAGCAAGGTGAAAAAAGATAAAATCAACTTTATTTTAATATATGTATTTCATTATAAGTGTATTTGAATAAGTCTACTTGTAGTTTCACATATTTTGGAATGCTCCCGTAAAAGTCCCCTAAATTAGCTTCACTCCATTTTTTGAACACATTCTCTATAATTAGTTGAAATTTATTAAAAATCCGAATTTGATGAATCTCACAATTTAATTGACACATCTCTCTCCTGATATGTGTCTTCCAATAAGTTTTAACCCATAATAAAGGATATGGGAAAACTAAAAGACACCATTATAATTCAAACCAAAAGACCCATCAGAAAATCAAATAGAAGAAAATTATAATTCATGGAGGTGAATGAATGCATGATAGTGGAGATTTAAAGTTGCTTTGAACCGAAGAACATCCTTAAAATTACTTTCAATGCAAGTGACGTTTTGTATATTTTAGTATTCAATTAAACTTGAAATAATTTTATCAAATGACGTTTTGTATATTTTAGTATTTAATTAAACTTGAAATAATTTTATCAAAGGAGTAGACTCAACTTTCAAAGATTTTCTATCTTTTGGGATTTTAAACGTAAAACAAACACACTCTTAATGTTTAAGAGGATAAATAAACCTTGTTTATTTCAATAGATTATAATTAATTTGTGTAGATGAATTTAAAGACGAATGAAATATTATCATTCTTACATCAATGAAGAAACGAAAAGAAAAAAACAATTCAAAAATATTTAAATAATCATTGGCTTTTTTAAATTCTAACTTACCAAATATACTTTTACTTAATAATATTAGTTATATTAATGATAATAATAATAATAATAATATTATTAATATTAAAACTAATAATAATAACAATAAAAATATTACTAAAACTAATAATAATAATCATATTATATTAATTTAAACCACGAAATACAACTGTAATTTAATAATTTTATCTATTAAAATATTATTTTATATTTATCATTAACAAAATTTACCTTAGTTATTTTTACATCTTCGTACCTTCGCATAAATAATCTTACTTACTTTTCTATATCTCTTCAAAATTATTCGTTTACTATTCCTCAAATCGATGATCGAAAGCAAACAAACATGAAACCTTATTTTGATGGAATGGATGTGATTCTTTAGATGGAATGCATGTGATTGTTGTGGTAAGATCCTTCCCAAAGTGACTCAAAAAAAATGATGTTGACACAACATTGAAACCTGGCTCTTGTGTCATTGAGATTTGAACCAGATGCTGAAGGTGTTCGGTTAAATGCCTACGAGACCAGGGTGTCAGCTAGGTGGTGTTGAAAGGCGTGGAAGTTGATAGCATGGGGAGTGTCAATAAAAAGTGCCAATAAGGGTTCTGAACAAGGAAAAGAAAAAGGTAGCACCACCAATGCTAAAATTGCATTCCACGAGGACTCAGAATACTGATATCAATGATTTTCGAAGTGACATTGATTTGCAAAATAATTATTATGGATACATACATTGTATCAATATTTTCATTTTTCTAATAATTTTAGTATAATAGTTTTGTTAATGTAAAGAAGACGTAATATTTCTTTACATTATATTATATCACGAATAAGAAAAACGAAAAAAACAATGAAAGAAAACGAGATGAAATAAAGTATAAATGTATTAGTTTATTTGAAGAGAAAATAAAATAGATTTTTCATTTTAGAAATAACAAATGAATGAATGTTCAATAGGGAAACGAACTACCAATCAAGATTGAATAATATTTGAATACCGATAATATATCACCCAATAATGCAATTCGAATTTTTTTGAAAAATAATAAACCATGGCCAAAAGCTTTTTCAAAACCGAACTACCCCATCATTTGAAAAATAAACTAAGCTAAACATAATGACCAAGAATAATTAAAAAGTATACAAGTATATTCCAACAGGCCAAACTTACAAATCAGTTCGCTCATTCCAACTCGATTGTAATGAATCAAACTTACGAATTAGTTCGCTCACCTTATAGAATTTCAAAATTAAGAATATATGTAATTCACCGTTCAAGTCAGAAAATAATATTAAATAGATATAAACATTTTATAATATAATGTCTATATATTATTTTCATAATAAATATCACATTATTATAAATATAATTATGAATATAATATGTCACAATTTTCATTAATATATGATATTAACATAAATAATAAATAAATAGCAAATATTGTAATAATTACATTTTCGTCCACTCAATTACTCTCATATATACTCAGTCTACATATTCATATATCGATGACTTCCTTTCTCATATGGGATAAACCATTCCACATCATTTTGGAGGACACATATTCTTTTATGATGAAAATAAGATTTATTCTATTTGATGATAAATAAAATTTTGGAAATAATATTATATTTAAAATTCATTTTTAAACATAAAATCAAATATTGCCTTTTTTGTAAAGAAAGTTTACATAAAAAAAATCACAAGTACATATTTCACTCAATATCATGATATTATCATATTAAAAAACATATATTTCTTGATAATTATATATTTTCCTTTTAGAAAATATTTATAAATTTTGATATAAAAAACAATTTGCAAACAATTGCTACAAATATTTTTTATAAAATATTTTGTGCCAAATATTTTTTATATAAACTTTTGTAACAAATAAAAACTTCAAGTTTTTAAATTTTGTAGAAAATAATTGTTCACAAAAAATTACTTACCAATTAAATAAAGAATTATTTTTCACCCAAAATTTTATAACAAATTTGTAAAAAAATAAATCATTAAGAATGAAAAATTCTACTAATATATTAGACATATGGTAAAATGTTACGTGTAAATCCAATTTTAAATATTACAATGTTTTAATACACTCTTACCTTGCTTTATTAATTGTAAATAATTATTGTTATTGTTTTAATATTTTTCATTACATACATTAATTCGTTCATAGTTAATTTTTTAAATAAATATACACTTCTTCTTTGTTTACAACTAAGAATAATATGGTAATACAATTAATTTAATTATTTATTATTATAAATTTTCTATTAATCTTTTTTAATTATGAATCATTGATCGTTTGATCTGAAATTTGGATCGATGTCTAACACATATTGTCTTTAATACTTATCAATAAAGTATCTAATATATAAAATAGTATTAATTTTACAATAATGAAATAGTATTAGTTTTACGATAATAATTAATAATTTTTTATATTGACAACTTCGATACATATAAATTTAATTTGAATTAACATGTTAATAATCATATATTTACATATGTTTATATGTTTATTGTATTTTTAAAAATTATTATAATTTTTTAATATAAATATATAAAGTATCGTATGATATCATTTTTCAAAATAATATATTAACGTATTAATACGTATCAAATCTGATACAATAATAATATCCGTGGATCATAATTTTGTATTTGTGGATCATAGCTTCTCAATAAAGAACCTTACTTTTAATTCTCTTTCTCTATATCTTCCTTTATTTCCTCTTTCACTCCAACCTTAGTCCAATCAAACAAAAACGGATGTATAAGAAGGAAATAATTAATGGACGTGCATATGTTAAACTCATGTAATAATAATAGTAAAAGCCAGAAAAGTACGGTATAAATGATACAAAAATAATTGTTAATATTGCATTTGCACTATTTGTGTTGCTGATTTATTTTCTCGCGAGATCTTTAAAGATAAAGTAACAGTAAAAGCAGGGAGGGAAGTAAGAAACGGGAAAGAAACACAAAAGGAGCTTTTGGGGGTCGTTGTCAACGCGGGCGCCGCGATATCTCGCGCTTTAATTATCAGTATCGTTTGGCAAAGTTGCAAATTCCCACAAACCGAAAAGTAAACCCATTGACATCGATTGAAAGTGGCCCAAGGTTTCTGTCTGGTTTAGCTCTTCCTGGGTCCTTTCCTCTCTCTTCTTTTCACCACTGCACCCAACCCCTCCCTCTCTCTCTCTCCTAGAGTCTTTCACTACAACTACCGGTGCCTGTTAGGTTTCTGTCGTTACTGGTTTAGTTCTCACGCGATCACGCAGGCACTCGTCACTGTCTCCTTCACCTCCCGCACTGTGCTCCGAATTTGATTGAGTTGTGGACGCGATGGCTTCCAATTCCGATTTGGTGCGCGCCGTTGAGTCGTTCCTCGGCGTTTCTCTCGGAGATTCCGTTTCGGATTCGCTGCTTCTCATCGCCACCACCTCCGCCGCGGTCGTAATCGGTCTTCTAGTGTTTTTCTGGAAGAAATCTTCGGATCGGAGCAAGGAGGTGAAGCCGCTGGTTGTGCCGAAGGGGTTATTGATGGAGGAGGAGGAGGAAGTTGACGTTGCCGCCGGCAAGACTAAGGTCACCATTTTCTTCGGTACTCAGACCGGTACTGCTGAAGGCTTTGCGAAGGTTATATTTCTCTCTTCATTGCTGTGTTTTTTCTTTCAATCTGCTGGATCAAGGAGAATTCAATCGAATGTTATGGATCTTTAAAATAGAATAGGAATATTCTTCGTGTAAAGAATGATTGTGATTTTCTCGTGCTGCGTATTTAAGTTTGATGAATGGAGTAGATATTGTAGTTTTGACTTGTGCGATGACTTGGTTAATCATAAGTTATGATAATGATGATATTTGTGATGGCGCGTATTGTTTGGCTAGATTTTTGTTAGATGTGACTGTGTTCATTTTGTTATTGAAAACGCCAAGGAGCGAGGAATGATGTCGTGTTCTTCTTACATTTTAGTGTCAATTTGATAGTTCGCCGTGATAGTTAAAAGGCGTGGCTACGGTGATGAGCTGACAGTGCCTCACCCTGCATGGCGTGCCTTTCTATTTATTGATACCTGTGGAAAATCCTAAATCGTGCCGCAATTTCTGTGACGTTGGATAGTGTGAAGTTGTCGAAAACTATGAGTTCTGTGCCTTGTAGTAATTAGTACGGGAAATGAGTTCAAAATAATCTAACACTTATGTTTTCCTCCTATTTTGTTGACGCCTCTCTTAGGTGAAGCAAATCCTGAACTTTCGTGCCTCTTTTCTTGGCTAGCTGTCCCTCCTGTAACTGTAACATGTTTTTCAAATATAATTTGTGTATAGATGATGCTTACTTCCTCTTTTCTATAATGCTTGAAATGGTTACCCCTGGGACAACCGCAGCTTTAAATCTGAAGGAAGTTATGTTCCAATTTTGTATGATTGCTGCATTTTTCTAATATTTATTTTTAATTACAGGCGTTGGCAGATGAGATCAAGGCAAGGTATGAAAAAGCGGCTGTCAAAGTTGTTGACCTGGTATGTGGGATTGAAAGGAAGTTTTGGCATTGTCTACATTCTGGTTATAGATATATGGGTCAAACATCTTATTTTAAATGTTTGATTTTTTACTAGGAGAGTTCTAGAAAACTTATGGTGAAATTGTACAGAAAGTTAAGAATTTTAATTTTAAAATTTAAGTTTGGCTAATGTCTGATGTCTATTTAATTTGAACTAGGATGACTATGCAGCTGATGATGATCTATACGAGGAGAAGCTGAAGAAAGAGAGTCTTGTATTTTTCATGCTGGCAACGTAAGATTGATGTACATAAAAATGGATGAAATGTATTTATTTTTTGATTTATTGAAATGTGTGGTGAATATGATGCATTTTGACTTGACATGACAGTTATGGGGATGGAGAACCAACAGACAATGCTGCAAGATTCTACAAATGGTTTACTGAGGTTTGTAGTTACTTCACTTTAAGTAAATCCTACATCTTAGGCCTTGCTCTCTCCTCGCATTTTCATTATTCACATGGCCTACATAAAATGATTCTATGTTTCACTGGACATTAATTTTAGGGGAAAGATGAGAAGGGAACCTGGCTTGAAAAACTCACATATGGAGTTTTTGGCCTAGGTAACAGACAATACGAACATTTTAATAAGGTAAAATCAGATGATTTTATTTTTATTTAACAAAAAAAATTCATCATTTGATTCTATTATGTTTTTCTGATACAGATAGGTAAAGTTGTGGATGAAGATCTTGCTGAACAAGGTGTGTAGTTCCATCTCCTGTATTTTCGAAAGTATTAAATTGGTTATCTGCCTCGTTATGATTGCATAGAATCATTGCCGTTTGTCAAAGCTAAGTTGCCTTATACATCTCGTCATTTTTGTCATTTGTGTGCTTTTGAATTTTGTTTCCTTTAATTTTGTCCTCCTTAACTGTAAAGGTAATGTACTAGTGCTACTTTCTTTTTCTCTTGGCTTAGTCGAATGGTGCCTTACATTGTTAGATTCAATGTATTTGATAAGCCTTTCAAAAAGTCTAATGGGTGTATAATGTTTGAATCAAACTTTCAGAATAAGTCATTTATTAGTCAATCTTATTACAAACTAGGAAGTACTGGTGGAATTATGTTACTTGGTTGTTTACAATCTAGGAAAACGCTGTAATATTAAGTTATTTATTTCTGCAGATTTGTTTTAGTCCTTTGAAGTGAGATGTATATTAGTAAAACCACGTTCTAATAAAGTTCTGAAGTTTGTAAATTAGACTTGAGAATGGAATTAAAGTAGTTATTGACTTTTAATAGATATATTCTTACATAGTTCTGTTCGCTGCAGGTGCAAAGCGTCTAGTTGCACTTGGATTAGGTGACGATGACCAATCCATTGAAGATGATTTTTCTGCCTGGTAACGATAGTCCTCTGATTCCTCTCATCACTGCTATCTAGCTATTAATTATATTGTTGCTACCCATAAAATTGTGAAAAATATGTGTACTACTTTTTGGACATTTCAAACACCATGAGTTGTCTTGGGTTTACAGGAAAGAAAGTTTATGGCCTGAGTTGGATCAGTTGCTCAGAGATGAGGATGATGCTAATACTGTCTCTACCCCCTATACAGCTGCTATTCTTGAATACCGAGTGGTGATTCATGATCCCACTGCAACATCAAACTATGATAATCACTCAACCGTGGCAAATGGGAATGCTGTGTTTGATATTCATCATCCTTGCAGGTGCTTGGAATTTTATACACTGATAATGTTGTTCTTACTAGTTCAGTCTGTTAAACAACCCTATTGTTTCATTTCTTGAAGGGTGAATGTTGCTGTACAAAAGGAGCTTCACAAACCTGTGTCTGATCGTTCTTGCATACATTTGGAATTTGATGTATCAGGGACGGGCATAACGTAAGTTAGTTATACTTCCTGATGAATAACCGTATCATTTTTTCTTGGTAAATAAGAAAATGTAGAACAATTGCATCGGTCAATTATTACTAATTTGTTTTATATAGGCTTCAAATACGTTATGCTAGTAAATATTGTATATATGTTTAAACTTTTATCTAATTATTATTCAAAATAATCGAGTCCTGCTGGATTATATTATGTTATTGAGTTTTGGTATAAGGTTTTGTACTTGTTTATAATTCTTACGAAATATTAAATGTTTTTTTGATTAGTAAATAGAGATATAGAGTAATGAAAGCTTGTCCGATATCCAATTTTCCCCACTCTTCCCCAAACGGGAAGACTATGAAATTGAGGGTGAGATTTTCTGATGAAGTTATTGTTAATGATTTTGATCTGTTCAAACATATCTGATGTGAAATGCATGGCGTTTCTCATAAATATTGGCAGAGTTATCATGAAATCTCTAGCATACTCCTCTCAAAATTCTCATTGTTTAAAATTTGTTGAAACCTTCAAAATCACAAGGGAGGTTCATTAAATATGGAACGAGTTTCACATAATTTTGTAATTTCTAAGAAATTTCAGACAATAGGGAAAAATTTGTTGAAAGTGTGTTGTCAACATTTCTCTTTATGGATTGAGGTTTTCTCATGCTTAACTAGATGGCAAATTGAATATCCTGTTCCAATTACCTTAAAGTAATCAATAAATCTGTTGATGGCTTTTGCGTGATATTTCCCAGATATGAAACTGGAGACCATGTGGGTGTTTATGCTGAGAACTGCAATGAAACTGTTGAAGAAACTGGGAAGTTGTTGGGTCAGAATTTAGATTTATTTTTTTCTCTTCACACAGACAAGGAGGATGGCACTTCCCTAGGTGGTTCTCTCCTACCTCCTTTCCCTGGCCCTTGCTCACTGCGAACTGCATTAGCACGTTATGCTGATCTCTTGAACCCCCCACGAAAGGTTTTAATATTATCTTCTCTTTATGTGCTTACAATTTCTTTTTATTTTTGTATCTTGTACTTGTTTGGGTTTGATCCAATAGAAATTTGTACTTGTTTGGTTTTACTGCTTATAAGAGTGTGATTCAATAGGGATTTGTGCTTGTTTTATATAAATGAAAATAAAGAAATAATTACACGTGCTTCTATTCCAGGCTGCTTTAGTTGCATTAGCTGCTCATGCCTCTGAACCTAGCCAAGCAGAAAGATTAAAGTTCCTTTCATCTCCTCAGGGGAAGGTAAAAATTCTGTACTCCTGTTTGTCATTTTTTTACTGACACAATTTATTTTTTTCCCCTTCCTCTTTTGATGATGATTTTCAAATTTTCGTTTTCAGGATGAGTACTCCAAATGGGTGGTTGGAAGCCAGAGGAGTCTCATTGAGGTGATGGCCGAGTTTCCATCAGCAAAACCTCCTCTTGGTGTTTTTTTTGCTGCAATAGCCCCTCGTTTACAGCCTCGTTATTATTCTATTTCATCCTCTCCTAGGTAGTTATCATATCTCATTTAAAGTATCAAATGGACCCTTATAAGATAATTGGCGAACAAATAATACTGTATTACTTGATTATCCAGGTTTGCTCCTCAAAGGGTACATGTAACTTGTGCTTTGGTGTATGGTCCAACTCCCACTGGTAGAATTCACAAAGGTGTATGTTCAACTTGGATGAAGGTATCAACATGCAATTTATACACTTCTCGTGCAATCACATGGTCCTCTTTTTTAACTTCTTGGACTCGCTGCTCTCAACTAATTGTGTTTGTGATTCTGATTTCTTTCCTGAGGGGTGCATTACCCAAAATTTTCATTTTGTTTCTAACTTAAATCTCTTATGAATTATCAGAATGCTATTCCCTTAGAAAAAAGTCAAGACTGTAGCTCGGCTCCTATTTTTATTAGGCCATCAAATTTCAAGCTTCCAGTTGATCATTCAGTACCTGTTATTATGGTTGGACCTGGTACCGGTCTTGCACCTTTCAGGGGATTTTTACAGGTTTGTGAAATATGTTATGTGTGTATTTTTGCAATTATTATAAAAGTAAGGTTGCTAGAAAACAACTATATAGAATGAAGAAGGGATGGTGGTTGAACAGTTGAATTGAATATAAAAAGAAACATAGGTATCAAATAAGTACTTATGTAATAATCAACTACGAGTATGAACTAAAATTCAAAGCACCTTATTCTTTATTTTGTTTCAGCTGGAAAGATCCACTTTTCTGTCTTTTTGAGCTCTTTTGCTGTGTTGTGGAATTAACTAAAGCGATAAGCACTTAAAAATGAAATTATTTTAGTTTCTTGAAGATACATGGCTAAATTGCTTTCAAGTCACAGCTGAAGGTGAAAATCTGCTTTTAACAAGAGGCTAGAAAGTTGTGCTTGTCAAATGAAACAAAAGTGGATTACTTTTCCAAATCCAAATTGTTTATTTTTTTTCATAGTGCTCTTTTAAGGTGTATCTTTTAAGGATTTTTTTTAAAGCAGAAAATTCACATCATTTGCGAACAGGTATCTAGTTTGTTGTAAAAACCTAGTTTACCCTTGTTAAAATAAAAGAGAGAGAGACACAGGTTGAATCCTTAATGTGTATAGAACAAATAGGGTTATGCATTTATAAATAAGAAAGTACAAAAAGATAGGCCTAAGCCCGTGACGTCTAACAACACTATACCAAAAATTTAAAAATTGTTGTCCAATCCATTTCATAAATGAAAGTTCAGGTGAAACTGAATTATTAGAGACCTATACTTCTAAATGCTTACTCACTCTATCTTTGATTTACCAGGAAAGATATGCTCTCAAAGAGGATGGTGTTCAACTTGGCCCTGCATTACTCTTCTTTGGATGTAGAAATCGTCAAATGGTAAATTAATTTCTCTTTGTGCTTTTTAAATGGGTTTTCAGAGCAATTTTTGATTTTCCAATTATGTTGTTTATATAGGATTTCATTTATGAGGATGAGCTAAAGAATTTTGTGGAACAAGGTTCTCTTTCAGAATTGATAGTTGCATTCTCTAGAGAGGGGGCTGAAAAGGAATATGTTCAACACAAGATGATGGACAAAGTAAGTACAAATAGCAGCTTAGTAGGTATCAAATGAAACTGGACAAATTATTACCTGCATTAATTTTATACGTGCAGGCTGCGCACCTGTGGAGTTTGATTTCTCAAGGAGGTTATCTTTACGTCTGTGGTGATGCCAAGGGCATGGCCAGAGATGTTCATCGAACTCTTCATTCCATTGTCCAGGAGCAGGTGCTGATTATCTTTCATCCTCCCTCCCTTTTACAAAATACTTGAGTATTGATTTTCAACGAACTTAGCCAAACTAGTATGAGAAAATAAAAGAAGCTTTTCTATCTATTGCTTTTGTCTCTTCACCAGGAACAGATGCCAATAATTATATTGCTAAGCAGTGAGTATAATAATATATTTATGTGATAGGAGAGGTGTGACTAATTTTTAAGCCTTTTCGTTTGTATTACAAACACAGAATTTGGTTGGATTTTCGAAAAATTTGGTGCTGAATTAGCATATTTGAATTTTTCAATGGAGCCAAAGCTATTTGTTACATTGACTTCGTTTTTTCTTTGTTCTGCTCTTTTCTTCTATTGAGTTTATTATAGTATTTCTGGGGTGTTTAGTATTTCAAATGTGGGGGATTTTAACATTCTTGTGTTTGTGAGGATGTGAACTTTTGTGCCTTTGTGCTTGTGATTAAAAAAATTATTGTAAGTTCTCCTTACCACATCCAATGGTAGAGAGAAAATTATGGACTATTTTTTGTGCAATATTATTGAAGAAATTGGTTGACAAATAAATAGTAACGTTGCTATTCTTTTTTTACAAAAGTTATTATTTGGAAAAAATATTGTTTAGCTTATTTTAAAAACGGGTTGATTCCCCTACTTAATGCCTCAATTTTGTTTTTCAGTGCCATTTGGAGGAACTCTCTCTTCCAACCTGGAAGGGTTTTAAAATATCAATTTGGAAAATCATTATCGACTTCATTCTAACCTTATGAATGTATTGATATCATTAGTTTTTTCTTCTTTCCTATTTTTAGACTCGACTTTACCTTTCACAACTTGAGTGGGTGTGAGAGAGCCATAATCGTATGCTGATTCTTGCATGCTTGGTTACACTCTGTCTACATTTACATTTATGTTGTGTTTAGTGTATGAAGAGACTCGACAATGTAAATTTTCGTCTCTAAATTATTTCTTTTTAAATCTTTTTCAGAACTTTTATTTAGAAATGCTATAGTTCTGATGATTTCTTTTTTTCACTAGAATATACACTCCATACCTATGTAATGAAACTTTCTTAAAAACTTCGTTTCTGCATTGAATTACAGGAAAACGTGGACTCAACAAAAGCTGAAGCTATAGTGAAAAAACTCCAGACGGACGGACGTTACCTTAGAGATGTATGGTGATTTTTCTTGTTGTTCGTCTGTTTTGATTGTGGTATCCTTGCTATTTGGTATGCAAAATTCAAGATTGGCTGGAGGATATTTTTGAGATTAGTAGCTGCCTTTACGGAAATTTAGGAACCGACAGTGGAGGCTTATCAGGTTTCCTTGAGAAGAAATGCTTTTCTGGACATTTGCCCTTTTTCTTTCTATTGTCTTTACATTATCTTATGATAGGTTGGATGGATCCCTCTAAACTAGGATTAATTTTAGGGGGACTCTGATGGTTAGTCTCAGAAATCGGTCAACACATAGAGGTTACAGTGGATGATTGTGTATCATTTAAGTGTAGAAATTCGTAACGAATAATTATTTTTTATTAATGAAACTTGTTTTTTTTAATGCAGAGGATATTATGTTCTTGTGTTGAACACAATTTATTTAAAAAGGTTGAATGTAATATATCAAGATCTTGATATTACTGGTGCCATAATATTTTAATAATGTTATAAGTTTGCTGTGTGTTGGGGAATTTCAAAAACTAAGACTGGATCTCTTAACAAATACTTAAACGTTTAAGTTTCTTCAATCCAATGGGATGATCCAACGAGTGGGAGAATAATTTAATGTCATATGAGATTGAAAGACAAGTAAAACTAGAAACTAACATCTTGTTTGTTTTCTTCTAAATTTAAGCATTTGACGAGTAGTCAGTTGAGATCCATGTAATTTCTGCATATAGATGAAAACAATTGGTCTAAAAGATTAAGTTACAATTTTAATTTCTCAAATAAGATTGTTAAAACTTAATAGCATATTTTTTAATGAGTTGCTTTTCTTTAATTAAACTTTTACCTAGATCAGGAATTACTAGGTCATGCATTTACCTTTATGAATGGCTTATATTACCTAAAATAAGTAAATATAATTTTTTTTATATTTTTATGGAATATAGTTTTTGTTTATTTTGTAATGATATTTTATTATAAATAGCTATTTTAGTTAAAATAATACTTAAAATGTGTTAAATAGTTAAATTTAAAAAAGAATGATTGAATTAAAAAAAGTTAAATTTTAAAAATAGTACTTAAATGGTAAAATTGGTAATAATTATTTATTAAACGATAAACTTAAAAAATGTGTATAACAAATATAATAATCTTTTTATTTATTTATATATATATACACTAAAATAACTAATTTATCATTAGGAACTAGTTTCATGTGTGAAAACAAATTATAAATACAAATTTTTGGATTATGTTGATGACAAATATTGAGAGGTAAACACTTTAAAATATTAATTATCATGACTTTACTATTTTTTATGATTTTAAATGTGGGATTTCATTTATAATAAAGACAGAATATGTCCGATATGAGTTAAAATAAACGTCTTAAAACACGTCAACTAAAGAAAGAACGTTTTCATTTGTGGACAATATCAAGTAATGCCAATATAGTATATTGTGAAAAATTGAAACTCTAGATTGATAATAGAGTTATGTATATAAAATAAAAAAATATTTAATAGTATGTTGACATTTCAAAAATTACATTTATTTTCTAATCATAACGATTTATACATATTTATATAACATTTCGATATTCTGTATTAAGATTTCAATGATATTTTTAAAATCTCTTTTAGTTTTTAAAATTGATCATGGCTTTAATATTTTCAAAATCTATTTGATCAATTCAAAATATGAAACTTGTTTTATTAGATTTGTTTGCATATAAACTTATTTTCAAACCAAGAGAGCCATAAAACTCACACGAGGAATATAATGCACACATTTTTATGTATAAATCTTCTCTCAAGGATGTGCTTTCTTAATTTTCATATACCATTATATAGATTATTGAGTAAGTATTAAAACAGTTCAAAAATTGAAGATAGTAACAAATTTGAAAGGACTGTTTTCATTTTCATTTCATCTAAACTGTAAATAACCAAAATTATTATTTAAAATATTAAAGATCAAAATGAGTCTTAATAAATACTTATCAACAACTTAGAACCCTTTTAAAGAGTAACAAATAACATTTTTAATGTAATCATATATTTTTATTAATTCACATCTGTTTTCCATAACATACATACTTTCATATACCTATTATTAATGAATAAGATTAATTTTGTTTTTCTATACCATGTCAATAAAGTACTCAGACAAGTTGGGAAATAATTATTTTTCGTCAAAGAATATTGCTAATATGTACTAATTGAAGCATTTTTTTTTCACTCAACTTTTGCTAATATAGTTCCATAAATAAAGTAACACCAATGATTTTGTATTCTTGTTCTGTCTTCTTTTCCACCTCTTAATTTCTTATTATCGGTCCCCATGATTCCAGTCAAGAAGGGAATCATCTCTATAAGTATTCAATCAGTAGACACAGTTTCTCAATCTCCATTTTTCTCCTGCACACTTCTTCTTCTTCTTCTTCTTCTTCCATCAACATCTCTGCAGTTCCCTTCTGTTTCATCTATCTGTTGCTAGGGATTGTTTTTCTTTTTCACTCTTTTTTTCTGCTTCTACTAAGACACGGCAATGTCGGAGAAGAAGACCAAAGTGTCTTTTACAGAAAAAGATGCTGTGGCGCTGATGCAAAGGTATTTATTTATTTATTTAAGTTTATAATTTTGTTTGTAATTCTGTGTTGCGACTTCAAATACTTCAAACGATTTGGGATTTTGTGCAGGTACGACCCAACTACAGTGTTCACTCTACTTCAAGAAGTTGCGCATTACGCTAAGCCAAAGATTGATTGGAGCGAGTTGGTGAAGAAAAGCGCAACTGGGATTTCTAATGTTAGGGAATATCAAATGCTGTGGCGGCATTTGGCCTATCGGCATTCTTTGTCGGAAAATTTTGAAGTTGGGGCTGAACCTCTGGTCAGTATAATACTCTTGAAATTTCTTTGATATGCTAATATGTTATTAGGTGAAATATCTTTTGCACATTAGTTTAGGGTAGGTTTGAAAGAACTTGTTTACAACTTTTTGGAACTTATCTTACAACATAGACCCAACTTCGGTTGATATGGATGGCGAGTTGGGGAGATGGGAGAGACTATGTTGCTTAATCAAAGTGCTTGAGTTTGACTCAACCTGGTTGGGATGTCCACCTATTTGGTGTCTGTCAAACCCTAAGCTAGATTAGTGTGTGTTTGACAGGGAGATACTTTTTAGTAATGGAAAGAACATTGACTTTTGTAGAATGGATAGTTTGGTAGAACTTATAAAATGTCCATGATAACTCTTGAAAATAGCTATAGTTTGTATGAGAACAGTTTGGTTGTTCTCCCTCTTTCAAGTATAGAAACAACTCACTTAAACGTAAGTGCGTACACGATCAATATTTAGGAACTCTTAAAAAGAACCACCAAAATAAAAATGTAAATTGAATTAATCTTCATATTTAGGAACTCTTAAAAAGAACCACCAAAATAAGAATGTAAATTGAATTAATCTTCTTCCTGTAACATATTAAACTTATACATGAGTTAATTAACTTGTGAAAAACTTATTTCAGTTTGTCTTCTCTGTATATCCAAATGTAGCTCTATTCAATAAGTCCTTAATGAAGCTATTTTTACAAACAAGTACACAGATGCTATGTATGTCCATCTCAGTACAATTTTGTGCATTCATGGTGAATTTGCTGGTCATTCATTTTCAAAAGGGTTTTCGGTCATGTGTCAGCATCGAAGTTCCTTGTGACTGTTTTGTGGTTACTTTTGCAATATGATGATTCTAGTTGGTGCTAAATAAGGAAGAATGAAGTTTGGTTACTTTATAATATACAAGTGCAAGATCATTGTGTTTATGATTTAGAAGTCCTGAGTGCAATCATGTTTTACAGCGTCTCCTATCTTCGGCCTTATAGACGTGTGTCCAAATACAAATAGCCAATATTATTAGAGTACATGAAAATCCGGGTAGAAGGTACTGGCTTAATTTTAATTCATAAATATTACCATGAGTTCCTTTATGGGTCAGATTGACAAACTCAGATGACTGACAATGACTAAATAGTCACTCCACTAATGATTATATTAGTGGAGTATCCTTTACTATTCAAATTTCTATCCCAGATTAGTTTTTCACAACATGCTGTATTACCATATTTTACTGGATTTTTCTGCTTAGGGTTTTGGATTAGTGTTAGATATGTTCATATTTATTTGGAGCCTCATTTCCAGGATGATGACAGTGACTTGGAGTGTGAGCTAGAAGCATTACCTCCTGTTAGTGTGGAATCTGCATCAGAGGCGGCTGCATGTGTGAAGGTACATGTGCTTGCCCTAGTTATTACACATTTTATCTCAATATCTTATGCATTGGGTAGTTGTATAATTATTGTTTGTTAGATTCATCAACAACTATCAACAAAACGGGTCTTGTGCCTTATGCTGCTGGATAAGGATATGGCTGGAATCACAAGTGTAAATTTTACTAATTTCATTCTGATTGTAGGGGAGATTTCTACTTATAGTAACAAAAATAATTTTATCAGTAAATACATGATTGCAAGTTAGCTTGCCTTCACTAGACGACTCACTATAAGAACTATAATGCTGTGTGGTTGTGAATGGTAGGCAGTAAAGTGCCAGTAAGAGCAACAAATAGATGTAGTAAAGTGAGAATGAATATACAAAAAAAAAAAAAACAGGAAAAGGAATGGTATGTATATGAGAGGAAGTTGATGTAGCACCTGTAAAGAAGATGATAGGAAAACTCCCCAAAGGTGGTTAGGTCATGTGAGAAGACCAGTGGAGTCTGCATTGAGAAAACTAGAACTAGTTAAAGTTTTTTTGATTAAAAATTGATAGGGGAAGACCTAAAAATTTATTAGAGGGAAACAATAAAAAGCCTTTAAATTTTATTGAAAATTTGGTATTTTGTAGTATTCAATGATGTTGATTCATCTATGTAGACTGTACCATGTAGTGAAGAATAATTGAGTTCTCTTTACGGTCCATTGTTTAAACTTTAAATTGTGTTTTTTCTTGATATTCAATTTTGAACCGCCTGTTTTTGGGAATTTTTATTCATCAGGTAATGATTGCTTCTCGCACACTCAGTGACTCTGCCCCTAGTAGCTCAACAATCGAGGCTCCATTGACTATAAATGTTCCAGTTTGCCATTCATCTAGAACTCTTATTGAAAGTTCACAACCCTCTAATTTGATGCAAGGGACAAACATTGTTTTTCCAGTCACTGTTCAGAGACAAACATTGCCAACGCACCCTGTACCACCAACAGATGGTATCGAATCTAAGGGGTTAGTTGGTGGTAATTTGGCGTCCAAAAGAAAACGGAAAACATGGTCAGAGGAAGAGGACATACAACTACGAGCTGCTGTTCAGAGATGGGGCGAAGGGAATTGGGCAACCATGGCAAAAGGAGACAACTTTCCTATTAAGAGAAGTCCTACACAGTTAGCACAGGTGGTTTTCAAATCAAAAAAATTTATAATACCAGTTCTCTTAGTAATTATGTGACTATTTCATTGGTAGTTCGTAAAAGACAGACACTAAGATTCATTGTATGAATGATATGTCATTACATTTGAAAACCGGTGTTATTTTTTCGTAAAATCCAAAATTAACAGCTTAAAATTATTGTTTGATTCTTGGGATTTTAGGGGGTTTAATCTCGTGCTTGTGCTTGTTCTGTGATGAGTTCATCAAAAGTTCATCCTCTATTCTGGACTATTTCAAAACACTCAATTTGTTAAAATGTGAATATTTATTAAAAATATTTTGTTTTACATTAACTAGTTGAGATCCCACATCGACAAAAAATATAACCAATATTGTCCTTATAAGGCTTGAGTAACTCTTGTATTGCAAGCTAGTTTTAATCCCAAATTTTAATTTTATTAAAACCCATCTTAGATTTGTTGTTGAACCGCCCACATTTATCTATGCTGCAGTTTTGCGTTTGAGGGATTTGTTGAGATTCCACATTGAATGGAGATATATCATATATGAACAATGCTGTCCCTTTTAGGCTTAGGCAGTCCTCACATTATTAGTTAGTTTTTGGGATTGAGTTATGTCCTAAGCTTAGGTTCTGATTTGTTATCAAAGTCTGTCTTAATTCCATTAATGGGTCACTCATATTTGTACACACAATAGATGTCAATTGCCAGGCATAAGGGATGTTGTTATTGGAGCACTTGCATATTTCCACACTCTAGATGTTTAATCAGGTATGCGACAATGTGTTGAGATCCCACATCATTGCTAGTCTTGACAATTCTTATCTTACAAGTTGATTTTGTAGGATTTAGACCTTAATTCTGAATTGTAAAATTAACAAATTAAGTAGCGATGAGTTACCTATTGATAGGAGGCCATAATATTTGTTATTCCATTGATATGCTTGATCTGTGGATGCAAAGAATGGTCTTTAGTTAGTTGAAATCTGATACCCTTATCTACCATAGCAGATTTATACCCATTAAATTTATTATTGGGAGAGGATACTTTAGCTTGATTATGCAGCTGTTGAAGTTGGGCCTGTTGAAAACTGGCCTTTTTTTGGTGTGTCATCCCTTCTAAAATGGTAAAGGAAAAACGAAAGTTGTCAGCTATGTTTGATTGTAATACAAGACTTATGGCACTGAGTCTATTTTTATTTGTTATCCTCTATCCATGTAACATGTCTGCTTATCACCTTGTTTTTCTAGGTTCAAATCCCATTAATGAATTTTTTCACGTCCAACTCTATCAAGAACTTCTCATTTGTAATATTTTTAGTTGTAATGGATGAATCTGTGTATCCTTTTGTGTACTGATTATTTTTATGAATATTAATGTCATTTGATAACTGATCCAGTCCTGTTCACCTTTACTGTTATTTACTTTATATTCTACATATTGGCATAGGTTATCCTAACACTTGCAGAAAAGGACCATTTTACTTTGTATCTTTTTGAATATTCATGTGATTTAAGCACCGTACCATTTTACCCTTTGTTATTTACTTTTTGTTTTATTTAATTCTCATGGGTTAACTACAATTGTTTGCAGAGGTGGAGCATTTTACGAAAGAAAGATGGCACTGTCAATTCTGGAACCATATCAACCAGCACACAATATACTGCTGCTGAACAACTGGCAACCCGACACTCTTTATCTTTAGCCCTTGATATGCCATTCAAAAAGTTAACTGCTCCTGGATTGTCAGATCCTGGTAATTGTACTGGACCTTTTTCTGTTTATTTTTATGTATCTTCATATTAGTTAAATTCGGATTTTCTATATTTGTCCATTGATTTTGCTCCATTTTACCTCCTATTTTCTCCATCCATTTGTTTGGATGTGAGAAGTAGGGAGGAAAGAAATAAGAGAGAAGAGAAAAACTGTGTTGGTATTTTAGGTTGTTTGGGTTAAGAGAATAAGAAGAAACAAATAAACTGCTCCATCTCCCCTTATTTGGTTAGATAGAAAGGAAAGAATAAAGAAAATATACTCATCTCAAATAACATTTTTGCCTTTACGCTAAACATAAAATCAACATTATGATATTTTGGTCATTACATCAAACTCTCCCCTCTTCTCACCTTTCTCTCTGTAAAATAGAGCTCGATTTCTTTGCTATCTGCACAACATTTTTCTTCTTTTTCTTTGTCTCTGTTCACTGTTCCAAATGCGATAATATTTTCTTGGGAAGTGTCTTATGTTCCCAACCCAGTTCTTCCTCTTCTAAATCATTGGTTCCAAACAAATTGTAAATCCTGAACTGACTCTCAAAGTTCTACAACTCTCAAATCAATTTTAGGTGATTCTTAAATTTATTTTAGGATGATTCTCATTGATAACTGTAGACACGTTTAGTGCCTAATCAGAGAAACACTAGTTAATTACGCACTTTCCATGGGACTGGTTATAGTCCCCTGTTTCATGTTGTGTACTGTGATTATGAATATTATTTGCCAGTGTGGTTTGAAATGTTCATGATCTTTCAGATGAATGGCAAGATGCAAATGTGATTTGAAATGTTTGTTTTAACCTAAAAGACCACGAACTTAATTAATGTATTGCCTGTGTCACCTCCCCCCTAAAAGTATGACTATTTTTAGATTATCTAGCACTATTTAATACAACGAAGCAATTTTCTAATATAAAAGCACAGATTCAGAGTGACGTTGAATTAGTGCATTGCTATCAATCACCATTTTGTTGGTGGACTTCTTGCATTTCATGGCTGGAGTGGGATAGCCAAATAGCTTGAGTATGACTTAGTTGGGGTACAAATTCACCAATTCAAGGGATATATGTATCTTGCCTTCTATAATTTCATTTAATGGTCTTCGCAAGCTTCCCGTGTTTATAAATATAATCTCTCTATACCATCAATACTATCTTCCTTCTGCCATCTCTCAATACTATCAAATAATAATGTTTATTTGGTCTTTTAATACATTTTAGTTTATAGTATTAGTGAGAGATTTAGAGAGTTAGGAAGTTGTTGATATATGTTAGTTTGTTGGGCTGAGATAGAGAGGAATTAAGGCAAATTGTCTATAGATAAGAGGGAAGGTTGAAACAGAGATTGTCTTGTGATATGCGAGAGAACTGAGGCGTCTGGTCAATAGAACGCATAGACCCTCAAAGTTCTGCTAGTTAGGCATTATATGCAGGAGAACTCCCTTATTCTTTTCTTTCTAAGTAGTATCGAATTTCTATCAGCTAGTATTTTTATCTTGGAGCTGTGGGTACTGGTTTTTGAAGATGATTCCAACATTTGATGGAAAATAGGCTTATTGGTGGTTTGAGCAATGATTTTGAAGCCAATAGTGCATATGAAGAAGAGAAACTATCAAAGCCAGTGAAAGCTCTTCCAGAGCTCATGTTCTGAGCTGGTGGCTAACATGGAGATGGAACCATCTGAGGGCAGCCTGGTGGACATTTGTGAAACTGCTGGTCAAAATATACTAACTGAAGTATGATTTTGGTCATAAGAACTGGGAGCAAAGATAACGAATCTTGGGTGGAAGAAAGCATAACAAGATAAAGGTTTGGAGAGAACTAGCAAGAAAAAAATATAAGAAAGTTACAAGAATTAGGAGAAAGTAGAAATCCGGCAAAAACAACTAATTGGAATTCTGGACCAGAAATCTGAAAATAGAAGCAAAAATGAAGTTCTTGGGATCAAGAATCATCGTGGCAGAAATGAGTCTGATGGGTTGTTTTGGGGTTGCTAAGAGGATTGGGAGAACACCTATGGTTGATACGGAGGAAAGCAAGGAACATCATGCTGGGGAAAACATCCCTTAATGAACCAGAAACAGAAACAAATCTAGACATCAAGAATCAGAATCAGGCCGTGCAGAAAAAAACATTGAGGAAACAAAAGAAACTGAGAACAACCACCTTTTTGATAATGGCAAGAACAAAATTTCCTGTCAATCCTGTGAGAAGTGTTGTGAATCTGCGGAGTAAGAGATTACTGGGAATAAGAGAAACATTTACAAAGAATATGGAGGAAGAAACTGATGAGCCAATAGCCAGATGGAGAAGCAACATAAAAGGAAAACAGAGGAAAATATGCAGGTTGCCACTGTGATGACCACCTTTTGGGTTGCAGATTGAAAAGAAAACTCAGATTCAGGTAATAAAATGGAAGTGAGGATTGAGAAGGAAACCAATCCAATGGGTTGAACGATGGGGAGGAGAAAATGTTTGGGGCTGGAACTTCTAGTCTTGGTTTCTCCAAAGGAGGAGGATGTTTTATTTAGTAGTTGATACGGTCGTCTATGGGATGTGGAAGATCTAACATGTTCAATCCAAGAAACTCAAGAATAATCATGGAATGACTCATTATAGTTTCGATTCAAGAAAAGAAACAAGAAACAATAGATGAAATGGAAAAACAAGGAAAGATTAGCGTTTGACTTAACTAAAAAAGACTGTTGATGTTGATGAAGGAAATATTGACTAACAATGACTGAAAAATAACGTAACATTGAAATTTTAGTGTCTTCTAAAATTTACTTCTTTAATAACATATTTTGTCCTTAAGCTTTTAAAATTTCCCTATTGTCAAGCACTGTATTTTATTTTGAATGTTCAAGGAATATATTAAGAATATTCTAGAAAACTCTTTCAGTGAAAAATTGTAACCCCAACGTTTAAACGAAAGTTACATAGTCACAAATACGATTTGTATGGTCTAAACTATTCATTTCAATCTCTAATTTATTTTGATAATTCTTTCCATTCTCACATTAGTAGTTCTCCCTGTTTTATTAAGTTTATTACTTGAACATTACATGTAAGACTGATCAATCTTCTAGTAATGTTACTTATAGTTTATTGTTCTAGTAATGTTATTTTTCAATCTTACGCAAGGCATTTGAATAACCTCGTTTTATATATGGTTGCAGCTAAGACATCCACATCAGTTAAAAATCAAGTGCAGATTAGAAATACTGTGGAGAAGGTTGCCAGTAGTTTCGTACCACCTCAACAGCCATCTCAGCAAGCTTCTTTGTTGGGATCTGATTCTCATGTAAAACCTAAATTAGTAGATGAAAAACTAGTCTCCAAGGGTAACATAATTTCAAATCCTGTGCTAAAATCTACCACAGCTGCTCCTGGGACAAGAATTGATTCACCTTCAACAAATACTGTATCACAGTTAAAAATTGCTCCAGTAAAACACAACATAGACACTAAGCCTGCAGTGAGCTCTTTGACAAGAACATCCGTTTCAACCAATTTGCCTTCTGACCCAAAGGTTCATTTACACTATAAATTGCAAATCTCTTGCATTATGCAATAGTTTGACAAATTGAAAATTCACTCACTTTATTTATATTCTCTCAACAGAACAAACCGGTTACACCTTTAGCTGCTGGTAAAGTTCCATCGGAGCAAGATGCTAATTCCACGAAAGAGTTTAGAGCTTCCGATCCCAGTTCCAGACCGAAAGATCAGACACAAGAAAATGAACCTCCTAAAGTTACTATTGGAAGCCAGGTCAATAACGACTTAGAGAAGGGAAGATTAGATATAGGTCAAGCGAAGATCGTGCCTATTAGTAATGGAGAGGAAACTTTGAAAGATAAAGCAAATCCAGTCGCAGATGAAAAACAACCAAGTGCTACTAAAGCAAATGCAGTGGTGTGCGAAGACCAAGGAAGTGTTAAGAATGCTACTGAGAATAGCAACCTTGACAAGGGAAGCTTAAATTCTAATCAAGACAAGAAGAAAACTTCAATTAATGAAAGTTCAAACAATCAAAACATGAATGACAAAAATGTAAATTTGCCCGTACAAGATGAAGGCAGCCAAAGTGCCAAGGTGGTAAAAACTGATGGAGAACGTTGAGTGATTAGTTTGTGAAAATGAGTAGTTTTTTTTTTTTTCGATTGAATTCTAAAGTTTTGATGAAATTGAAGTTCTTGTAGGAATTTGTAGCACATCAGTATAATGTAATGTTTTTGAAGAAAAATTTGCTTAGTAGTAAATATATTTTGACGACCTGCAAATTTTCATGATTTACTAAATGATTTCTAGAAGATATATTTTTGTAATCACTTGCTTTAGATTTAATTTTTTAAATTTCAAATAAGAGATTGATGGTACATGTATCCTTCTCATTAAAGTATATAATTTTTCAGAATTTTTAAAGCTTTGCAAAATAAGACTGGCGCTATTACATTGGAAATAGAAAGTTTTTCGTTCAAGAATTGTAAAAATTGGATGCATATATATTTAATAGCTGTATTTTTCCTAAAACATCCATAAGTAGTTTTTTTTTTTTTTTTTTTTTTTTTTTGGGGTGTTTTCAAACTTTCCTATCTTAATTTTTAAAATAATTATGAAGCAACTCTTACACTATCCTAACCCCTTATTCAAATAAATGTTAATTTTTCTTACATGTACTTCTTAATGAAGTGTGAGGTATATAAACGAAACTTTAGAAAGATATAGTTATTTTTTTAGAGAACTCACCAAGAGATCTAGTCATTTTAAAAAAAGTTAACCTAGATTTAATGTGGGTTTATATTCACACATATTATTCTGGATATCGTTTGGTACTTGTAAATTATTGTGAGTATATAGATCGTTTGCTTTTCAAGTTTTTTCAGATTTGCTTGAATAGTTTAGGATTATGCACATGAACACTCTCTCGTATTCTGTTTATTGAAATCATTTTCATACTTATGCAACATGCATTTTCTGTATAAAGGAGATAAGAGCTACCACAGAAGATGCTTAAGCTAAAAACAAAAGGATCTAGAATATAGGGAGATGAAATTTTTATGCTTAATCTAAAACAAAAGAAGGACCTTGAATTTCAATTTATCTCAAATAAGAATGAGTATCATATAATCATATATCATATAGTATAATATAATACAAATGCAAATCTAGAAAATCACAATTTATGCCGAAGATAACATTCATTTCAAGAACCAAACAAAATAATTACATTTGATCAGCAAAAAACAGAAGCCTTGGGCGAAAAATCACTTGTTAGTGGAAGAATCAGTTTGAGGCCAAACACTGATCTTCTCCTTCTCATACTTAACAAAGATAGCTCCAACGGCAGCCACAAAATAGATCTGAATCAGAATAATCGCCGGCGAGTGGTAGTTGATAACGCCCTTCCCCGTCGCCAGCTCCACCAGCAGCAGCGCTGTCAAGCCAAGAATTGCAATGCGACCGTTCAACCGCTCGCTGTACTGGCTGAACCCTAGCTCCACCTTCACGCCGTCAGAAACCGGCTCCTTCAGCGCCACGGGCGGCAGGAACACGCTCGACCCGGATCCGGAGCTTCCTTTCTTCGACTTTCGATTCTTTCGGAGCTCCGCTTTCTTGCCTATGCCGCTGCGGTTCCGGAGGCGGAGCTGGCTGATACGGCTGTCGAAGTCGTCGGCGGCGGCATCAGGTTCAGGCTCGGAGGACTCCGAACCAGAGGGTGGGGTTTCAGGTTCGGTGGCTCGGAGAATGAAGAGGCGCCGGGGGTTGGGTTTGGAAGAGGAAAGTGGAAATGGAAGTGAGAGTTTTACATATGGTGATGCTAACATCGCCATTTTTTCTTCTTTCCCTTCTTTCTGTGTTTCTTTCAGATAACATTGTTTTTTCTTTTTTATTTTATTTTATTTTATGTGGTGCTTTCTCACTTCATTTCTCAACCATAAAAATCAACAGAAATGTATATTTTAATTATTTTTACACTGGATTCTGAAGTACTATTTGTTTTCGAAGACTTTTGGAGATTCTTTTGGTTCGCTGAAGTTATTTGGGGTCATTTCAATTTTTTTTTTTAAATAGCTTATTATTTGATGAAAAATTATGTTATTCTACCAATTTAATTTAGAAGTTACTATCATAAAAAAGCTTAAGATGCATCATAATCAAGTATAATTTTTATATTAAATAGAATTCAATTTTGTGTGTAGTGATATTTTTATAATCCATAGTCTGCAACTTTTTTCGGCTGTGTTTTGGTTGGTATGTGACAGTATAAGAATTAAACTCAAAAGTCCCATATTAATAGTGGGTTGTCTTTCTTGCCTCTAAATCTGCTTTAGAGATAACTTAAAATCAGCTCTATTTTTTCCCTTGTAATAAAATATTTTGTGAGAAAAATTAAGACTTTCTTTTTAAGATTCTCTAATTATTTGGATTTTTTAGTTGAATTCTCTTATTATTTGAAAATATAGTGCATGCTATATTCACTTTATTTGGATTTAGAGAGTGTTATTTTTATTGTTATTGATTTTGGATTTTAGAGAAAGATACTGTAATTTTCTATTTAACAAGATTTTATTGTAGTGTAATTATAGTTTTGGTTATTTTTCCTTATCTTCTAATGTAATATTGTTAAAATTTTAAGCTTGATTAACTCAAAGAATGTTTATTTTCAACAAGGATTTTAATCGTTAGAAAGTAAGAATTGTTATTCTGGAAGAAGACAATTTTTTCATTTATCAACATGTATTAAATACAACATAGATAACAAACTAAGCTAAAAATACTGCACCACATATTCACAATTCAAAACATAAAACAGACTCAAAGAACTTTAACAAACTTCTAGCTAAGACTGATTCGAACTTAAATAACACCTAACAACCAGCTACAGGAATTTAAATTTATAAAACAGCTACTGAGGCACAATCTTAACAAGGGCATGCACCTAATCCGGAACTTTGACTTATGCTCTATTTGCATCAGCTTTCTTATATTTATGCAGTATCATGCATGAGAAGGATTCCTAGTTTTTTGTTTCTTTCTCCTTTGTTGCAACTGATGCTTTGTGTAATATGGTTGTACCTGTATTTGATTAATGATTTTTGTCTTTGATTCTAGTCATGGTCATCAACAATTCCTTGATCACTGTGTTGTCTCTGCTCTGTTGGACTCTCACCTTCAATGACTGGTTGTCTTTGCTTCCTTAACTTGACACCAAACAGAAAAGACTTCAAGGGTATTCTTGCACGATTTGTGGATTGTTTTGTAATTTGTTCTTGATTGTTAACCCCTATTTCTATACTCAGTTTTTTTAGCATCTTATCAACTTGAGCTTTCAATCCCTTCACAAAAACGACACCTGCTTGCAGTTGATTACGAACCTTGTTGTTCTCCTGCTTCATGTTGAGAACCTCACCTTGAAACTTTGCAGCCTGAAACCCACTCAGTTCTGCCATATTCGACGCAGAATTTGGAGTTGCTGCTCTTGCTATTTCATCTTGTAAGGTGCACAGTGATGGATGCCTACGTTGTAACTCTTCATGCAGAATTTCACTGTGTTCCAGCCATAGTAATAACTCAGATCTTATCTCTCTCAGGTGTTTAATTATTGCTTTTATTTCAGATTGCATGATATTTGAGTTCTCATTGGACATGTTGTCGTCCCTTATGCTTCTAACCTCACATTTTAAGTCCTCTATGGAATCTTGGAACTTGTGTGTCTGGTGCATTGAGGTGCTGAACCTCATCCAGAACTCAAGGTTCTCCTCTAGCAATATATTAATGGCTGAACGAAATTTCTTCTCCAAGATTGAAAGTGAACGGCTCCTTTTATGCTGGTTAGATGTCACCTTCACTAGTATGCCAAACTTTGTTCTTTTATCAACACCTTGTTGGTGGTGATCTGCATCAGAAGTACTAACTGCACCTGCACCTGCATCTGTGTTTGAAGTTGGATTTTCAGTGTCCTGTTTCTCTGTTTCATGAGGTGCAATTCCAAGAAGTGGTGATGTGTAGTTATAATATGGGAGAGTGATGCGAGGCCTTTCTTCAGGATTTGTTTCAGAGCAGGTCAGCTTCTGCTGTAAAATGTTGATCTGTTTTTCCTTTGTTTCAACAGTATCCTTCAACTCTCTTATCTGCTAGAATAGATATTAATTCTAAGGATTGCAGGAAATGCTTACCCTAATATACAACTTCTAAACGTAAAACAAGGCTTGTGACTAAAATTTCAGAGTAATTATAATTAGCTTATGACTAAAATTCTCACATGAAAATTATGTGAAAATTCTGATATGCTAACAACTATTCTTTGGAAGGACACTTGCTGCAACAAATTCAAAAATGAAACGTAAAGCTTTTAGAACCTTAATGTATTATTAAATGTTGCACTTCTCATTATACATAATTTTTTTTACTTTTTAAACATACTTGTAACCAGATTTTCGTTTCTGAATTTACATTGCACATATAAGTTATTCTATATGAGGGGATTAACTAAATCTATACATCAAATTTGTTAAAAAAGGTATTGCTCCTTCAATTTGGCTTTAAATTGTTAACATTGAAGTTCATTATAAACTCAAATATTTATTTAACCATTCATTAATTTTTTACATCTTAGACGTATATATAGACTGATGTTTACCTGAAGTGCTAACTCCAAAATGTTGTCCTGATTTTTCTTCTCTGCATCATTGAGTTTGCCCTTTACATCCTCGTAGTTCTTTACAACTGAATTGAATTCTGACAGAATCTTTTCTCTGTCATCCAATCCACTTGCAAACATCTGACTCCAGTTAGTTTGATCCTTCTCACCAGTTACCTTATCAAGTGATTCAGTGTCAACATTACTCTTTGACTCAGAAAAATCATCCTTATTCACCGGAGTTAACTCTGGAATGTTTTCAATCATTAAACCAATACTTTTATTCAAATTGTACTTGTTATCTTCATTTCTAACATAACCAAGATTCACACTATAATCATCCTTTTTCTTCTTTTTAGTCTTAAGATCCTTTTCAATCATTAAACCAATACTTTTATTCAAATTGTCCTTGTTATCTTCATTTCTAACATAACCAAGATTCACACTATAATCATCCTTTTTCTTCTTTTTAGTCTTAAGATCCTTTTCAATCATTAAACCAATACTTTTATTCAAATTGTCCTTGTTATCTTCATTTCTAACATAACCAAGATTCACACTATAATCATCCTTTTTCTTCTTTTTAGTCTTAAGATCCTT
>Ga0214544_1000304_pt1 | contig 83898 bp, 40 predicted proteins | sample CNSS3metaG_FD_160074 | JGI IMG/M metagenome (GOLD analysis project Ga0214544, IMG submission 160074) | Root nodule microbial communities from cowpea collected in UCLA plant growth center, Los Angeles, California, USA - CNSS3 | ecosystem: Host-associated > Plants > Roots > Nodule | place: USA...
CAAGCCTTAGGTACCAAGCTTCACCTTAGCTCAGCTTATCATCCCTAAACTGATGGAAAATCTAAAAGAACCATTAAATCTTTGGAAGATTTACTAAGAGCTTATGTGTTAGAAAATTCTAATAGTTGGGACTGATGTCTACCTTTGATTGAGTTCACCTATAACAATAGTTTCCATTCCAGCATAGGTATGGCACCCTATGAGGCATTATATGGGAGGAAATGTAGAACACCTTTGTGTTGGTTTGAGACCGGTGAGAATTCAGTATTAGGTCCTGACATGATTCAATATACAACCGAGAAAATCAAAATGATTAGAGAAAAATTGAGAACAACTCAGAGTAGACAAAAAAGTTATACTGACAAGAAAAGACGACCTCATGAATTTCAAGAAGGTGATCATGCATTCTTGAAAGTTACACCAACAACTAGAATTGGTAGGGTGATAAAATTGAAGAAACTCACTCCCCGATTCATTGGTCCTTACCAAATTCTTAGAAAAAAAGGTCTTGTTGATTATCAAATTTGTTTACCCATTTTTCTTTCCAACTTTCATAATGTCTTTCACGTGTCTCAATTAAGAAAATATATTTTTGATCCATCACATGTAATAAGACCTGATATAGTACAATTAAAGCATAACCTTACATTTGACGCAGTGCCTGTACAAATTATGGACAAGAAGGTCAAGGAACTGAGAGGCAAACAAATTCCTCTTGTAAAGGTCATGTGGAATGAAGTTAATGGGGATATTACATGGGAGTTAGAAGAAAAAATAAAAGATATTTACCCTAATTATTTTAGTAAATAAAAAAAATTCAAGGGCGAAATTTTTGTATCTAGGGAAGAAAATGTAACATCCAAAAAGTTTATACCACAATATTTTTAGTATGTTAACATCTAAAAGTTAATGATTGATTATTTTTCATATACAATGCATTGGAGTTATACTATTTATCTTTATTATTTCTAACATTACAAAATAAAATCCCAATAATAATATTATATACACTATTAACAAATATTTTTTTTTGTGATCAAGTCAATATATTTTAAAGAAACCACATTTAAGATCTTCATTGAGAAAACATGTTGACAGTACTTATAATATATATGATGGTTGAATATTCTATAAATAAATATATATACATATATATATATATATATATATATATATTATTGAAACTAATAATACAATAAATTATGAATATACAAATTATGAATATACGTTTAATAATAATCGATATTTGATTTTATATACAAAAGTTTGAATAAATGCAAAATGAATAAATGAAAAATGGGTAACAATCAAATGCGAAATCTTTGAAAACAAAGTGATAGTGGATTGAATAACAAGTGAATGAGAAAGTTATTATCGTATCTAATAAAAATTATAAAAAAAAAAAAAGAGAATATATATATATATATATATATATATATATATATATTTATATATGTATGTATGTATGTATATATAAATTGAAGAGATTAGAAACATTTAATGTTAGCATATTCGTTTCTATCTTTTATCCTTTCATTATAAAGAAAAAAATCTAGGATTGGATGTTGAGAACTAATGGAATCAGAATAGTATAGGAACTAAGTTAATTAAGAATCAAACTAGAAGTAATGATTACCTAATATAATATTAATAAGGGTGGGGTAAGAGAAATAAAGAGCGAAATAGATAAGCTAGAAAAAAAAAACAGAGGGAAGCTTCTGTGTGGATCCATTCAAAGAGAGAGAAGTTACAACAACGAAGACAAAAAAAATTTATCACCAAAGTCTCGATACAACCTTGGTGTGTTTTCCATAATAAATAAGGTAAGGAGAGGAGACGTCTATTATTTTATCTCTTTTACTTTTATCTTTTTTATCTCTTCATAATTATTTTTATTTCTATATTTACTTTAATTGAGGTGTCCCTAACCTCATTCTAATTTATATTTAGTTTCCATTCCTATTTATTTATTTATATTCATCTTTAGTTGTGCACTGATCTTATTTATTCAATTTATATTTACTTTCACTTACTTATTTATATTTATCGCTAGTCACGTACTGGTACTTTTATTTATTTATTTATATTTATTTTAATTATGCATTTGACCCTATTTATTTATTTCTTTATATAATTATATGGTTTATGATAAATTAAGATTTGATTATTGTAGTTGAATGTATGACCTTGGGGATTTAAACGAGTTAGTATTACTCAAGATGAAATGTTCTTGAGTTACTTTGTTGTCCATGAGCTCATTTATCTTGATCAGTCGCTACAAAATTAATCAATATCTTTATAAAGTATGATGAAATTCAATTTTATGGATTTGGAAGATTTTCCATCCTATTTTATATTATTATGATATCTTGTATATTTTTATGTGATATTTGTCTCACTTTCCTGTTTTATGATTGTGTATGAAAAACAAAATTTTATAACCTCATCATAGATGGTTGCTCCCAACATGCCTGATCCCTTCTTCGCTGACATCGTGGTTGTCTTCCTAGGAAATGCATGTCAAACAAATGTAGTAAATAATTCTGTGTGACATTTCAGAGGAATGGAAACTCTACTATCACTTTCCTTTCGAGTCCAAATGCACTTATTATCATTGAATGACAAATTGGAGTTACCTTTTACTTACCTCCAATGGTCCAAGTGAACCCTATCCATAACCTTTTTCCTCCTCATGTTTGAAGACTAGTATATGAGCAGGGGGGGACTGTAGGATGCATATCGTACTGTAAAATATATAAGCATATATGTGAATATTCTAAGTTAGATATTATTGTAAATTTTGATACTAAAATTTTATAAGTAAATCATATAATAATAATAATAATAAAGGGTTCGTAAGTTGCCACAACTTTCACCAGATGACTCCAACTCTTTTTAAGTGTATTTGACCAGCCTAGTGAATATGTCATTGTTGTGTAAATTTGCTAATAATTTGATGTGTTAAATATGTTTTTAGTTCCTTAACTTTCGGTAGAAATTGAAAATAGTCTCTCTTTGAAACTTTAGACTAATTTAGTCACCCATTTATTAAAGATGAGGGATTTAATTGATATAAAATTCCAAAGAGAGACTAATTCCAATTTTCACTAAAAATTAAGGGACTAAAAACATATTTAACACTAATTTGATTCAAACTCCAACTTTTTTTAGTGTATTTCCCTGCCCATTTTGCTCTTGTAATATAAAAGGCCTTACTTCTTTAGATTCTATAACTATTTTTTATAATTATTTTTTAAAAATATACTTTTATAAATTTAATAACATTTTTTATTTCAATAATAATTAAAAGAAATAATTTTTATTTATTATCATAACCTAAAAGTCGACAAATAGTATATAGTGTAAATAATCAATATTTTTTGTTTCGTTACGTGGAGTCATATAAGTAATTTATTTGTTCATTCTGATTCAAATTCAACAAATTCGTTTATATCAAATTATTGTAATAAAATTTTTTTGAAGGTAATTTATATTATTACAACCAAATTTATGATAATATCTTATTATTCATTTTTTTAGTTCTTCTTCTTATTATTCTAATTTCAATAAATTACGATAATTCTATCACTTTTGGGCATGTAATAATGTAATAATAAATTAATTTTAATAATATACAATTAATTAACTCTAATAAAAGAAAACGTCGAACGGGCATAAATACTTTTTTTTGAAACTTCCTAATTCCTAAAAGAAGTAGATTACAACCCTTTCTCTCAAATATTCCTTTATATTCCCATAAATTGCTTGTAGGTTGCAACCTCAGTGAGTATTCTTTCGCTTATTGCTCTCAGAGAATGGTGTACTAACAAGCTTCGAAAAGAAGAGACCGAAAGAAAGAGAAAGATGAGGTTTTTGGGTCACGCAGCTCAATGGAGAAGCGCAGCGAAGGAAGCGTTGGACCGCACAAGCATCACTGTGAATTTCCTGTGTTGGCTTCACTTCACCAGCAACTACCTCTGTTCCCCGTTTCACGTATTCATTTCAAAGATTCAAGCTTTTCTCCCCTTCTTGGTGCTTTTCGGATACTCTTTTGATTCAATTGCGTCATTCCCTGCTTGCAGGCGTATGGGGTTAGCATGCTCCCCACTCTCAACGTCACCGGCGACATCCTCCTCGCCGACCATCTCTCTCCGCTACTCGGGAACGTCGGCCACGGCGACTTGGTTCTCGTTCGGTCCCCTCTAAACCCTAAGATCAGGTTGACGAAGCGCGTCGTGGCCGTGGAAGGGGACACCGTCACTTACTTCGACCCGTTGCACTCTGAAGCTTCTCAAGTTGCAGTGGTGTGTGTGCTTAGTGGTTTGTTCTTCATTTGCTCTAGAATTAATCTGTGTTTTTATTTTTTTCTTTTTCTTTTGTAGTAAATGAATATAATTGTTTTTACATTGTCATCCAATTATTGTTAGGAATCTAATTATTGTTAGGAATTCAAGTAAAAGATGAAAGATGACAGGAAATGAGAAAATTCGGTGTCAGGAAAGAAAGACTCGTTAACATCAAGTCTTAAAGTCTTATGTTGTAGGTAATTTAAAGTCTTTTATATGGACAACTCATACTTAATTTGTGTTTAATCTCATTGAGGTTTATCTTGGTGTCCAACTCTAACGTAGACAAGTATGTCTGTTGGAGTAAGACCGAACCGCATTTAGGCTCACACTTGAGGGGAAGACTCTTAGAATTCAAATATAAGTTGAAAATCTCATATCAAGCAGAAATGAAAAAGTTGAGTCACATATAAGAATAGAAAGGTCATGAACATTAAGTCATAAGGTTTTATATTGAAAGTGATGTCAAGTCTTTCATATAGGCAACTTACATATCTGAGGTGATCAGTCTCTCTGGTCTATCCTTTAGAAATTTCTCAACAATTGTCAAAGTCAACAAAGAATGTTCCTCGCAATATGAAAGTGCGATGAGGGTCATTGTATGTCTTGTTCTTGCACATTCACTTGTATATGCAAAGAGACTGTTTTAGATTGAAATCCAAGTCTAATGGGTCACCAAAATTGAACTTTACCACTATGTCAGGGATTGTTCTTATGGATTGTGATTTGTTGACGGTATAAACTGACTTTATATTGGTAGAGAACAGAAGTCTTTGAAATGTACCTCATTGATGGTTTTATTATGTTAGATATCAAATATGAGATTCAACCTATTGTGAAGTTAGGGATCGATTCATTTGTGAAAACACTTTTTTTGTTTTCACTTTGTTTTCTGTTTCAAAATGTTTTCTTTTTCCGTTTTCACTTTTTCCTGGATAAACTTCAGAAAACATCAACCTAAATGCCCCCTTTCTTTTTCTGTTATGAATTTAGATGAATATTTGCAGTATAGAGTATATATACATGTAATTCTAATAAAGTAGTAGCTTAACTGTATAATCATGCAAGATCGTAGTGAGTAAAGGCAGGTGTGAGTTGCTTTAGTCATGACTCATAAGATTGAAAGCCATCGGTTGATGCTTTCAATTTGTGATTTATCATAAGTTGTTTTTATGTTGTGTCCCAGTTAGGCGGGTCTTTTTGACTGCTCATTCAACTGACTCTGATGTTTAGGTGCCATTTTCATTTAAGAATATGTGGAACTAAGAGAATGGTTAGAGTAATTTTCTACTTCTTCTCTATATATAGAATGGAAAAGTACAGTTTCAGTAATCTGGCTGGTGCCACACAGCAGCTCTGTCCCATGTATAATAACTTGGCAGAAGAGTCTTAAACAGATCGAATACGTTTCTGTTTTACTCACTTGGTCACTTGAAGAGATGAGTTATTTGCTTGTGATGAATAGTAATGTCAGTCAAAATTTCATTTTCCTTAGGCTGAAAACAAGTATATTTTTAAGTAAAATATTATAGTGTTTTTTTTATAATGCAATACACTCATTTATTTTAAACCCTACACCCTAACTTTTATGCCCATGCCATTTTGGTTAGGCTATCATGCCAATCCAAATACTTTTGTTTGCTGAACTTAAGAGGCAATAAGTAGTTATTATTAATCGTCCATTGTTTGATATTATGCTTTAATTGCTGTTATAATCTGTTTTATCAATCTTTTCTCCACAGGTGCCAAAGGGGCATGTTTGGATTCAAGGGGATAACATTTATGCCTCCCGTGACTCACGCCATTTCGGTCCTGTCCCATATGGTCTCATAGAAGGAAAAGTGTTTTTCCGGGTAAGTGTTGTACCTCATACATTCTACGTTCTTGTATGATTTACGAATTGGTTCTTTAAGTTTCTCTCTTTTATCTTAAAATTGTTTGAATTTCATGATGCACTTTTCTCTTATCTTCATGTGGTCTAACATTTTTTATTTCCCATAAAATTGCTGAGTGAGGTAGAGTTGTATTAGTACTGTTATGTTAATACAGTGCTAAGCTTGTTTTTCTTTTCCTCACTAGTGTACTCGGATAAATCAGTCATTTTGTAGTTGAACCAATGTTTATAAAAGCACACTGGTCATTGAACCGGTCAAGACTCAAGTTCAAGTTTCAACAGTCTAACCTTGACTGAACTTTGGTTGAACTGATTTTGATAAATACTCTCTCTAGTCCTTACCATGAGACGCATATTAAAAGAAATTGTTGGTTCTTTTAATAAGACATTTTATAATTTTTATACAACTTTAGATTTATTTTACTTGTTTATTCCTATTAAACATTATGAGTATTTGTGGGAGTAATAATTAAATATTCCCTCCGGCCCTTAATATAAGACATAGTTTAAAAGAAATTGTTGGTAAGGTATTTTATATATTCTATGAAATATTAAATTTCTTTTCCTTATTTCTCATTATTAATATTATGGATATGTGTGTTTTTTTATTAATAAACAACGAGAAAATAGTTTTAAAAGTCATTAAGGAGGGTAAACTTTGTACATTGCTGACATTATTTTCTAAATTCAACAAAGTCATCTGAATTAATTACTTTTATTGGTTTATGTGTTTACCTTAGAAATGTCTTATATTAAGAACGGGAGGGAGTATAGTATTATAATTTTATAATACTAAAAAAAAATATCATTGTATTTTTTTAACAGTCAAAATACATATAAAAGTCTGAATAAAATATATCATAATAATAATGTTAAATTAATAAATTACAATAGCGTCTACTAAAAATAATAATTACTTACAAAATAAAAATAAAGTGACAAATTGGTATAATAGGAAATTATACAAAATTTGTAAATAATATCAATTGATATACATGTATAACAATAATAGTTGGTATTATAATTCGTAGAAATTTGTGAACATTACTAATTATGACTTTTTGTTTATTTTTGGTTTTTATATTAAGTTTTAATTTTTTCTTTTTTGAATCACTGGTTCAATGAACTGGTTTTCACTGTGTTTTGGCCGGTTCTTACTGGTTCTAAAATTTTTGGGTTTTATACAGTGATTAGACTGTTTAGGGGCCAATCCAATCCGGTTTTCAAAACCATGGTTGGAACTGTAAAGGTAAGGCAGCAACTGCTATTTGTTGATGATCTTAGATATCATAACCTTGAATAATTTGATCTATCATTGTAGTCAGAACCATAGTTGAAACTGTAAGGCATAAGACAACTGCTGATATTTGTTGCTGATTGTAGATATCATAACCTTGAATATTTTGATCTATCCTTGTATCAGAACCATAGTTGAAACAGTAATGTATAAGGCAACTGCTGTTATTTGTTGCTTTATTTAGATATCATAACCTCGAATAATTTGACCTATTATTGCAGTGAAAAGTGAAAACATCATTTGCTGTGCGGAAGCTAGGTCATTCTGATTAATTAGTTGAACCATTTTATGTTATACTACAAATATTTTACATGATTGGAAAAAAGTGCATGTTAACAGTTGTTGGCAAGTACGAATTTGTTCTATTTACTGATTTTAAATCGTCCATTAAAAGTTTTCCGAATGCTGTATGTTACTAGGTATGGCCACCTGGTAGCATTGGATTACTCGATTGAAGATATTATAAATAAGGTACTGTACTTTTAGTTGTGTTTGAGATGTATGCTTGCATCTTTTGTTTAAAGTATTTATTGAACACTATGTCCCTGACTACAGAGAAAGTGAAATCTTTCATATGAATCTATTACGTACCTTTTAAAGAATTGGCAAAACAAGATAGAGAGTGCCTTCTAAATAATTGACAAAACAAGATAGATAAAACGTAAAAAAAAGACCCCTTTTCTGTATTATTCATTGATTATCTATTCAAAACACAAGCATCCGCTTACAAAGGAAATGTCCTTTCACATGGGACATTCCCTATCTCAACAACTAAAATCCTTCTTATCTCAGCACCCCTCGAGATAAGAATATATAAACTTTCTCAAAAAGTCTCACCCCCCAAACTACTAAGTACTTGTTTTTTTAAACATCCTATTATACATTCTCCGACCCTTCTCATTACTTCCCTTCCTAAACCCTAAACCTTAACATTAGCAAACATGTAGTACTTCTTGATTTTAGGAGAGTAACAACGATACTATTTTTGAAGTTGCACTTCCTATTATACATTCTCCAACCCCTCATTACTTTCTTTCCTAAACCCTAAACCTTAACATTAGCAAACATGTAGTACTTCTTGATTTCAGAGAGTAACAACGACACCGTTTTTGAAGCTGCACTTCCTATTATACATTCTCCAACCCCTCTCATTACTTCCTTTCCTAAACCCTAAACATTAACATTAGCAAACATGTAGTACTTCTTGATTTCAGGAGAGTAACCTTGATACCGTTTCTGAAGTTGCACTTCCTATTATACATTCTCTAACCCCTCTCATTACTTCCCTTCCTAAACCCTAAACCTTAACATTAGCAAACATGTAGTACTTCTTGATTTCAGGAGAGTAACAACGATACCGTTTTTGAAGTTGCACTTCCTATTATACATTCTCCAACCCCTTTCATTATTTCCCTTCCTAAACCTTAAACCCTAAACCTTAACGTTAGCAAACATGTAGTACTTCTTGATTTTAGGAGAATAACAACGATACCGTTTTTGAAGTTGTAAATAGTCCAAGAAGACACATTTAATATAGGTGGTAGAGAGTTTATTCAACCTTGGTGACAAATAATGAACAAAACATACACAATCAAACAAGCGGAGGAAACATGAAAGAGAGAATATTTAAAAACCTTGGAATAAGGAACACTATTGCTTAGAGAAGATGACATTTTTGTTAATAAGAAAACAAGTAGTTAGGATAGCATCAACTCAATGATGGACCAATATATTGGCACCATGTAATAAGGTATAAGTTGTCTCAACCAAGTGTCTACTTTTTCTGTCTACAATACCATCTTTTTCAGGTGTGTGGACAAGTAGATTGATGTGAAATGCCATGTGAACTTAAAACTATAAAGAAATTAGATAGTTACGCTTTGGCATTATCACTCTGTACAATTTTAATTATTTGGCCAGACTGATTTTTATTTCATTCTAAAAGGATGTAAAGATAGTTGACAATTTGGAACAATCTTTCATAAGATAAGCCTAATTATATTTGGAGGTAATAAAATACCTAAAACCAAAAGATGAGACATGACATAGTTCGCGAATATCGAAGTGGATGATAGAAAAATAATAATTATGTCTCAATTCAAACTTTTCAGGAGAAGAATATTTAACATGATTTCTTAGTTGACATGACCCACATTCTAACATATAAGGAGTACTAAGTTTAGGAACCATTTTTTTTTAATTTGACAAGTGAGGATGTAACAAACAATCATGTAAAGTTTAGGAGATGGAGATGTAAGACAAGGCACATGTGGAGTAGTTTCAAAATAGTATAAGATTCAAGTTCTATTTCAATTAGTCACCTTGTATTAGGTTCCTGTATATCAAAGGAATTGTCATCAAAGGTTAGTGAACAATTTTAATACTTGGTTAATTGACTTAAAGATATAAGATTGAAAGGACATGCTGGAAAAAAAGAGAACAAATTAGATATAAGGAAGGAGAAAGGGAGACTTGATGAAGGATTATCTTGTTTCCTTTTAAGATTATGGAATATGATGAAGAGTTGTTTAAGAAAACTCAAGGAAATCCCCACTAGACATTAAGATAGCAAGCTATTTAGATGTGAAGGTTCCTTTCCAAGAGTACAATAGAAGGAAGAGATGGATTGGAGTTCTTAACAACGAAAATAGCAATAAAAACACAACGAATTTGCAATGAAAAAAGAAGAACAAAGTAAAATGGAAGAGAAGAGAGTAATGGTTATGGAAGTGGAGCACACCACTCATAGAGGGGGCAAAGCCAAACCAAGCTCTAGAGATGAGTGTATGGTGCCACCACTTGCATAAGCAAGATAAGGCAAGAGTTCTTCCACTCCTTGGAAGGAGGGCTAGCTCACGGATATGTGGTTGAAACAAGAGTGTTTTGATTCAAAATGTTCAACCCTTGTACAAGTGGTAGAGCACCCCCATAAATAGAAGAGTTTAAGGGCCTCTATGCAAATAAAAGATACCTAAGGATGTCTCTACAAAAACCTAACCCTACCTTCTAGAAACTAGGTCAAATAAGGTTACAAAAATGAGAGACAAAAAAGCTAATTATGGTGTGTGCAACGCTAATTTCGTTCTAGCACAAAAGGAGACCAAGAATGTGTCTCATGTCTCTAAAAAGTGGCCATAGTGTGCTAAAAACAAAGGAGACCAAAGGTACATAGGTACACTTGTTTTATGCCTTTTTCTTTATGCTTTATGCCTTTGCTTTACTCTCTTCTCCACATCATTTATGCTCCCCAATCACCATGCGCCACCTAGCATTGCATTCTTACTCCTAATTAACCTACAAAGCAAATAAACATAGATTAGCATGTTGGCTTAAGTCAAGTCAACTATAATCAACAAGTCAAACCTAGTCAAAGGTCAACAAGTCAACTAAAGTTGATTCAACTAAGTCAACTTAGGGAATCAAAAATAACAAATGCAAATGAAAGGGATGAAGGATTAGTGAACTTCCTTTCTAAACATGCTTAGTCTTCTTAAGCATGTGCCTCCATCCTTGGTTGGGGTGAATCCTTCGTCAACATGGAGCCTTCCTCCATCATGAAACAACCCTCTAAAAAGGTCGTGATACTTTTTCTTTTTACCAGCTTTTGTGGTCTTCTGAGCTTTTGTAGATTTCTTAGGTGGCCTGCCCAATTTTCTGCTATATGGGATTACTTATAAGGAGATAGCCTCATCTTCAAAATCATCTTGTTTACTCAATTGTTCTTCCTCCTCTTGCACCCTATTAGATCAGAATTTAGAAACCATATTAGCATCCACAACAAGCCTGGAATTAGAATCAATTTCTTTGGCTGCAGAACTAAATGCAGCAGCAGCCATATCAGAAGAACTATTTGTAGCCTTAGTATCGGGAGAAGCAATAGCCTCGGCTTCAGGTTCCCTGGTACTCAAACTATGAAAAGTATTATTATGAAGCGGGTCTGACCCATTATGAATCTGCTCTAAAACGTTAGAAGTATAAACAATAGGAATATGTTCATCAGACTGAACTTCAAGAACATTCAAAATTAATTGTGTTGTCATCTTCCTTGCTCTCTTATAGAGAAATCATGTTTATTGCTCAAGCAGACACCCTCTCCTTTTTCGGGTGCCATATTAAAATACTAGAAAAACAAGTTCAAATTAACACTTTCTGTGGATTCGGGTAGGTATGGAAAGGAAAAGAAAGAAGGGCGAAGATAGTGGAATATAGGATTGTTTAAATACGAGGAAAGTGAGTGAAAATGAATGAGGAAGTTTGTAGTTAATGTACCTAAAAATAAAACATAAAAAATTAATTGTTATATAAATAATTGCTAATATACCCTTGGGTGTATTTATTAAGCATGAGTGTAAGTTATATTTGAATAATGGATAATTATGAAGGAATCCCTATATGTAATGGAAAAAATATTTAGAAACATTTATTTATATATATATATATATATATATATATATATATATGATGAAATATTTTCCCTATTTGAATATAGAAACATAAAAGTTTATTAAAAAAATTTAATATTTTAAATTTCAATTTAGAAATGAAATTTAAATATATGTTTAATGAAATAATAGCATGCCAATTAATTTAATATTCCAACAATCATATTTAACTAACCGTGAAAATAACTAATTACAATCATGGATTAAAAAAATACATAAAATTATAAAAAATAATAACACAAATAATACGTGAGTTTCCCATATTGTTGGTAAGTTATTGAATCCAAATTTCAATTCCATCAATCCTTAATGGACATGTTGGAGACCATTACAAAGGCTCCGGGATATGGTATTGAAAGCTAGTTGTAGTTCATCCACACCTTGTTGCAGTCCTTTAATACCATCCTGTATTTGGTTTAACATAGGAAAGATAGGGTTGATGTCCTTAAACCTCGAAATCTTTATCTGGATTTTCGTGGTCTTCTTTGTCAGGGTCATGTTACTCATGGTAACCTATGCAACGTTGCCATGCACTGTTTATGTTGACTACATTTAATTCTTTCTGAGATTTCACGTTTAGGAAATTTGACCACCCTAATTTAGTCTTGCAATTTTTAGGTCAAAGAGAATACGAGTTATAAGAAGAGCATAAAGCAATAATATGTTATTAGTTTTTCATTTTCGCATATAATCAATGATATGATGTGACCAATTAATGGCATTATTATGTTTCATTTCTCACGTCATGAAGATATTTTCTTGTAGGAGTTGTGCATAGTCAACATCGCATAGACATTCGCGAAGCTCCGACATTAACATTTCAACCAAAGTAGCATTCCTATTGTAGTTGAGGTATTTAGAGGTGTTGGTTAGATCAATTTTTTCTCCACCATATTTCAAGTTTGCAGCATTTATCCAATCATTTGGTGTGATCTAATCTTCTTCAACACCTTAATGATTAGATTATCTACGTCGAGGAGTTTGATATTTGTTTACAACGGTTTTACAATATCCTCATAATAATCGCGTTTTCATGACAGTAATCTTTTGAAGGATTGAGAGGTCAATTACTAAGAAATGTAATCCAAAAGAATGTAAATCTAGTCATAAAAAAAATGAAATTCATTATCTTCGACTAGACGACAATGGCTTCTGTGTCATAATCATTGTAATATGTTTTTTTAATTAGTTTTAAATTCATGTCTACGCACAAAGTATTTTTTGTGTTTCTTAAAATCGATTTAGAAATTGAAGAAATAATAAATTAACATTTTTAAGTTTATAATTAAATTATGAATATAATCAACCTAACAAATTATTTATAGGTTTAGAAATTAAATGTTTTTAAAAATATAAATACTAGATTTTGTACAAATATAAAGGATGTGTAGAAATATATAGAGCAAACTTACTAAAAATATAAATCAATGTATGATTTATTGTATATTGTTAGATTTGTTTAATCAGTGTATTCATAAACTTTTCTAATGTGTTGATAGATTTGTCCAATCAATGTATGGATATATTTATCTAATTGTTACACTCGTTTAATTAATTAATGGATAAACTTGTTTATTGTATATTTGAAGACTCATTTAATCAAAGAATGAATAGAGTTGTCTAATGTATATTAATAGACTAATTTAATATGTGTATGAACAAAGTTATTTAATGTATATTGTTGGATTCATCTAATTAATTTGTATATGGACGAATTTGTCTAATGTGTATTGTAAGATTCATTTGATGAGTGCATGGAGATACTCATGTAATGTGTATTCTTAGACTCATCTAATTAATGTATGTATTTACTCATCTAATATTTTTTGCTATACTTATCTAATCAATATATGAACAAACTCATCTAACGTGTATTGCTAAATTTGTCTAATTTTTTTCGCGATACCATCTAATCAAATATGAATAAGTTCGTCTAATGTGTATTACAAGATTCATCTAATTAGTGAATGAACAAACTTGTCGAATGTGTATTAATAGACTTGTCTAATTTTTGTGTGGAAAGATTTGTTTAATGTACTTTGCTAGAGTTATCTAATCAATATATGAATAACTCATTTAATGTGTATTGTTAGATTTGTGTAATTAATGCATTGACAAACTCTTCTAATGTTTTTTCTTTACTCATCTAATCAATATATTCCTTGATTTGTCTAATAATTTTGTTATACTCGTTTAATTAACATATGAAATGACTTCTCTAATATTTTTTGTTATACTCGTCTAATTATTGTATGAATAGTTTCGTCTAATGTATATGGTTAGGTTGATGTAATTTTTTATTTTGCTATATTCTTCCAATTTCTGTTTGGAAAGATCTGTCTGATGTGTATTGCTAAACTCGTATAATCAATACATTGACAAACTCGTCTAATATGTATTGTTAGACTTGTCCAATACGTATATGGACACACTCGTCTAATCATATTCAGACTCGTCTAATCAATGCACACTCAGACTTGTGTAATGTGTATTTAAAAACTCATCTATTTAGTGAATAGACAAATTTGTCTAATGTGTATTAATAGACTCGTCTAATCTATGTATGGACAAACATGTCCAATGTACACTACTAGACTTGTCTACATCCTCGTTTAATGTTTGTTGTTAGACTCGTTTAATTAGTGTATGAACATAATAGTCTAATCAAAGTATTTGTAGAATCATTTAATATGTATTACAAGACTTATTTAATCAATGAATGAACAAACTCATATAATATGTACTAATAGACTCGTATAATTTGTGTATGAATATACTTGTACAATGTATATTGTTAAGCTTGTCTTATCAGCGTATAGACAAACTTATCTAGTGTTTGTTGCTAGACTTATTTAATTAGAGTATGGACAAACTTGTCTAATGGGTATCGCTAAACTAGTATACTTAAAATTGTGAAATAATTCATCTAGTTTTTTTTCTATACTTGTCTAGTAATTGTATGGACAGACTCATATAATGTGTATGGTTAAACTTGTCTAATTAGTGCATCAACAAACTTGTTTAATATTTTGTTATACTCATCTAATTAGTGTATTCTTAGACTCATATAATCAATGTATGTGTTAAGAAATGAACTTTAAGCGTAACTTAACTTTACAAAACCAACTTGTAAAGTAAGGTTTACACTTACTTATATATTATAAATTATCAGGGTCAAACAAATTTAAAAAGAGTTAACATCATTTATGGAAGTTGAAGCTAAAATCCTCTTCACTTTTCTAGACCTTGTATTAAGGGTGTAGGATTTCTTTTGAGGCCTTGTATTAAGGGCCAAACAAAGTAGGGTTTTTGAACAATCTTAAGTGGTAGAGCAATGTTTGCGCCTAGCTTAAGTTAATCTAGGGTAATTAGTTTTGTAACCTAGATCGGTGGAGGACATCCCACACACATGATGCCACATGATAAGCCCTTAGTGGAGAGTTTTCTTACAAAGGTAGTGGCCATCTGTCATTTTCCTAGTAGAGAAATTTTTACTAAAGTGGTTTTCCACATGACATTATAGGAGTGAAGAGTTTTCCTAATAGTGAAAGTATTATATAGGTTTGGGGCAAGATAGCATTTTAGAATTTTGGTCCACTTTGGAGATACCTTACTCTATAAATAGAGGTGTCTTTGTTGTGTATTTTCACTTTGAGATGTACAATGTTATGCTGCAAAAATTTAATTTGAGCCATAAACTTGTTTCTTAGTCATTGCTAGAGGCCCTCGAACCACCCTTCTCTAGAGAGAGTGCCTAACCTCTTTAAGAGCACCATCAACCACCTTCATCCAACCACCAAAACCTCCAAACAGAGAGCTTTTACCACCACCCTCCTAGTTCTGCCCACCATCCATCTTCTTGCTTTAGCCCAACCTAACTTGAGGAGGAGGTTATCAAATTGAGAGGTCAATTACTAAGAAAATGTAAATTCAGTCATAACAATGAAGGTGAAATTCATTATTTTCAACTGACAATGGCTCTGTAGTCATTATCATTATAATACTTTTTTTTTCTTTTAATTTTGTGAAATATTGATTGTGATCCAACAAGTGTGATAAAGGGGGGAGGAGCAATTGAGTTATTAATATAAATTGGTTCTTTTTGTTGTGGGAGACTGCTTTGATGCTTTTGTTTTGAGGATGATGAAGACATTAGATATAACCTACATATATTAATAATTTATGATTTTTTTCCTTTTCGAAATGTGAAGATTAAAAGAATAAGAAAAATAAGTTAAAATTTCCATTTCATTCTAAATTATAAAATTAACTTAAATAAAACAACATCATAATTTTTGTAATTGATACATTTATGAACAATGATTATTATTATTTTTGTAATCAAATCCATCATCATAATTATAACCAATGTAAGCAAATGAACAAATAAGATATGTTATTGATAAACTCTAAGTCACTTCAAATTTATACAAAATTGATTTCTCCACTAGTGTAGTATAGTGTGAAACTAAAGATCAATCTTAGAAAAGGTAAAATGGATTTTAAAGGATTTATGAGTGTGTGTATAAAGAGAGGAAATCTAATTATTCTAAGCTAACTAATATATCATAGCTATAAATTGAAAAGGATGCATGAATCCTATCCTAAGACCATATATAATGTCTTGAAATAGATTATTAATGAATGAACCCTATCAACTAATGATATGCTATCTAATATGAGAGACAAAGTACTCTAAGCAATGCAGAATTCGTCATGATGCAATCTATTCGTAAAAATGCCTTAAAGAAATTATATGAAAAACAAAGTGTTTGTGAAAATGCCTAAGTGACTTTGAACATATAAATTTTGCAATGCAATTGTTACACTCACAATGTAAATATTTAAAATGATCCCAATGCACAAATAAAACTAACTGGAACTACTGCAAATAAAATGGAAAAGTTCTAATCAGAAAATAAAAAATTGGAAAACTTGCATGGTTGTGTTCACGAATGGCATGTCTATGACAAGTTCGTAATGGAGATGGAATGAATGAATCAATGAATTTATTGTACGATGTACTCCCAATTGATCTTAATTAACTATAGAATTTGAAATCACTCAAAACAATTACTTAAAACTCGAAATCCCAATTTAAGAACCCTAATTAACTATTTAACTGTCGCAAAGCACGAATTGAGATTTAAACTAAATTGAACATGAATTTACCACAAAAATGCATCAAACAAGTCACGAATTGCATCACAAAGCTATTACAACCAATAAACGAAGCTGACAAACAACAAAAATTGAAAATCGAATTGAAGAACATATGGAACAGTGCACACGAGTTTCTGCAGAAGTGAACGTCATGAATTAAGTTTAAATTGCTTGCATTTAGTTCATTCTTAATCAAAATACATTTGATATAGGTTGAATGATTGTGCATTCTCTGAAATTCGACATGTTTACAGATCAAATTCAGTGTTTTAGTGAATTAACACAACTCAATCAATTAAATTTGTTTCATGAACTCAAATTAGCAAAGGCAATAGGAAAACAAAAACATTAATTGGTTAAAACGAAATGAATACACAAATTGTTGTGTATTCATTCTTAATCAAAATACATTTGATATAGGTTGAATGATTGTGCATTCTCTGAAATTCGACATGTTTACAGATCAAATTCAGTGTTTTAGTGAATCAACACAACTCAATCAATTAAACTTGTTTCATGAACTCAAATTAGCAAAGGCAATAGGAAAACAAAAACATTAATTGGTTAAAACGAAATGAATACACAAACTTATTGAATAGAATCATGCTTACAACCAATTGTTCGGTGGAAATGGAATGGAAACTCCCAGATAAGGAAAATCCTTGGTGCTAAGCCTATTATGCGGTCTTAAGCTCCAAAAAGTGTAGAAAAGTGCAGCAGAATGAGAGAAGAAAATGGTGTCTCTGTGTGTGATGATTGTATGGATCTGAAATGGTGCATGGATCAATGATTCTTTGGCTGGTTTTTACCTATAATTGTTTTACTAGAACAAAACAGCCTATTACAGGTCATCCCTAACTCCTAACTAACTACCTATACTACCTACTCTAAATTTGACCCTTAACGTAGGTAACCCTTATTCCAGCTGCCATAGGCTAGTGTAAGTCAGTCCTTCTACTCCTTTTGACTCTTCAAGCTCTTAACCTATTATAGGGGTTAAACAAGGCCTGCTGGCTCATAACAGCTTCAAGTCCACTTCTCAAATTGCTTTTCGCATGCTAGGCTTGTGTGGTATCCTTTTGACCTCTTCATCATGGTTCATCCAACTCAGCAACCTCTTTTAGGTTAGGAACAACTCAAGCACCTCAGCACACACTCCCTCCTGCATTCAGAACCAAAGAAATCAGATTAGAATTATTAAGCTAAAACTTAACCACAAAATACTACACTAGTCAACTAAGCAAGTGCAAATTGGAATTAGAGTTTGACGCAACTCTCGATACTTTCTTTGCCCTTTCAATGTTTGCACAAGTGTGTTTAAGTGTTCTCTAGCTTCTCTCACAGTTTTCATATCATTTAGAGCCCAAATGCAAAAAGTCAACTATTAGTCAACACTCTAGTCAACTTTGCTAAAAAAGTCAACTATGCCTCAATGAGGCTTGGCTGATTTGGATGCTTTGGTTGCTTTCAATGATCATTTTAGTGCTAACTCTGCATCTTTTGGCTGTATTAGACTTACAAAATTCAAACTAAGGTTAGTCAAGCTAAGGACTCTACCTAATGACACTATACTAGACAACCTACTATGCCATATTTCAATTAAGCACTAAAACTACACTAGATCTAATACCAACTAGCTTCAAATCTGACCCCAAACTTAACAAAATTATTAGAATGCACACAAACACAAACCTAAACCAACTAAACTAATAAAGCTAACTAAGAACATTAATTCTACTCTATACTACATATTCTACCATAATGACTACTACTAAATCTATTTACTCAAACTAAAATGCTACAAACCTATATAAGATTTTGTAATCTAAACTAACCTTTTACATCACTCGTCTACTCTAAGAGCAATTCTAAAACTTTCACTAAAAGTGCACTAAAAAGGCCTAATTAAGTTGAATTCACAAAACTAGTCTAAAAAGCTAATTAAACTAAATCTAAGCTAAAAACTCTCATTTAACAGCTTAAGTCTACTCAAGATAGTACAAAAATCCAAGAAAAATTGTAAAGATAAGGGACTTATCACATCCCCCCACTTGAACTATTGCACTCCTGGGCAAGATAGAAGAAAACACTCACTAACTTTCTAAAAACATAAAACTAATGCTAAATAAATTTGCACATTTTAACTCACTTAACAGGCTCACTTTAACCTGCACATGATAACAAAACAAACTAATTCAAGTTGCAGAACTTCGAATCATAAAAAACAACTCCAAGCTTAGATGTTAGGTGGTGAATAATCAAGATTAGTGACAATGAGCAGCTCTAACCCTCACGGATGGTGTTTCCCACTCTGCACTCAAGTGTATAAGTTCTTGTTTACTCTCATAACTCAATCCAACAAACAATCATATGACTTTGCAGAATTTCTAATCAAAATGAATATGAATTGAAGATCAATAGTTCTGACATCTTGGCTTGTAATAAGGTTAGGCTAAAGGTGTGGTATATGAAAGGGAAGCAAGGCTCAAATCCTAGAAAGTTAAGATGAATGTAGGTGGACACCTTTTAGTTCAAGTTCAGCGCCTTCATCTCAACCTTTCTTTGCTTTTCTTTCTACTTTTTTTTCTGCTTTTTTTTTTCACCTTGCTTTCTCATTTCATTTCAGCTTTTTCGCATATTTCATTGATTCACAAGATGTCTAGCCATAAATTCACTTCATTCATGCTTTTGAAACACTACATCCCCACACTTGAACTAAAAACTGTCCCATAACATAACCTACATTCATCTTATAATTCATGGATAAGTCGCATTCATGGTTTTATGGTTGTAAGGCTGCTGTCAGGGGAAAATTTCACAATGAAATGGTCATGTTAAGCTGAAATATTGGGTGCAAGGGTATTTTTTAGGTAAGCTTTATTTCTCCATTGTCTTGATTCAAAAAGGGCCTATATAATCTCAACAATTCACATTCCATGATCAAGAGAAACAATGCAAACCCTAGGATGCAACTTTCATGAATGCACACACAAGATTGAATTTCAGGCTCAATGCTCTCCATGGTCAATTATGCTAAAACAGATCATGCCACAGATTTTTCATGTAAAACCACTTGAATCAATGGTTTGGAGTTTTGCAAAATGATTAAAAAGCTCACTAACGCAAATGCATATGTATGTACTAAACTATCCTATAAGAATGTAAAATAACTATCCTAACAAGTTTATAATGACAAAATTTAAGTAAAAGACAACTTACATTACCAAAACTAGTTATTACTCAAAATATAGCTACCTAGAACCTAAAGCTAATACTCGGATAGACTAAAATTGGTAATTCTTAAAACTGACTTAAACTACCGTAAGAAACTATTATATAAATATTTGAACAACTTTCAATTAGCAAAAGAAAGATAACAAACAAGTCACAAATCAAAAATTACTAGAGAATGAAAATCTACCTAGTGAAAACCTAAAAAAAATATCAAAGCAGTAAAAGAAATGCTAAGCAATTAGCTACACACATTCTAATTAGTAAATGAAAAATGAAAACTAAACTAAGGATCAGGAATATCATGGAAAACAAAAACTACATATGCAGACCCAAAATTTCACAATTTGACAATAAAAAGAATTAAAAGCATACAAACAATCTAATCCTATGACAAGTAATTGAAACGAATTAAACTACTATTGAACTACCACATTGGACTAGAATAGAAATAAAGCTAACTAACTATAACTAGAACTATGACAAAAACTAAAATGGTAAGTGTAAGAAATAAAACCAGGGATTTGTGCAGCTACTCTTCAATGGAAGGAGCCTTTCCTACAAGACACCTTAGCTTGATATTTAACATTCCTACAGATGAATTTAACTTATTTATTAGCAAAAACACCAAAATATTTCTCATTGTACATCACTTCCAAAATTCAAGCTGAATGTTAAGTTGGAACTTTACATCCACAAGATTTATTACAAAAACTAAATTATGAAACTATGGTATAGACAACGACTTGAATCTTCTTCTTCTTGAGCTTTTCAATTAGACTTTGGATTTACCACTGGTTATTCAGGAAGAGTACCAGAATATTGTTGAACCAACTCATTGACACTGAAGGCAAGTTGCCCAACATGAGTTTTCAGATCTTGAATCATTGCTTCAAGTGATGGATTACTTTGTTGTGTTGATGTTGTGCACCAAACCCTTGAGGTTTGTAGAATTATTGTTGACCAACAAGCCCTAGGATGACTCTTAATAGTTGAGTATTAGATGTGAGATAAGGCACAAATATAGTGTTCTAAAAGTATTGCGTATGTGGTTGTGAGGGATCAGCTGGAATGTACTTTGGGTTAGGGATCCATTTCTGATTGTTGTGCTGATTTCCCTGCTGATTTTGGAAAACTCCAACCATCATTTGTGAATCCAAATTGGCTACATCTTGAAGTTATGGACATTGGTCTGTTAATGATCACTTGCAGCACATAATCCACAATGCTTGATTATAGCATCAACCTGCTGATTTAAGGCAGTTTGCCTCATCATTATTGGAATAAATTTCCTTGTGAATATAGTCTCCATATCATTCCAACTATTCATTGGGGCTATTTGATAGAGGAACCAGTGTTTGGCAAATCCTGTCAATGAAAACAGAAAGGCCTTTGCTTTTACATCATCAGCACACACTCCTCCTGGTTTCATCATTGCACAAACTAAGTTTAACTCCCTCAAATGATGATAGGGATTTTCGTTTTCTACTCCAAAGAATTTAGGCAATTGTTGAATCAACCTTGTCTTTAATTCAAACTTTGGTGCTCCTTCCCTATGATGTATGTTTGTACAAAACGGATAAGAATTCATACTGCTTGAAGCCAACTCCCTCGATATTTTCTCCCCTCTTTCTTTAACCATGTTGGAACGATTGGTTCACTCAACTATATTTCCTGTAACTCTTTTCAACAAGCCGAAACCACAGCTATACAACAGACATTAGAATAACCAGTTCTATACTATATTTAAACTGTAACACAAATCATATCACACACACAACTACTCAAATGTGCCATATCCCCGACAATGGTGCCAATTTGATGGAGCTTTTTAGTCTCATCAAGCCTATGCAAATAATAGTTTTCCTCAAAGTGTAGTGTATGGTCGACCAAATATCAATCCTAGGATATAGCAAACTATTAAGTAATCTAATTGTATGTAAAGTGATTTAGTTAGGGAAATTTACTAACTCTAATCTAAGTGAATTAGATACTATCTATATGCAATGTAGAGGAGTTTTAATACTGAACTAAAATAACAATGTAGTGCATGATATGCTCTTTATCTATAATATTTACTTCAAGTGAGTTCTTCTTTCCAATTCAATTTCCTCTCCTAGTTCAACAAGTAGCAGGTTGTTTAGGTACAACTGCATTCTTCTCCATTAGCTATAGCAAGTTGCTACAACTATTCAAAGTGCAATGGAGTTCTTCACAGCTTGTAGCAGGTTACAACTCTTAGGTCCAACCTTTCCCAGGTAATTTGGCAGCAAGCTTTACAGTAGATACATCCCAAGCTATTGCAGGTTAAGTCCCGGTTTTCCTCTCTTTAATTTCCATGTTCACCCAAAGATAGGTTACTTCTTCTAAGCTCTATTAAACCTGACAACTTATCATAAATTTAGAGAAAATTAACGTGACAAGAGAATTTATTTACTGCTGCAAATATTTACTAATGAATGAAGGAACTATTAACTACCTAAACTAAGAAAATCTTCTGCATGATACTAAGAGAACAAAAGACTAACATGTAAAAGAATTAAAGATATTAAAAACTTATTTAATAGCAAACTACCTCCTAAGCTAAACTTAACATTCAATTAAGTAAAGCTAGATTAAATTCCACTCCAAAAACAACAAAGGAAATGATTATTTAATCTTAAAACAACAACTAAAAATATGAAATTTTTAAATCTTCACTTTAGCAATTAGTAACAATAAGAAGCTACAACTAACAAGCTAAGTAGAATATTATAGGCTATGCTATTATCAACATTAAAACTACATCAACAATGTAAAGAAAGTAAAACTGATATAAAATCTATATGTGACAAGAAACAATTAGTGAAACATCCTAATTTGTCAAATAAAGTCAATAGAACTAAGAAAATTAAAGGCAATGTTAACACTAATCTTAGTTCTCGCCAAACTAGTCTAAAAACAACCAATTAATCAGTGTTATTGATATCGGATAACGGAATATATCGGTGACCCCAAAAACCTTTATAAAGTTATAACGAAAATCATAACGGGTTATGACGGAAATAATGCGATAAAGAAAATATAATACCCCTACATATAATTTTAATACAAAAATAATGATATTGAAGTATTCTGATCATTGGTCATTATTTTTGTTGGAAAATTGGTATGTTTTTTTTTTTTTTTTGCAAAATAATTATAGTGAAAATAGAGAAGTAGAAAAAAGTATTGAAAAAAGAGAAAGAATTGGCGGTGGCTGGTGGCGGCAGCTGCTGGTAGTGTCTGGTGGCAGCAGTGGCGGATCTTGACCAACATTGTTGGGGGAGCCAAAATAATATGTCCAAAATTTATACATTTAATTATTATCACTAATATAATATAAATGAATACATAATTTAGTATAACAATAACTAAAAAAGAAATAAGACTACAAATGAATATATGGAAGAGTTGAATTTGTATACCTATTTAAAAAAAAAGACTAAAAAATAATTTTTCATAATCTAATAAAAAACTGAGAGACGTAAATACCAAAAGAAAATTCGATGATAATCAAACCACACTTAAAATCCAGTTATAAAAAACCCACAATACAATGTTTTTTCTTCTATGTTCATAAAAGAAAACATTAATATACAAATTCATTAAATAAATTATTAAACTAATATTTCACTATCATGTGATACAAGAGAGACCTTCTCCTTTATTTTTTCGAGTATGGAAGACAACAACTGATATATGAGAGCAAAAATGGTAGATTTTTTTCTCTTCAAAAACAAAAGAAAATGGGTGAGAATGGGAGATGAGAACAATTCGTGAGAAGTTCAAGTCATATAATGGAACCACAGTTAAAATCCGGTTATAAAAAAATACACAGTAAGATAATTTTACTTCTATGTTCATAAAATAAAAATTAATATAAAAGAGACTTATTAAATAAATTATTAAACTAATATTTCACTATCAAGTAAGATGAAAGAATTACTTCATTCTTTTCCTCCTCGAGAATGAAAGAGAACGAAGAGAAATAAGAGCAAAAAAATAGATATTTTTCTCTTCAAAAACAAAAGGAAACATGTGAGAATAAGAAATGAAAACGATTTATAAGAAGCTCAAACCATAATGAAAAATAATAATAAAAACATCTTGAAAAATCTTTTTATTCTTTATTCTTTATTATGTTTGATTTTATATTTTATTATTTATTAACATGAATTATTATATTTATAAAAAAAATAAAATATTTAATTTAATCATCATTAATTTATAATATATTATCTAATATCTATAATATATTATCTAATATCTATAACATAAAAAAATTTAAAATACCTAAAATATAAAAAAAAAAAATCAAAATTTTTGGAGGGGTCATGGCCCCTCCCTGCCACCACAAAAATCTACCACTAGGTGGCGGCAACGGCTAGCAATGATGGTTGGCAGTTACAAGAGTTGATACTTGATATTGGAAAGTAATGTTCAGAAGGAAAAGATTAAAAGGAGATTTACTTTGGGTAAAAGAATGTGTTTTAAGTTAAGAGAATTTTACTGCTGCAGTAAATTAGGGTAAAAAAAGAAAATAAGAGTGGAAGAGTAGGTAAGGTTAATTAAAGTAAGATCTAACTCTCTAATCTACACTAAAAATATCCTAAAAAGCTAAGACTCACAAACTACGCCCTAAAGAAGTGTTTTTAACTTTGGAAAATTTCATCAATTGGGGACTCATCAGTTTTACTCAAAAACCGAACTAGATTACTTTGAAACTTTTGTCCCTATGACTAGGATTTTCTCTATTTGAGTATTTTTAGCTCTAACAACTATCAATAAGCTAGTGACACACCAAATGAATGTTGTACTTGGTCAAGAGAAAAAAGTCTGCTAACTTTTAAAATCCTTGTATGGGTTGAAACAAGCACCAAATCAATGGCATGAAACTTGATAATGTGTGATAAATGTGTGAACTCTAAATTTGAAAATGGTGAATGTGTCATTATATGTTTGTATGTGGATGACATGTTATGTACATTGTCAACACCCAATTTTATCCAGGTAAGAAATAATTTTGTTTTCCAAAAATAATTAGTAAGAGGAGGGAATAAAAAAACAAAAGAGTAGTGAACATTGATTTGAGTATGGATATAGTCCTACTTTTATTTTCATCTCATTTTAAATTTAATTTAATTTTATCTTGTTTTATTTTATTTAATATTGGTTTATTTATCTTATTTATTTTATTTTATTTTATCTTTTCTATTTTATTTTATTTTTATGTTTCTTTTTATTTTTTATTTTTTATTTTTATTTTAATTATATTTTGTTTACTTTTTATTTTATTTCATTTTATTCCTATTTCAAAAATATGTATATAAAAAATGAAAAAAAAGAAATAGAAGATCGAGAGGTTAACGTAAACTCTTATATTAGCATACTAAGGTCTCTCATAATTAGGTATGGTAGCTAGCTGGTCATGGTCATGATGACAACATCTGCTTTCAACCTTATCCCTCGTCTCGAGGTGGGAAGGGAACAAACAAATTCCCTTCATCCAACATCTTTCACCTTCTTCACTCAAGCTTGCTTTCCCTCATTCTCTGCAAAACAAAAAACAAAACCTTCGTCCTCACGATTCCAACTAAAACACCCAAAGCCTTTTGCATTCTCCTACATAAAACCACCACGATAGATTCACACCATCCTCTTTCACTTGTACTAATAAAAACAACAACCAAACTCTATTCTCCTTCACCTATACAAACAAAAATAGTCAAACCAGTTCATCCACCACCTCTTCCCCATCCAAAAACAAATTCATCATCGCAACCCAACATCAAAATAGCAAAACAGAGAAAGGAGAAAGAATAGTCACCGACGGCATTTCTGCTGGCGGGTTTGGATCTCGAATAGAGGTTGCGTGGCGTTGGCGGCTCTGTTCGATATCACATGCGGTGGCTTCGTTGGGTGGTGGAAGTAGAATCACAGGAAACGCAGCGACGGTGGTTTGCGTGAGAAAGGAGAGGAAGAATCGACATCTCCGATCGCATTTGCAGCGACGCCGGAAATGGGAACTAGAGTGAGAGCTGCTGGAACTCCATGGAAGTTGTCTGCGTGAGATGGTGGAAGGGGAGGTTGCCAGGTCCCGGTCCAGATTTCGCATAGAGGAGAAGATGCATGGGACATTATGCTTCGCGCAAAGAGAAAGGGTGAAAAACATCGTCGCCGGCGAGGTTCCCGGAGTCATCGCCGGCGGTGTCGCCAACAGTCCGTGGTGGCCAAAAAAAGATGAACACATGTTTCTTGCTGTTGGAGCCGTGGTGGTTTGCGGTGATGATGAGGAAGAGAGACTGCCAGGAATGAGCTTTAATCATGATTAGGGTGAGAAAAAAAATTGGATATGTTTTCTTCGTGCACCCATCTTAATCTCTACACCCATGTTTTCACCTCGTACACCTCCATATTCTGATAACTTGCACCCCTGTGTGTTGTTTGTTTGGGCCTGTTTTATTATTATGCTATGTGTACCTGGATGTTTACTAGTTTTGCACCTTTTGTGTTATGTTGTATCTGTTTACGTTTACTCATTGCAACCTTGTTGTTTACGCTTTGCACTCCTTATGTCATTGGTCCCCATTTGTTGACTGCACCCCACTTTTCACAATTCACACCCCTCCTTCTAGATTCACTCTACTTTCAGCTTTTACTCACTACACTCTCACCTTTAATAACCACACCACATTTCTTCATGCACCTCACACATTACTCATGCACCCTCCTATTTTTGTTTTTTCACTTTTATCCTTTTTTATTAAATTCTACCTTTATAATTTTCTAAAAAACAAAAATATTTTAAATTATATAAAATTACAAAAAAAATAGAAAAATCTAAAAAATGAAAAATGTTCTCTTTTGTTTTATTGTGTCTGTCCAGTCGCCGCACCGTGTGACACTCATTTTCAAAAATACCAAAAATAGTTTTCTTTCCCCTTTAGTGTTTGTCCGGTCGCTCGCACCGTGTGACACTCATTTTAAAAAATACCAGAAATAATTTTATTTTTCTTTTAATGTTTGTCCGATCGCTCGCGTCGTGTGACGCATATTTTCAAGTAATTCAAAAATACCAAAAAATATAAAAATATCAACATTTTCAAACAACAATCTTTATTAAGAACTACGTGATCCTTGATTCTCCATTGTGAGATACATAGGAGCAATGTCAGTCCTTGTCAGGTTCACCTCCAAAAAATTAAATCATTTTCCAAATCTTCCAAATCGTTTCTTAAGAACTATATGATCCTTGATTCTCCATTGTGAGATACGTAGAAGCAAGGTCAATCCTTGTCATGTTCACCTCCAAAAAATCAAATCATTTTCTCAATTGCTTTCCAAATATCTTTGAAACGAACTACGTAACCCTGATTTCTCATTTGGAATGAGAATACGTAGGACTAAGGTCAATCCTTGTCCGACCCAAAAAACAAAAATATATTTTTGTTTCTTTTATATATTCTTGTCTTATTATTTTTGGGGAATATTAACATTTTGAAAACCACCTCAACTTTGCATGTTTAATTAAAGGTACCGCCCTTGGGCGGGCGTAGTAGAGTGTTAACACCTTCCCTACGCGTAACCGACTCCCGAACCCAAAAATATGGTTTTAAGCAAACTTGCTTTATCTTTATGGTTTTCCATAGTGTTTCATAAATAATTATGGTGGCGACTCCAAATCTCTTTTCAAACCCGTTTCTTTCTCTCTTTTTTTATCGCTCCCTCGTCGTGATCCCGGTTGCGACATACATCCATTGAGATTGTCTCTAGAGCTAAATTGTTTCTAAGATCTAAATTCGAAATGAAAGGTTTGGGTGAAGCCAATGTTATTTTAGGTGTTAGAATCATAAGGAAGGGAGATAATATATTATTATCCCAAGAACAACACATTGAGAAACTTCTTAGGAAGTTTAGATATTCTGACTTGAAATCAATAAGTACCTCTAATGAGGCCATCTCAAAGAAAAAACATAGGAGAATCTATTTCTCAATCTTAGTATGCCCGAATAATTGGGAGCTTACTGCACTTAATGAGCTTTTCTAGACCAAATATTTTTTAAGTAATAGGTAGACTGAGTAAGTACACTTAATGTCCTAATTAGGAACATTGAGATGCTTGCAAGAATTTTGAGATACTTAATAGGTTCAATGGATTATGCCATCGAATATAGTGGATTTCTCGTTGTACTAGAAAGGTATAATGATGCTAATTAGATCTCTGATTCAGATGAGACAAAATCCACTAGTTGTTATACTTGGGGGTGGTGTGATTGCATGGAGATCAGTTAGGAAAACAATTATTGCATGATCAACAATGGAATCTAAGTTTGTTGATCTTGAAATATTTGGTAGTGAAGTTAAGTGGTTGAAAAACTTCTTAGCAAACATTCCACTAGGAATGAAACCAACCTCATCTTTGTTAATACATTATGAATGAAACATGGTTTTAGAAACACCGAGGGGAATGAGACTTAAGCCACTTATAAATAAAGAAGTGATGCTAACCCAACCTTTGTGATTGGAGATCCCATGAATAAGGTTCATGTGGGTAAAAATGAGTCACTTGTTAGTTATGATAGAACTAAAATTGATTTTAAATCAATTTTGTCGATTCCTATGACGTGTGTGAAAATGCTAAAGACTACATCACATTAAATTTTGTAATTAAAATTCTATGTGGTGTAAGAATTTTAATTTAAACAATGTTTTTAGTGATTTTCATATCCCTGGTGGTGTATGATTAACGAGTCTTTTAATGCCATTTTCGTTTTTATGAACAATTAAACATAGTTAAGTGAGGTTAAGGTGGAAATTGGAGAAGAAGTGAGAGAGCAAAGGAGGAACTATTTTTGGCAACGTGGAGAGTGCGTTTTAGGCTAAGTAGAGAGAGTATCAAGAGCTTAGAGAGAACTTGGAGAGGAGACAAGGGCTGGAACGATCGTGAGCAAGGAGAACTCAAGCAATTTCAAATTTTGGCAAGGATTACCAGGTTAGGGGAGCTCTTTTATGTGTATAACTATTTTACAATGTTTGTGTAGTATAATGTGTGCATGTGGTGCCTTGGTATGATCAAAACCCTTGTTGTTTTCACATTTCTGGAATTTTTCCAGAAACCGCTTGGCGGCGTTGAAGGTCCACCAGGTGATGCATGAATTATGTGTTGTTTTCTAGGTTTTTTGTGATGAACTGCCTGGCTGCAAGGGTGACTCTACCAGGCGACGCGAACACTGTGCAAAAATGCTATTTTTTGTACTTTTCGCGCAGCAGGAACTGCCGGGCGCTGGTTTTATACTGCCAGGCGCCAGGCTTTTGATTTTTGGATGTTAGGGCCACAAATTTTTCTAGTCTACGTAGTTTTTGTAAAATTGTGTTTCCCGATTCGTTAACCGTTTGATTTAGGTGAAATTTTGACAGACGATTGATAACATGTTGTTATTCACATGGATGGTGGAGATTTGCATTGGATGTCTATAGATAGAGATATACATCACTCATTATTTGGTTGTTTATTTATCTAATTGACTGAGGATGTTTCCCTATTCGTGATAATTTAATGTGGGGGTTTTCATGAACATGAGGGTTTTATGAGAATTTGGGTGTTGTGTTGTTTATTACTTTAGCTATTTAATAAATGTATGGGTGAATTGAGCACATGTGTATGCTGGGAACATGATTGTATGTAAAGTAGGTGCAATTGGATGATTTAATCATGTATTGGAAGCTTAGGATCATAATCAGGTGCAAGGGAATTAATGTGACCCCAACAAGACCAACATCAAGCCAAGGTACACCTTCAAGTCCAAGCCCATCAAAAGGCCCAATAACAAGGGGCGTGCTCAAAAAGATCCAATTGGACTTCATCCAAGATGGCCCAAATCCACATGGGCTTCTCACACTCTTCACATAGGCCAAAGAAGATGTGAAGATTTGAAGAGGTATATCAAAGAGCAGTAGAATAGCAATAAGATTGGCCCATTGTTTAGGCCTTGTTTTCTAGAATAATAAGTCAAACAATGCGTAGTTGAATTGCTAAAATTGGGTTTAACTAAGCCCAATAGGAGATTTGGCCATGAGTTACCAAAGGTCCAAGGTTAACTAAGTAGAAGTCAAATTTCCTTCCTACAACTCACGGATCCAGGGGCTAGGAATGCTTCCTCCTTTTCCAAGGCATCATCCAATGGTCGTGAGTCTTCCTCCTTCTTCAAGCCATCTTCCACGGCCAAGATTGAAGGTCTTTCTCATCCAAAGGCTAAGAGTGCTTATGTGTATTTACTTTCATATAAAAGCCTAAATTTTAGGCTATTGTAATCACTCTTAAATTTTAAGCAATAGATGCCTAGTGTTGAGAGTACTCCACTTCTATTGCCTTTTGAGAGTCACTTGAGCTAGAGGATTAATCATCTCCTCCAGCCACCTTCCTCTATCTTCTCTGAGATAGACTTACTCACCTTTCACTCCACATTCCGAGAATAACCTTCATCCTTCACCTTTCTTCCGCCAACCCACACTCTTCCATGGAGCTCTCTTCTTCACCTTCATCCAAAGGGTTCCACCAGGAATTCTGGAATTCCCAGAAAATTGAGGCATCGTCTAGCGGTACAAGTGTTGCTGCCAGCTGATGGAAGTTTACCAGTAGCTGTTTGGGCTTGTTCTGGGGCAAACTGACATTTGGGGTCATTGGGGGAATGGTTTTTAGTACGAAAATTGGTATGATTGCATGATGCCTAAGTGTTCAATTTGGTTTGTGTCGTTGTATGGGTAGGAGTTGGGAATTAAACGAAACTTGACTTAAATTAAGTTGTGAAAGGAAAGAAAAAAAAAGGTTCTGTTAATATCACCTTATCACTTGTATGCTTGAGAGATGTTAGAGAATGTGCGTGGAGGTAGTTAACAGGTAGGAAGGACACGGTAATAATGCTAATCAACTAATAAAAGGAACTTGTGCTTGGGATGGGAATTATGGGATTTTAGTAAATCTAGAAATAGGATGTGATACCTCAAATTGGAAGTGCTAGTATATGTGTTGTGATATTTATGGTGACGCAAGTATATTGGACTGTTGATATAAAGATTCATGTTATGATGTACCTTTTTAGTAACCTTAAAGTGACGCTTACTTTCATGATGAAATGCTTAAGTGTTTATGTTGATTGGTACTTAGGAAAATGTTATGAGGAATTTTTTGGTATGAGAATTGTAATCAAATGAAATTGGTGTGCTAGATGTATGGATTCAATGCTTGGATGTGCCAGAACTCATGTTGTCGTGCCTAAACCAGTAGAATATGAATTATTGGTATGGTGCCTTGCGGCGAATATGCTTCCAACAAGCGATAAGCCACAAATAGTGGGGTCACTAGACGAGTGGCTAGGCGGCAGCGAATTACCGCCAGGTGGTCTGGAGCACATTTTTGCCTAGCGACACTTAGGCAGCGCCAGGCGATAGTGCATGGGTAGAGGTCCGTTGCAAATGAATTTGCATGGATGATCTTAAAGGCTTGGTCAGAGATATGCTGGATTAGTTACAAGCGGGGAGGTTCGTAACGGAGATGTGAGATGCGTGATGGATACGAACGGGGAGGTCTGTATCTATTGTACTCTTGTGTGGGGATACGAGCGGGGAGGTTCGTATGTTTCATGCTCACACTTGAGGCTGCTATGTGCGGGGAGGTTTATCCAGTTACTCTTGTGTTGGACTATGAACGGGCAGAATCGTAGAGTTGGACTACGGGCGGGGAGGTCCGTAGAGTTGGACCACGAGTGGGCAGGTTCGTGGAAGTATTGAAATCCCTAAGACCAGGTTGAGTATGTACCTTGTGTAGCGTAGTGTGCTTTTCTTATTTTCATTATCATGCTATGATGTGAGACTTGGATCAGGAGATGATGTGCCATGAACGGGTAGGTTCATGGATGGTGGTGAACACGTGATGATATGAGCGGGGAGGTTCATATCCTGATACTCTCGTGTGGGGATACAATAGGGGAGGTTCGTATGTTCCGTGCTCACACTTGAGAGATGCTGCGAGTGGGGAGGTTCGTAGCTGGTGGATTACGTGTGTTGGACTACGGACGGGGAGGTTCGTAGAGTTGGACTACGAGTAGGGAGGTTCGTAGAGGCAAGAGTGCGAGCGGGGAGGTTCGTAGAGACAGGACCACGAGCGGGCAGGTTCGTGGGAGTATCATATATCCTAAGTCCATGGTCAATTATTTGTGTGAATTGAAGGTTGAAAAACCTTAGGAAATTAAGGTCTTGGCTAAGAATTAACTAGAACAAAATAGTTAGGTGTATCTTGATTTTATTAACTTATATGTTAACTGTTTTGAACTCACCCTATCTGCTTGTGTTTGGCGATGATCATGTAATGCATTATACGGGAGCAGATGATGTTGCAGGTGGTGCTGGTGAGGCTTGACATCGGAGAGAGGGTTAACTGGGAAAAGCTTTTACTAGAGTTTTATCATTATTGTTTTTATGAACTTTGTAAACAATGTTTTACTTATTTGTGAATTTGGATAATGTATTGGAGTTTCATAAATTATGGATTTCTGGATGACTTCCGATGTCATAAATGTTTTAAAATTTCACGCGTTTTTGGGGATTGAAGTATAATAAATGAGGTTTTCATCATATTTCTTAATTTTATTATTTAAATTAGTAATATCCGCAAGTTGCATAGGTGAGATAACTTCAATCAAGAGTTGTGACACCTCTTCAGTAAGACACAGGTCACACTACATGTTTCCATATGAATATTATTACCAAAAATGACAACTTCTATTTGAGTAGGACTACATAGTGGGGCTTATTTGAACAAAGCAATAATGTTCATAACTTCATTCATTAACTCGCATTTGGTAACATAACATAACCAACAATTTCCCCAGTCCTATCAACACCATAAACCAAACAACAACATAAACCAACACAAAACATGGCAACCTAAACATATAAACTTTTCAACATTAGTGACACCATGAGTATGTTTATTACACCCATGATAGAAATCACTCCTACTAATAATTGTATCCATTTTCTTAAAACCCTCAATGAATTCTCCAAATTTTATATCTTCCTTCTTTGCTTACCAATGATAGCATCCGTTTGATTAACATTTTCTTCAGAGCACCATCTGAAAAAGTTACAGCACACCACATGAGACAAACCACTCTAATGTTCAACACAAGAATAAGAAATCAATATTAATTACAAATAAATACTTCTATCAAATAACAAAAAAAAAAATTTATTTTCATACCTTGTAGTAAAGACAACCCCAAAATTTTTTACCAACATTATTTGAAGTTGTTGTCATTCTCATCACAACAAGCTCTCCACAATTGCAAATGGGGTTGAGCCCAAAACCCTTGAATCACGACCATGAGAGGAATTACAACTTGGTTGCACCTAGCAAGAAGATGAAGAGTGTCCACAAGACATTCTTGAAGATTGAATGCATAAGATTTCGGGCCAAGGACTTCGCTCCTTTCACAAGACAATCTCTTTTCTCGGTCCATAACAACGATCATTCCAACTCCTTTCATGAACATCAAACCCTAGTTTCCTTTTCCGCCCCTCTAAAGCATTTCAAAATAATTATGCAATTCATACTTCATAAATACGTAACAGATACAAAAGAAACGAGACCACGTCATTAAAAACTATACACGTAAGTCAATCGGTGTCATTTTGTCCACTATTCTAGTAATGATTTAATGGCATTAGAAAAAAAAAATGAAATTGAACATAAATAACAAAAGTTAAGATTATATTGAAAATGCAAAACACAAATGGATCACATTAAAAACAATTGAAAAACAATCACAAAGTAGTATTTAAGTTTTTTTTTACCACAACAACTTCAAATTTAAATGTCATATGAAGTGAGTAGATAAGAAATTATTGTCAAAATGTAAAATCATGAAGTCAGATAACACTGAATAAGAAAATGCTTGTAGAATACATAATGAGAAAATTGTTCAAAATAAATGTTATGGAATTTTAAAGAAAATAAATAAATAAATAATTATGCATTTTAATTTGAATTTATTTCTTTCAATTTTAATTGAATTAAGAATTATTTATACAATATACAAATATTTGTACAATATACAAATGAGTACTGATTTTAAAAATGTGGGAATATTTAATTCCATAAAATATCGCCAATGAATGTGTACTAGAAACATTCATTAAGGTAATTTAATTATTTTTTCAACTTTACGATGATTATTTTTTTTAATTTTATTTAAGCATTCTTTTAATCTTTAAAATATCATTTTAATTTTCAACATTAAACATCAAGAAGTTATATAATTTTAGTCCACAATGCCACTATTTTATGTCATCTAAAGAAAATCAAATTTAAAAAAACAAAACACATATTTAAAAGTAGTATTTTGCGCCGGTTAAGTTAGTATCTTTGCCATCCTGCGAATAAATGAAACAAGAAACCCTACATTAGAGGGTAAAGGTGACATTTCCGCACGACTCATTTTTTGTATATAAATAGTGACTAACTCGCAATTAGGTCTTCAAGTGCCTTTGAGAGAACCGAGCGCAGCAGCAATGCAATGGCGTCCGAGTTCCGTTGCGGGCGCATATAAAACCCTAATTTTTCTCATTTCTCTCTCTGCGATTTATTTCCTGGTATTGCAGAAAGTACGTGGGAAGGATTTGCACATAGCCTTTGCTTCATTATCGTTTTCTCATTAGTTGTTTTTATTATTTGTAAAGGGTTATTGAATAATTTTTTAAGGCCGTTCCAATGGGTTCTCAGCAAATGTTGTTTGAGATCTCAATTTCACCCGGCCAAAATCTGATCCCTTTTTGGGGGGCAGCCTCAAGGATTTTACGTGTTTACCCTCATGTTTGAATTCAGGGAAACTGCCCTAAATTTTATCTCTCACTATGCTTTTCTCTTTTTCTCTTCCCTACACAATAGACTCTGGGGGTTGAATGTTCTTTTTCTATTTAAGTGATTTTCTTTGTGGATTTTGAAATGATATCTTCATGCAGCTGTTGCACTGATATATTATAATTACTCGTTTTTTATTGGCATTTGCCCTTCTTGTTCAAATTGAAATAGTAGAAACTATTTTTCTGTATCAAGTACATAGATTTTTATTAAGTGCATTTCTTAAACATACTGAATGTTCCTTGACAGTATTACAATACAACAAACACATTGTCTGAGTATGCAGTTGAAGTAGTTATAGACGCACTTTTCTCCGAGTGGACTTGTTTCTTAGTACCACAACTGTTATGTGCAAAATTAATATGAAAACCTATTTCAAAATTAAGTTTTTTGCAATAATTATACAGAAAATTTAAAAGAAATAGAAATGAATAAATTGTATTTGAAGTTGAAAGTTAAAAATAATAGATATCTATTTCTTTTTATCTTTTTATAAAGATGATTCTCACATCTCATGTTTCAATTAATAATTGTTGTTAATTTATTTTTTAATAATAATAGTTATTTTAATTTATTTTTTTGAAAAAATTCTTTCCTTTTTTCATTCATACCGTAATTATTTCTTATTTTGATTGAATATGATTTTTTGACATATTTTAATACTATTTTTATATATGAAGTTAAGTGTTAAACTATATTAGTTTTCTATTTTATAATTATTATTCGTTAAAGTAACGATATTTAAATAATTAAAATATTTATTTAAAGATGATAAAATGAAGTTATTTATGTGTCTTTGTTATTAATTATTTCATTTTGTTAGTTGGAAAGAAAAGAAATATTTAACTTTTTTAATAATATTATGATGATAATAATTAACGTCATATACATAGTATTGAAATAATAGTTATTATAAATATTTATAATAATTTTGTTACAATAAAATAGTTATATTTAGTTATTTATATATTTTTTAAATAAAATGTAGTATATTATTATTTTAAATAATATATTCAATTTTAAATGGAGTATATGTTAGATGATGTAGAAAAATGTAAATAATTAAATAAGAGTTTTTAAGGAATCCTAATGTTAAATGATAAAAAAATTGTGAAGAGTATATCATTATAAATTTTAAAATGATAGATCATCCATACATATAAAGTGTACTATGTGAAAATACAAATGACAAACCATGCTTCCAAAAGATGCCCAGTGGAATTATCATGTTTTAGGTATACAAGCACAATATGAAAAAAAAATATACTCATTGAGATTAATTCATGGAATTAGGAAATAAAACATGAGAGCTATGAATAGGAGCATAGATATTATAAAAGATGTTTAAAGCAACATATATAAGAAGTTGTCCTAGAATTTTAGGTCTATGAGTTTAAGATCCATATGAAAGCATTATTAACAAAATAAATCTTTATATTTTTACGTATCTATAGTAATTCTTTTATATTTTTACCTATCACATAAGTACTAATGTTAATTAGGAAGAGTTTCATCTGTGGCATGTTTGTAGAATGAAAATGGGTTAAATATGTTTTTGGTCCTTTAAGTTTCAGTGATTAGTCATTCATCGAAATTTTTGACCAATTTAGTACTTCATCTTTAGAAATGTGTGAATTTAATCATTTTAATTAAATTTGTTAACTTTATTTGAAGTTTCAAATGCGTTTTATGATAATATTTGAGTTAGTATTGAAGTGAAAATAATTCAAACAATTCAAATACTATCATGAAACATCATATAAACTTAACAAAATCTTTGATCTAATCAAAAGAAAATTTATCGTTTGTTGACATTGAGTGGGGTTTAAAATAGAAGTGTTAACTTATAGCATGATTAGTTTTACAATTCTTGAAATAGTTTAGAAGATAACCCACACTCTTGTAACTAGGGATGACAAAACGGGTCAACCTACCCTGTTTTGGCCCGCCCCACCGTTTAATTTCGGGTTCACTTTTTTGGCCTGCGTCACGGGCTTGCGAGTTGGCCTTGATTTTTGATGAGCAAAATATTTGTTTTTTTGTTGAGCAAAATATTTTTTTTATATTTTTTCATAATAATTGATATTCATTTTCTATTAAAATAATTCCAATTAGTTTACCTAATCAAAGACAAGAAAAATAACAACGAAGATTATAACTAAAGTACAATAGTAACATGTCACCTTATAATACATGTACCTAAAAATGCATAAAAAGATATTCCATATTCAAGAATTAAAATCACTATCTTATATACAATGATTATACATAAACTTAATAATAATAATAAAAGGAACTTAAAGAAATAATGTGATGAATGATGTGAGAACTAAAAGAAATGAGAACATATAATTTTGTAAGCGGGCCACCCTGCCTCGCCCCACCTTTAGCCCGCACGGGCTGTGGGCGTACATGGGACGGGCCATTGCGGGCTAGCGGGTTCAACATCCCAGCTCGCCTGACCTGCCCTAAATTGCCATTCCTACTTGTAACACTTGTCTTTGGTGTGACCAAATAAATTAGAATGACTACATTTAGGTCTCATTTTCTTAATACTTTTAGATTTAGAGTATCAATGATTGATGTTTGATGAACATTCTCATGATAATATCTAATTTACAAAGTTTATATCCTTTACAAGATTACATACAATAGTCTAAAATATCACCTTTTCATATTTATTATATTTGTCAAATTTATGCTAACTTTTAACCAGTCTTGTGCCCAAGCCATTATATTTCCTCATTTGAAGGCTACTATTGATGTTGAGCTTCATGTTATGGATTTATATTAGACTTTAACTATTACACCTTTCCCTTGAGGTAAAAAGCATAATAGGTGTAAATTGCTAAACATAAGGCTAGATTGGTTGCTATTGTAATAGTGGAAAAGTTGACAGATAAGTCACCCTTACTACTGCCCTACATAATTGTATATGAGATTTTCACTTCGTATGGCTTTTCGTTCAATTTTTTTTAAGTCATTGGATCTGTCTCATAGTTTGGTTCGAGAATCTATCCACTTCTTCTATTCTATTCCGAAGAGTAACTAGGATCAATTCAGTCATGTTTTCATGTTCCAATTGAACACTTTCCTTTTTATTATTCTTAAAGAAGAAGATATGTTCTTTCTCTTTATGTGGATCCAATCAAGATCATCTAATAAGAACAAGAAATCTTTCGCGATCAATCCTTTTTGCCTCATTCTTCAATAATTAGAAAGATCTTTTTCAATCAAGTATCGTGGTTTTCTTAACATCTTGGTATTGATTTCCAATAAAATTTTATGGCCAAAGTTACTACTCTTAGGCTTCTTTCTATTGTTGCTTCTAAAAACTAACATCTTGCTCAACAATTTATCACTTTTCTACATTGTTGCTTCTATGCTTATTCTCTTTTTACTATAGTAATAGATAGCACATTTATACTTTTTTTACTAGTACTAATCAAACTATCATTTGGTCTATAACTAATATGTTGCACACTCATTTCAGATTAAAAGATCTTGGTAATCCTAAGGTTTTTCTTGTTTTGGAGCTTTCTAAGTCAAAATGTGGCATTTTTATGTGTCAACGTCATTATGTTTTATCCATTCTTACTTACTATGGTATGTTGGGTTGCAAACCCTCTTCTATCCCATGATGCCAAATGCTACACTTCTTTCTAGGTCAATCAATACTTTTCTTGACTCGAGTATTTATAGATGCCTAACCGGTAGATTTATTTAACTATATCCCGACCTGACATTTATTACATTGTTCACAAGATTAGTCAATTCATGGCTTATCCTCATTCAGAAAAAAAATGAATGCTGCTTATTTTTTGTTATGTATTGCTAGCCAAGGCATTTTATTCAAAACTAATTTTGATTACAAATTACACGCATATGTTGATGTTGATTGGGGTTCATGTCTTGATACTGGGAAATCCACTTCTAGTTTTTGTATTTTTTCGGCAACTTTTTAATCTCTCGGAAATAAAAAAGTAGCCATCTGTCAGCAAATCTTTTTCTAAAGCTAAGTACAAATTTCTTACAGATGTTACTACCTGAACTTACTTGGATTATAAATTTGCTTTCTAATTTTAATATTGCTTCTCGTTTTGCAGACGTCTATTGTGATTAGAGATGTCGAAAAAATCCGTACATTCGGGTATCCGCGGAAAACCCGCAAAAGGTAGGAAATAGATATTGTAAATGGATACCCATGAGTAACGGGCACGAGTATTTTTAATACCCGCATGTTAACGGGGCAAGTACGGGTATCATAGTATCTGTACCCGTGGATACCTGTACCTGCTATACTCTAATTTAAATAAAAAAAACACGATTAAAATATTAACATATTGATTTTGAATGAGTTATTTTTTTATCAATTAGTTTAAAAAAAATCATTTCTTTGTAAACTGTCATTCAACACTATTTAAATGGGTTATTTAGACTTTATTTAAAATTTATGAATGTTATGTATTGTATTTTATTTGAATTCACGATTCAAATATGTTGTTAATTTTTTTTAATTTTTTGTAAATACCTACGAGTACCCGTGGATATTAAAAAATTATGTGGGTACTCGCATTACGGATACCCAACGGATATGGATATGGGTACGAGGCAGATATTTATTCAGCGGGTAGGGTACGTGGGAGCTACTACCCGTACCCTACCCGCCCCGTTAACATCCCTAATTGTAATCATAAAGCTACCATCAACATTGTCTATATGTTAAATTACTCTATTATAACTAGTAATTGGAATTTTGACCCACTAGTTTGGTGAGCTAGGCAGACCAGGCCAAAACGGGATGGTGGGTTGAAAATCTCAACCTGACCCTCCCCGTTTTGGCGAATTGGTAGGTTGGCCCGTCGGGCCCAACCCACATTGCCTCTCATATTATAAATTAATAAATCTTTTGAACTCTTCAATATTTGTTCTTATCATAAATGCAAACTCTTTGGAAAGATTAGAAATATGTTAAAGTTGTTCACATGTTTACATAGATTTCCATTTGACATAATAGTCTAATGACCTCATTTACCAAATCATCTAACACTCGAGGGTCAATAACTTTCTTGCATATTGCATTAAAGAACATACACAAACATGTTAGAATACCTCTAATAGAAGGAGGTAAGATGACTTGAATAACTACTAGTAACAATTGTTGCATCAACACATGACAATCATGGGATTTTAAACCAACTAACATCAAATCTTGCATAGAAACAAGGCTACTAAAACTTGAAGAGCAACCTTGGGGAACCTTCACACTTCTTAAACACTGATAAAAATTTTGCTTCTCTTTTCTAGAAAGAGTGTGACAGGCTAGGGGCAGGTAGGTACATCTTCCAATTGATTGTAGAAGTAACTCAGAATGGATGCCCATGTCCACCAAATCTTGTTGTGCTTTTACTCCATTCTTGGTCTTTCCTTTTACGTTTAATAAAGTGTCGATGACGCTATCACATATGTAAGACCCGAGAAAATTAAATAAATAAATAAATACTTATTTAATAAATGCGAGGGCGGGAATCCCCAAGTTCATTAATATGGATAGAGAAGATAAGTAGCAATGGTAGCTTAAGTGGTTAAGAGTATTTGACTATTATGAGAGGACTTAAGTTCAAGCCTTGTGTATGTCATTAGCATATTAATTTAATTGTTTTATTATTTTAATAATATGCTTGATCATGGTGTGTGATAATATAATCCTAGAGGTGTAGGATTTATTAATATGGATAGAGAAGACAAGGAGCAATGGTAGCTCAAGTGGTTAAAAGTACTTGACTATTATGAGAGAACTTAAGTTCAAGCCTTGTGTATGTCATTAGCATATTAATTTAATTGTTTTATTATTTTAATAATATGCTTGATCATGGTGTGTGATAATATAATCCTAGAGGTGTAGGATTTATTAATATGGATAGAGAAGACAAGGAGCAATGGTAGCTCAAGTGGTTAAAAGTACTTGACTATTATGAGAGAACTTAAGTTCAAGCCTTGTGTATGTCATTAGCATATTAATTTAATTATTTTATTATTTTAATAATATGCTTGATCATGGTGTGTGATAATATAATCCTAGAGGTATAGGATTTATCATGAAACATAAATTGGTTGAATGGTTGTGCAATTGTTTGGTAATTGAGTTAGGGTAGGTTTGAACCTTGGCTAGCACAATTTAGCCTTGACTTATTTGCATTTTATTATTTTTTTGGTTCTGCAATGTTAGGGAAAATCTATAAACCCTAGTAGCCCTTAGAGAAACCAAAGAGGCATGGAATAATTTGTTACACTACAATGAACTCACATGTTAATATAAATGCATTTTCGTGTGGCTACCAAAAGGAGTTTTAGAACCCTAAAAACGGAACTTAGGAGAGTGTTAGAAGGTTGGAAGGAGTGCCCAAGGGTGGAGATCAAATGGGAGATCAATTATGGTGTAAGGAAGGATTCTAAGAGTACTTTTGGAGCAAGAATTCCAGGTTAGGGGGGCTGCCATTTCCTATTTTAATGATATTATATGCAATTGCGTTATATATTGATGCATGAAAGCTTTCTCCTGAATCAAATTATTGTATCGTTTAACTTCTTGATGTTTGTCGTATGTGGTTTTAGAGAGAGTATATGTGTGCTTGTGGTTTCGGTTATATTGAGATCTCTTTGTGACCTAATCATTGCTATGAATTATATGATTCTTCTTTTTAGCTTGACGAGATGTTTAAAGTTTTTCTTCTAAATACGCACACTTAATATTATTCTTATTATTAATTTTATTTTATTGTAACATAATTATTATTATTATTATTATCCCATTTATTATTTATTATTATTATTGTTGTTGTTATTATTATTATTATTATTTTATTTTGATTATTTTATTATAATTATAATTATAATAATAATTATTATTTCTATTATTATTATTGTAACGTCCCAAATAAAAAGATAAAGCTCATTAAATAAAACGTCACATACATAATATCCTGAGGGTACGAAGATTTGGAATATGAAGCACACTATACCCCAACATAACCATGAAACATAAAAGAGGCCGCACACGGCCTAGAATAAAGTACACTAGTGAGCTAACAATACGAGTCTAGTACAGATAAGAAAATATAGCAAATAAAGTCTTCAGCGATGAGCCCCAAAATGGGCCCGATGCCCGTCCGGTCCATCAAGTTGTATCACTCCTAGCATCATTACCACTGCCAGGTGCTCTACTATCTGCTCACATCAACAGAATTGATGATCATCGCAATTAAGAGACGAGCCACATACAAGACAACCAAACAAACAAATAGGGTAAGCTAGTGCAAAGAAATCCTATATCACGCAAGTCAACATACAATCTCAGAGTCAAACATGAATAACCGATATTCACATATAAGTTACCGAAACCATCTCAGATCCCCCAAGACTTGACTATCCGGATATTCATAATGAGGCACCACCACGTGGCAGTGGAATTATGTCCTAGAAATGAGGCGTCACCGCGAGGCCTTCGCGAAAATATACCCTTACAGGAGGCACCACCACGTGGCCTTCGTGGAATTACGCCCTGGCCCTGAGGTACCACCACGACCCCCCGTGGAATTACGTCCTTTTTTCGAGGCACCACCAGGAACTCCCCTTAGGAGGGCCCATGGAATTACGTCCAACCGATGAAGCGCCACCAAGATTCTCTAACTACGAGAGTCATGGAATTACGCCCTACCCATACTTTGTTCATGTTCCTCCCACAAATCAATAATTTCCCATAACATAAATATCACGTGTAACCCACAATTCATACCAGTCATGCTTTCCAATTCACACTCAATCAAATATCATGTCATTTCCATTTCACGAGTAACATATTAATCATGCTATCATCATGCAATCATTCTAGTAAAGTAATTGGGGCAAATAAACAAGTCACGCATCCGTGAACCACTCAATAATAACATAAAAAACTGCCCTCTGTCTCGCTCAAGCTAACATGGCTCGCTCAGGTGAAGGGAACCCTCTCGCTCAGGCGAACCCCATCTCGCCTAGGCGAGGGCGCGACAAGGGGTCAGAGAGCTCTGCGAGGTCTCGCTCAGGCGAGTCCCTTCTCGCCTAGGCGAGAGCACCCCTCGCTCAAAAAGAACACAAGTCGCCTAGGCGACAATTCGAGAGGAAAAGTCCTGGGCGAGCCTTTGATAGTCTCGCTTAGGCGAGACTAGCTCGCTTGGGCGAGCAAACCAGCACTTTCCACTGTTTTCGCATACAACAGCCAAAATCACAAACCAAAACATGCGTCAATCAATCCCAATCGGGCACAACGACCACCAGCCAATACAATCATGAAGTAATCGACAAAACATCAGAAAAACACCAACAATCGAGGGTCTTAGCTTCCCTTACCTGGAAAACAAGCTAGCGGGACACTCCGACACGAACACAGTGCACACGGTGGTCCTAAGGATGGCCAAGGAGTTGAAATGAACGGTAAAAGTAGAAATAGGGACAAATTATTATCAAACCCTAATGGCAAACAGTGGTTATAGGCCCATAACAAGGGAATTGTGAGCTGAGAAATACTTACGTAGAGCAGGAGCTGGGTTTGAGTTGGCTCGAAGAAGGTTCAGAGTGAACCCTAGCAGAGCGTTCTGTACGGGAGGCACAAGGTGACGGTTGATACTTCTGCAAGAGTGAAAGTGCATATTAGGGCAACTAGGAATGATTTTTAACCTTTGGGCCAACCCTCAGGCCCAACAGACGCAAGGCAGCCCTTAAAATGCTAGGGCAGGAAAATTGGGCCTTACAATTATTGTTATTATTACTATTATTATTATTATTATTATTATTATTATTATTATTTTATTATTATTATTATTACAATTACTATCATTTTTATTTATTTTGATTTTTATTATTTTGATTTTTATTATTATTATTATTTATTTTATTTTATTTTATTTTATAATTATATTTATTAGTATTATTATTTTATTTTATTTTACTATTATTTTATTATATTGCTTTTATTATCATTGTTTTGTTTGATTGATGTTTTTATTATCATTATTATTGTTTTATTTTATCATTATTATTATTATTATGTTATTTTATTTAATATTACGGTTTTATTATTATTGCTTCATTTTATTTTATTATTGTTATTATTATTTTCATTATTATTTTTATTTTTAAAATTTCTTTTTATTATTATTATTATTATTTATTTTTATTATTTTTATTATTTTTTTTATTTTTATTATTATTATTATTATTTGTATTATTATTATTACTATTATTCTCATTTTATTTTATTTTATAATTATCTTTATTATTATTATTATTATTATTTATTTTATTTTATTTTACTATTATTTTATTATTGTTGTTATTATTGTTCTATTATTATTACTTTATTTTATCATTATTATTATTTTATTATTATTATTATTTTATTAATATTACTGATTTATTATTATTATTTCATTTTATTTTACTATTATTTTTCTTATTATATTGTTATTTTTAAAATTTCGTTTTATTATTACTACTATTATTATTATAATTATTATTACTTATATTATTATTATTTTATTATTATTTTTATTATTATTATTTTTATAATAATAATAATAATTATTATTATTATTTTTATTTTATTTTATTTTATAATTATCTTTATCTTTATTATTAGTATTATTTTATTATTATTTTTAGGATTAATTATGTTATTCGTCCCTCAAGTATTGTGCGATTTTATTTTTTGTCCCCCAATTAACGTTTGCTCTAATTTGGTCCTTATATTTTGAAATGATCAAAAATGGTCCTTATTTTTGGATGCCGTTAGTTGTGTTTGACACCTGGCAAACGGACTGCCACGTCTGGATCCCGTTTTAAGCTGTGTAATAAATTTTATGTTTTGTGCATGTGTTAATTAAAGATGAAGAGAATGAAATAAAAGAGGGGTTGGAAGAAGTTTGAAACCCTAAAATTTAAAATTCAGAATTGGGGCTTCGTGGTGGTGAGGAAATGTCCCAATTTGAAAGCATATTGTGTTACTCTTCGAACTTCTGAAAGCAGACCTTGGTGTGTTCATTTTTCTCGGAATAATAGTAGTAACCAAATAAATCTTACTACTGGGTGGAAGAGTTTTGTAGAAGATAATAACTTGGAACTACGGGATGTATGTGTTTTTGAGAAAATCAAGAAACCGGGACTTTCATTCAAACTTATAATTTTTAGAGACACAAAAGAATCAAGTTCTCCTGAGTTTTCAGGTTATTAACATTTCTAAAATAGTGCTTACTAGTTACAAATATAAAATGCTATGTTTCTTCATATTACTTCCCCTTTTGATCTGTTTTTTGTTGCTATTTTAGATCATTATATTCTTGAATGCAATGAGAGGGAGTTAGAGAATTACTTCAGTGTCTGCATCAAACCTACGGATTTACATACTGTGGTAGGACTAAATAGAATCGAATTTTATAAATGCAAACTTTTTTTGTGCATTATGCAGAATCTTCCAAGGATTTTCTTCAAACACCATGATATTCTTCATTCAAATTAAGTGACCCTGCAAGTTGGGGAGAGAACATGGAAGGTGAAGATAGATTCTCACTGTAGATTCTCATGTGGTTAGTGTGTTTTTATCAAAGGAGGCGAATTGAAGCCTGGAGATGTTTGTCGCTTCGAGTTAATTGATAAGAAGAAGATTGTGTTTCAACTTACCACCACGAAGCCCCAATTCTGAATTTTAAATTTTAGGGTTTCAAACTTCTCCCAACCCCTCTTTTATTTCATTCTATTCATCTTTAATTAACACGTGGACAAAACATAAAATTTATTACACAGCTTAAAACGGGATCTAGACATGACAGTCCATTTGCCAGGTGTCAAACACAACTAACGGCGTCCAAAAATGAGGACCATTTCCGATCGTTTCAAAACATGAAGGACCAAATTGGAGAAAACTTTAGTTGGGGGGCTAAAAACAAAATCACACAATACTTGAGGGACGAAAAACATAATTAACCCATATTTGTATTATTATCATTGTTTTATTTTATTTATGATTTTATTATCATTATTATTTATTATTATTATTTTATTATTATTATTATTATTATTATTATTTTATCTTATTAGTATTATTGTTTTACTATTATTGTTTCATTTTATTTTATTATTTTTTTCATTATTTTTTTATTTGTATTATTTTGTTTTATTATTATTATTGTTGTTGTTGTTGTTGTTATTGTTGTTGTTGTTGTTATTGTTGTTGTTTTTTTTTATTATTATTACTATTTTATTGTCTGTGCAATATTTTAGGGCAATGGTTATGTGTTCTTCTTAGTTTGTATATTGCTTGGTTGTGCAGGATTGTGTGTTGGGTATAACACTTTGTTTTGATAATTTTATGTGTATTTATTGTGATTCTCCGAGATGTATAAAAGGAAGAATATGGTTGTGTTTGATGTATGACCATGTGATATTGTATAGTTGAGTTCAACTTAATGATATGAAAGTGTATTTACTTGTCATGGATGCATGTTTTTCGTGCACTGAGTCTCTTATGTAAATAGGTTCCTTGGAACCTATTCTAGAGTGCCAAATACCAGTAAATTACCAGTTACTGGTGTGGTGTCTGGCGGAACAGTGTAAACTGCAAGGAGATAGGCCACAAAGTGACCTCTAGAGTAAAACCCGAGAGTTGGCACTTGGCGACGGAAGTGGTCTCGCCAGGCGATGATTTGTAGAACTGGGCTTGGACTAAAATCTGGTGGATTGGCGCCAGACGGCGCCAAGTGTTCTGCCAGGTGGTCTAGAACGCGAGTTAACCTAGCGACGTGGATGTTGTGCTAGGTAGTTTTGGATGCAGTGATGAATTACGCGAGGGATTCTACACAACTTTGGATAGAGGTCTTGATGCGATGGTTTGGCTGGGGGACGGGTTACGAGTGTAACTTGTATTGGGGTAACACGTGGCCACTCGAGGTTGTAGCCTGGTGGTTTAGGAAGTCCAGTGGAGTGTGCGAGATCGTGGCTCGTACGGCGAGGTTCCGAAAGATTGTCCTCTTCAGTGCAACTGAATGAGTTTGATAGTTTGGGGACAACTACAGACCGCGATTCGTTTTGGGAAACTCCACTTGGTGTCGCGGATTGTGGTCGTGGCAATTTATTCCCGCGTGTAGACTATTAGGTGGTGGCCTATAGTGGGAAGGGCGAGTAGACACTCGTGCAACAAAGATCGATTAGTGTACTCATCAAAGGGTGCAGAATCAAGAGGCGTCTAGAGGAAGATATGAAAGTTTGGGTCCACAATTTAAGTGTAGTAGAAGTGTTAGGGGTTTTTAATTGTTATTATAATGTACCTTGTAATGCGTTTTTATTTTGAGCTCACTCTACCTGTGTGTGTTCGGCGATGATCATGTAACTTGTTACATGGGAGCAGATGTTGATGCAGGTGAGCACGTGGATACTTAGAGCTGGAGTGGGGTCGGCATGGGAATTTTTACATGGAATTATTTTATGGATTTTATGGATTACTTTTGTAATCATTTACTATAAATTGTTTTATATTTGTAGGCGTTGAACGCATTTATGTATTTTGTCTTTTAGTGCTTTTATTAAAGTTTGAAATTTTCCTGCATTTTGGAAAGAGCTTTGGTTATTAAATGCATTTTGTTTTAGCTTCATTTTATTTTATTTAAAATAGTAATATCCGACCAAGATGTTAAAACATACATTTTTCTCAACGTGCATCACGTCTATACAATGTCATACCTCAAGTTTACACCAATATGGAAGATTAAAGAAGACTGATCGTTTCTTCCAAATGTTTTTCTTTATGGTCTTCTTCTTTTGATGTTTGCTGAACAAAATATCAATGTTTTCCACCTGGTTGTATACTTCTTCACCATTGCGGGGTCTCGTCACAACTTCATCCTTAGGTCTTCCATTAAATGTTTTTCTCGTTCTACGGTAAGGATGATTTCGTGGAACGAATTTTCGATGTTTTGTATACACGATTTTCCGACAATGTTTCAATTGAATATAACTCGTGTTTTCTTCACAAATGGGACATGCGAAATGAACTTTAACACTGTAAGCACTCAAGTTTTCATGTGCTGGGAAATCATTTATGGTGCAAAACAACATTGCACGCAAACAGAAAGTTTCTTGACAATATGAATCATACACATCAATGCTTTCTTCCTATAAAAAATTCAAATCATCGATTAACGACTTTAGGTATACATCAATGTCATTTCCAGGTTGTTTAGGACCCGATATCATCATGAACAACATCATATATTTTCTCTTCATGCACAATTATCACACTTTCTTCCATCAACATGCCATTTCAGGTTCTTTGCGTCTTCTATAATGGAAAATAATCGTTTGAATCTAGGTATTATAGGCAGATACTACATCACTTTAGCAGGTGGACATCTTTATCTTCATCACCACTTTCATCAATTTTCTTTTTAAATCGTGATAAACCACATGTTGGACACACCTCTAGTGAAGTAAACTTGTCTCTGTATAGAACATAATCATTGGGGCATGCATGTATCTTTTGATATTCCAAACCCATTGGACATAAAATTTACTTTGCCTCGTAGTTACGGATAAGTAACATGTTATTTCATGGAAGCATCTCCTTTAGCAACTCCACCAATTCTGTAAAACTTTTATCAGTCCATCCATTCTTTGCTTTTAAACTGAAAAATTTCAAAGTTGCTCACAGTTGTGTAAAGTTAGTGCATCCTGGGTACAACTCTTCCTCTGAATCAGACTTAGGGGTATCAAATAAATGAGCTTTTTCAAAATTATATTCCCCAACATCACGTACCATGTCTCCATTGCTCTACATAATTTGTTCCTCGTGACATCATAGGCTTGTCTAATACTTCTCCATGCCAAGTCCAAAGTGTAACATCCCTAAGAAATATTACTGATAAATAAATAAAATCTGAAATACAATAAAGTCCGCATTTAATATAAACTATTTCCCAAAACACGGGAAATTTAAAACTTTAATATATATAAAGTCATAAAAATCAGGAGTCCATAATTTCATAAAAACTGAATTAAAACCAATGGCTCCCGCTAAGTTTACATGATATTCTCAAAGTTAAAATGATAACACCTAAAATATATGTATATACAAAACATCCCCTACTAGCCCTCGCTCCGAGTCTAAGCATCTCCTGGCCCACCTGTCACATCATCTGCTTCCGGATAACAATTTATCCGATCATCGCCACACACACACAAAAAGGGTGAGCTATGCACAATATATATATATATATATATATATATATATATATATATATATAAACAAACATGAATATAAATATGTTCCCCAACCCAAAATAATCATAACTAAATTCTCATACTTTATCAATCATCCCACCATGACCTCATAGTCCTTCATGAGTCATATGCATGAACTAGATCTTAGGACTCCACTGTGCTTCCACGAAACTAACTCATTCGTGGTCCAACCCTATGAGCCTATCCCGCTCATAGTCCTGCCCTACAGACTCCTCGTCTGTAGTAAATCATCCAAGTCTCACACTTGAACCCTGGCACGCACGCAATCACCATACTATGGACTCCTCGCCCAATAGTAGCCGACGAGAACATATCAGTTCCTTGCCCATCGTGCGCCCGAGACATGCAATCACCATACTAAGGACTCCTCGCCCATTAGTAGCCGACGGGAACTCAACCTATTCCATGCCCATCATGTGTCCAACCACCAAGCACATCCCAGACCCCTATTGGACTTAGTCCTTCAAGCCCAAACATCACACCACATGCATATACAACCTAACCTTGGTATGAACAGCCAAAACACACTCACAAGCACATAGAAACATAGTAATTTGCATAAACTCGCTTAAGCTAGGGACCTCTCACCCAAGCTAGACCCTCAGTCTCGCTTAGGCTAATCCACCTCGCCTGAGCGAGTTTAAATCAACAACAACAGCACGATATCTCGCTTAGGCGAGATCCCCTTGCCTAAGCGAGATCGTCTCTCGCCCAAACACCCATTTCAATCTCGCCTGGGCTAAAATACAAGCAAAGCACCACACATGACCACGACATCTCGCTTAGGCGAGGCCATCTCGCCTGGGCGAGACCCTGGTTCGCTCAAAAACCATAAACTCCTCGCCTGGACGAGAAGTCGCGCTCAACACGCGCAACTTCATCACAACCTCGCTTAGGTGAGTGTCTCTCGCCTGAGCGAGAAGCAAGTCGCTCAACTCTAATACTGGGTTGCCTAGGCGAGTTAGGCGAACCAACACCCAATACAAGACCCTGCAACTCTCGCCTAGGCGAGAAGGAGTCGCTTGGGCGAAACCTGCAGAGTTTCGCCACTGCTAGCGCACCAAACACCCATTTGCATTCCAATTCATACCAGTTTACTTTACCCATATTCTAACAACACATATGCACAATTTAAACTACATTTGATTCCCAAAATGCCAAGTACACACAGTTACATCATATCCAATGCATAATCCCAGTATATTCATACATTTGGGTCAAAATTCCAATACAACAGCACCACACCCAATACCCCCAAAATTCATCTCATATTCAACACGAATTCCATCACACAAAAATCAGCACACTCAACAAGTATGACCTAAAGCATACAATTTCGGGTTCAGCTCCCCTAACTTGGAATGTGTGATCAAAAATTGTGAAGACAGGACCCCTTGATTCACAATTTCCCTCTTGCTTCAGCCCTAGCAACCCAACTCAACCTCTCACTCTCCAATTGCGTTCTCCTCTCAAGCTGCCACAGAACAATTTCAGAAAACCTTCTTTTTACCTAAACTTTGCCTTTTATAGGTGTCTTAAAAATGGGTTTTAAAAATAAAACGAAATTGGGCTTTATTATGGTTTTCCCAACCCTCTAATGGGTTTCCACATTCATACCACAGTTGATAGTTAGCAAAAATAAAGCTTACTCTATGCCCATCAAGGTTTAAACCCGTGACCTTCCACTCATAGGGTCAAAGCACAACCACTATGTCAATTCACATTTGGTGATAACCATTAAAATCTTATGATTATACTATCACTCACCATTCACAATTCCATTACCAAAACAAAATAATTAATAAACCATACAACACATAATTGGCATACATAGGACTCGAACACAAGTCCTCTTACACAATCAAAGTACTCTCAACCACATGAGCTAGCACTTTTCCACGTCACACCAAACAACAATTAATGCCATAAAGGCTCTTTCAACTCGCATTTATTAATTAATTAATTATTTAATTAACTAATTTCACGGGTCTTACACAAAGTGTATAACTTCTCATTATACCGAAGATATAAAGATGATCACGTATTGTGCCCAAGTCATGACGTACTTGATTAAGACAACGAACACAAGGACAAAAATATGTCCCATTAACAAAGATTGCGTGTTCTTGAGCATAATGCAAAATGTTAGAAACCCCATTTTCATACTCTTCTCTGATGTGCCGCTCCTTCATCCAGCTTTGATCCATACTATTTTCGTAAAAAACTCCATTAATCTCAAACTTTTAATTCTCACAGGGTAAGGCCTTACCCATTTGAAAAAATTATTTTTCATAATTTCCTAGCACGTATACGAAGAAGTCAAACATTATAAATTTGACAAAATTTTGACAGCATTTCGCATTGGTATCTGAAGTACACGAAATGAAACAGATCAATCATGATCACAATCAAGTATGCTTCCAAAGAACAACACAAATTGCCTCAATCGAAATTTTATCAAATTTATGCATAAACCTCAATATACACGTTATAACCAATTATGAAAAATATTTTTTTTAAACTGTCTGATCGGACAATTCAAGATTTAATACAAACAATTAAAAATTTAATCATTTGTACTAGATCTCAAATGGGAACTAAGGTTCGCTTAAAATTGTGAACTAAAATTATAATAAATCTTCACATATAAAATAACAATGCAATAATAATATTAAAAAATAATTAAAAATTAAAATTATTTTAACATGCAACAAATCTAATAATAAATATAAATTTTATTCCAAATTTATCAACTAAATTTATCAACTATCATAAAATTTCAAATAAAAAAATTAAGCCAAAAAAAATCAACAAAATACATTAAAATTATTTTAACACGCAATCATCTTATAATAATTCTAAATTTTATTCCAAATTTATCAAAAATCATAATTTTCCTAATAAAAACAATAAGCCAGAAAAAATACAAAATAAATGCATACATGAACTAGAGGAAAATGAAAAACTAACCTCTTGTAGCAAAAACAAGGATACAAATGGAGGAGGGTGGGCTGCCAGCAAACAAAGCTTCACGGTGCAAAAAGGAAGAAAACTCTGCATTTATGTGAAATTGAGACCAAAACGAAATCCAATCGGTTCAAAAATCTTAAATCATTGCACAAATCAAAACCCAACAAGTTTCATGGTGGAAAACTCACATGCGGAGGTCGCGCTGGCCGGCGGTACGCGAAGGAGAGCTCTTGGAGAAAAGAAACAATGACGTCTCACGTTGCTGGTCTGCAATATATCAAGCGGGACGTTGATTCTGAGACTACCCGACGTTAAGTGACGTCAGATAAGTCAAATAACAGACGTCGAGTGACGTTGGGCGCGTGGGAGACCGACGTACGCTGGAGTGACGTTGGGTCCGTGAGAAACCAACGTTAAAGGAAGTCGGAGTAGTGGTGTACAAACGTTAAAATTGACACTTTATTTACAAAAATACCATCAGTTATTTTTTACGTTTGTTTTCTCTTCGACAAACATTAACTAGATGACGTTATAAGAACTTTTTGTGTTAATGTTATTTTTTCACAAGTTTTTTGAATTTTAAATTTCTAATTCAAACGTTATTATCATATTTTTACGGTTCTTTTGACTTCAAATTTCAAATTCAAATTTTATTGAATTTCAAATTTAGCAATATGAATGTTTATTTAGAAAAATATTAAAATTGAATACTTACTTTTATATTTTTAAAAGTTTAAAGAATTTATAATTTTTACTTTTTGACGATATACTTATGTTATTGAATTTATCAATATTTTAAATTTGACATAAATGTTTTTCAATTTTGAATGAAAGATTATTTTTGTGTTATATTATATTTTAATTATTATTATTATTATAATATTAGTATTATTATGTTATTATATTATTAAATATTGTTATGTATTATGAAATATTATTATTTTATTAAGAACCACCAAATCTTTTGAACATTTTTATTTTTAGATTTTATTCCAATTTTAAAAGCGAATTTTTTTCAGACCTTAAAAATATGTAAAAGTTTGTTCAGAATCATTAAAAAGTTCATTTAAAATCCTAAGTTTTTCTATAGTTTTCTTTCTTTTTGTTTTAATTTCAAATTTAAACTTGGTTACCACACTTTTACATTTTACAGTATTTTATGATTTTAAATTTCAAATTCAAACTTGATATAATATATTTTAAAGTTCAAAATTTTCATAGCATTACTTTGGTTATTTTATTATTTAGTTTATTAATAATTTTATTATTAAATTATTATTTTATGTCATATTCTAAATTTCATTATTAATATATTAATAATATTGTTATTATATTACTAAAATTATTATGTATTATAATATATTATTATATTATCAAGAACGGTAAAATCCTTTGAATTCTTATGTTTCTAGAATTTAATCTAATTTTAAATGAGAATTTCTTAAGGGTTGAAAATATGGAAAGTTGTATAGAGATATGGAAAGAACCCATTAAAAATGTTTCATCTTACAGTTTTTTAATTTGAATTTCAAATGCAAACTTTCTTAACAAAATTTTACGATTTAAAAATTTTGAATTCAAATTTGTTCCATATATATTTTGAATTTCAAACTTTTCATCTTGTTGAAAATATAATTATTTTAAAATAAAATTGAAATTAGAATCTTTACTTATTTTTATATCTTTAAAAGTTTAAAAAGTTTATAATTTTTATTTTAATTGATATTTTATGTTATTGAAATTATTTATTATTTAAATTTAACTTAATTGTATTACAATTTTAAATGAAATATTATTTCCAATATTTTATTATTTAGTTATTTATACTCTATTAATGATGTTATTTTCAATTATTTATTTATTGTTTTATATCATATTCTACCTTTTATTGTTATTATAATAGTAATATTTTGTTACTATATTATTAAATATCATTACTTATTATAATCTAGTAGTATATTACTAAGGTCAAATATTTTGAATTATTTTGTTTCCATTTTCATCCTAAATGCGAACTCTATTGAAAGGTTGAAACTATGTCAAAGTAGTTTTGAGACATAAAAAATCCATTAAAAATGCTTCATTTTAAAGTTTTTTTTATTTTTTTATTTTGAATTTCAAATACAAACTTTGTTATCACATTTTTAGAGGATTTTGTGATTTGGAATTTCAAATTCAAATTATGTTATCACACATTTTAGATTTCAAATTTTCGGTATCGTTGATGATATAAATATTAAGTTTAAAAAAATGATTGAAATTGAATCAATTAGTTAACTTTTATATGTGAAATTTTAAAGAATTAGTAATTTTTACTTTTTAATAATACACTTTTATATATATATATATATATATATATATATATATATATATATATATATATATATATATATATATATATTATTAAAATTATTTTTTAAATTATTATTTAAATTTAACATAAGTATATTGTAATTATAAATTAATTATTACTTTAATATTCTTTTATTTAGTTTATTAATAATGTCATTATTTAATTATTTATTTATTATTTTATATGATATTTGTGAGATCCAGGAAATTCATAAAAATTAATAATTAAAAGAATATAAGAGAGGAAGGGTTGATACTACCTTAGGAGAGTTCTTTAATAAATCCTAAACAAGAAACAATGTAAACCTAAGTGGTTTAGAGCTCTTAATTAGGTTGAAGGGACTTGGGTTCAAGTCTTGAGCATGTCATTAGTAAATGTATTTAAATTTGTTGTATTTTGCTATTATATTGTGAATGCGGGGGCATGGTTTAAGCTTGGTGGGTTGAAGGGTGCAAGTTTGAACCTTGGTTGGTATAAGTTATATTTTTTTATGCTTAATGTTTTGCTAAAGACGGAAAAGCTAGAAACTCTAGAGATCCTCTAAGAAAACGTAGAGGCAGCTGTTGGGGAAGTAAAAACACTAGTTAATAGCCACAGACCTTTGCTATTAATTAAATTTCGTTTTGGTATTTTATTTATTTACTTTTGGGGCTAGAAATTGAGAAAATTGAGAGGGAGAAAAGAGTGAGTGAGAAAGCAAATAGTCTTAGTGTGTGGCAGTAAGGGAAGGCAGAGAGAAACAAAAATTTCAATTTAAGGAGAGAAAGGGGGGTACTGGAAAAGGAGTTTTCGAGTGGGAGCAAGCATTGAAGCTTCGGGGACGAGAAAAGATCATTGGGAAGGCACTAGGAGCAAGGAAACCGGGTAAGGGGAGCTGTTCATATGTGTTATTGTATTTTTTCTCTGTTCTAGAATGCCTCTGTGGTTTGATAATTGTGTTTTACCCATTTCGCGTTCAAACTCGTAAGTTCTAGGCAAAAATTTCCAGAACCGCCTGGCGGCTAAGAGTGCTCTGCCAGGCGACACAACATCTTTTAGCGTTTTCTGGGTTTTGTGATGAACCGCCTGGCGGCCTTGGAGGACCCGCCAGGCGGTGCACACTGGGACTGCGTAAATTGACGTGTTTTTGGATGTTTTTGTGATATGGGTAAACTGATACACTTATATAATGTTGGTGATACTTTCATTAACGTGATTGGATGATGAGTAGCAGGTGTGTAGAAATCTGATAATTATAGGGTTGAGTACATACTCGTAAATCTTTATGGGTTATATGCGATTGCTATAGGTGATGTATGGAATGGGCAATATGTTAATAATAAGCATCAACCAATTGGTATGGAATTGATCTGTGTGTATTAAATGTATGAATACCTGTGACTGAATCCACGAGGAGAAGATGAATTGGGAAAATTGGGAATAATAACTTTCTGCAGACATGAAGGAACCTAACTGGTTCTGGAATTACTGAAACGCCGCCCGGCGGTACCTGATATACCGCCAGGCGATCCCGGGCTGCCAGTAGCGTTTTGGCATGTCCAGTGGGTGGTGTGCACAAAGGGGAATCAAAGATTTAAGTGATGGGTGTTAGGATAATTGTTAGTATAAAAGGAGGGTACTTGTGTGATGTTAGAATTATCAAAATGGGTTTGGGATTATGTATGAACTCTAGTTAAGGAGGCATGAGAGAAACTTGGGATGAGTATTTTTGTATGATACATTTGGTGTGGCTACACGGGTGTCTTGATTACTGGCATGAAAAGGTGTTTAGCTGAAGTGGTTGTTATTTAAACTGTCAAGGTGACATATTAGTATTTAGGAAGAATGTGTGCTTAAACTCCAACTCTTAAACACATGAGTGCTTGCCTTGATTGTTTGTTGATGATTCGATGACTTGAGGTGTTACATATATACTTGTATTTGAGGAATATGAATGTATGATTGTATGAATCGGGATGTGAGATTTAATGGTTGAATGTGCATGAAAAATCGTGTAAGTGTATAAACCAGTAGGGGAGTGCCTTTACTGGTGTGGCGCCCGGTGATGGGAGAAGCCTCGCCAGGCGGTAAGCCACGTAATAGAGAGGAGTGTGAGGACAGGCGCCCGGCGGTAGAAAAACACCGCCAGGCGGCCTGGAGCGTATTCGCCTAGCGGCTCATGGAGAGGCGCCAGGCGGAAGTGCAGTGGCAGGGGTCCTTTGCAGATGGATTTGCATGGACGTTTTCTTTCCTTTTCCTTGGTAGCTTGGTCAGGGATATGCTGGATTTGGTTACGAGCGAGGAGGTTCGTAACGGAGTTGTGAGATGCGTGATTGATGCGGGCGGGGAGGTCCGTATCGGTGTACTCTTGTGTGGGGAAACGAGCGGGTAGGTTCGTATGTTCCGAGCTCACACCTGAGGCTACTATGGGCAGGGAGGTTCATAGTAGGTATTAACGCATGTTGGACTACGAGCGGGCAGGTTCGTAGAGTTGGACTACGGGCGGGGAGGTCCGTAGAGTTGGACCACGAGCGGGTAGGTTCGTGGGAGCATGATAATCCCTAAGGACCAAGGTTGTGGTTGGATTTTCTCTCATATAGGTTATGAGATTGGAAATATATGGTGGTAACAAGTGTACCAACTAAATGAATTAAGTTAGATTGGGTAAGGGACGCTTTATTTTATCTTATGATTTTATTGTGTTCTTTTCAGCTCACCCTTTCTTGTTTGTGTTTGTGTTTGGCGATGATCACGTGACTTGTTACGTGGGAGCATACGTGAATTCAGGTGATCATGCTGATGCTTAGCGACAGAGCGGGGCTACTGATGGGGGATTTTCATTATGCCATGTTTTCTACATTTTGTAATAGACATTTTGATGTTTTATCCATTATGAACTTGTAATAAAGATGAGATAGTATGAATGGATTATAACGAGACAAGTTTTGAATTTTCTACGCTTGGAAACTTATTATAATGTTTGAATTTCTATGGTATATTTTGTGAAAATAAATTTTATCTAGTAATATCCATCTGGGATGTTACAATATTTAGTATGTTATTATGTTATTTAAAAATATTATTACCTATTATGATATATTATTATATTGTTAAGAACTGTCAAATTTTTTGAATTCTTTAGTTTTCAGATTTTGTTCTCACCTTAAATGTGAACTCTTTTGACAGGTTAAAAATATGTGAAAGTTATTCATGAAAATTAAAATGGTTTATTAAAAAAAGCTTTATTTTTTTACAATTTGTTTAGATTTTTATTTTCAAATTCAAACCGTGTTATCATACTTTTAAAGCTTTTTACAATTTAAAAAAATTCAAATTTTGTTACCATATATTTTAGTTATTTTTATTTTATTTAATATCTTTTTTTTTGTTAAAAACACTACTAATGACATGTGTCAATAATTTTTTTTTCTCCCTCTTTTGTTCCATTTATAGATTTATTTGTTACCATATATTGGGCTAAGTTTTCTTTAATATTTTTCTTTAGACTAATGTTATCGAAATGTGTCGATAGTTGCTTTTTTCTCCCTCTTTTGTTTTATTTATAGATTATAAATAGATAGATATGGATTTGAAAATAATATTTTATTGTTAGGCCAAAACTATATTAATAAAATAGTGAAAAAGTTATAAACTACAAACAAAACATAGTTTTTGGGAAATGAAAAAAGAAGTTAAATGTTAGATTTAAGGTCATGAGCTCGTCATGGGATAATAATGTGGGTCGAGCTGACCTGTTTAGACCATCTTTCTTGCAAAATGTAAGCTAAGCTATCCTGCAACGCTATTGTTGAAAAGCATGCTGATTGTTGTAGTTCGCCACACATACATGATGGCATGAGGGCTCATAAGTTGCCCCGTATTTTAAAACCTTGATATTTTCATTTTAACACATTTGAATACATTTTGGAAGAATAGTTGACCATTAATGGATCACTGCTCACCAAAACATTATCTTATGAGCTGCTTTGATATGTGTACGTTTTTAAGTATAAGAAATTTCCATACATTGATTTTGTCAAAACCATATTTCTATGCAGAGAGGCAAAATTTGACAATGTTAACATAGGTTTATGCAGAATATTAGACATCCCTTGCACAACAAATTTAAAAAAAGTTGTTCATCTTTTATCTTACGTAACAAAGTGAAAGAAGACATTGTATAACATCCTACCTGAATATTACGGACTTTAAAAAAATAGAATAAAATAATATTAAAACCTAATTTAATATAACTGTAATTTCCCAAAATACGAAAAATTTAAAACTTTCATTCATCATAAAATAAACTTTAAAACCATAATTATAAACTTCATTACAATCATCAAAGTCTAGTAATATAAAATATTACAATTTATTTAGAAACATAAAACATAAAACTTAGAAAACTCTTTTCTCCCATACTAGCCCCGTTCCGATTCTATGCCTCACCAGATCCACATGCAACATCATCTACTCCTGTGTACCGCATACACGATCATCGCCAAACACAAGCAGATAGGGTGAGCTAGCAATTAAGCGATCATATATATATATATATATATATATATATATATATATAACATATATATACATACAAACACACCAAAGGAATTCCATCCTTTTGATTCCATATCACATGGCCACCACCATGTTACCCGTGTTCTACGTCTTCTGATGAGTACCTCAAGACGTCTTGCTGCAACACCTACCAGCAACAACTGGTAGAGCACGTGTGAGACACCATGCTACAGACCACACTCCATAACGCCAGGTGGAGTTCCCAATATGAATAACATTCATAACGCCCCAAGACTACCAAACTCGTTCGTCTCATACCAAGGAGGGCAATCTATCTGAACTCGTCGTACGCGTCATAACACGCACACTCAAACCGGCAACACTCGTCAACCCGAGCCATAACTCAAGAGTTCCTCATGTTCATCCGTCATCCCGAGCCACAACTCAAGAGATGTATTCTGAGCCACAACTCAAGGAATGTCACGTGCTTAACCCCTATCCCAAGCCACAACTCAAGGGATACATTTCGCGCCCCAACTCAAGGAACCTAGTAAGCCGACATTCGAGGTATCACCAAAGCTTTGTAGATCACGCATATCCAAAGCAAACAAAGCTTATGCCTTTGAATCATCGCATGGCGCTGCTCCGGAGTCGCCATGCGAAACTCGCTTCCAGACCGCTTAATGGGGGACACGTGCCGCCAGGTGCCAAGCACCTCTGATGCTACTCATTCTACAAGTATCTCCTAGTGGGACAACCCTTACCGCCAAGCGCCACCCGTCTCAATACTCTATTGGTTTTTTTAGATATTGCCTGGCGGTCAAACACCACCGCCAGGCACTACACTAGTACTTGCGCAATACTAGTTTTTAAGCACCTAGAACAAAATAAAATCAATCCTACTCTTATAATTATGCATATCCACAATCAGGTATTGAAGTAAATCAAACTATGTTTAGAGGTGTGATAGGGTCTCTATTATATCTTACTGCAAATAGACCATATATTATGCAATTTGTATGTGTTTGTGCTAGATTTCAAGCCAGTCCTAAAGAATTACATCTTATAGCAGTAAAAAAAATTTAAAATATCTTAAAGGAACTATATCTTTTGGACTTTGGTATCCCTCTAGAGCATCGCTTAGTCTAATAGGGTACTCTGATGTTGATTATGGTGGTTGTAAAATAGATAGAAAAGTACCAGTGGTACTTGTCACCTCTTAGGAAGCTCATTAGTTTCTTGGTACTCCAAGAAACAAGCCTATGTGGCTTTATCAACTAAAAAGATTGAATACACAACTGCTGGAAATTGTTGTGCTCAAATTCTCTAGATGAAACAACAATTAGAAGATTATAATATTTTTCTAAATCATATACCTATGAAATGTGACAATACCAATGCTATTAATTTAATAAAAAATCCTATAATGCACTAAAAAACACATAAAAATTAGACATCCTTTTTTAAGGATCACATAAGTAAGTGCAACTGTGAGATAGAATATGTATATACGAGCATCAATTAGTTGATATTTTTACCAAACCTTTAGCCAAAGATAGATTTTATGAACTTAGAGAGATTTGGGAATTTTAGAAGTGTCTTAAAAAATGCACCAAACTGAACAAAAATGCACAAATTCGAATTTTATAAAAATTTTAAAAATCAACATAAATAATCGATTACCAGGTCATCTTCATGTTTCTGGGTTCTCAAACTATGAGCAAATAATCGATTACCACTTACGATAATCGATTATCCACTTCTCTGCACATTTCATTTTCCAGATTATGAGCAGATAATCGATTATCACTTAGATCGATTAGAGAAGTCAATACTAGGATCTCCAATTTAGAAACAAGATTTGATGAATTCACTCATACTAATGATGATGATGATGATGACATGAGTGCAAAATTTTAGGGGGAGGTAGTTGTTCAATTTATTGTTATTGCTTCTTATGTTATGAACTTTTCTTTAAATAACAATTCTCTATGTCATATTTGTCTTGTGTGCTCTTTAACTCTAATTCTTATATGATTAAGGGGGAGTATCTTTCATGAACCCTTTTTATCTTTTTATCAAAATAAGGGGAGAAAAAGTTTAAAGGGTTTTTTAACTATTAATATTTTTTCCTATAAGTTGTTTAAATGCAGGAATTACAAAAACTTTAAACATATATTTGATCATCATTAAAAAAGGGGAGATGTTGACAAAAGAAGAAGATTGATTTAAAAGATTTTGATGATGATAAAGATTGAAGAAAATACTTGAAGATATTGAAGACAATACATTTTATATTTAAAGTTCTTATTGTAATAGGCTTAACTTTCTTTAGTTAGGTGTAAGATTGTTAGAACAACAGCCAGCTCCCAACTCCTCTAAGAAAAACTTATTTGCAAAAATCAGTGTGGTAATCGATTACCAACTTATGATAATCGATTACCAACTTGAAACTTTTATTTTTTTGAAAATCCACTTAAGATAATCGATTACCACGAATGATAACCGATTATCACTGGCAGTTATAACTTGGCTCTTCAAAAAAGACTCAATATAATCGATTACCATTTTTGGTAATCGATTCCCACTTGTAGTTATAAAATTATTTGTTCAAAAATGTACATGAGATAATCGATTGCCATTTTGGGTAATCGATTACCACTGCAAAACTTTATTTTCGAAAACCACTAGAATAATCGATTATCTTAAGTGGTAATCGATTATCCTGGGCAGTTTCAGCTCAACTCTTCATTTCTAACTTAGCTTTCAAAAACCTCTTTAAAAAGAACTCAGTTTCCAAATACCAATTTGTCTGCCGGTTCATGGTATCCATTCTCCACTATATCCCGTATGTTTTAGGATGCCAAAAGGGTCTTCATTTGTAGATACCAATTATCATAATTGATTTTCTTCGACAATTGTGGTATGGTCATACCATTAACAACTTTTGTCATATCTCTTTTTTCTCCAAAGCACTCAAGTGAACACTATTTTCCTCACACTGTTTCATACACACACACACACACTTTTTCTCTCACTCGGTACTCAAAGCATAAAAGCTTTAATACCACTTTGTTAAATTAAACTCACGCACATGAGAAGACAAATGAGACGAGACGCACACTAGAAAACCAATTGTGCAATTCACTGTGTGGTCTTTTATTGATATGAAACAGGCCTTTTAAATAGCCATATACAATGCAACACATTAACTAATCCTTTAATAATTAGCCATGAATATAGCCCAAAATAATGGAAAGAAATCACTACAACTATTTTAGGAACCCAGCAAAAAACCAAACTAACTAAATTTGTTAAATAAAATACTACAACAAATTAAAACTATAAACTACTCTATCTATTGTAAAAAGCCTTATTAGCTAAGTGGAAATGGAGATTAAGTATGGATGAACAAGGATTATGGAAAGATATATTAGAATCAAAGTATAGATCTTGGAGAAATTTAAATGGATATTTCAAAAAACAATATGCGTCTTTGTGGTGGAAAGATTTAAGTGAAGTAAGTGGTGAAGGTCAAGAAGGAAGATGGTTTGATCAAAATATTGAGTGAAAAGTTAGATTAGGAACTAAGATCAAGTTTTGGGAGGACACGTGGGTAGGAGATATCCCATTAAATGTTAGATTCCCTAGGCTACATGCTAACTCTAATAATAGAGAACAAACATTAGTTGAGTTAAGGAATTAGATTAGTAATAATTGGGACTGGAAATTGAGTTGGAGGAGAGAATTGTTTGAATGGGAAAAACCCCAACTAATAGAATTCATGAATACATTAACACACCTCATTACACAGAGAAGGTGATACATGGGTTTGGAAAGATATGGAAGGGGAGAAGTATATAGTTAAATTTGCTTATGCAAAATTGCATAACACATGTATTTAGGAACAGTCTAATATGTTTAAGTTATTTTGGAGTATAAAAGCCCTCCGATCTGCACAATATTTTGCTTGGAGGGTAATCTTAAATAGGGTGGCAACAAAGGATAATCATAGGAGGAGAGGAACAACATTACAAGACACCTTTTTTGCGTTAAGTGGGTTAGAGGAGGAAACTGTAAGCCACTTATTTTTTACATGTAACATTGCCAACAAGGTATGGAATATGTGCAATAGATGGGTAGGTGTAAGCACTACACACCATAATCATTCGTGTGTTCATTTCCAAAATTTTTCCATGTTGCATTTTAACAACAAGGGGAACAATCTATGGAAGGGATTATGGATTTCTATCATATGGAACACTTGGAGTCATAGGAATAGAGTTGTTTTTAGGAAAGAAAAAGTTGATGTAGAAGAAATTTTCACTATGGCACAATTGAGAGTGTGGACATGGATAAAACACAAATCTCCTATTGTGAAGTTCTCGTACGTAGAATGGCTTCAATGTCCAATTGAGTGCATTAGATCTGTCTCATAGGCAACATAAATAGGTATACCATAAGCATATGGGGGTATCTTAGTAAGGGAGAGGTAGACTAACCTGTAATAGGAAGAGAGGGAATGATATATAATATATGAGAAATATTTGTGTGTTTGTATCTAACTTTTTGTGTAGGTGCTTGAAGCAAACATTGTGGAAAACAAAGTTCTATACGCACTACGAAGGTGTACAAAATAGTTCTGAAAGCTACAATGGGAAAGGGAGTTGAATTGTGGTGAAAAATCTTATGTGAGAAATAGAGCAATACTCTAATATGTGTTGGATAAATGTTGTCACATGTTTTTGTTGCGGTTCTTTGTTGTTTAGTGCACTCTTCTACATAGAACTTAGATTGTCTTTTTTAATATTTTTCTGCAATATGCAGGGTTGGGTTGATTTATTTCTTAGTTGATGTGTATGTTGGCAATATGTGAGGTTAGGTAGATTTTTTAGTTGATGCGTAGATTTGACAGAGAGATGTATTCTTGCGGCTCTTTATCTGTTTCCCTTTTGTAAATATCATGTATAAGGGTTGGAGTACCCCAAATACTCCATTATATATATTTATAATTTTATTTGCTGATAAAAAAACCTCTATCTATTGTAAATTACGTAAAATAAAAACAACCTAATCTATTTAAAGATTGTCTAACATTTAACACACACATCATGCTCATTTCAAATAATTCAATAATGTCCTGGTTCAACTATCCTCTATAGGAAAATTGATGACACTTGCAACACGAATCTTCACAATAATATATCCAAAAACTACCCTAGTTCGTCAAAGAACCTCCCTAAGCCAAACTAGGGTCATATCGCTTCCTCCCTAAGGCTAGCTAGACAAAACCTAACAAGAAAAACCTATAACCAATCTTGGAAGTTTAGCTTATTTTGACATCTTCCATTGTGAAGCTTGAGTTGTTAATGCCTTGCTTTCCATCGCATGTTTGAAGTGGAGAAAGGAATTGAAAAGACAAAATAATTATAGAATATAACTTTGAAATAAGAAGAATAAGGATGGATGTTGACATTATAACTCACCATTTAAGTAAGCTTCATCTATATAAAATAAATAAACGAGTAGGTATTGAAGTTTTGAAAAATCAATATTTGTTGATTCGTTGCATTTGCTTGTAATTTCTCACGATGTCAAACAACTAACCAGGACTAAGACGATGTGACTATATCTAAGTGCCTTGTGATTGTAACTTAGAACCTTGATGAATACAAATAGATAAACACTCTTCTGTACTTAAAATAAATCATAAGTTCATAACCATTAGTCTCACATAACACTACAGAAAATGAACTAATAACAGTTCAGGTTTATGTCTTTATCAATCTTTTTGAGATATTATTACATTGTAAGCTTTTCAAGTGTATAATACGAACCAAATAGTACCACATAATTATTACTTTATTTAAATTTCTACCTTATGTAGAATGAGATGAGCACCATATTGGGGTTGAAGAGTAAGGCCAGCAGTTGGAGCATGAGTATAGGTTGGAGAGAGTTCAAATGAGAAGCGTTGTAAAATCATTGACAAAGCAATCTTTACTTCTAACAAGGAGAAGTTTTGTCCAATGCATATCCTAGGACCCCATCCAAAGGGAAATAATGCAACTCTACCATTTGCGGCTTTTAGAACTCCTTCAGCAAATCTCTCAGGTTTGAACTCCTTAACATCATCACCCCAAAGCTCACTATCATGGTGAACTAAAACTATTGGCACGAAAACTTGAACTCCAGCAGGTAATGATAGATTTCCAAGTTTCACGTCTTTACGAGCATTTCGAAAAAAACTAACAACTGGTGAGTACAGCCTTAAAACCTCATTCAATATCATGGTAACCTGTTGCAAAAACATTCATAGTAATTACTCAGACCATGATTTTCAATATCAAGATGATAATACAAACTTACAATCTTAAGGTGGTTCAGTCCATCAAAATCTGGTTTCCGATTGCTAAAAACTTGTAAGACTTCCTCCCTTGCACGTGTTTGCCAATCAGGGTACATACTCAATAGTACCATTGTCCAAACAAGCAAGGATGAAGTAGTCTCATGCCCTGCAAAGTAGAATAGCTTGCATTCCGCAATAACATCTTCATTATTCATTCCAATATTCTTTTTGTTTCCCTGTTCTTGAATTTCCTTGTGATTTGACTCAAGAAGTATACCTAGCAAGTCATTTTTAGTGGCTTCACCCGTCTTTAGTGCCTCCATTCTGTTGTTAATTATATTTGTAAGTGAAGCTTTTATTTCCCTGTCAATTGCCTTCATTCTTCTATGGGTAGCAGTGGGTACAAACCTACAAGTGAACATAACCAATCCCATATTAATCATTATCTGAAGAGAATTGTCTTTTCTATATCAACTATATATTACTAATAATGTTTTTTCAATGATAAACATGGTTTGATTTTCCAAATTGAAATAGCGAGATATCACACAATCATGTCACAATATTTGGTAAAATGGTTGTTGTAAACAAGTTTCTTTGATTCTTAATGATAAGTAGTTTCCCAATCACAATGTCTTTACTAAAGTAATGCAAGTTTGGTTTAGTTAAATATAGCTCATCCAAAAAGCTTTATCACTTAACTTTGTCAAGTAATCAAATATACATATTAGTCTTACCTCCATCCAGGGATGTAAACTTTCAACAGAATTTGCACTGTAAGTTCAGTTTGCTCGTTTAGAAGTTGAAATATTTTTCGTCCTTCTTCATAACTGCTTCCAAATGCTGTTCGAGAAATAGCATCACTAGCCAAATTATGAAGAAAAGGCCACACATCTATTTCACTTGATACATCTGAAGACAACATTTCCTCCCATTTGCTAATCAGATCATCACAACATTTGATGAACAGTGGGAACATATTCTGACATGATAAAAAAATAACGAAGTTTTAAAATTTTCCATGTCAATTCAGATAGGCAAATATTCAAACTTCACATCCTGTCATTTGTATACCAAGAAATGTTATTTGCAGTACAAGTAGCGATGTTTTTCTCTCATTTTCTAAAGGCACGTTAGTCAATATATAAGATCTATATCTAGTAATAAGAAACTAACCTTCAACTTCTCTAAATTGAAAGCAGGATTGATTATTTTTCTGTTCTTACTCCACCTTTCTCCCTCATAGCTTACAAGACCAGGAGCTATGAACCTGACTTGTGGATGCATATGAATCTTTCCAAAGTCATGCATCTTGTTTAATACATCCTTGATTAACTCAGGATCAGTGAGGGTTAGCCTTGGTATTGGTCCAAACCAAGTAAAAGAATTTTTGCCTACATATCATCAACAAACAATATGAATAAGGCTTAAATTAAATATGAAACAGGAAGAAAAAAGAATGCAAGAGAATAGGTAACTTTCTGGTAGCTATTTGAGTTTGACATGAAGTGCAAATCATGATAACTTTTAGCACACACTAAGAACTAAAGTTGGCAAGCAAGTTATCTATGAAAATAGACACAAATCATGATAATTTTTAGCACACAGCGCTAAAGTAAGTCAAGCAAGTTATCTATGAAAGTAGACACTTTTAGAATCCGTGCCTATATTTCCTGATTTTGGTCAGGGGATTACTCCATGTAAGCTGTGTCACAATTTTGTCCTAGGGAATAGCCCACTTTGCTTTTACTAATATCAATATATTTTGGTGGCGTAAAATGATTTTGGGTTGCAAGTGCTAGGAACACATTGGTCTACGCATTGCATATGTTCTTCTTTATATGTACATTTTTAATCAAAATTCATTTCACCGGTGTACTTTAATCAAGGGTTGATTTTTCCACTCATCTTCCCCAGCCCACCTATAAAATTCTCTAGAGTAGGAAATTGTTAAAAGCCATGCTTGTGGGGAAGCTATCCTGCTTTTCAAACTAGCATGGAATAGACAGGAAGATACTTACTTAGTTCACATTATAGCAAAGTTAGGGGATGATGTTACTTCATCCTTTACTTCCAGGGTGCGAGCAGGAAGTTTGGTATTAGCTTTGATCTAGGAACAGAGGAGGTACTTTATTGATGCTGCATTTTGCTTATACAGAAAACTTCTCAATTATTATTAATTTATAGCAGCAGGAATAACAAAAAAATCTTATCTCATCATATGGGATTGGCTACATGGATTAATCAATACTATCTAACTTAATGCCTCACAGATTTTCTGATGGTGATCCTTTAATTACTATAGTGTCATACTTTTTCAGGACTAGAAAAAATAAGATAACAGGTATTCCAGTACTGTAGTCTTATGGCAGAGTTGTCTTCCTAGCAAGTAATTTGATGCCAGACATTTATCATGGACTTAAATTCGAAACTAATATCTTTGCACATGCTAGAATAAGGCTGCATAAAATGATTCTCTGTAGTAGCATCGCAGGTACTAATTTTAAAAGTAGTGAAATCTCCGTAGTAACATCATCTTCAATACCTGATCTACCTGTTAAGCTATCCAAATCAAATCCGTGACATGCTAATATGTGAGTAAAATAGAAAAAAAAAACACCTGCTCTACCTGCATGCAAAGCTAACCAAATCTAATCACTGAGATGTTAAATCTGCGAGAAGGAGTAACTAACATCTTCTCTACCTGCATGCAACGCTATCCAAATCTAATCCCTGAGATGTTAATCTGCCAATAGGAACAAAAAGACACCTGTTCTACCTTCATGCAAACTATCAAAATCTAATCTTGACATGTTAATCTGCAAGTAGAAACATCTGCTCTACCCGCATGCAATGCTATCAAAATCTAAAACTCATGAAGAAATATTGGGTATCGTGTGAGTTAAATACTCTGATCTATTGTGAACAACTATCAAGCAAGTTACCGTCGGTGCTTCAGCCACAAAAGTTGCAGAAAGGCAATACCAGAATGAACGAAAAAGCTTACCATGTGTGTTGATACTGTGGTGGAAAAAGGGAAATACACGCGGCCCTATGTCGTGAGAGAAGAGATCCATGGGTTTGGAGAAGGCTTCCTTTCTCATCCTCGCAACCTCATTGGTGTCTCCAACGAAAAGCGTATATGGATTGCCTTGAAGGCCTTGCTCTCTGAGAAGCCTTTCAAGCCTCTTCGGAGTGAACCATAACCAGTTCAGCATCCTCCATGCCCATATCAGAACCAGTATCAGAATCAGAATCATGGTACACGCTGCTTCCATTTCTCTCTCGCGAAGTCTTGGAGGAGCAACGAGACAGGGAAAAGTTGATAACTAGAGTTTTCGGTACATACGTGACTCCTCGATTTGAACATTCATACTAGGATAACGATAGAATGCCTCACTTTTTTTACTCCAATGTTACCCGCCTACGTGGCATTCATTATTTTAATAATTTTAAATGAAACGACAATAGGAGGTAGCGGTAAGGGAAAGTTTGCGTCATGTGCACACGCTTTGAATTGGAGAAATATTTTAAAAAAACACATTGCGTTGCATCGTTTTCCCTTGTTTCTTTCTCGCAAGTTTCTTCTTCGAGCAGGTTCACACAAGCACAGAGACATTTGTATCGCAAGGCATTCTCTTCTCCAAAAGGCTATCCTTCCATAAAGGTTGGTGTTGTGGGTCGCAGTGGAAGCGGATAGCGGAGTTGTGGAGAGTGGTTTGGGTTGTTGGAGGCGGCGGGTTCCGCGAAAAGTGGTGGGTACCGTTCGATTCATTGCTTAGGCACTCTCTCGTTGGCGTAGTTGTTGGTTGATTAAAGGCCATTCACAGAACGAAGATTTGGCCGGTAATGCCGATGAATTCATTACAGTCTTTGTCTACAAGTGTTTGTGTGACGAGTAACTATGATGTTCAAACAATTACATGTGATGTAATGAAAGTTAAGGTTTTTTTAAAAATTTGATATTTGTGTTTTCTGGTATTTGAATGAACTATCCTTTTGTGATTCCATAAGTGCCTTTTTACATTGAAGATTTTGTACTGTCAGTACTGGAACTACTTTTAAACTGTATTATTACATGAAATCTGGTTTGGACACAATCGAATAGTCATCCAAATAATTCCATCACCATGAATCATCACCAAACAACTTAAACAACTAATTGGAACTGCAGATTGAATTAAAAACCAACATTTCTTGTGCGAGATTCAACTATCCTATTATGATTCCATAAGTGTCTTTTTACATTGAACTTTTTGGATTGCCAGTATTGCAACTGTTTTTAAACTGTATTATTACGTGAAATCTGGTTTGGACACAATCGAAAGACCGTCCAAATAATTCCATCCCCATGAATCATCACCAAACAACTTAAACAACTAATTGGAACTGCAGATTGAATTAAAAACCAACTTTTCTAGTTCGAGATTCAACTATCCTATTATGATTCCATAAGTGCCTTTTTACATTGAACTTTTTGTACTACCAGTACTGGAACTGATTTTAAACTGTATTATTACGTGAAATCTAGTTTGGACACAATCGAAAGGTCGTCCAAATAATTCCATCCCCATGAATCATCACCAAACAACTTAAACAACTAATTGGAATTGTAGATTTAATTAAAAACCAACTTTTCTGGTGCGACATTCAACTGTCCTTTTATGATTCCATAAGTGCCTTTTATATTGAACGTTTTGTACACGTAGTACTGCAACTATTTTTCAGGTGTATTTTCAGATGAAATCTGGTTTGGACACAATCGAAAGGCCGTCCAAATAATTCCATCACCATGAATCATCACCAAACAACTTAAACAACTAATTGGAACTGCAGATTGAATTAAAAACCAAATTTTCTGGTGCGAGATTCAACTGTCCTTTTATGATTCCATAAGTGCCTTTTTACATTGAACTTTTTGTACTGCCAGTACTGCAACTGCTTTTAAATTGTATTATTACGTGAAATCTGGTTTGGACACAATCGAATGGCCATCCAAATAATTTCATCACCATGAATCATCACCAAACAACTTAAACAACTAATTGAAACTGCAGATTGAAAAAAAAAAAAAAAACTTTTTTGATTCCAGATTGAAGTGTCCTTTTTTGATGTCATAAGTGTCTTTTTACATTAAACTTTTTGTACATGCGGTACTGCAACTGCTTTTCAGCTGTATTTTCACATGAAATATGGATTTGTATAATGTTACAGCCTTTTCATAATACCATAACTGCCTATCAATAACTCCCACAACACAGCAATTCTTAAAATTCAATAACTGTCTTTCTGAGATATGGTCTCTGTACCACAGACTTACCACATTTTACTTACTAAATAAATGCACTACAAAACACCACAAACACTTTAGAAAAGTCATTATTTATTAATTTCACCATAACAGAACAGAAACACAACAAATATAATACACAACTTCATGTTTCATAGGTTTCAATTACATGTCTACATTCTTATAATTAAACAAATGAAAATGATATTTCATTTCCATCAAACAAAACAAAATAGATACATATTGCTCATACTCCAACAACTATTTCAGTATCCTTTTCTTCTTCCGACTATAAACTGCGAATGGAGTTTGGATTACACGGCTTTTGAACCGTAACCGTGGATCATTCCTCATACGCACGTACATATCGTTGTTGGTTACATTTCTGTCTTCTGCAGCTTGACTTGGAACATCCACTTCATCCAAATTCATAGGAGAAACAAATTCATATCTACAATCTCCAACCTCACAACCTTCACTACCTTCACAACCTTCATTAATGCCACTCATGTCAACTGACCTGCAATTATAAAACGCATTAACTGTCACTCATATCCAAGAACACAAATCTAGTTTGCTTTTTGTACCCACCCAATCCTAAATGTCGAAACCAACAAACTCAGTTTCGAACATCCAACAACACAATTGCACTTCGCATTTTGTACCCACCCGACCCTAACTGCCGAAACAGTTCACATTTTTGGTTACACAAAACAGTTCACATTTTCAATTAACAATTCACAACAACATTTAAGATTTAGAGAGCATCCATTTGGGGAACAACACATCAAAATTCCATTTCAATCGTCGAACAAGAAAATACGAAAATGGGGTTTCATTTGGGGAAAAACATCACAAAAATATGGGTTTCATTTAGGGAAAAACATCACAAAAATAGGGGTTTGTAATCGAATAGTAAAACATACCAAAGTGCCATTTGATTTGCAGAAGAAGAACACCAAAATTAGGGCTTCCAATTGTCCACACGAAGCTATGGCAGCAATCCACCTCTGTTATTCTTTCCCAACAGAGCACTATCTCTTTTTCCTAAACCGCCGCATTCTCGCCTTTAGTTTAAACCGCAAAGTTCAGTTCAGTTTTTCATACTTTTCCTCTCTTGCGTGTGTATCACAACCTCAACATTCACTCCACCTTCTCTCACGCGTCACTGCTCTTCTTTCGTTTAAAATTATTAAAATAATGAATGCCGCGTAGGCGGGTAACATTGGGGTTAAAAAAGTGAGACATTCTATCATTATCCTTCATACTATTACAAATTAGGAAAATCATATTTTTACACCATATTTTTTTTATACGTATATGATATTATCTTTCTTTACTTTTGAAATTCTTTTAGATAAAAAGGTTTACTTTTGTATAATTACTAGCATTTCTACCCATTGAACGCACCGGGCACGGAATTTTAAAAATTTAAATAATTAAATTAATTTTAAATTATAAAAGTATAATTAAATTTAATATAAATATTTTTTTATAAAATTAAATAATAATTTTTTAATTGATTTTATGATAAAAATGTATTTAAGTTATTTATATATATTTTAAAAAATATATTTTATATAATTACTTTAAATAATATATTAAGACTGAATAAATCAAGAATAATAAATCAAATTTAATTTTAAATAAAATATTGAGTAGTCAATGTAAAAAAACTGTAATAGTAAATTCTCTAATAATAAAAATATGAAACAATATAAAAATTTTTGAGCAAATTCTATAAAAATATAAAAGTTAGATAATACAAAAAGATATGAAAAGTAAAGGATAAAGTTATAAATGATAGACCATGCATATAAATGTAAATAGTAGATTTTTAAAAATATAAATGTTACACGATGCAAATAAAATATAGTTAGTAAACGAACGAAAACTATAAAATGTAGACCATATAGAAAAAATATTAAAAGTAGACTTTACAAAAATACAAATGTTAGAGGTGTAGTGGATTTTTCATAGTTTTTTGAATTTTGAATTTTAAATTTAAATTTTGTTACATATTTTTATAGTTTTTTACAATTTAAAATTTTATTACTTTATATTTTGAATTTTAAATTTGATAAAATGTATCTTAATTTAGAAAAAATATTAAAATTAAAATTATTAGTGATTTTTATATTTTAAAATTTTTAAGAATTTATAATTTTTACATAATTATTAGTGATGTTTTAAATTATTGTTTAAGCTTTTATGAAATGTCAAAATTTATGTGAAAGTTGTTCAAAAATATTTAAAAATTCATTAAAAAGGTTGTAATGTTTTAAAGTTATTTGGATGCTGAATTTTAAATTTAAATGTTGATATAATATTTTTAACCGTTTTTGTTATTTTAAATTTTAAATTTAAAGTTTGTTACCATATATTTTGCGTTTTAAATTTTCTATATTGTTGATAATATAAATGTTAATTAAAAAATTATTACTTCTTTTTGCATGGTTTAAATTTCAAAATTGTAACTTATTTTTTAATATAGTTATGAAAATGTAACTTATTTATTTGTTTATTTTTTCTATTTAGTAATAAGAAAGTGATTCTATTATAATTTAAAAATAAAATAAAATACACCAAAATTAATTGAAATATCTATAAATTAAATAGAAAATTATATATATATATATATATATATATATATATATAAATATAATATTTATATATTAAATTATATATTTTTTTTTATTTGGCAAAGTTGGAATTTTATTTTTGTTTTGATTTTGAAACGCAAAGACTTATGTGTATTCAGAGTGAAAAAAAAAACATGTGATTTTCAATTAATGAGAGAGTGTGATTCATGTGATTTTATGGTATCTCAATAATAATAATAATAACAATAATAATTATTATAATAGTATTATCAATTAATAATTAAAGAAAAAATTTGAATACAATTTATACATATTTATTATAATAATAATAATATTATTATTATTAATATTAAATTAATATAAGAATACAAACAAATAGAGGAATAAAAATAAAAATGTATAAACTCAAAAAATTCATTCATAATTGAAGACATTTAAACTAATTAGTGAATCAATTAATTGATAAAAAAATATTTAAAAATTAATCATATAATAATTAATCGCAAATGTATAAATTTAAAAGATTTCAAAACTAATGAAATAAAAAAACAATCTATTCATAGTTAACAAATTCAAAACAATTAATGGAATTAATTAGTTAATTAATATAACATTTTTGAAAACAAATCTAATAATTATTGATCGTAAAAAAAATGTTTTAATCATTCAAAAATATTTTCAATCATGTTTCAAAATAAAATTATTATTTTAAAAATGCTAAATCATCCAAATTTAAAAGAGAAATAACCAAAAGACAAAAGAATCTAATAATTTTGTTAAAATGTACCATCTCCCTTCGTTTCAAAATCCAAGTGTAACAAAAAAAGTTGGTGATCTTGAAATTTTTCCAAGATTCATAACAACTCCATAAACACCTACAAACTAAAAAAACAATTTTAATTTAATATATTGCTTCATTCTTCTTTCTCACTCCCTCCCCACTTAAGCTTATAAAGAAAAAAAACTTTAGTATGAAAATATATAATTTACAATTTATAAAAGTTTTTAACCAAACATTACAATGTTGATGTTGAGGCCTAGTCTAGAAAAACATAAAGGACACGAAAAACTTCATCCGAGATCAAAGTCTAAAACTATACATAGTGTATAATAATATCTTTTATATGATGTTTAAGAAAACTTGTTTTCAGCGACGGATCTTAACTTATATTGTTGGAGGAGTCAAAATAATATACTTTATATTTTTAATTATTGTCATTAGTAAACTAAATATATATAATTTAGTATAATGATAATTACAAAAGAAATCACACATATTTAAATGATTGTCTTTTGTTCCTTGAGGTTGAGATTCTTAAACTCATCAATAATTAGAACTAAAATTTTCTACTACTTCTTTCTCAATGTAAATGACCATATTGTTGGCAAGAACCTTGAAAGGCTCTTCAAATTAAAGAATTGAATCATTAGTATCATGATTTAGTGACTCAGAATATGTGAATAAGTTGAATTTGTCTCGTATTCATCTTCACGACTAACTTATCTTTGATCACTTTAAAAAAAATGATTCTATTTTTTATTATTATTCATCAATTTACTTATTTAAAAAAAATTAAGAGTACAAAATAATTGATCATAATCTAATAAAAAATTGAGAGAGACATAAATACTAAAAGAAAAAATCTATAATAATCAACCCACAATTAGAAATCGGTTATGAAAAAACACATAATATAATATTTTTTCTTTTATATTCATAAAAAATGAATATACAATGACTCATGAGATGAAAAATAATATTAATTATTAAACTAATATTTCACTATCAGGTGAAACAAGAGAGAATTATCTTTTCTTTTTCTCTCTTCTTTAAGAATGGAAGATAACATATGAGAAATGAAAGTAGAAATAATGAGTATTTTTCCTTTTAGAAACAACAAGAAAACAACTGAGGGTAGAAGACGAGAATACTATTTGAAAAACTCAAAAGACAATGAAAGACAAAATAAAAAATATCTTAATAAATTTTTTTATTTTTTATTTTTTTATTTTTTATTTTTTATTTATTAACATTAAATGTTGTGTTTTATAAAAGAAATAAAATGATACTTAAAAGTAATTCTCACAAATTTTCAATATATTACATATAATTTAAAAATTTAAAATTGTTGACTACGTATAATTTAAACAAATAAAAATAAAATTGACCACTATATATAATTTAAAAAAATTTAAAATCATTTGCTACAAAAAAATATTAAAAAAATTCGAAATTTTTAGAGAGGCCACCCGGTCCCTCCTAACATTCGCTCCTGTCTAGTACGAACATTAAACCATCTATTATTAATATTTTAAAAATTTTTCTATTTATTTTTTTTTATTTTAAAAATGAATTTATAATAATAAAATTTTAATTTTAATATTATTATTATTATTAAAATTTGTGAAAGAAAGTTAATGAATATTCAATATTAATATTAATATTATTATTTCCTTTGAAAATACAAAACACTGAAAAAATAAATAAATAGTAGAATAGACTTGGCTAGTGAACTCATGATAGAGTTGTTATGTTTTAGCACAAATTCATATTTCAAACTCTTATTTATAAATTTAGTTTTGAAATAACAAATTATAAATAGTATAATTAATTTAATAATTAATTTTGTTTTAAAAAACAATTACATTAAATAAATTAAAAAAAATATGCTTGTTTTAATATTTAATTTATTTACCTCATTTTTCAGTTATTTATTTATTTTTTTACACCATATTTTAATTATTATTATTAATATATTACTGGTAATATGTTATTATATTATTATTATATATTATAACAAGTAATTAATTTTTATTATTTATAATTGTTATTTAATTAAGAATATGTATTGAGAAAATTTTCTTACTATATAATATTTTAGTATTATTTAATTAAAAATTCACATTTAGTATTATGATTATATGCGTAACCATTATGTATATTAAAAAAATTGAATAAAAATATATAATTTGATTTTTTTTAAATCTATACGTTTTAATTTATATTTTTAGTAAAAAATTGTATAATTTAAATTATATAAAAATGATGACTTTTTTTTTTCAAATATTTAAAGTTCTTAATAAGAATTATAAATGAGATACTAATGTAGATGTTTGTATTCAAAAATTAAATTTAATAAATACTCAGTCAAATTATATTTATAACTAATATTCTTTAATTAATGTTAATATTTTTATTTTTTAAGTAATTAAAATATATTAATTGCATAAACATTATTTTAACTTTTACTCACAAAAATAATTTAACAATTAAATGTTCTTACAAAAATAATTATGATATTTGCGTTGAAGTGATGTATTTTGTTTTCTAAATTAAATCTAAAATTTATACTTTTTAATTGCATAAATTTATTTATCCATTTAAAAATGATATTGTAAAAAATATATAAGTTAATTAGTAACTACTAATTTCTATAGTGGTGCAATCATTTGAGAATTTCAAAATAGGCACTGAGTCCTACAAAATTACTGATTTTCATAATAAATAATATGACAATACATCGTGAATATGCAAATTTGTTTCTTGATTGTTGATCTGCCGCCTGTTGATATGTTGCGGAGCATTGAGATCATAGAAAACGAATTACTTCTCGTAACGATTAATGTTGTGAATTAATATTTGGTAATTAATTTAAAGTTCCAATTATTAATTAATTATCATTATAATAATTTTATTGATAGTGTTAGGAAAAAAAGTTTCATTCAGAAATTGCAAAAGTTCTTAAAATTTTATATTAATTCTTTTGGTTGTAAAATTTATTAATACTATTATTTACTGAACCATTTTTTTATTTAAACTTCACTTAAAAAGGTTAATAAATCATAATTTGTTTATTAGGTCGATGTAACCATTAATCAACAGAACTCATTAAACAATGTATTCGAAAGTAATATTTCTATAATCTACTCATCGATAGAAAATAAAATCAAATATTAAAACGTAATTAACATTTGAACATTAATCATTAAGCAATGTATTTTAAACACATATTTTCATAATCTAGAAAATAAAAAAAATAAAACATCTTATTTTCCAATTATAACATATTGTAAAGAACTTTGACATTGATGCTAATTTTGTTACTCTCAACCTGGAAAAAAAATATATGTATTCCTCCAAAGCATGAAGAAGGAATGAGGCAACATAACAATTAAATGTGGGCTACACTTACCAAGGATTTGACATATAGTTGGACTTTGTAGTTACTAATGAAAATTGAAGTTGGACTTTTGAATTACTAAAATACAAATTAAATTAATATTTTAATAAAAAATTAAATTAATATTTTAATAAAAAATTAAAATTAAAAAGCCTAAATAAAAAATAAAATATGGAGTCAACAAATAATACAAAATGCTCATCTTAAATTCCAAAGATAAAGAAGAAAAACTTGGTAATCATTTTAAGAATATGCACACTTTTGATCATTTCAAGAACATGACATTGATAAGTATAAGTATATGTTTTACTTGTAAACATACAATTTTTTTTGTTACTATTAGTATTATTATTATTATTATTAATTATTACTATTATTATTATGGTTAATAATATTCTTATTATTAAATTAAAATAATGTGTTTATGACATCACAGAAAAACATGTATCTTACAAGCTGAAAAAATAGTATTGAAAAAATAAGTGTGTCCTTTCGATATTGAAAAAATATTTACTTCACGGTACTTATAGTGATAACTTATAATCTCAAATGTTCCATACTTATATTTATTGCAACATTATTAAAAGACTATTGAACACACTTTTCAATATATATCTTTATTGCATACATCATGATCATCATAAAGGGGTTATGTGCCTTAGAATGAATTCAAATTGAAGGAGTGTTTGAACACAAAAAAAAAAACAAAGAAAAAAAAGGGAAGAAAAGTTTACTAGACTTAAATCCTAAGTGAGCAATCTAGGAAAATATAAGACAAAAAAAAGAGAGAAAATAATACGAAAAGCAAGGGGGTAGCCTGTAACTTGAATGACTTTTTTCCTTTGAATTAAAATTTTTGAAAGTAAAACAATAATGTTTTTAAATGATGTGTGGTAAAATAATCTTCATTTGTTATCCATTTTGAGCCTATAAAAAGAAATATAAAAATTTCTTTAATAATTCATAATTATCCTAAACAAGGGTCACCCACACTCATTGTTGACATAATATTTGCATCTTTTTCTTCTGACTTGTAGTTTACCAATTTCTTCTGACTTGACAAAATTTAGAAGTAAAAAAAAGGAAGGAAAATTGGGGTGCATCATTAATCAAGGACCCCTGTTTTAAATAACTCTTACATCATTGTTTTGAGCCTTTACTATCCATTTTTTTCACACCCCACATTCGTGAGTACGATACAAGACTAATAAAGTCCATAAAGATCAAAGATTAGTTATTTCTTTTTGAAAACTTTAATTTGGGGGAAAATTATTTGTCATGCTAATAAAAAAAATTGAAAAAGTGTGTTTAGAGATTTACTTTTAAACACTGGAGAGTTTATTTTTGGGTGACATGTTTTCAAAGCTCCAAATTTAGCACAAGCTATCAAGTTAAATCAAAGTCACCCCTATCATTCTTTCATTCTTATTGGACTTCATATCACATTCTCTACTTTGAGCTTAAATCTTGACCTACCATTTATCATTATCCATTACTCTTACTCTGAAATCTGAACAACAGTAGTTGTTTATTTCTTGTTCATACATTATAGTCATTTGTCCTACATTGGGGACATATTAACTTTGATTGTCAGGGTTACATTGGTGCAACTTTTGAAGTTTGTAACACCCCTTTTGAGATGCCACGTGTAAAGATTTTTTTTTTCCAAACCTCAAACCGCATCATTGATACCATCCTATTAAATAGGAAGTTTCCAAATAATTTAATTTCAAAACAACACCTATCAAAATATTAATCTAAAATAACTTTATTCCTCAAAATAAAAATATGGATCAACCCACCAATTAAGTTAAACCGTTAGCATAATTCTTAATACAAATCCTTCAAGTTCAAAAACTCGCAACAACTAATTATTACATTTGTAAGGAACTAATTATCCGCCAAAATTTAAAGGAAAGTCCCAAAAGCATCCCAAAAGCTCCTCACAACTAAGCTTATCCAACTATATATGCACCATCATCTGTTCCTGTATAACCCAAGTTATATGATCATCACAGGTGGAAACCACAACCACAAACATGCAAGGGTGAGCTAACCATTTTACCTATCTCATAACAATTCATATTAACATACAACTCACATAGCACCATCATAATATAACAAACTCATTCAAGATATCAACTACCACATGTTCTAAAACCACAACATGTACCCAACAAGATATTTCCAAAAAGTAATATTAAACATAAAACATGATCGCTTGATTAACCATTGACCCAAAACTCACACACAATTTACCAAAGATGCCATTTGTAAGACCCTTGGAAATTAATTAAATTAATAATTTATTTATTAATAAATGCGGGAGGGAGGAACTTTAATGACATTAAATGTTAATTGGTATAATGTGAAAAAGTACTAGCTCAAGTCGTTGAGAGTATTTAATTGTGTGAGAGGACTTGGATTCAAGTCCTATGTATGCCATTTATGTGTTATTTGGTTTATTATTTTTTTGATAATATGTTTGGGCTTGTTGAGAGATAGTATAATCATAGGATTATAATAATTGTCACTAAATGTGAATTGGCATAATGGTTGTTCTTTAGCCTTATGAATGGAGGGTCAAGGATTCAAACCTTGATAGACATGAATTAACCTTTATTTTTGATAAACTTAGTTTTGGAGGGAATGTGAAAAGACAAAGGAAAACCTAGTGTAAGGAGAGTTGGAAAGAAGAGTATAAAACATTAATTCAATGATCATTAAGTAGGTATAAAAGGGTGAATTTTCGTTTTGCCACAATTACCTCTCATTAAGCCATTTTCGTCCCTGGTTCAGATTCACACTTGTCGCCCAGGCGACCAGTGCCAGGGTTGAGCGACTTGGTCTCTCGCTCAGGCGAGATTGGCTTGCCTAAGCGAGGTCACGATGAGACTTGTATGTGTTAGGCGCGACTTCTCGTCCAAGCGAGAAATTTTGGTCTTTGAGCGACAGATACTCTCACTTAGGCGAGAATGGCTTGCCTAAGTGAGGTCGCGATGTGGTCTGATGTAGTTTGCATCGAATCCTCATTCAGGCGAGGTCTGTATGTTTTTTAGCGAATGTATGACTCGCTCAGGCGACTCGAACTCGCCTCAGCGAGATGGTGTGGTGCAGCCACTGTTTCATACTTGCTCAAGCGAGGCGGGTTAGCTTGAGGGAGGCTGATGTACTAGCCTGGGCGAAGGTCCCTGGCTTAAGCTAGAATGCTGCAACTTTTATGCTTATGTGTGCTGTTTGAGCTGGTTTGTTTGCTATTTCCTAAGGTATAGGAATTACATGCTTGTGTTTGTGGTGTTTGGGCTTGAAGGACTAAGTCCATAGGATTTTGGGATGTGCTTGGTTTTGAGTCGCGAACGAGGAGTTTGTGATGGGTGGACTACATGCGGAATGTGAACAGTTTAGTTCACTAGAGGTACTCTCATTGGGATGAGTGAGCGAGGGAGTTCGTTTTATGCTCAACTTGAGAATGCTATGAGCGAGGGAGTTCATAGTAGGAAAGGCAGGTATGCGGTCCGGGTCCGAGTGAGGAGTTCGAATGATGGGCAAGGGAGTCTGTGAAGCAGGACTACAAGTGGGATAGGCTTGTAGGTTGGACCACGAGCGAGGAGGGTCGTGGTAGTACATAAAGTCCCAATAATTAAGAGTGCATGCATAAACTCATAGTGTTATGAGTGAGGAATGAATATTTTATTATAAATGATGATTAAGTGATTGTGATTTATCGGGTGGGAGTAATTCATATTTATTTATATCTTTGTGCATAACTCATCCTATCTGTTTGTGTGTGGCGATGATCGGGTAACTTGTTTTCCGGGAGCAGATGATGTTGCAGGTGAGCCAGGATTTACATAATGGCGGAGAGTGGGAACAGTGGCATGGGAATTTTATGAAGCTTGTTATTTAATTTCCATGTAATTTTAATTATCGAATTTTACTGTTTTTCCTGGATCTTTAAATTGTAAAAGGGATTCAGAGTATTTTGACTTTTAATATTTTATGGTGGATGTTTAAGGTTTTAAATTTCTCGCGTTTTGGGAAAATGGTTTACTAATAAATGAGGAATTTATTTATGTCGTTTATTTTATTTATTTCTAAGTAATATCCTACCGGGATGTTACACCATTTCCCATTACTCTCATAGCAAGCCCTGAAGAAGTTTACCGTTTCATATTACTCATATCAAGAGCTCCGACGAAGTATACAACTTCCCAATGTTTATATCGAGCCCAGATGAAGTTTACAACTTCCCATTACTCATATTGAGCCTCGACAAAGTTTACAACTTCCCATTACTCATATCGAGCCTTGGCGAAGTTTACAACTTCCCATTACTAATATCAAGAGGTCCGATCAAGTGCACCCGCAATACAATCACATAGAGTCACTTTTCATTACATTCATGTCCAAGGACACACACTATCTGATCATGATTACACATCACTCGACAATCTCGTGATTATCCACATTCATGATCAATAACCACACATGCACATCAAGGTATTAGAATCACATGTATCACAACACATTGACATCATACCATCATCATAATTATTTTTAACATACATAATTCATCATTCATCATGCCCAACATCCAATTTACTACAAGCAGAGCCTATCAAGATCTAGCACAAGAAAATACCAACACAATATCACCATGAAAAACCAGCATTCATGCGTGACATATACCTACAACTACAGACGTCCAAACTATGATCATATCATTTAAACTAAAGAAAAACATGTTATGAACTAACTGTCAAAATTTTAGCCTAATCTAACAGTTAACGAACATGAAAACTCAGTTTTAAGAAAACTGCGCAACTAGAAAAACAATAGCGCCTAACACCAGCGCTCAGCGCCAGACCTCTCATAAAACTGGTCGGTCAACGCCCAAAATCAGCGTTCAGCGTCAGAACCAACGTTTAGCATCCAACGACGTGTAGGCACATCCAAAATTACGAAAAATAGTGTAATTACACATGATTTTGGTCATTTTAAAGGCACACAACAATAATGGAACATTGTAAAACCCTCTTTTTATTTCTGCCCTAATTTAAAAAGGGTTGCCCCAAATTAGTTGGGCCTAGGGCTAGCCCGTAGGGTGTCCAAAACCCCTAAGGCAGCCTAACCCCTCTCATTCTGCCACACTTTGCAAAGACAGTGCTCTTACCCTCTTTCCTTTCTAATAGAAGCTCTGCTAGGGTTTGGACATTTCCTTCTTCGAGCTCATGCAACTCCATTGTTTCTGCTCACGTAAGTAATTTTTCCTGTGTCTTCTTTGTTTTCAGCTTTGTAGTCTTGAGTCTAACTAGGGTTCACCTTGGTAACCCATTTTGAATGGTTCCACTGTTTTCCAGCTCCCTAAAATGTTCTTGGAGCTGCTGTACTCACTAATGTGGTGTCAGAATCCTCTGCTAAACCCTTTCCAGGTAAGGGAAGCTAGGGTTTCACGTTATTTCTATTTTATACGAATAATGTTTTGTGAAATATGAGAAGAGATTGGGGAAAACGTTAGTTTTTGGTATATTTCTAAGTTAGGGGTTCAAATGTTTATGAAACTATGATATTTGACGTTATATATCATATTCTGGATGCGTCGCACAGTCGTGCAGCGACTGTGTGTGTTTCTAATACGTGCAGTTTTAGTAAAATTGACTTTCCCGACTCATTAACCGTTGGATTGAGCTCAAATTTTGACCTTTGGTTCATAACATGCTATTTTATGATTGCACCGGTTGGATCGTCGATTAGATGTCTGTAGCTTAAAAAATGTGTCACGCATTACTGCAATGATTTTGGTTTTGTGATAATAAATTTTCTTAGGAATTTTGGTGTAAGAATTATAGTTGTGGGTTGTGCTTGATTGTATGGAATTGCAGGTACTTAAATGTTGGCACTCATTTATTTGGGATGAATACTATTTTGTGATATATGTATGTCTTGGTATGCATTTATAAAGTATGAGATGAATGAATTTGCATGAGTGATGTGATTCATGGATTGTGAATGATGAACT
>Ga0214544_1000305_pt1 | contig 83895 bp, 40 predicted proteins | sample CNSS3metaG_FD_160074 | JGI IMG/M metagenome (GOLD analysis project Ga0214544, IMG submission 160074) | Root nodule microbial communities from cowpea collected in UCLA plant growth center, Los Angeles, California, USA - CNSS3 | ecosystem: Host-associated > Plants > Roots > Nodule | place: USA...
TCCTCTATCTGCATCTTCCAGAACCCGAAGTCACTGCCATCAAACTTCTCAATCCTCACCTTCCCTTCTTCCAATGCCATTGCTCTTGCTGCTTTGACGAAAGCTCCTGCTGCTTTTGACCAAAGCTTCTGCTGCCTTTGACCGAAGCTCTTGCTGTGGCTTTTGACCAAAGCTCCTGCTGCCTTTGACCAAAGCTTCTGCTGCCTTTGACCAAAGCTCCTGCTGCCTTTGATCAAAGCTCCTGCTGCCTTTGACCAAAGCTTCTGCTGCCTTTGACCAAAGCTCCTGCTGCCTTTGATCAAAGCTCCTGCTGCCTTTGACCAAAGCTCCTGCTGCCTTTGACCAAAGCTCCTGCTGCCAAAGCTCCCACTGCTTCTCTAAACTGAGATCCCCAAGAAGAAAAAAAAAATAGAAACCAAATCTTTTCTGATGTGGAAGATCAGACAATGCTGCAACCACAGAGCATACTAAGAAAAATGGCTCTTGATACCAATTGTTAGGAACAAGGCAAGGAAAGAATAAAGGAGAGAAAAATAGACACAGAGAATTTAACGTGGTTCGGCTACAATGTGTATGCCTACGTCCACGACTACACTAGGAAGTGTTTTGAATTTTTGGTGGTTTCTTAAAGCCTTACATAGAGTCTCTTATATAGTAAAATAGAGAGCCACATCTCATTATTCTAAGCAATGTGGGACTAAATCAAGCACCATAATTCTAACATTTATGGTACATGTAGGGTGCATATAACAGAATCAAAACTTGTTGCTTTGGTATATTATATATCTATATGTCTCCTTACATAAGTTATCCATCCACATCAAATATTTATTAATCTTTTAATCAGAACATGTACTTTATTTTACCAAATAAACATACTTTTAATAATTGTTTTTCATATTAAAAAATGATATCAAATTTTGACTTATTGGGTTATTATTATTGAATGAAAGGTAAAAGATGGATTGGGATGTGTGATAGTTCATAAGCTGCAGAAGATCACAAGATTCATTTTTTTTATCAAGTTGGGTGACAGAGAGAAGCTGTTTCCAATAGCTTTTATCTGGTTTCACTTTTGTCAATTTGGCTCACCCTTTCATGTATTATGTCACAGATTGAGTTTCTGAGAAAATATCATAGAGATTTTTTTGACTAATTATATACAGATTTTGGAAAAGAAAAATCTTTTAATGTTGCTGAGATCAAATTTAAATCATAACATTATTTTTTATTTCTTTTATCCATAGACCCAAATTAGCCGTCATAGTTCCTCACGTGAAACACCATTTCGACTGTAACACTGCTCACGCACTATTCCAATTTTCGATAAAAGAAAAACAAATTACCTTCCCCCCAAATCATCATGTGAAGATATGATTTTCTTTTTCTAGACTCTTTTTTTTTCTTCATCTAATTAAGGTTGTTGTGAGGGATTGAATAAAAAATGCAATTTTTTTTAAAATGGGTATATTTAAAACAATACTAAATAAGTTTATATTAAACATAAAATTTAATTGATTTTTCAAATATTAAAACATATTTTACCAGTTTTTTATTAAACAATATGTTCGAGTAAGTACAAGTCTGTACTGAAGTAATTATGGATTATTTGATATCAGTTAGTTTTATACTTTTGTAAAATAATTTAATATTAAAAGATAAATTTAAAAAAGAGTGAAAATAAATTTCAAATTGCAATAGAGGTATTATAAAATTTTAGTAGAAAAAGGTATATTTGAGAATGACATTAAAATAATTAAATATGTAGAATAAACTAAATTAAAATAAGTAATCCTGCTATAGAAAATTTAAATTAATTAATTTTCTTTATTATTTTTTTAAAATATTTTTAATTATTTATTGTATTACAATAGAAATATAAATATTAATAAAATGTCAACAATATAATCAATTATATAAAAATAATTAATTATATTAAAACATTATGATATGTAATAAAAAATTTACGATACAATAATAAAGATATATGTTGTAAGAATTTAATAGATTATATTTTTAATATAATTTATTATGTATACATTTTATATGAAACTTATTTTTTTATTTTTGGTGTTTTCTAACTTTCTAACCTTTTTTGTTTGTTGTACTTCATTTCTTGACCTAATTTTGAAGCAAACAAGCCCTATAATATGAGTATCACTCAAAATATAAATATGAAATTCACACATAATTTTAATATGCTACAGTCTAAAATACAAGTTATTTATTTATTATTATTATTACTATTATTATACTTGTTTGTGTCAATTACATGAATGACAATCATCAAGTGAGATTCTATATCAGATAGAGACATAAGAGTGTAGAGTTCTTTTATCAATTCAAAAACTCTCAAAATTCCTTTTTATCCAAACATAAAAGTAAGTTAGTACTATCTCCACCATAATCAACTGGTACAACATCACTCCAGGTCAGTGATTTAATTTAACTAATCATTTTCATTTAAGTACCCAGTTCCATTAAATATCTAAAAGGAGAAATTTATTGTTCTTAATAATTTTGTATATTCAAAGAAGATGAACATCCATAAATGACAGTTCCTTACCACAAAAAGTGTTTTCACTTTTCATCCTTAACTTTTACAAAGAGTTATTTACTCTAACCCCTTTTGTGTTTGGTTTTGTTAAGATTAAACTGAGGAGCACAGTGTGTAGATTCGGTGGGATTTCCCATGTTATATGTAGATGCAAGTGGAGCTTCCAAACAAAGAACACCTCCTACCTCTGAAAGGTAGAAAAAGGTTGGTTTTTCACGGACTGGATTAAGCTCCATGTCTTGCTGAGGAGATTCCTTGGTTCATTGCTTTTGTCTCTCTGCCAGAAAGCAACCCCATTTAATAGGTCACTCCTTCTTCCACATCACGGGCCACTAAAATACAACAACATTTTTATAATAACATGCATGAATGATTCATGTATATGATATGGTAGTATACTAGACACAGTCCTATATTCAACCACATTCATTCATACCAACAAAGATTGTTAAAGTAAGACACCCTCTTCTTCCAAGGCCACAACAATGGCCTGTGCTGGAAACAAAGTCTATGTTTTGCTGTGTTTCTCTTTGACAACGTTGTTTTTGTTATTGTTGAGTTGTGGTGGTGTTTGGGGCCAGACATCAGCGATCTTTGCCTGTGATGTTGAGAAGAACCCTGCTTTAGGGGGTTATGCGTTCTGTGACAAGTCTTTGGGGGTGAAAGAGAGGGTGGCAGACCTTGTGGGGAGGTTGACATTGCAAGAGAAAATAGGGAACTTGGTGAATGCTGCAGTGGATGTGAGTAGGCTTGGGATTCCCAAGTATGAATGGTGGTCAGAAGCACTTCATGGAGTGTCCAATGTTGGTCCAGGAACGCGCTTCTCCAACGTGATTCCTGGTGCAACCAGTTTTCCCATGCCTATTCTCACTGCAGCTTCTTTCAACACTTCCTTGTTTGAAATAATTGGACGGGTGAGGCTTCTCTTGCTACTTTTCTCTTCTAGCTTTCCCTCCTTCACTGGTTGGCAAATGCTGTTAATTTGAGGTTTGAGTTAGTAGTTCTTTCTTTGATGATTCTAATAAACGCATATAGATGCTTGTTGATTCCATTTGGATATTTCGCTATTGCTGCATTCACAATGCAGTTTGATATTGATTCACAATGTAGAGTTGATGATGTTTGAAAATATCAAGCACTGTAGTACAGAAAAGGGTCTCAACTATGAAGTAGTAAATGGGGTATTTGATTTCAGGTGGTTTCAACGGAAGCCAGAGCAATGAACAATGTGGGGTTGGCTGGTTTGACATATTGGTCACCAAACATAAACATATTCAGAGATCCAAGATGGGGAAGAGGTCTGGAAACACCAGGGGAAGACCCTGTGCTCACAAGCAAATATGCAGCAGGGTATGTCAAAGGTCTTCAACAAACAGATGGTGGGGACCCCAACAGGCTCAAGGTTGCTGCTTGTTGCAAACATTACACAGCCTATGATGTTGATAACTGGAAAGGAATTCAGCGTTACACCTTCAATGCTGTGGTAATGATAATCTACCTTTGATCTAAAACTCATGCACATAATCATTTTCATCCTTTTTTATGTCTTGCTTCTTGATTTTTTTTTTAGGTGTCAAAGCAAGATTTGGAGGACACATTCCAACCACCATTCAAGAGCTGTGTGATTGATGGCAATGTGGCCAGTGTGATGTGTTCCTACAACAAGGTTAATGGAAAGCCAACTTGTGCAGACCCTGACCTCCTTAAGGGTGTTATCCGGGGCGAATGGAAACTAAATGGGTACTTTTCAGTCTAAATCTTAGTATCTTACCCTCTTTCTCCCATTTTTGTTTTCATTTCTTCTGAAATACTTATATTCTCAAATTATTTCTCACTTTGAACATTAACAGAGTATTGATTAAATTTTCCAATAGTACCCAAAGAGATAAATGTACCAGTAGATGTATCATTGTAAATGTAGAGTGTGTACTTCACCTTAAACCACAAACAAAATGAGCCAGAGGGAGTGTATAATGATGTTTATTTACCACCGTTGTTGTTGTTGTTGTTGTCTGAGAATAATATGAATATAATGGCCCATGTAGATATATAGTTTCTGACTGTGACTCTGTAGAAGTGCTTTACAAAGATCAGCATTACACCAAGACACCTGAAGAAGCAGCAGCCAAATCCATTCTGGCTGGTAAAAAGACTACATAATCACATATCTTTGTTTTTTTACCAGACGTTGAAATTCTTGAGTGTCTTGTTTAAATTTACATAAAAATTCTTTTACTTATCTTTGCTATATGCATATTTTGATTAACAGGGTTGGACTTGAACTGTGGAAGATATCTTGGCCAATATACAGAAGGTGCTGTGAAGCAAGGGCTTATAGATGAAGCATCCATTAATAACGCTGTCTCCAACAACTTTGCCACATTGATGCGTCTTGGATTCTTTGATGGCAACCCAAGCAAGCAACCTTATGGAAATCTAGGTCCAAAAGATGTCTGCACTCCAGCAAACCGAGAACTTGCCCGTGAAGCTGCAAGGCAAGGGATTGTGCTGCTTAAAAACAGTCCAGGATCATTGCCTCTCAATGCCAAAGCCATTAAATCATTAGCAGTTATTGGACCCAATGCTAATGCCACAAGGGTCATGATTGGAAACTATGAAGGTATCAAAATGGACCACATTGTTTGATGTCAGAAGTTCAAGACTTGCAATCTTCCCTTTCAGCTTAAGATCACAGTTAACAAGTTCCTTAAAATTTTGCAGGCATTCCATGCAAGTACACATCACCCTTGCAAGGCCTAACAGCTTTAGTTCCTACAAGCTATGCTGCTGGCTGTCTTGATGCGCGGTGTCCGAATCCAGTACTAGATGATGCCAAAAAGATTGCAGCCTCTGCAGATGCCACAGTGATTGTAGCTGGTGCAAGTTTAGACATAGAGGCAGAAAGTCTAGACAGAACCAACATTCTTCTTCCTGGACAACAGCAACTTCTGGTTACTGAAGTGGCAAAGGCATCCAAGGGACCTGTGATTCTTGTCATAATGTCTGGAGGAGGCATGGATGTGTCCTTTGCCAAAACCAATGACAAAATCACAAGCATCTTGTGGGTTGGTTACCCTGGAGAAGCTGGTGGAGCTGCCATAGCTGATGTGATCTTTGGTTTTCATAATCCAAGTAAGTCACTCAAAAAGGCCACTTTGGATAAACTAATCCACAAGTTACAGTCTTTAGTTTGAGACTCATTGATGCTTATGTTTGTTTGATTCAGGTGGTAGACTACCTATGACATGGTATCCACAATCATATGTAGAGAAAGTGCCAATGACCAACATGAACATGAGGCCAGATCCTGCCACAGGTTACCCTGGTAGAACATACAGATTCTATAAAGGGGAAACTGTTTTCTCATTTGGGGATGGATTAAGCTACTCAAGTATTGTGCATAAGTTAATTAAAGCCCCTCAGATGGTGTCTGTTCCCCTAGCTGAGGATCATGTGTGCCGTTTCTCAGAATGCAAGTCACTTGATGCTGATGGTGAACTTTGTGAGAACTTGTTCATTGATATCAACCTCAGGGTGAAGAACAAGGGGAATCTGAACAGTGGTCATACAGTGTTTTTGTTCTCTACTCCCCCTGCAGTGCACAATGCACCTCAGAAACACTTGCTTGGTTTTGAGAAAGTTCAATTGATGGGAAAATCAGAAACACTGGTTAGGTTCAAAGTAGATGTTTGTAAAGATTTGAGTATAGTTGATGAACTTGGCAACAGAAAAGTTGCCTTAGGACAGCATCTGCTTCATGTGGGGAATTTGAAGCATCCTTTGAGTGTGATGATTTGAAATAAACCTTCAAATCTTCAGCACTCAATCCTTTCTTTTGTTCCTTTCGGGAAAAATTTAAAGGGGACCAGAAATAAGTTTGAGGTAATTGTAGCAAATTCTCTTATTTCTTCTTGTTCAAATACAAAAATTTGAAATGCTTTCAAGGCACTGTGATATTTGTTACAATTTCTTTTATCAGCACTTGCAAAGTTTACATGCTTGATGCTTGGAATCAATACTAAAGAAGTTTCACATTCATTTCTTCCATAGTAGGAAGCTTTTCATTAGTTTACAAGATAGTATCTTACTTTTACTTAGGACTATTATACTTTTGTAAACTTATTTTTGATAAAGTTTGACAACGTTTATTCTTCAACACAATTTTTTTTCTTCCCTTTCCAAGTCATATCAAACATTTTTTTATCCGTTTAAGCGCTGCCACATATGTATTATCAAAAGTTTATCGACCAAACTTTGTTAAAACATAGTTTTCCTTTTACTTATTAGTTTTCTTACAAGTATTTTTGTCATGTATATGCTTTGAAAAGTTTAAATTTTTATGTTTTAGTTTAGGTTATGGTGGAAATCTGAATTAGTCTGACAGAGTTTTGATCTATTAAACAAGATGTTATTTATGTAATTTAATAAAAAATATTTTATTTTAAAAGTAATATTTGTTAAATGTTACAAAATATTTATATTAGTAACATTTTATAACATTAAAATGATACTAAAAATCTTTAGTAACACTTTTAAAATGTTGTTTTTTATTGAAAAAAATAGCTACTGGCATTTTTATAATGTTATTTTTCTCCTGAAAGATGTTAGTGAAAATATTTAGGAACATTTATAAAATGTAGTGTTTCTAATAAAAAGAATATTACTGAAATTAATATGTTAAAAATGTTACCAAAAATTTATTAGTGATACAGTGTGTATACCTACAATTTAATAAAATGTTAATAAATTATATTAGTAATATAAAGTATATACCTTCAATTTAAATAACAATTCTCCATTAACAAGTGAAAAGTTCATCCATGCTTTTCTTGACAAATTCAAATAAGATATAAGTTGAAGCCCACCAAACAACAACAACCTGAAAAAAAAAACAATTTTCCTATATCTTCAGCATTTTTAAAATAACAATTTTATCCTTCGTTATTTCGCATACTTGTTCTGTTTGGGAATAAATTTTCTGAACCTTTTAGAATATGGTTTCTGAAATAGGATTTTTGTAATAAAATTTATATTTTAGAACGAGTTTTATAAAATGAAGTTTTTGGAACAAACTTTTCAAAATGTACGATATTTTCTAAAATGAATTTTTTGAAACGAATTTTTAGAACATATAAAACATGATTTTTAGAACAAATTATGAAACAAGTTTTCTAAAACACATTAAATATATTTCAGAATTTCTAAAACAACAAAGAGGATATTTTATTTTATTTGTATGTTAAAATGGGGTGCAGGAAGAAAACGTGGAAAAATCAGCATACCTAATTATGACCTAACCCACCACTTTCATATCAGCCAGCATAGCATGAGAGCTTAATTTAAGAATCAACACAGTCAAAATATTGTAGTCACCTATGGACCCTCCTTTACACATTCTAAGGCTTAGAATGCAAAATGCATAATTTTTATAAAACCTTCTTTGTTTTCTTCTTGCAAGAATCAAATTTATTCTATAACTTGTAATTCTTTATGCTCTCAAGTTGATTTATCTTTTACATAAAAACCTCACTTTTTTGTAAATTTAAACTTATTTATGTAATATCTTACATAATGTTTTAAACGGAAACTAATCTTGAGTGTGCTTCCCATTAGAGAATGACAAAAAAATTGTAAATAATCAAATACAAATTTTAATTATACATAATTTCCTTGATTTTTAATGTCTTTATTTGATATGTATTTTAAATATTTTAATTGTAAGAAAATTTGCAGTAAAAAAAAACTGAGATTTTTTTATTAAATTCCAATACAATATTGTCAAATTATCAACATATCATTATCCTATTTACTAGAGTTGTCAAAATGAGTCAGAATATGTGGACTAACTTGATCCTTGGACCGGATTGAGTTGAAATTTTTTTACAAATTTCAGTATGAATTAATTTTTTACCAGACCTATGAACCCAGCTCACTCGACCCATTGGGTTGGCAACTGCAAACCTAATATTTTTGTGATTTTAGTTTGTATTTGAGATTGAACATTATTTTGGATTGTATTGAAATTTATTTAAAATTTAATCACAATTATAATTTAATTTTTTTTACACTAAAAAAATTATTATTTTTTTAATTAAGTGAGTCGACAAACAAACATATTTAACTCACCAATTTGTGATGAATTGGAACAGGTGACCCGTTTTGACAACTCTAATATTTACAGAAAAATATATTATTTTTTTTCACAAGAAATTCGTACATTTCTAATGTTAGTATGAAGTTATTATGCATAGAAAATTAAATTTTATTGAAATTAATAAGTTGTTTTACTTTTACTCCAATCTTATATTCTAATTATATTGCAATATCCTTATTTAAGTGAAATTAAGAGAATGGTATTATTTGGATATATTAGCGAGTTATTTCTTATTTATAAAGTTTGACTAACCAATTTTTGAGTAATAATTTTTATTAGGATCACCTTTTTATTTGCATTTAATAAGATATCTTAATCAAGATTTTAATGGTTTATTATAAAATAATAAATAGGAATAATATATATTAACATAATAGAAGAATCTTTTTATCATGAGGACCAATCTTGATCAGAATTTTTGTACAAAAAGTAGAAACTAATGAAATGTTGGGCATTTTTATCAAAATCTTTTGTATATACATGGTCACAAATCTTAATTACATACTTAAAAAACTTGTTATCCATGATTAAGTTAAGCTTAAACTTATTAATAAATTTCACGATACTTTGATGATGCAATGAAACACTTCAACTTAAAAAAAAAAAAAAGCTTGTCAATGAAGAAAAAGAAAACAATTAAAATCAATCCTAGAACTTCATTTTTTCAAAGATAGTGACAAATAAGTGTGGTTATATTAAATATGTGTTAACTAATAATTAGTTATTGGATTTCCTTGCTAATGGCAGTTAAATATGATTAATCAATGTTGTTAGTTGAAAGACCTAGAATTGCACAAACCTCCACCACAAGGTGGAGCTTCCTATAGTAATGCTAATAAAATAATAATCTCAAACCTAGCTACTTCACCTTCTTTAATTAGAATCAATCATAGTCTAATATCACCAACTTGTTTTTGTCTAATATGTTTATTTTAGAAACAATTTTTTTCAATCAAATTTTGGTGGCAATGATATCATTGAGTGCAATCATTCACTAAATTACTACCACTTTGCTATTATTTATTGGCAAGAAAATTAGCTTCATTTTGAAATATTTGTTGTTAAAAATAATACCAAGAAAATAAGAATGTGACAATTAAAATGTTTTAACTAAATAAACTTTGCTTAAACCATTCAAAATATTGATATATTTTTTTGTTATCCAACTATTTCACACTTCTTTTTAATGAGATGGCAAGAAATAAAAATGCATAACTATATGATATATGAGATTGACTTCATTTTATAAAATAACTAGACATGTTGAAACAAAAAAAAAATGAAAATGTAAACGAAAATGACTATTAACTTTTGTGATTTAAATTTGTAATAAAATATGATAACGAAGAGAAGGTGTATAATTTGGTAAATGTAGTATAAGAAAAGGGTTTGCATGGTTGTGATTAAATTTTGTGATGAAATTTGTGAAAAATAATGGCTCGTTTGATATTCGAAGGGACAATGAGAGTTTTAAAATTTTGTGTTGTAGTAGAATAAAAAAAGTTGGGTAAATAATATAAAGAACAAAGGCTTGCTTTTGGTTGACGCCAAAAGGCAAGCTAACGACGTGTTCAGATCATTTGCTGACGGTTAACCTAACATGATTCCTTTTGGATTTTTCTATTACTTTATTTAGCATCACTGTTGTTTTCTAATTTTAACCAAACTTTAAATTTATTATTATTATTATTAAAAATCATGTTTAAGTATTATTAGGTATCATGACATCTCACTTAGAGAGACATATCAAATTACATCATTTATTTGTCATCACATAAAAATATTATTAAAAAAGAAAACTATAAGAGGATAAACCAAATTTATACACAAAAAATACATAGCAAACTTTCTTAAAAAAAGTTAAACAATTATAAAGATTATGCTTATCGTGAATTTTATTTTTTAATTTTAGTGAAGTCAATTTATCTGCATAGTGATTTATCTATAGGTATTTTATTTTTTTACATATAAGAACATTTAAACATCATTCTTTTATATATCTCTAAGTATTTTCTTCATACCAAGAAACATTTTGAGAAACATAATTTTTTTACACAATAGTACATAATCACTTTCCAACCAAACACATGTAAAGTAAGCCTCATGAGAATGTTCAATAACAAGAATAACTCATAATTCTAGATTACAAAGAATTTTGCACCCAAAAAGTAAATAGTATAAGCTAAAGCACCTAGTCACATGAGTATCAACAAGGCACTCCATGGGGACTTAATCAAAATAACTATATGAGTCATAGACAACCATTACAAATATGCACAAATGTCTTGTAATTTGGACAAAAAAAAAATTATGTTGAATGGAATCCTCTTTATTCTTACACAGAGAAAACATGGAGCATAAATTCAACCATATACGATATACCTCTTTATCAATCAAAAGCTTTTCATAAAACTTGAGGGAGGAACATAAGTATACCAAATTAAGAATGAAAGGCTTTTTCACAAATTAGTTTCCCAAAATATTTTGGAGTGAAAACAACACAGAAAAAAAAATTAGCTGCATTTTGATTCATAATACCAAAATCGTAAAAAAATCAATTAGGAATATCTTCAAAGGAGGTCACTTTAAGATTGTGTATAGATTGCAACTCAAATATCCCACTTACAAAATAAGCAAAATTCAAACAGAATTATTCCAAACTTGAGAAGCAGTGGCAAAAAAATATAATAGAATACAGTATAAGAAAATATTTTATTAACAACCAATTTTAGTAACCAAAATTTGTTAGTTACTATAATGACCAATTTATATACCAATTTACAAAATAAAAAATTATTAGTTACTAAAATAATCAATATTATGAATAAAAATTATAATTGGTTGCTAAATTGGTCACTAATTAATTAGAGACTAATTTAGAAACCAACTTCTTTTGATAGCAAAAATCTTGGTAACTAATGTTCAGTGACCAATTTCCTTTGGTAGCTAAATTTTATAAATCAATTTAAAGACCAATTATATTTTTGTATTTATAATAGTAACTATTTTAGTAACCAATAATTTTTTATTTTGTATATTGGTATCTAAATTGGTCACTATAGTGACTAACAAGTTCTGATCACTAAAATTGGTCGTTAATGAGGCTTTTTCTTGTAGTGATAACATGAGAAACACCTACATGGAGAGAAATGCATCTAAAAAAACACCATAAATCATAAATTATTTAAAAAATTAATCATAACATCATCACCAACAGTCCAATAAGTATCATAAAAATCTCTTATTTCATGTCAAATAAGTGTTTTGTCTCCTCCACACTTATTTCAAAAATTATCCTTGATGGACTTATTTTGAGGAGAAGGCAAGAAAAAAATGTGTGACTTCTAACTCAATATGACCATATGTTAATTTTTTTTTCTTTAATTTTATGAAGTACAAGTCACCTTGTTCAATTTTATTAATTCTTAAATTTTTATTTTTAATAGAAATAAATATTTTTAATTTTTTTCTATTTATGATGAAAACAAAAAATAAATATGCATATATTTTAAAATTTTCATCATCAATGCTTTCAAAATAATTTAAATCTGACCTTGTTTCCCTTTTTCAGCAACCTTTCCTATTTCTCCAAAGCCATGTCAATAATCACATCACCAAACTTTATGTGCGGAAGGTGTGGCTTCAACTCAATTTGAGCATCATCAAGTGTATTGGGATGGTTAACAAGATCATTAGTAATTCTTATAATCTCTTCTTATGAGAAAAAAAATTACACATGAAGTAGTTGACTATGTTACTTCATCATTGACAGGTTCAACAATAACTTTAGTGAAATTTATATGTCCAGAAGTAGACATATTAGTGTAAGTATCATCATATCTATTAGAAGATATAATAGCGTGATGTGATCCTGTTGGTTGTTGATTTGATCTTTGAATTTTGTTGTCGTTCACATCAGTTATTTGTTGTTGAATTTCCCAATTTGCATTCATCATTTGCTTTATTTTAGAGTAATGCTCGGTCGTCATTTTTGTAATCTTTTTTCTAAAATGGTCTCCCTAGCTTTGTCATTTATTAGTTGACTTGAATCATTAGACATTTGTTCTCATCTAATAGTCAACTTTAGAAGCATATATTCTATGTCGTGTTGAGAACCAAATGGAACATATAATAGTTTGGGTGAATACATAGAATATGGTTGTTGTTCATATTTCAAAAAAAAAGATGATCTAGGATGTAGATCATTTAGTTGATGTATAGTTAACCTACCTATATCAAGTACAGACGAAGGTGTGAAATGTTTTTTCCGATAACCATATAAATCATGTGATTGTTGTGGATAGTAAACAAAATTCATTTAAAAATTACATTGTTGTTGATTATTTTCATATGAAAAATTATCTTGCATTTTTGAAAGAGGTTTTTTGAAAAGAAATAAGTTGAAAGATTCTTAAGTATAATTTTAGGAAATAGAGGTGTGTCTCAATAGACAACTTAAGTACCTTATCTTACCTTAGCCAAAGTGTTCCCCAACTAGTTTCACAAACTTTCTAACAAAATTCCTCAAACAAAAATTATGATAAAAAATAAATAAATTTACCAAATTAAAATAATAAAATAAAATAAATGTTATAAAAAATTATTGTTTTTTCCAATCATAACCCTAAACCCTAAACCCTAATCTTCAAGAAAAACTAAACAAAAGTAACACATTTCTAATCCTAATACAAATTCAATAAATAGAATAAAATCAACATCAACTAAAATAGAAAGAAAAAGATAGTAACTAGAAATGAGAATAAAAATATTGGCACACATGGACAGTATGAGATTCAAGAAATAAAATTGGTCAAAATCTTCAAAAGAGAAACTTTGGAATAGAAGAAAGTTGGACATGGAAGGAGTGGAATCGGTATTTGACAAGTTACAGATAAAAGAAGAAAATAAAATTAAAATTTAAGTCACATAAAGATAAAAAAAAAAGAATCAAAATTAAAGTTATATAAACACAAAAAAGAAAATCAAATCAAAATTGAAATCACATTGAAATAATAGAAGAAAATAGAATCCAAATTAAAATCACATAAAAATAAATAAATAAAAATAGAATCAAAATTAAAATAAGATAAAAAATAGAATTAAAATTAATTACATCTTAATTTTTCTAAAATAATTTAAATATCTAGCACGTATAAATATTGCAATATAAAGATAAATATGAATAAAGAAAGCAAAATTGAGCTTTAAATTGAATATTAATTTGCAGGGAGGATTGATTCAATTCGTGACGAAATTAAATTTTTCGATAATTTTTGAAAGTTTTCTATTAGTTTAATCTCTAAAGGAAAAGTTTCCACTGGATAAATTCTGTTTAATTTTATAGGAATAAAATAAAATAATTAACTGAAACAAACAATTATTAAGAAGTAACAAGAGGCATAAAATTGATAAATAGCATAAGAAAGGTATAAAATTAAAGAATATTATTGCGAAGGATCTAGATAGATTGATTGTTGCGCGCGCATCAGAGCTACACATGGGCATGCCCGCAAAGTACAAAGTACAAAACAAACACCAAAGTACTCTATATTTCATCATCATGACGTCATATTATACTTTCATGTCATTTCTCTCACAGGATCATCACAATAATTTATTATAACAACAATAAATAGTATAACAATAATAATTAACGGTGGGGACCGCGGGTGAGGTTCTGGCGTCACCAACGGATCTCCTTAGAGACTGCCCCCATGTGTCGCATTCAATTATTGATACCTGCATCAGCCTCTCCGTGGGCGCCACGTGTACACAGCCTTAGATTTTGACACCAGAAACGGACCCACCGTGCATTTACGGCCGCACAAGCACACGCATCCCACACGCTCGAGACGCAGCGTGCACAGCAATGCGTTGAAACATTTGAGGGTTCAGTTAGGAGGCGCTTCGGCCGTTGATTCCGATCAGAGTCTCTTAGAGGGATTGTGGAAGTGCCACGTGGAGAGGCTTTGCAAACAATTTTTGGTTGGATGGATCTGATTGTAGTGACGCTGTTCTTCTTGGATGCAGCGAACTGGCGATGAAGCTTATAGTTAATATAAATAATTGTCGTAGTTAATGACGTGGCGTGACATGGCTCGGCTCAGCTTCTCTTGGCTTAACTTTACGAGAATAATAATAAAAAAAGCAATATTTAACTATATTAAATTATATTTAAAATGATAAAATAAACCTAAACTATGTAACCACGACAATATAAAATTTATATATATATATATATATATATATAGAATTATTTGGATACAATAAAGTAACGTGACTTACATAACATTAAATAAATATAGAAAAAATAAAGTATTATTTTAATTTTGAGTAAAAATTACACTTCATTTTCGTGAAATCCTATTACAAGGATGCTTACATCCTATTTCGTTTCAAAATAGGTATTTACTTCATTTCCTCATATTTGTAGTACACTGACATTCTCCTTTCATTTTATTTTCTGTTTAAATTCTTTCATTCTTATATTTTGAAAGTTTAATTTTTAAATTTTTGTTTTATTTTAGTCAATATAATATATTTAATTAAAAAAATGAGTGTCACTTTATGAAAATTATAAGCGAGATGAGTATCATTTATTGAAAACATAAGAAATGTCAATATTTATTTAAAAATAAGAAAGAATGTATAGATATCATTTTATTGAAAAAACATAGAGTAGGTTTGTTTTAAAATTGGTGGGCTCATGAATGTCCTTTAACATAATTTTAAAGTTATAAGTCCCTTTTTCCTAAATTTTGTTTAGGATTCCTATTATACTCATAACATCAATTAATCATTTATTACTTTGTCGGATTTAAAATAATAGGCTTAAATACCTTTTTGGTCCTCATTTTCGTAGTGTTTGTTGCGGATGATTCTCATTTTGACAGAATGTTTAAAATGGTCCTCATTTTCGCAATTCGTGTTTTATTTGGTCCTTTTCTGTAACGCCGTTTAAATTATTAACGGAGCATTGTATATGTGACACGATTTGTATTAGGGTATGTTATGTGTACTGTACAGGTGTGGTAGTTAGATATTTGAGGATAAATAAGTGAGCTAGGGTTTTGGTAAGGAATGTTTGGGCAGTTGGTGAGTTTTGACAATCTTGTTCCTCCATTCCCAATTGGTGTTGCTGCAATCTTCTTTTTCCTGCAATCCCATTATATAAGTATGTTACGGTCCCAATCTTCTTCCTTTACCTCTGGTTGTAATCTTTGGAGGCAACCGTGATGTATCACTTCGTGCACTGTTGGTGGTTCAACGAGAAATGGATTAACCCCAGTTTGTAACTATGGAAAGATGACAACTTTGAGGATGGCAAGAACTCCAAAGAATATTGGTAACAAAATTTAGGTACAATCTATTTTTATTTTTGTGTTAATAATAAATTGGTTTTAATTTTTGGTTTATTGATTTACAGAGTGGTGGTTCCAATAATGTGGTCTGCAACTTTTTTCAAATGGTGAAGTTGATGAAAAGGATGTCATCATCATGACACAAATGAGGCAGATTAATGATTTGGAGAAGTCATTCAAGGTTGCTGAGAAGAGGCTGCAATTAGTAATAAGGTTCACTGATGTTGTTATTGTGTATTATTCGTATTGTTATTGTGTATAATCTTTTAAAGTCCAATCTGTTTAGTACTATTGTTAAATGAAGAAATGAATTAGTTTGATTATGTTGATATTATTCCCAACATGTTCAAAATGACATCTTAATCTGAGCATTGAAGTAAGTGATATTGATCTAAGCTTGGGAAAAATTAAATTGATCTAAGTCTGGAAGAAGTTAAATTCATAACATTAATTCTTCCTCATCAAAATGCACTACATATGTTTGGCAAAAGTGAAATTGAACGAAGTTTAAGGAAAGTCAAAATGTAGTACATCAATAATGAATTCTACATCAGTTGGTGCATTCTCAGCCGTTGGTGCATTCTCAGTAGTTTGGGCATCTGGTGGAGTCTCAGCAGGTGTTGCAGTCTGCTCATCCATAGGCTTATCTGGAAAATTGTTCCTGTTATGTCCAATCTGACGGCATATGCTATATTTTTTTTTCTATGACCTCCTTTGTTGATTTGTGTGTTATCCTTTCTCAACTCCCACTCTTCCAACCTTCTTTTTTTGTTGGGTCTTCCTGGTAAGATCCTCTTATGTGGTGGATGGACAAACAAACCCCAAAATAGAATTACGAAAATCCTAACCCACGAGCAAACACAACCCAGAAAACCCTAAACCCACTTACCTTGTTGATCATGATTAACTGGAAAATTGAAATGAAGAGCGCAACTGCAATCCAATGATGAAATGGCAAGTATGAGCTGCTTCCTCTGCAAATCCGAGCTCAAGAAAGACGAAGATGAAGAAATTTTCCTAATTGCAAAATTTCTCCTAAATTGAAAAAATTAACGTTAATTAGCCATATGTACAGTACACGTAACACACCCTAATACAAACCGTGCCACCTGTACAATGCTTCGTTAATGATTTAAACGACGTTACAAAAAAGGACCAAATAAAACACAAATTGCGAAAATGAGGACCATTTTAAACATTCGATAAAAATGAGGACCATTTTAAACATTCTGTCAAAATGAGGACCATCCGCAACAAATACTACGAAAATGAGGACCAAAAATGTATTTCAGCCGAAATAATACTATAAACTTTGTTGGATTTTAGAAGTATATAGATAAGAGAAGTTAATTGTAACATATAGTTATTTGGATAAAAGAATATATGTGTGGAGAACATAAGGATCATATAAGTATGTTATACTTATGACTAAATTGAATCATATAAAATTATATCTCATTGCTAATAAATTCAGTCCGTTAATATGGTGATTATCGTTAAGTTACGAGAATAAGTATATGAAAAAATGACGGTTTTGTATTGGATGTTTGCTGGGTTGTGTTTCTAGTAAAAAAAAAAAATATTCTTGGGATTGATATCATTTAAGTAGTGAAACATTATTGAAGTAACATCCAAGTAGTGAATTATTATTGCATGCAATACTTAATATTGTCCAAGTGTTAGCATAGATGATCTAGCAATGATGTTATAATTCCAGCAATGACTTGAAGATGACTTGAGTGAGAGAGAGAGAGTAGGACAAGTTTTCAAACGAGAATGAGTGAAAAACAAGTGATGCAAGACACTTAAGCATTGAAGTGGTCATAATGCCACTAGTACAACGAAGGTTTTTTATGCTAGTTAGAAAAGACTTTCTATACTACCTATGGACCAACATAGATGCAACCAATATAGAAAGTTTTTGACTTTCTATGTTGGTTTTTTGGACCTGACATAGAAATTATACATTCTATGTCGGTTAGGTTATAAGAAAGTGTGATTTTTCTACTTTTTGTTCTTCTTGAAGTGTTCTTCAATCTTTGTGATGGACTCATGCAGAAAGATTCGGAAAAGTGGGAGAAAGGCGTCTTTTCACCGGGTGAGGGCTTGGAGGAAGAAGTCCTTGATTAGTTTGTGGTTAGGCTTTGTTCTGTTGAAGTATTCAAAGACAGTGAACTTGGTGGAGCGCATGAAGGTGTCTTCAAGGACATTGAGCTTTTGGACCTTGTTGTCAAAGAGTACAAAGAAGGAGGCGTCGTCAAGCAACATGATGAGACTTGGGTTGGAGAAGATGAAGGACCCCGACGACATGTTGGTGTGAGTGGCAGTGGAGTTGTGACGATAAATTTTGGAAACCTAAAAAAAATTGATTAAGTGAGAGATATAAGGAATGAAGAAAATCTTAAATGTGAGAAAAACACTCACTTGCAAAACGAGAGAGTTGCAAGAGCGATAATGACCTAACTAAAAAAATAATTTATCAAAATCTAATAAAAAATTGAGAGACGTAATTACTAAAAAAATATATGATAATCAAGTCACATTTAAGAAATGGTTATGAAAAAACATATAGTACATAAATTTTCTTTTATATTCACAAAAAATAACTATACAAAAAACTCATAAGATGAAAAAAATAAAATAAATATCAAACTAATATTTTCCTATTAAGAGAAGGGAGAGAGTTACTTTTTTATCTTAAAAGAGAACGAATGAGAACTAAGAGTTAGATAATGAATTTATATCTAACTTTCTATTTCTTTTTTAAAACAAAAGAACAAAAGAAAAAATGTAAGAGAAATAAATGAATACAATACGTGAGAAACTTAGAATCGGAAAGAAAGAAAATATCTCAATAAATTTTATTATTCTTCATTATGTTTAATTTTTAATTTTATTATTTATTAATATTAAATATTATATTTAAAAAAAATTTCAAAAATTAAAAAAAAATATTTTTTAAAAAATTAAAAAATCTTGGGGGCTATGGTTCCCTTGCGGACCTTCAAAGGTCCGCCATTGGCCACCACTCCCACTTATTATGGCAGTTCTTGTGATAACTAGGTAAAAAGTCTTATACTTTATCACAAAATTATTACCGCTCCAACTTACTGTGTGAGTTCTAGTTATAACTGATAATGTTTATTTTTATCTCTTTTTGTATCTTTATCTTGTATATCCTAAGTTTAGTGTGTTTTGGTTTGTTTTTGTTTTGTGTATTAGTTGTTTTATGTTTGGTTTGCCTCTAATATCTCTTTTAAGCGTGTTAAATAAGTTAATAGGAAACATTTGCGGTGGAGGAAAACAAACAAGAACTCAAAGGAGCATGACCAGACAAGATAATATTGATTTTGAAGCAAATACTCGCGTCGGACGCCAATGAAATCACGCCCAGTGTAACATCTCAAAATTTATACCACAATGTTTTCAGTATGCTAACATCTAAAAAAAATATATTACTTTTTATTTATGTTATATCTAATCGAATAAACTATGTATATTTAAATATAAAGATTATAAAAATTTCTAGGATAAAATAAATTGGTTAAATAATTATAATAATTTTTTGTTCGGTTATATAAATCTCATGTATATATAAATAACTATGCGTTATGATTCATATATGGGGTTAATTAATAATTAAATTAAATAATAATAATATAAAATAACTATAAAATATATGTATATAATAAATATATATTAATGGTGAATATTAAATAGATAAACTACATTAATTATAACAGTATGGATGAGTATGGATGATGTACTTAGATACATCTAAATTATTATTATTCTAAAATAATAATAATAATAAATAAAATATCAAAATATATGTATAATATTTAAACGTATATATATATATATATATTAATATCATAATGTTATAAACATTATTTAATAGATTACATTTACGTTTTAAAATATATGTATATATATAATACAAGTTTTTCTCTTAGAGTAAATGATGCAGGACAACGTTCACTAACATATAGAATTTTAATTAATAAGATTCTTATTCATGTACTACAAGATCTAAGATAGGATTGAGTGAGTTTAATGATTGAATCTTCAATGCCTCTATATACAGAGGATAGTGGAGTGAAAACAATAGGAGGGAAAGCAACGAGAAAAAAAAAGAAAATGTGAGAGCGAGAGAAGCACATTAGATAAAAGGAAAAACGTAATTGTAAGACTCAAAGGAGAAACAAGAGTTGAGATCTTTTTCAATCTCTGAGGTAAGGGAAGGAGACATTTATCATTCTATCTTTTGACTTTTATTTTTCTTATCTCCTCATAATTATTTTTATATTTACCTTTAAGTGAGGTGTCCCTAACCTCATTTTAGTTTATATTTAGTTCTCGTTCCTACTTAGTTATTTATATTCATCTCCAGTTGTGCACCGATCCTATTTATTCAATTTATATTTATTCTCATTTACTTATTTATATTTATCTTTAGTTACGTACTAGTCCTGTTTATTTATTTATATTTATTTTAATTATTCATTGATCCTATCTATTTATTTATATAATTATATGGTTTAATATTGAAATAAAATTTATGATAAATAAAGATTTGATTATTGTAGTTGGAGGTATGACCTTGGGGATTTAAATAAGTTAGTATTACTCAAGATGACATGTTCTTGAGTTACTCTGTTGGCCATGAGCTCATTTATCTTGACTAGTCACTACAAAATTAATGAATATCTTTATAAAGTATGATAAAATCCAGTTTTATGGATTTGGGAGAATTTTCATTTCATTTTATCTTATTATGATATGTTATATATTTTTTATGTGATATTTGTCTCACTTTCCTATCTTATGATTGTGTATGAAAAACAAAATTTTATAACCTTCTCATAGATGGTTGCTCCCAACATGCCTAATCCTTTCTTCGCTGACATTGTGGTTGTTTTCTCGGGGAATGCATGACAAACAAATGCAGTGAATAATTCTGTAACATTTTAGGGAACGAGAAACTCTACCATTACTTTTCTCTCTGCCCCAAACACGATTATCATCGAAGGACAAATCGGAGTTACCTTTTATTTACCCCCAACAGTCTAAGTGAACCCTATCCATAACCTTTTCCCTCCACCTGTTTGAAAGCCAGTAAATGAAGGGGAAACTGTAAATAAATAACACTTTTTTCCTCTTCTAGTGTAGGAAATATAAGATGTACTAAACGATGTGGGTATAAGATGCATACAGTATTATAAATATATATATATATATATATATATATATATATATATGAATATTTTAAGTATAATTAGATATCATTGTATAATTTTGCCTCTAAATTTTATAAGTATATTGTAAAAAAAATAATAAAAGTAATCAAATAATTAACTTTTTTTTTGTCGTCACACCCAGTGCTTCAAATACATAATGTTGTCAAACTGTCCAAGGCTGAGCGGTGAAAAATTGGAGCTGAGCGCCATAAGGCTGAGTGGTGACGAATTGGGACTGAGTGCCACAAGGCTGAGTGTTGGAAAGTGGGGCTGAGCACCATTAAATTCGTAAATCCTAGCGTTGAGCGCTACTGAGACAAGACTGAGTGGTGACGCGCTGACATGTTAAAAATGAGTTTTTAATCTTGTTTCTCGCAAGAGTTTGGACCATTCCTCATTTTTTATGATAAAGAAACACTTTTGGGTTCTTGGAGAGCTTTTTGGAGGTTCCTAGGAGTGTTGGGAATCTCTCCATCTCCTCCTTGGGTATTATCCTCCATTCATGGTGGTTTTTCCCCCTTTTTAGGGTTGGAAAGGAAGATGAGTTGCAAATTGGAGATGGAGACGCGAATGAGAGGCACAATTGGAGCATGGAGCAGTTGCCAAGAACCTTGGGAGAGGGCTTGCATATTCTCTTTGGTTTTCATTTCTTCCCTATCTCTTCAATTTGTAAAACCTAGGTTCTCCACCATGGAGAGCTAAACCTATTTGTTGAGATTAGATGTAATGAATTGAATTCTTGTGTATTGTGTGATGTTAATCCATATGATTTTCCATTTCTATGTTAGTATTTGATTTTCATGCTTAATGCTTGCTTTTGTTTGGCCATCCATGGATGATTTGTGGTTCTTGAGGTGTTGGAAATTGTCTTTTGAACCTATAATTGAAATTGAATGCCTAATGAAGCTTGTATCTAGGGATAGAACATGATTCATTAGTAATCTTAAGACTCTTGAACTTAATGCATGATTTCACTTGTTGATGATTCAAGGAATTGGAACTTGAGGAGTTATCATAGACTCAAAGTTGCTAGGAATAAAATTTGAGTATTCTTGTGACTTGATTTTGACATGAAATTAGAATTGAGATGTTTGTGAATACATGAGAATAAAGTGAATGAAATCTAGTCTTGACAATTGTATATAATTTATGTTAAATTTCTATTGCACACCAACTGTTTAATAAAATACCAACATGAGTTTCTTTGTGTTTTTGTGAGCTTTGTTGTCTATTTGAATTGTGAATTGTGAGATTAGTCATATGTTGCAAAAGTCCATGTGAAGAGAATCATATATTTATTACGTGATACGTGCGACCGGTACACTTACCGTTTTCCACTAACAATAACCTACATAGAAAGTCGTGTATAACCAACATAAAATCCAATTTTGAGCTAATGTGTATAATATGTCACTCAAACACTTATGAAGCAAATTAAATTAATAATTTTTGAAATTGTTGGGTGATACAACAAATAATATCTCTCAAATTTAGAATGACACTTATGCAATAGTCAACTAAGTGTTGGACGAGTACGTGAGCAAGAAAGAAAGAAAACTAATTCTTACATATATAATTTTTCCACTCAAGCAATATAAATTTACTTTAAGTGAAAAATCTTACCTCAATTGAGGGAAACAAGGTTACTTGAGTGATACAAACTTGCTCAAACTACACCTATTTGATGGTAAGAGTATGTTGGTGATGATTATATGATGATACATATGTTTATGTGAGATTGATGTGTTAAATGTATTAAAGTTATCACAACGTAAGTCGATAAGTCACCTTGACATAGGAATTGAAGATATTTTTTCTAAGTTGAATGTTCGTATATAATAGAATATGCTTAACAGTACGATTTGTAGCATATCATTATTCCATTGATAACTCATGTATTGTTGGATTGAGGTGATTACATTGTAATTTTTGTGTGTGAATATGTTTCTATATTAAGAATGTGATGGAAATAATATATGCATATATATATATATATATATATATATATATATATATATATATATATATATATATAAATAATTTACTATTATGTATTTGAATATCTGTAAATTCTTATAATTATAGTTTGTATGACACTAATAAATAATGTTGTAAGTAACCATGAATAAATAAATGAAAGTCAGAGAGATATTTTAATTTTCATAGTAGTTTGGTAATTTGTAGCTATGTTTATATAGCTAGTTTTGGAAACTTAAAAGTTGCAGTGGTTTATACATTAATTATACAATTAAGAGTACTTGCCCTATCTATACGTTTTAACATCGTACTGATATAACTAGATTAAATGAGACATAAAAACAAGCATATATTCTTGCTTTCATGTAAAATTTGAAACATGTTAAATTAGTCCCGAAAAAGTTTTGTATAATTTTTGTCTGTATAATGTTTTTAGTCACCCTTAACATCATAATTGAAAAAAAAGATAAAATTAAAATCGGTTTTAACACGTGAATTTACCATGAAAGTGATTTTAATTATAAAAATTTCAAAATACATATTTCACATTTTAATAAGTTTACGATGTAAACTTATTTTACTTATAAAAACAATATTTAATTATAGAGATAAAAAAAGTTATATTTTATTTCTAAATTAGAATTATTAATTTTAGAAACGATTTAATGTATAAATTTATTGATCGATTTGATGTAAGTTTATTTAAACTTTGGAGCAAAGTAGTTGAATTACAAATGATATATTTTAATTTAAATTATTATTATTATTTTGGCTTTATGTATCATATGGGATGACAACAATAACCGAAAAGAAAACTGGTAAAAAATAGTGAGGAAACGGAGGGTAGATTTTTTTAATTATAATAATGGTAAAAAAAAGTTAACACTAAATACTAAAATTATTTTTGAAACAAAAATGTTGTTTTGTAATAATTTTAAATAATTAATACATTTAAATCATTAATCATTAATGGAGTTATTTATAACGTGACAGAACAATAATTTATTTTTTTTAAAACATAAAAGTAAATCAAAGGTTAAAAGAATGTAAAAAGTTAAACTAAGCCTAATGAAAAATTAAAAACTAAAGTAACAATCTAGTCATAAATATTTCACATTGAATATCATGTAGAAAGAGTAGAGAAATATGCTATAATAACACATTACTATTTGTCATTCAACAAAATTTATGTTTAATTAATTATAATAAAATGTGAGATAGATTTATCATATATAATTTTAGAATAATATAAAATTAATCCAACCATGAAAGGACGTGTCAAAACTTCTGTTACCAATGTGTGCACGAAGGAAGATAAATACGTAACAGAAGAGTTAATAAAATAATTTAACTTCTTTGAATATATATTAAAAGATAGAGTATAATAAATAATTAATAATAATATCATAATATTTATAATGAATTTAAAATTGAACCTATGGCTATTAAAGATGGTGAGGGATAAGGGTTTTTGTGGGATAATAGATAAGAATCAGACTCCAACCAATTGGGTATTTTGGATTTTAATGGTGCGGGGAACCAACTAGTAACACTCATTCTCTTTAACATGTTATCTTAAGGACTAACTCATCTTTTCTATAAAGCTTCATCCAACACTCACTATCACATGTTACTATTACTCTGTAAATACCTTTTCAGATCAAAGAAACATCAACCCTAATTTTTTCTTCTCATCTATTATTTTAAATACTAAAGTAATGCAACCATTTTTCATAAAATTTATTAAATAAATATATTTATAATATGTTTCCACAGTGACCTTACTTAGCTGCCTAACCCAAAGCTGGGGCTAACTTAGCTTCGCGTCGCATCAAAATCGTTGATTTTGTTTTTTTTTCTCAAATGTTTTGACTTGTTTTCACATCAAATGCATCAATGGTGTCTGATACGGTGGGTGGCGAAGGGTGGTTAGCGCAGGAGATTATTTCTCCAAAATTTGTTCGACTTTGAAAGACACGAGCGTGCCACGACAGCTTCTGCTTCTTCCACTAACCCAAGACAAAACACAAAACCTACATTGGAATGTAAAAAGACTAAACCACCCTTCCTTTGGACCGCATAAAACGCTGACTCTGGGGCAAGAAAGGAATTTTCACCTGCATCCCTTTCGACCAAAAGTATGCATGCCCAGCCAGCATGTGACGCTTGTTCTTCCCCCACTTGTCAAGAAGGACAATTTTGTCATTATAACCTTCGATATTTATTAGCTTTGCGTTCTTGCTACTACTCGCCCAAGAAAATTTGTATACATAAAAAAATAAATAATATTAATAAAAATAAAAAAGAGCCGCCTCTACTTTATTTATTAGCGGGGCTTTATTACGTAACGAGTTTCTATTTCTCTGTCTGGCTTGGCTTGTGTTGAGTTGCTCTTCTTTCTTTCGTCAATGTTTCGGTATTTCCTTGTCTTTACTGTGTCTTCTCTTCTTCCGATAGTTTTCAAGGAGACAGGTTTTCAGTGGTTCTCAGATCTGGAAACTCTATTTACCTTCCGTCTAGAATTTTCTGTCCTCTCTGTATGTTTTCGGCTTTCGTTTCTCTGTCTCAATAATACCCTGCTTCTGTAATTGAATTGCTCAGTTATTCGGTGATTTTTTGTATTTTTATCTGTGCCTCTGCTTAATGCTGTCGGTTGCTGCTGCTGTATTTAATTACTGTTTTTCATTTTTATGGTATGGTTTTTGAGTCGGAGGATTTGGTTGTGTGTAAGATGGCACTCTTTCCTGTTTTTGGTTGCAGAATTTGCCAGATTCGGTTATAGGGGTCGCACTCTGTGTTTGTTTGTGTTTTGCTTGTAATTTCTGATGCTTAACTTTCGGGAAAATATGATAATCTTCGATCTATCCGTGTTAATCTTTCCTTTGTCTTGTTTTAAGATGTGACTATGATGCTGGTAAATAGTTATTCTTCTAGTTTGTTGATTTTTCTCTGCATATCCCCTTGTCATTTTTAAAGATTTTTCTTCTTCTTTTTGTTATGTTTAACTTAAGATTCAACACAATGTGTGAGTTTGGTGTTTTTGTTTCAACGTAGATCTACTATTCTGCATATGGCCCTGTAGCCTCAACTCTTGAAGTCATCATGTGTGCTTATTGAACGCTTGTATTTTTTTTTTTGGACGCGATGTATTATTGCACATATATGAACTGGTTGTATATCTATCTTATGATGTTTTCCTGGTTGAACAGTTGAATCCTATAATTGATTTAGCATTGTCTGGTATGCTGGAGTTCTGTTCTAGAACAGAATTCGTAGTTTTTTTCCCCTTCAAATCTTGTGGTTTGAATTGCTTGTTATGTTCAAATTTTATGCAGGAGCAGCACTAGTCATCTTTAGCCTTCTCTTGTATATTGGAAAGTTGGCCTCTGCTGGACTTTTTGTGAACAAATTCATTTACTGAAAAGACTGTATGACTATGGAGTTACATAACAAAATGAGAATGGATCCTAGCCTTATAGAGTTGGCGAAGGTCAGTGAACTCCTTATGATTTTTATTGTTTCCTTTATTTTTTCGTTGTTCCAATATTGTTATTTTTTATTTTTTCTCTTTGGTTCTGTTTCATGTCAAAGCTATATTTAATATAGATTTGAGGTTCTTTCCGTATGTAATGAATGAACTTGGTCTTCTATATCCTGATCTTCTTCCCTTTTGTTTTTTCTCTTCTAAGATTTCTATATTTTTTTTTGTACACACTACTGATTTTTTTCTCATTTATTCTTGACAGTAAAAATTTCAATCTTTTTGTCTGAGAATGTTTATTACAACTTCATATCTCTTAATGTGCCTATGATCATAGGTTAGTGAAACTCAAGACGCTTCCCATTCATCTATATACTCTCAGACCTTCTAGATTCATGCATACTCAAAGAGCAATGCATCTGAAATTTCAATATTTTAATCATATCTAACAGATCGAATTCCGTACGTGTATCCCGTGTGAAGGATGAAAGTGTTTTGATTTTCAATTATCTTCTTGGTTTTGGATATTTAGTGTTAGTTAAGTAAAACCTCTCACAATCAACTTCAGGTGTGTCAAGGATGAAAGTGTTTTGATTTTCAATTATCTTGGTTTTGGATATTTAGTGCTAGTTAAGTAAAACCTCTCACAATCAACTTCAGGTGTGTCGCTTAGACAGCCTTTCCTGTCTTTACAAGGTTGAATGTTGGAGGACTGCATAAATAAACAATCTTTGAACTTGTTACGCAATGTATATCTGATTCACATATTTTGGTCAGCTTGATATAATAAGCCTATATTTATTGTAGTCTTCCCCTAATTTTACTACAGTATTTTGTGGATAAATGTTATGCTCATGTTAAGGCGAGACCTGAAAACTTGACATTTCCTTTTTTTAATCACATGAACCCTCTCAATCATGGCGGTGAAGGGTGATTTATATGGGTGCACTGCGGGTTAAAAATGACTTGTTCTTTAAGTATTAATTAATTAATTAATTACTTATTTCTTTGTTTCTGTCAGGGTTAATGAAGTTTAATGATTTATTCACTGGGAGCACGAAAAGCTCCAGAGAACTCCTTATTTCAGTATTAAGCAGTCTTATCAAAGGTTTCTTTCCAAGAGATGTTATAAGATATCAACGGTTAAATTGAGTTTATTGAAAGATTAAACTTGTCTGGGATATAGTGAAAATGGACAGGTCAGATACATCTGGTTTTGTAAGTGGTGGAAGCTGTATATTGGAATTTGTCGTTCTACTAGTCTTAAAGTTCTGGTTGGTAAGTGAGTATTGTGGTAGTATGTGGTGAACTGTTCTGCTGCTTCAACCTTCTGTAGCTGTAGTATACAACATCTGATAATGGATTTAAACATGAAAGCTTTACTGTCTCCTCATGATGCTGAACTCAGGAAAGATGACAACTTCGGCGATACTACATTATGCTTGAATGGCATTGGTTTTGGGGAAACAAATAAGGCTACTTATAGATCTAGTGAGAGCAATACTGGGATGAAGTTTTCCAATGCTTCTGATGATGGCTGCAGATTGGTTTTGGGATTGGGCCCAACCCCAATGGCATATGACGATGGCTACAACAATTTGGGTTTTAGTGCAAAAAAAAAGTCAGCGAATCTTTTTCCTCAGCACGTGCCATCTGAATGTGACTCAGTTCTTCAACTTGGCCTTTCTGGTGTAACAAATGAGGCATCAAGTGTACTTGACTGCTCAGGTTCAACCGAGACTGATGTGAACGTGTCATGTTTCTCAAGCCAAACGTCTGCAGATAATTATTTTTCTAGGATTCCTGTTGTTGATGAGGGCTCTACCTCAGCAAAGAAATCAGGTGGCTATATGCCATCACTTCTTTTAGCTCCAAGAATGGATATTGCAAAAAGTTCGGTGCAGGTACAACAATTAACTAATGGAACTAAACCTCAATTATGCTCAGAACCATCCAGTGTTGTAAATTACTCAATTGATCCTGCATCTGGGCCCCAGGCTACAGGGATAACTTCAGAGACCCGAACAAGCAATCCTAAGAGATGTAGATTTTTTGGCTGTACAAAGGGAGCGCGAGGTGCTTCTGGACTTTGCATTGGACATGGTGGTGGACAGAGATGTCAGAAACCAGGATGCAACAAAGGTGCTGAGAGCCGAACTGCTTATTGTAAGGCCCATGGTGGAGGGAAGAGGTGCCAACACTTAGGATGTACTAAAAGTGCCGAGGGAAAGACAGATTATTGCATTGCGCATGGTGGTGGTAGGCGATGTGGTTATCCCGATGGGTGCACAAAAGCTGCGCGAGGTAAGTCCGGACTTTGCATTAGACATGGAGGGGGTAAGAGGTGTAGAATAGATGGTTGCACTCGGAGTGCTGAAGGGCAGGCTGGGTTGTGCATATCTCATGGGGGTGGGCGCCGTTGTCAGTTGCAAGGATGTACAAAGGGTGCACAAGGGAGCACTATGTATTGCAAGGCACATGGTGGTGGGAAGCGATGCTCATTTGCAGGGTGTACCAAGGGTGCGGAAGGAAGCACCCCACTGTGCAAGGCACATGGTGGGGGAAAGCGCTGCCTTTTCAATGGAGGTGGCATTTGCCCCAAAAGTGTACATGGAGGCACAAACTTTTGTGTTGCTCATGGTGGTGGGAAGAGGTGTGCTGTTGCAGGTTGCACCAAGAGTGCACGTGGCCGTACCGACTGTTGCGTTAGGCATGGTGGGGGTAAGCGATGCAGGTTTGAAGGTTGTGGGAAAAGTGCTCAAGGGAGCACAGATTTCTGCAAGGCCCATGGCGGAGGAAAGCGATGTAGCTGGGGAGATGGAAAGTGTGAGAAATTTGCAAGGGGAAAGAGTGGCCTCTGTGCTGCTCACAGCAGCTTGGTGCAAGAGCGGGAAATGAACAAGGGCATGATTGCTCCTGGACTTTTCCGTGGTCTCGTAGCTGCTGCTTCCACTGCCTGTAGCAGTTTTGAGAACAATTCTTCCTCAGGCGTCAGTGTTGTGTCTGACTCCTATGATTCTATGGAAACTCCAGCACAAAGACACCTCATACCGAAGGAGGTGTTGGTTCCGCTTTCAATGAAGTCACCGTCTTATTCGAACTTCTTGACTGCTAAGAAACCAGACCAAGACAGAAACTGCCATAGCTCCGCCGCAGGCTGCAGCACTGCTCAGAAAGGCCTAGACTTTAATCTGCCGGAGGGCAGGGTTCATGGCGGCGATCTCATGTTGTATTTTGGAGGGAATCTCAAAAATGCCCTTGACATCATCTGAAACGGGATGGAGCTGTTGTCTGCTAGTTGTAGATTCAGTTTAGTGATTAGGACCATTTCCATGATGGAATTGTGCATAAAGCTTTGTTGCTGCTTGTTCAATAACTTGTGTATAGTTGTTGGGTGTTATTAGCCATTAGTCTCTTATTGTTTGTAGTGCTTCCTTAGTGCGATGGCTTTCATTATTCAATGTAAGGTGGCAACGTCAAAACCAAGTCCACTGCTACAAACAGCACCATGCTGTGGCGTGGATTTGCTCCAATCGAATCATTGTATTCTTAAACTTCTAGTTTTAGTTTGTTTCAAAATAAAGGAGTGAAACTGAAGGCCACTATCGCTAATAAACATCTGATTTCCTATCGTGTTTCGCACAGTATAAATAAAAGGTTTATCTGAGAATATATCACATACTCCAATAGCAGCGTCGTCGTCGGCTTCTTCCTCTGCTCTAATGCAACCGACACTGGAACCGCGCTGAATCGCCATTTGTGCGTGTAATATCTCTCCGGTTCTTTTCCTCCATCAGTTTCAACATTTTTAATTATCTTTCTACAATGATTTTGCTCGAAAATTTTCTTTTCAACCAGTTCTTTGAATGATTGAAGCATTTTACTCTTAAGATAGTTTTGATGTTTACTAACTAAACATCGAATCAATTGCTTTAATGTTGTAAGAAGCGAAACTAGCGTTCGAATTAACAACGCACAATCGCTTTAGAAAATCTGTTCGCGTCGTGACTCGAACGAGAAAATTTCGACGTAACAGCTTCCTGTTTTTCGTCATTGAAATACAGGAGTAGGCAATGGAAAACGCATGGAGCAACGGCAAGATGAAGGTCCTGAAGCCGAGGACTTCGAACGAGAACATTCCACCGATGCAGATAGACTCGGAAGAGAGAAGAGGACGCTATCTCCAACCATCAGCGATGAGTCCACGATTTCAACCGTACGCCGAAAACATCGACGCCGGCTCGCCGCTCGCGCGCTACCTGTTCGCCGGATCGCCACTGTCCGGGAAGGTCGCTGCCTCCGGCGAGGCATTCAGTCCTCCCTCGTTCAGCGCGTGGTCCACGAAAGGTCTTCCGTACTGCGGCAATAGTTCGGGGCGGAGCAGCAGCTTCGGCTCTCGAGGTAGGTTGTCGCCGTCACCGCTTTCGTCGATCGAGAACATGGAGGTCGCGTCATTCATGTCGCCGCCGATGTACCGAACCGCGGCGACTGGGGACGACGACGTTCTCGTGATGGATGACATTCTAGTGAGGCCAATGTCCGGGGGAAAGAGTGGAAGGTCTTCATCCTCCTCCGGCCGCGGTTCGTCTTCTTCGTCGTCGGCCTCCAAGAGCGTGTTCAAGACAGATATTTGCAAAGCGTGGGAAGACTCTGCAAGCTGCCGCTACAACTCCAAATGCCAGGTTGGTCTGCATCGTTACTGTACTGTTATGAATTGCAAGATTAGTATATTTTCTCCATCACATATTATGATTATAAGATATGTCTGTAACACGTTTATTTTTTGCTTCCACGAATTTACAAAATTGAATGAAGTTTCTTTTTTCCGCCCCTAAATTTAAAATTAGTCATTGTAATTTAAAAAGTCTGATTTAGGCTTTGTACAAATCTAGTTAGAGATTATTTAATCGCTAAGTCGATTATAGAATACTTTATTTGGATTTTACATTTTTATTCTCAAAATCCTATCACAACTTTTTTCTATATTCATTGACAGATAGAAGTTTTTTACTTAAAGAACTAACTAATATAATTTTTTTTAAAAATTATATGAAATACAAATATCAACATTTAAAGGATAGAAGTAAAATTTACTTTAACATTTAGAAGTATTTAAACTTAAAATCTTGTAGTAATAATGGGAGTATGTTAAATTTTTTCATAGTTTCTTTTTGTATCCTTTTAGTATTGTATTAAATAAAGAAGTAAATATTTTAGAAATATAACGTATACTTAATACTTTCTTTAAATGATATATATAGGAAGATTGGTAAGAAGTTAGAATTATTCATTCGTCCAGTGGTAATTATTGAACACGAGTGCGAAAGCGTTGATTACTCTGGCTGGTGTCAGTGGATTAGAGGACCTTTTATAAATCTTTTCATGGGTTGTTTGAAGGTGACGAAGAGTCTGCTCTACGTGGACGTAGTCAGGGTAAGGTAAACTGTGGTTAGTAGAAGGTTTTTTTTCTTTTTCCTGTTCTCTTCTTCCTCTAGAAAATTATCTACTGGTCTTGTGGGTTTATCTGTTACATAGATGATTCTTTATTGAGCTCGGGTATTTAAATTCTCTAATTTTATGTTTGATTAAGATAAAATCTTTGCCCACTGGAAGAGTAATTCTACTTTCAGGTGGGCTTACATTCAAAGAAACTCTCCAAACCAATTTTGTGTTTTAAAGAATGTGGTTTTGTCCATGCAAATTTCTTGCGAAGTTGGGCAACTATTTTTAATGAAATTGTGAACATTCATCAATAGAGGAGTTTTTTTCAAGAAAAAGAGTGTATTATTATGCTTTCTTTTCTTACTTTTCTTTACCATAACCTCAATGCAACCCGTGGTTTCTTTCCGTTTTGGTTCCCTTTCTAGGATGAGGAATGTCTTACTGTGGCGAACAGTTGAATTCCACTATGGGGTAGTGTGAAAATCTTTGTTGTCACTTCTGGTTACGCATTTGTCAAGTCTTTGGCAGATGTTATACTAGGGACTGTAAATGTGTCTTAGAAGGTTTAATTAATGATCTTTGACTCCTATTATGTTCTGTCGTTCCCAGCCAATTTCTTTCTTTCCTTCTCTGTTTTCTACGTGTACAATTATAATATAAATTGCAGTGACATGAAAAGATAATGATTAATTAGGTGATTATCAATTGTAAACAGGACCCATTCTAAATTAGGTTGAGAATGACATTTTAGACTAAAATATAACTACCCACACTTCAACATGGGATCACGATTTGGACCTGGATAATGCTACTTGGCATGGAACTAAGTTTCGGTCTTAGGAATCTGCTAAATTCTATTGGTCTGGGATTCTGAAAAGTTTAAGGAAAAAGGGTACCAAATATATCCATCGAATTGCATTTTATTGAAAATGGTACAATATAATCTATTATTTTGGTAAAATGCTTTTCTATTCAATGTCAATAGGAAATAAATTGCCCTGTCTTCTGGTTTTTGATAGCTTAACGGTGTCAACATTTTGTAGTTACACTTAAAAGAAGAACCTCAGTCTGGTCGTCCCTCCTCGAAAAGCAAATCCAGAGTAAGCAATACACCAATGAGGTTGGATATAAAAAAGCAAGTATTCAGGAATTGAGTATTTTTTGTGGAGTTATGTAGGCAGAGACAGGCACATCATCATCATCATCATCTGTGAGAGCAGAATCAAGCACGCCTGGCCTAAGCAGCGACATTGTTGAACAGCAGCATGCAGCGGCGGAGTCTGATCAGCAAGGTGCAACTTCCCAACCAACTTCACCCGAATCTGCCAATGACTGGTCACCCCTGGATGATGGTATTGAGGTTGTACTCCCAGGTTCAGATGAAGCTCCATCAAGAGAACAAATTCAAGCTTATATTTCCAGTTTTAAACATAGCCGGATTGCTAAAAGGAGGCTATCGGTATTTGAAGCAATTACCAAGGGGGCTTGATCCCCACCATTCATAAAGCAACACCTCTTCACTGATGGAACATACTATTCTAACTCCAAACCATGCTGTTTTCTTTTTTTCATTCGAATAATTTCCCCCACTTTTTAAATAAATAAAATCATGGTTGCGGGGGCGTACTGGAAACAATAACCGTGGTGACCAGAATACCTGTGTAGTTGTGCATACATTTCGTAATAATGACATGATAGAAAAAAAAATTATCGCTAAGATTTTGTTTTTGTTTTTGATTGAATGCCTTTCTACCATATTTGTTTGTATGGAGTTATGCACAGGGAATTTGATTATTCTTCAATGAGGTATATGATAGGAGCAGCGTTAAATCTAGTCAAAATTTGAGGAATGTCACGAGTTGACAACTGAACTATTAGTGACATTGTAGAGTGGATTCGTCTTATTCACATTCCTAGCAGTGCACAAGAAAATGATTTCATCCAATCATACCATGCCTCGTGTGAAGGAGAAGGGAGCTCAAGGGGAGAATATCGTGACACGTCTTGCTTCTGATATTCTTAAAATATTGAAAAACATACTTTTACTCTCCACAGATAGTATTAATATGTCACGAGAGATTTCATTAATCCACGTAAAGACATGGCATCAACATCAGCGTCTCCACCAAAACTAATCCAAGAGCCACATCCACCAGAATCAAACCCTTATTGTGAAAAAAAAGGGTTTTTGATCATTAACCGAAAACCTTATCCAAACTCCAATGACTACTATCACACTATTTTCCATCCCTTGCACAAACCTCTCCTTCTCTTCTCCTCCAAAACGATTCAGATTCAATCCCCAATCCTCCGCACAACTTTCCCCCACCTCTTCTTCACCTCTGCAAAACCCCTCACTACCCAAAACCGGAGTCATTGTCATCGGCGCTGGCCTCGCCGGCCTTGCCGCCGCCACTCACCTGAACTCCAACAACATCCCCTTCCTCCTCCTCGAAGCTTCAGACGCAGTCGGCGGCCGCGTCCGCACCGACATTGTCGACGGCTTCCTCCTGGACCGCGGCTTCCAAATCTTCATCACTGCCTATCCAGAGGCCCAAAAGCTCCTCAATTACCAGTCCCTGAATCTCCAGAAGTTCTACTCCGGAGCTCGAATTTTCTACAATGGTCAATTTCACACCGTCGCCGACCCTCTCCGCCACTTCTGGGACTCCGCAAAATCCCTCACCAATCCGATTGGATCCCCTCTCGACAAGCTACTTATCGGATCCACCAGAATTCGCGTCCTCTCCAAATCCAACGAAGAAATCTTCGCCGCAGAGGAAGTCCCCACAATTGCTTTACTCAAGAAGCTAGGGTTTTCTGATTCCATCATCGGAAGGTTCTTCCGCCCCTTCTTCGGCGGAATCTTCTTTGATCCAAACCTGGAAACGACATCGCGCCTGTTCGATTTTATCTTCAAGTGCCTCGCTCTCGGAGACAACACCCTGCCGGCGAGAGGCATATCGGCTATTCCGGAACAGCTGGCGGCGAGGTTGCCGACTGGTTCGATCCTGCTCAACTCCAGGGCCGTTTCCGTCGACCTCGACGGCTCCAAAACACCTCTCGTAAGACTGCAAAACGGCGACGTTTTGAAGAGTGAGCTGGGAGTCATCGTCGCAGTCGAAGAACCCGCGGCAATTGAACTATTAGCGGGAAGGATTACTCAGGTTCCTAAGAAACCGGTTCGAAGCACGGTATGCTTGTATTTCACCGCGAACCGGGATCAGATACCGGTTCAAGACCCGGTACTATTTCTGAACGGGTCGGGTAAGGGCATTGTAAACAACATGTTCTTTGCGACGAATGTGGCTCCATCGTACGGGCCACCCGACAAGGCCCTGGTATCAGTGTCACTAATTGGGTTGTTTGAGGGTGTGTCCGACGATGAACTCGTGGGTAAGGTTATTGAGGAGCTTTCGGGTTGGTTTGGGGGCAAATGGGTTAGGGAGTGGAAGCATTTGAGGACCTATCGAATCGGGTTTGCCCAGCCCAATCAGTGCCCACCCACGGATCTGAAGAAAAACCCGAGAGTTGAGTCGGGTTTGTATGTTTGTGGTGATTATTTGACATCTGCCACGTTTGATGGTGCTTTGGTCTCTGGGAGAAGGGCATCAGAATCCCTGTTGAAGGATAGAGCCCTCACTCCCTCCTCTTAAAATTCTTCCACTTTTAATTCCAAACAATTCTTTTCCTTCTGAGTCATAATTATAAGTTCATTTATTTATTTCTGTTTCTTTGGTTCAAATATAATTTTCTTACCAACTCAGAATATAGACGAATGAGTGCAAGTCACTGAGATATTTGTTCAAATATGTATGATTCATGTAATGTAATGTAATTATTGAAATTATAAAATCGAATATTTTTCTGAGATAACTTGTATAGGATAAGGAGAAGCGTTTCTCTTTACAGGAAATTCCAATGATGCAATCCAAGCTTGTCATCAAGGATAAGTAGGGACAGTAACTGGGTCGGAATCAAACGAAACAAAGAAACAACATAAGCCACGTTGCCCAGGGTGCCATGGATTCACTAGCAATAACAGCATATGTTTGACAAAAATCCCACTATGACTTGCTGCAGCAAAATCTAGAATTTTTTTTCGGCAAGAAGTTTTTGTAATCATTTTTTTACCCCAATTTACAAAATTTAGTTTAAATGCGTTTCGGTCACTATTATTATATTAAGAATGACATAGAACTACACACTATGATAAAATAATTTGAGTTAGTCTGTCTTAACTTGGAAGTCCACTTCTCAGTTTATTCCTTCAAGCCAGATTCTATCTTCGAAAATGTGGGAGCAATTACTAGAAAATTTATTGAGTCAAAGATAATGCTGGTGATACTTTTGTTCCGACCAACAATCAACAATAGGATTCTAAAATTATAGGAACATTAAATAAGTTTTAGAGTGAGAGTAAGTTTTGGTAGTTAGTTTTTACAATCTCAAAAGGGTCTAGAATGAACTAAATATCTAGTGTAGAGCCAGACAGAAAGAGTTATGTTTTGGTTTTGTCTTAGGTGAGAAGACAGGTGTCAGTTGGTGACGCATCGAATCACGTCATGGCTCCTTTTCCTGCCAGTTGGGAATTTGAACAGAGGGTAAGATGGTAAATGGGAATTTGAAGAGGAAGCGGTGGAAGGAAGAGTAGTAGGAAAGTGAGAAGCAGAGGAAGAGGAAGGAAGAGTTATCTGGAAATGGAGAGGGAGAGGGAGATGGAGTTGGCGCAAGAAGAGGAGGAGGAGCAGCGGGAGTGGCGCCTCTACGAAGCCTACAATGAGCTTCACGCGCTGGCCCAGGACTTGCAGACGCCGTTCGACGCGCCGGCGGTTCTGGTGGTGGGCCACCAAACGGACGGCAAGAGCGCCCTGGTGGAGGCCCTGATGGGGTTTCAGTTCAACCACGTGGGAGGCGGCACCAAGACCCGCAGGCCCATCACCCTCCACATGAAATACGACCCCCAATGCGAGTCCCCTTCTTGCCACCTCGTCTCCGACACTGACCCTTCCCTCTCTCACCACAAATCCCTCCCCCAAATTCAGGCTTTCATCGAAGCTGAAAATGCTCGGTTGGAGCAGGACTCAAGCCAATTCTCCGCCAAAGAAATCATCATCAGAGTGGAGTACAAGTACTGTCCCAACCTCACCATCATCGACACTCCCGGCCTCATCGCTCCCGCTCCCGGCCGCAGGAACCGCGCTTTGCAGGCCCAGGCACGTGCCGTCGAGGCGCTCGTCCGGGCCAAGATGCAGCACAAGGAGTTCATCATACTCTGCCTCGAGGATTGCAGCGACTGGAGCAACGCCACCACCAGGCGCGTCGTCATGCAGGTCGATCCCGAGCTCGCCAGGACTGTCATCGTCTCCACCAAGCTCGACACCAGGATCCCTCAGTTCGCCCGCCCCTCCGACGTCGAGGTTTTCCTCTCGCCGCCTCCCTCCACGCTTGACGGCTGCATTCTCGGTGATTCCCCCTTCTTCACCTCCGTGCCTTCCGGAAGAGTGGGCTGTGGAACTGGTTTTCTCTACTCCTCCAATGATGAGTTCAAACAGGTTATGCTTATGCTCCTTTACCTCCTTCGTATATGGCCAGTTTCCCTGCCATTTTTCTTGTGCTCTTCGTTTACTACTTCTTATTTTGTTGCATTTCAATGTTCGGCATGCCAAGTATGTTGCGCATTTTCTTTTCTGTTTTTCTACCACTGTTGTCAATGTCTATCCAGTGGCTAAAAGTAAAAGAGCAGATTGTGTGATTTTGGTCCAGGTTATCACATCTTCATTCCGTCCAATATTTAAACAAAATTACATCGCTTGCTAAACTAGCATCACATGACGACGAGTAAATACAAAACCACGGATATTTGAATGACAATGACATAAAAAGGTACTGTCAGTATAGTGACTTGATTGTCGACGAATTGTTTTGAAGAAAAGGAATGTTCTTCCGTCTTCAGCAATTAATGACTTAAATATTGGATGAAATTGGGATGGAGGGTCATGATTGGAAGTGAGAAAAAACTTTAGATATCCTATTGGTGCAATCGAAATCTGAAGAACCAAAATTGCACAGTCGTGATACTTAAGAAACTAAAATGCAATTAAGCCAGATAATAAATAAACAGCGCAATGCCACTGCGATTTCAGCTTGTAATTCCCTTAAGCAGTTCTTAATTTGATTAAAATTTTGGTGCACTGGTAGTTGAGAGTTTCATTTCCTTGATCTATTTAGTTCTACTTACGGATGCAGGCAGTGTCCTTCAGAGAGATAGAAGATGTTGCATCTTTGGAGGAGAAGTTAGGGAGGGCATTGTCAAAGCAGGAAAGGAGTAGGATAGGCGTAAGTAAACTTAGGCTGTTTCTGGAAGAATTGCTACAGAAGAGGTAATTGTATATTATAGTTTGATTTAAGTTTGTCAGGTTATTTATTTATTTATTTTTTGTTTATAATTCTGTGGCTGAGTCCTTAATAATTATCGTGCTAGGTATATAAATAATGTACCATTGATCATTCCACTTCTTGAGAAGGAGTATCGGAGTGTGACAAGGAAATTGAGTGACATAAATCAAGAGTTGAGGTATGTTGTAAGTTAAAAAAATCTCTATTGTACTTGATCTGCAAAGGAAGGAACGAGGGTGATAATTTTGGTTTTGAATTTTTTAGTTATAGAACTTTTATCTATCTGTTTTCCATTCATTACTTGTCTTATTCTTCTTCACATTGTATACAGCACACTTGATGAAGCCAAACTGAAAGAGAAAGGAAGAGCATTCCATGATATGTTCTTGACCAAGGTTTCTTTGTCATAAATTCTTCTTCTCAGTATCTGACTCTTCTTTATTGCTAAAATTATTATGTTTCTGGTTGTTTGTCCTCCTACCAATGTCAGGGGTATTTGATCTGTGTTTTTTAGTTTGTAACTCTTTGTCTGTCTCTTAGTCTGTATGTATCTGCATATGCCTGCTTGTAATTAATTATTTTCAGCTGTTTGAATTCATAGATAGCATTTGAACCTTAAAATTTACTCGAATTTTCCCTCCCTCACTTGCATATTTTCTATTATTCAGTTGTCATTGTTGCTTAAAGGGACAGTTGTTGCACCTCCTGATAAGTTTGGTAAATCTCCTATTCCTCTTAACTGTTTTGCAAGGGCTAGCCTATTGAACAGTTGATAATGCACAGCACTTAAAAAGCAAGCTTACTATCTTTTGATATCCCTTTTCCCTTGACAAGTTGCTTGACCTTTTGTTTTTTTGTTGTTTCAGGTGAAACACTGCAAGATGAACGAATAAATGGAGGTGCATTTATTGGTGCTGATGGTGTTCAGTTCCCTCATAAGTTAATACCTGTAAGTCCGGCTTACTCTTTTACCATTCTTATGAGCTGCATTAGCTTTTCATTGCAGTGGATGGCAATCTAGCTACTCTTGATTTTACTATTTTCCCTTGTTAAAAACATGCATAATTGCCAATTTCTGTCTTCTCGTTGATGATTTTATTTAACTTGGGCAGTTAGTAATGTCTGTTAATCACGACTTTCGTATGAGTTTTTTGTTTGTGTGGTGGGTGAAGATATTCTCGGAATCTTGTTAAACAAACACCTGATGATACAGGTCTAAAGCCCACCCTTACTAAGGTATATGTTGGGAGAGTTAAAAGGTGCAACACACCTAGGAAAGAGAAGGGGTATAGAAAGTTAAAGGGAGGTGGAGGGGAGGCTGGAATTTGGAATTGGGACCCATGAGAAATTAGGCCTCTTAAAACAGTAATATACGCAGGATTTTGATTTCATTGATCATGCCTGTATACATTAATAAATGATACATGCATTTCATAGCCTTGTATTTTCTGTTTGCTTTGTCTCTATAATTGGACAGGCTAACCTATCCTTGTGCACAGAATGCAAGTATGCGACTTTATGGTGGAGCACAATATCATAGGGCAATGGCTGAATTTCGTTTTGTGGTTGGAGGAATAAAGTGTCCCCCAATTACTCGTGAAGAAATTGTAAATGCTTGTGGAGTCGAAGACATTCATGATGGAACAAATTACTCTAGGTCCGTGTGTTTTACCTATTCATTCTTGAGATGCTACCAATTGCAAATATTAAAATGATATTTTTTGAGTAACCAGGACTGCTTGTGTAATTGCTGTTGCAAAGGCTCGTGACACATTTGAACCCTTTCTTCATCAGGTGATTAATGCTACAGAAATGAATATATATTCCTTTTGATTTCTTTCTTTAATTATTTAGCTGAATTGCAATTCTAGTTCTCTTTTAATTTCTGATTTGGTATTTTAGTCTTCCAATATTTTTGTGATCTTAGTCCCTGGATTTTAAAAAATCTACAATTTTTGTACAATCCTCAAATTTCTTGATCTCACTATTTTTTTCATATCCAAATTCAGTTCTTAACAAGTTTGAGTAGCCAGCTTTATCATTGACAGCTGCAGTTTGTAATAATTAGGTTTGATTTGATTTCCAGGATTCTATCATAGTTTTATGATCAAAGCTGTATACAAAATGATCTTTGTTGTATTCTTCGAATTATGAGAAAATAAAATTAACTATTTTTCATATTCCAAGTCTAACTAAATGATTAATTCTCTATTCTTGGCACAGTTGGGCTCCAGACTGTTGTATATACTTAAGAGATTGCTTCCTATCTCTGTTTATCTTCTTCAGGTATTCTTTCGGATTTTCTGTAAGATATAAAGTATTTGAATCTTACCTAGGAGCATTAGCTTTTAGGACACCTAGTTGTTGAAATGATCAAGAGCCTCCATAAACAAATTATATAAAGTTTGATCCTTGCCAGCTCTATTATTCTAAATAAAAGTGAATTTTAGCACAAGGTAGGCGTTGATCTGTGCAGTATCAGTGCTTCAATTCTGAAGGGCTCTTGCACAGCCTGAATATGGTATAAAATTATTTAGGTCTTCACCTAACAGCTTATGCTTTTGAGATAGTCGGTTCTTGATGTGTTTTATGAATAAATTGTTTATGCTTTTGCAAATATCCTCACAATTTTGTACAATTATTAGTCTGTTATTTTTCCTAACTTATTTTTTTTATGGACTTTGTTTGACAGAAAGATAATGAATATCTAAGTGGCCATGAGGTGTTCCTCAGGCGTGTTGCCTCTGCCTTCAACAACTTTGCAGAATCGACGGAAAAATCATGCCATGAAAAGTTAACCACCACTTGTCCCCATATGCTACAAGTTTGTTCCATATGTCAAGTGAAAAATTGAGCTTTTTTGATAAAAAAAAGAAAAATGAATAATCAAGACCTTAATTTTAGCATGAGGAATAAGATGTACAGTTGATGTTTTTAAAAGAGAACATCAAGTGTAATATATGACATTCTTGCATCACATCACCATTTTGTGCTTTCTTCCATTTTTTTCATGCCTGTTATTTTTAGATGTTAGGGTGCATTTTTTCCCCTTGATCTTAAAAATGTTCTAGCTTTGCATTTTCATCCATAATTTATCATTTTTCTTTCTTACATTAAACATTAGTACTCAGCGTTGTTTATTTGCTATTCTCTAAATTCAATTTTGTTATCCTTTGCTTTAGATGTATGGAGGATTTGGTAAGCACCACCAGATATGTTTCATGGTCTCTCCACAATAAGGTATACTTGATTTAAGGGGCATTTACAGGGACCGATTGTTTGGCATGGTGCACTTTTAAATGATGTTGCTCCCTACGTGGAATTTAAGCTAGGATTGTATCATTATATCTTCCTGGGAGAAATGAGTAAAATATTATTTGCTAAGCTAAGTTTTCATAGCTCATTTTCTATCTCATTCTAGTGTCACTGTCAACTTTGTAGAGTCGTGCTGGGTTACGTCAGTTCTTAGATTCATTTGGTGGAACAGAGCAGAGCAACAATGCTTCTAATAATCCTACAACAAATATTATATCACAAACAAGTGCGCATGACAGAGAAGACACGAAGTCACAACCAGATGTAAAACTCAGTCATGTCGCCTCTGGGATTGATTCTAGTTCATCCATTCAGACAACAGAAACAAAGCTTGCCGACCTTCTGGATAGTACACTCTGGAATAGGAGGCTTGCACCTTCGTCTGAAAGAATTGTTTATGGCTTGGTACAACAGATATTTCATGGCATTAGAGAATATTTCCTGGTTTCCACAGAATTAAAGGTTTGGGATATTTCTTTTTTAATTTAAGCTTCTTTGTTTTTGGTCTCCCAGTTTTCTTCTTTCTTGCTTGAAGTGAAAGCTTCCCAGGTAAGCATAGAAATTAAGGGCTGATTGTTTGGGTTTAATATACATACACAACCTGCGATATTTACTGAAAATTGTGATTGTTCTTAAATATTTTTTGGCAAAGAGATCCCCTCTGCTTTTACAGCATGACAATATAAGAGAAAAGTGTAGCTCTTCAAAATTACAGACATTGTAAATTGATTAGAGTAGATTGAGTGTGAAAGAATTAGGTTACAAAAATTGATTTGAGTTTTGTTAAGGTTTGAGTTTAGAATAATCCTTTAATCAGTTTTGTTTGAAGTGTAAACTAAAACTACGGTGAAGTAAAAATGAGTACGTTATATGGATTCTATACCCAAAATCAATTTCTGTAAGCAGAAAAGTTGATGTTTTTGCTTTTGTCAAGATCAATTATATTCATTGCTACTTTTTTTAAAATTTAAAAAATTACTAAAACAAATAGCAACACTGTTCAAATGGATTTCCTTTCCTGCAACTGCGAGTCTAAAGGTATCTAAGCAAGAAAATTATGTGAAATTTAAAAAATAGTTGATGATTCTCCAGTATTTCTATTTGATTCTTCCAATATTTCCAATACTGAGAAAAAAATTTATAAGTTGCACTGCATCAACATCAGGTATTGTAAAAGAAGATTTTTTATTTCTTATTTAACACTTGCATGTTGTAATTTCTCAAAGGATATCAATATATGAAAAAATTCATTTACACATGCAAAACAGACTGCAGCAAAGGTAGCAAGTTAGTTATCATATGTTAGGTATACCCCATATTTACATTTATTTTTCTTTTCCTTCTTTCAAATTTTTTGTTTTTGCTCAGGTTGATTAAAACTAACACCACTAGACAATATGTCAAGACTTTGGGCAATAGATTAGGATAATAAAAATCATTCATAATTTAGAATTTTTGTAAAATTTTTTTCCCCATCTTTTATGCATCGCTTATACCCAATATTTTGCAGTTCAACTGTTTCCTTTTGATGCCCATTGTGGACAAGTTGCCTGCACTTCTCCGGGAAGATCTAGAATCTGCCTTTGAAGATGACTTGGATAATGTTTTTGACATAACCAATCTGCAGCATTCGTTCGGGCAGCAAAAGAGAGACACAGAAATTGAACTGAAAAGGGTATTTCTTATTTCGTATAACATGGTTTTCTCATGAACAATATCCAGACGTGCCAACTTTTGTCTTTGTCGTCCATGATGTTAAACGTTTTTTGTCGATTTACAGATCCAGAGGCTCAAAGAGAAATTCAGAATGATACATGAGCAGCTAATTCAAAATCAAGTCATGTGAGCTGCTGAGTATATAATTTTCAAATGAAACAGGCATGTGATTTAAAGATTTATGATCTTTCATTTTCTTATATTAATGTGTGGCTAATGAATTATCATAGAAGAAGAATGAATAGGATGTTCATTACGAGGACATTTTGCTGTAGCTAACTGAACATCTGTTTTCCTCAAGTAGTTCAAGTCAGGTGATGTGCTTCTAGAATACATTGTGTTTGCACATTCTTTTCTTATTCTTTTATGTTACACATAAATTTTTGTTTGTCAAGAGTTTCAAGAATAATTTTAATGTGTCTATAAGTTAACAAAAGCAAATTGCGGTGGATCACCACATATTGAGTTGAATCCGTAATCACGTTTCTGCTGTTAGTTCTGGCCCTAAATATTGGTTGCGAATGCTTGGACTTAGCAGTGTTTGCGAATACAGTTTGATTTGGTTTTTGGTTAAAGTACATCTGAATAAAACATAAAAATTAAAATTATGTGGTTCTGTTTGAACATGAAGAAATTCAAACCAAACGTTGAAATATGGGTGTAAATATCACATTTACTTTGCAATAAATATAGATTGATTAAATAATATATACATATTTGATTGTAAGAAACTTAAATTAAGGGATTGGGATTAGATCTTTATTTCAGGAGATTTATTACCTTTATTTATGGATATGCATTTCCTTTATTTTAGGATATTTATTTATTTTTATTCAGATTTCGTTTTTCCTTTAACTAACAATGTAATGTTTCTTTCTGAAATCAAGAAAAGCAATCTTTTCCACCACTTGTTTTAGCGGATTTGTTGTATAGTTTTTTTTCTTTAATTTTTTTTTTTATCTATCAATACATGTATCTGTCTAATGTTATACCATTATGAAAATTTTAATTTCGGGCTTCATTGTTATTTTAAACGTTGTACATAGTGTCAAACAACTTGTTTACATAAATTAGCTATTCTTTTATTTGCAAACGAAGTAAAATAAAATAGAAAGACACAAGAGGTATTTAAGCACTTACGAAGGAAAAACAAAGAATAAAGGAGGTTATGGTGTATTTATTGTGACATAAATAATAGATAATCATAACTTAGTTGAAATAAAGAAAGATAGCATATACAAGAACGGTTTCTTCCCAATAAACTGAACCAAACCATTGAGAAACAAAAAAAATTCAAATCAATTTAAATTTTTTTATTTTAATTGGGTATCGATTTTTGGAATAAGTTTTCAATTATTTATTTGAATTTGTGCTGTTCTAAACACCCTACTTCGACTGGTAATATGTCTATTCTCCCCTAAAAAATGAATAAAACTTGGTATATATAAGAGTGCTTCTCTATATTTATGGAAAAATATTAAGGACAACAGAATCATGGAATTGGGATTGCTTTCCTTTCACAGAGATATCATTACCTAAAACAATGTGATTCTTTATTATTATGTTACTTACAGCCATAGCTATGAAGTGATACCAGTGACTTCAGCAGGGTACACCACCTCATCAAAACATGTAAGACTATGATAGTTTGACGAAGACACCATAGAACTTGAAGGTCCAGAATCATAAGGGAAGTTACAGGGACATTTTGGTATTGGTCTTGGACCTTCACCATGAATGTCTGGAGGAAGAGGAGAAAGGATAATTTCTCCCATAAGAAACTGGACAATGCTTCTCATATTAGGTCTGTAATCAGGATTTGGATGAGAGCAAAGCAATCCAAGACTAAGCACAAGCTGAGCTTCATCTCTGTCATACTCATATAAACTGGGGTCAATAGCTCTACAGATCTGTCCTTGGTGATGTAGTTCTCTAACCCAGTCCACCAAAACCAGTTCCTCAGGATTCTTTTGAGGCTCTATTGGCCTCCTTCCACATGCTACTTCCAAAATGAGTACTCCATACCCATATACATCTGTGTTTGTTCTTGCTTTCCCAGTCTTGGTGAGCTCAGGGGCCATGTAGCCTAGTGTTCCCACAACACTTGTTGTCTGTGGATTGATTCCATGCTCATAAGTCCTTGCAAGACCGAAATCTCCAAGCTTTGGTTGAAGATCTGCATCTATCAGAACATTGCTTGGCTTTACATCTCTGTGAACAACCTGCACCTCACTTTCTTCATGGAGATACAGCAGCCCTTGTGCAACTCCAGTAATGATCTTGTATCTATGATCCCAATTTAGTACTTTCTTCTTTTGATCACCATTTTCGAACAGAAGCTTGTCCAGGCTTCCATTTGGTAGATAGTCATACACAATCAGGAGTTCATTCTGCTTCCTGCACCACCCATGTAATTGCACCAAATTTCTATGCTTAAGCTGTGTCATGCTTGTTATTTCCGCCACAAATTCTCTGATTCCCTGCCTTGAATCAGGAGCAACCCGCTTCACGGCTACTTCTAGTCCTGTGCTAGGGATTACACCTCTGTAGACTTTACCAAAACCTCCATACCCAATAAGGTTTCTGTCCCCAAACCTTCCCGTGGCTGAATGAAGCTCAGAATATTTAAATTTATGGGTGGCAAATTCGAGTTCCCAATCTTCTAAAACCTCCTCCCTGTTTCTTAATCTGTGCAGGGCAAGAGCTCCTATAATTGTCAATATAAAAAGAGATGCACTTGCTAGAGTAATACCTGCTGCATAGTGTTTTTTGTGCACCACCTTAATAGAAGTATTTGATCGAAAAAGTGGCACAGCTGAATTTTCTAGCTCTTGTGCTGCTGCTCCTATTTTGAAGCTCCAACCATGTATGTTATACTCAGCTATCAGCAGACCGTTGGAAGCAGAAAAACCTGCATACATGTAATCATCAAACACCAAGGATAGGTCTATGCGAAATGATATCAAAGGAAAATATGGCTTTGGCATGCCAAAAGGTGAAATTGTGACATGCATCATCATCTCCCTTTCATTGTAATCAACCCATGCTTGAATTGGTTTTCCACTCTTCAAACTGATGGAAATGTTCTTGCTGTGATCTTCTTGGCCATTTCTTTCTATGTAGTATGCTGCTGATTTAGATGTGTTAGAGATGAGGCTGGATATATCTATTCCCACGTGATTATCATCGATGTCTTCAAGTTCAAGGTTTTGTACCCCATCGAACTCTACAGCTAGGAACCGGGTTGAGAGTTGCTTATTACTTGTCTCATTTGGGAGGCCTAAATATTGATTTTTGAGGCACCCTTTTGGTTCGTTGGTGGATATTAGGACGAATGCAAAACCGTGTCCTCCAAGATCTGGGTACTTGGGAACAATGGAAAAGACAAAGGTAGTGCTAAAGGTTGCAACAATGGATTTGTTTTTGCTAGATTTGAATGGCAAAGGAGATGGATAGAATGCATGAGCTAAGATTTTTGCGGAATCATTTGTCAATGTAAGTATGCCATTTGGCCTCACATAAGCTCCATCCATTTTCAAGCCTGATTGCAGAAAACCATATTTTACAAAATTGATATCCGACATTGCAAGCCTGAACAGAGAGTAAAGAACAACCAAAAGGATGACAAATGCATGCATTGCCATGTTTGTGAAGTTGGTATTGGTTGTTGAGAAAGATTAGAACACTGCTCTCTGAAATAAGGATTATGGTTACTCTGGTGTTTTGGTGGAAAGAGCCTATTAATACTCCGTTTGGAATTATGCACCTTGGAAGTGAGAATCGTTTTTTTAACCCAAATAATGATATTAATGGCAATAACTTGAAGATAAGAAAAGGCTTCAGACAGAATTTTAATTGAAAAATGTCAACTTGTACTTAAATAAAAATCCATGAAAACGAAAAGTGTATCTCATTAGATGGTGAGAAAAGAAGGAATTAATGTATATTATCTCATTACAAGTACAAATATCAAGAGAAAGAGTTAAGATTAAGATAACTCATCTAAAAAGAAAAAAAAAGAGATTACAAATACATGCTTGATCATGTGGCTTTGAAGGATACCAGTAAAACATGTATGAGAAATAGTTTGAATAAAAGTATTAGACAAAGACCTTCTGAAAAACATTTTTGTTTATGATTCTGTCGTATTGATTCATGCATTATTTTCATAAATTAGCATTTAACTCGCGATTGAAGAAATAACTTTGTTTTGGTACAGTAATGGAAGTAATAACTTGATCAAACTTCTATTAAATAAACTAAAAAATGTACAAAATGATAATAAATTACTTATACAAATGAATCAATCCCATTTTAACTATTTGTGGTAAAGTCTAAACGAGTGTATATCCACTCCCTACTATAACTCTTTCTCAATACTTTCTATTTTATTTTCTTAGAACACTCTTCTGACAAAAGGTGTTACCACAGTTCTTGTGATAAATTTCAATTTTCTCCATGACAAATTAAAAGGTTATACATTGATCAGACTAAAACCTTGTAATCTTTTTTTTTTCGGGATCAGAATCAAATTTCAATGTATTTTCAGGGGAAAAAAATCTATTTTTCTCTATGAAAAATATCCTCAGATTTGATTCTGCATCTGCCAAATTCAAACGGCTTGCTACTGGGGAACTCTGAGATGAACACATGGAATAAAGTAGACAAGAAAACAGTCGATGAATTATTTATACTTGTGTTCTGCATACCAATAAAGTAGTATTGTTAATTAAGTGTGATGTGTTCATTTGTACCCAAACTAGGCAACTAGGCAATTGATATTCTTGGAGCAAGGACCTAATGTTCTTGGAGAGAGAGACCTGGCTCTGTTGAAGCTCAAAAATTAAAGACCCTCAAGATCAAATATCATTGGAGACAGCCTTCGTTTTCTACCATACCTGAACTAAACATGTTTAAGCCATAATAGTTTTAAAAATGTAGAGAGGAAAAAATGAGTATCACCTTATAACTGTGATTGATTATTGTTGTAAATATTGTAAACCTTTCCTTGTCTATAGAAATAGAAGTCCAGTGAAAAAAAGAATTATAGTGGACTAATATGTATTTTGAAGAATAAAAGAAAATCAAGATAATTTTGCTGACACTACAACATTACTTTCTTATTATGGAAGTTACAATATTGAACATCCATAAACATTTGCTTAAAAAATTGTTATAACTCTTCAATTATTAGCATTGGGGAGTGATATCTATGGAACTTGATTGTGGAGCCATGCACGCAAATAGGTTGGTCAAGTTGATATTCAAGTAAATGTTGACAACTTTTTATAGGAGCTCAAGGTAAGTTTGGCAGTTTTACCATAGATAAAAACAGATAAGATGAATAATATATAAATAGAGAGATCCATAAACTTATTATTTTAAAGTTTTGGATTGAAAGTGATATTTCGACTTTTGTTCATAACTCATTGTTGTTGAATTTTCCTAATGTCTCTCACGAAAAAGATCTAATAGTAAGGGTGATAATGCGGGTTGACATGGTCTGTTTAGGCCTGCTCAACATTTGGCCTACAAAATATGAGCTTAATAGTCTGGTCACCCTGTATAGGTCCTAGCTAGCAAGCTGATTGCAATTTTTTTTTTCTTTTTAAATTTTCTTTGATAAAGCTTTTAATGTCCTACAAAATTAAACATAAACTTTGGGGAGTTAAATAATAAATTGATAATCCACAATTTTCATTATATCTCTAATTTGATATGCATGATCAAATCTTGACATTTTAGCACATTCAAAGATATATATCATTGATCTTTTTCACTCATACAAGAATTTTGAATGTTCATGCAGAAGCCCAGAAGGAAAGTAACCAACATACACAAGTGCATAAAAAACTTTTTCTTTTATACCTGGTGTGCCCTATCCTAAGCCTATGCGGGTCGGACCTATGTGGCTTGGCGCCCCATCTAGTGATGGTTCAAACAAGCATGGTATAAAAATATGGAGAAGCCTAACATTTAAGGTTTTTTTGTAACAAGAGTCTTTCATTTCAGGAAAGTGTGTCTTGTTGTAGAATGTTGGTACAAAGGAATGGTCATCATTAAGATACTCGTGCTTAAGAGGGAGATGTTATAATGTGGGGGAGACTCACACTTGAGAGAGATTAAGAGATTGTTAAGAATTTAATTTGAGTTAAAAGTTCCAAATTGAGTAACGATGAGTACGATGAACAATATATTAGAAAAAGACTCATAAGTTTATTATCTTAAAGTTTTGAGCTAAAAATGATGTCTTAATCTTCTATATGAACTTGTTCATTATTCATTGATGTCAAATATTTTTAATGTATCTTCTTATAAAAATCTTAAAAAAAAAAAAGAAAAAGACTGATATTAACTTTATTTTCCTTCAATGAAATGTTTATTTCTTACATTTGTGTAGTAAGTTTCAACCTCACCTACTATTAAGCATCAAAATCAATGTGAATTGGAAATTTATTTTACTAGCTTGTTAAGAAGGGTTTTAATGAAGGCAAATTCCCACTGAGACCAACAAGAGCACTCTAGAAAGAGACAAATTATTGGTTCTAATTTGCATGATCAAGTCGATATTTGTATGATGGCAAAAGAGTAATGATTGAAATGATCTTATATGTTTCAATTTATTACTAATGTCAAAGGCATAATTATAATTATGAAGTTCAAATTACATAGACTTTTGAATTGCTTGAATGTGAATGAGTAATAGCTGGCAAGAATGTACAACTTTTTGGATACAAATGGTTTACCAAGTCATAGAAACAAGAGTAATTAAAATTGACATTTGGACCCCACTTGGAAACTTTGAACATTTCTTCCAATTTCTTCCAATTTCTCAATCCCAAAGCTCCCATGCATATGCTTAAAAGGTGAAGAGATTTCTTTATCATCTTTCAAGGCTCATAAATAATATCACCAAGTTAAGATGGACCACATATGTTGTTACAATGTTTTCTCTTTTATGAAAAAAAAAAATGTATTCCTTTTTCTTCCTACACTTGCCAAACTACCTCTACCTTTTTTGTTGCATTTCTCTCTCATTTGAAGATGAATATGAGAGTTTAAAATTAGGGTTTATCATGGACCCAATTAGTCCACCCTAACTAACATTGGCCTTGATATGTTTATATTATTTGACTCCATCCAAATTGATGAAATTGTGAGTTTTTCCTCATGGCTTAAATGGTAAATTAGAAATGTTTTTGTTATTCAATTAACAATGTTTAATTTTGTTAATCATTATCGATCGGACTTAATCATTTATAAATGAAAATATTAATTTTTTCGTCTTGAAAGTCATTCAGATTATAACACTTTAGAAAGTGAAATAAAATTATGTAGAAAGTCTTTTTTGGGACAAAATTAAAGTTAAAATCTGTTATGGATAAAAGTTCAAAAAAAAAATATTAAATATAAAAATAAAATCCAATAATTGAGTGGTGACCTGACACATTATAACAAGACTATTAAGAATCATAAATTATTCATATTGGTAATTAACAATTCGGATATGTGTATATGGGAGGTGGATTTTGAAAGAAAAAAAACATAGAAAAATAAATAATAAATTGAATATAAATTTAAAAAAAAATAATTATATTAAATTATTTTTAATTTTAAATACAATTTTTTAATATATAAATCGTAATTAAGAATATGATCTATTTAAATGCTTTTATTTTTTTTTAAATTTAATTATTACTTTATAAAGCAAAATTGGTGGTAAGTCTATGAATATAAGTCAAAACTTAGGTTGAAAATAATTGGATTAAATAAATAATAATAATTCAGTTAAATGTAAACCACATATTTTTATTTAATTTAACCTATGTTACAATATTTTAAATGGATTCATCCAACAATCAACTTTTAATAACTCTAAATAAAATCTATCCAAAACCAACATCTCCATTAATTTTAACAAACATTTAGAAATTAATTCAATACACATTACAAGTAATTACAGACAGAATTTTATTGATAGATAATAATTTTTCTATAAAATTGATTTACCAATGAAAAATATCATCAAATCTATAACTTCTTATTATTGACAAAATATTTGTATCGACAACCTTTATTTTAATCGAGGTCGACAATTTGCAGCTTTAATAGTATAACTTTTTGTGATAAAATTTTTTAAGGGTTAAATATGATTTTGGTCTCTTAAGTTTCAGTGAATTTTGGAATTAGTCTTTCTTCAAAATTTTATACCAATTTAGTCATTCATTTCTAGAAATACGTAAATTTAGTCATTCTTACCAAATTTTGTTAGGTTTATTTGACATTTTAAACGCATTTTATGATAATATTTGAGTTAACATTGAAACGAAAATGTGTCAAACGATGTAATCAATTCAAATACTATCATAAAATGCATTTGAATGTCAGATAAACTTAACAAAATTTGGTTAAAATGACTAAATTCACTCATTTTTAAAGATGAATGACTAAATTGGACAAAAGTTTTGAAGAGGGACTAATTTCAAATTTCACTGAAACTTAAAATTTCAAATTTCACTGAAACTTAAGAAACCAAAAACATATTTAACTCCTTTTTTAATAATGGATCCATTTATAAATTTTGTCGGTAAAATGAGAGTCAAATTTTTCATCATTTATTTTTGAGTTTTGATATTTTGTAATAAATTCTTTAGTAAAATAAATCTCAAAATCTTATAATAAAATTGGTAAATTATATTAGAAAAATGGATGTCAAATTTCTCACCATTCATGTTGGACTTTAACCATATACATATATACATACATTTATATATACATATATACATATATTTATATATATATATATATATATATATATATATATATATATATAATCAATAGAAAAATGGAAGCTTAATTAAACAATAGTTTAGAATTTAATTTTTTATTGAAATGTGTAACATCCAATAATAACATTATGCTACTAAAATAATACATTTTATAGTAAATAATCCAAATCAAATAGTCTAAGGTATAAAGAATATTTTAATACAATCATCCAAAAAAATAAATCATAATAATTATATAATTTAGATGTGCTAGACAACCAAGTTTTATCTCAAAATTATCTATGATAAAAAGAACAACTACTTCAAACTCAAGTTGTTAGCTCCTTATATCACCCAAAGGTTCATCTAACCTTACATAATCCTCTGCTCACACTAAACAAGGTGATCATTGCAAAAGAAAATAAAACAAAACCACACAAACAAACAAGACCTACAAATTCAAATAGAGATGACTTTAGGCTCAATTATCTAGATACATCATTAATGTATGATTCTTGGTGATCTCACACTTGTGGTGGCCTTTACTAATTTGTAGAACCATTGTGAATGGGTTTCACCCTTCGACGCACATGGTTAATCCTTTCATAGTCTTTGTCCAAAGTAAAGGCCCTAAACTAGGACCTTTTGTCTCTCTCACCACATAACTCATTCCATACTATATGAGTCTGAATAATTATTAGAGTATTAGGATAAACCTCTAGTATTGACTCCTTACATTAATGCATACCCTACTATATAAATAATATTTCCTTCCCTGGGAATCCCCACATCACCATCAATCTTAAGAAAGGTTTAAATGGCACATGCAAGAAAAAAAGGATTGCTTGCATGTGAACCCAAAATGACCAACGAAAGAGAGGAGGACAGAACATTACCTACACTAAGGAAATTAGGTCATGTGGCTTGAGAAGGTCTCTCCCTTGTAGTTGAGTAGCAGATCCTAGACATTGAGGAAGGAGGGAACATGATTGAGAAGAAGAAGATATATAGGTTTAGGAGAAAGCAAGCCAAACGTGGAGAATTTTTTTTTTTTTTTGAAGGGTTATGTGTGTGGTATAAAGTTAGTTGTCGACAATAGGATTGATAATGGTAATAATAAAAAAATTACAATCCCCTCAATACAAAAAAGAATTTTAACCTCGAAAATTAGACCTACTAGAGAACAAATGTGGACATGACTTCTTCATATTCTCCTCTATCTCCCAAGTAGATTCATCTATTCTCCTATCCCAAAATATCTTTACTAGACTAATGAATTTCCCTCTAAGTTGCTTTGTTTGGTGATCCATTATACCAATAGGTTGCACCTCCACTAGGAGATTTGCTATGATTGTGACAGCTTCCACTTCTAGCATATGAGAAGGGTCAGGTACATACTTCATCAGTTGAGAGACACAAAATACCAAATGAAGGTTTTCTAATTCAGAAGGTAGAACAATCTCATAAGCCATTGGCCCAATTCCTCTAAAGATTTATTATGGACCAATGAACTTAGGAGAAAACTTTCTTGAACGGATATCCCTTCCCACACCAGTGGTGAGAGCCACCTAGAAGAAATCATGATCCCCATTTGTGAACTCCAAAGGTCTTCTCCTCTGATCAACATAAGATTTTTGCTGACACTACAAGATTTTCATCCTCTCTTTTACCTTCTTCACTTCCTCTGTGATATGTTACAACAACTCAGACCCTACCAACATAGATTCTCCATCTTGCTACCAACACAAAGGAGTTCTGCATCTTTTGCCATACAAATCCTCGTAAGGTCTCATAACAATACTGGCATGATAGTTGTTATAGGTGAACTCCACCAAAGACAACACTTCACCCCAACCTCTAAGATGATTCAGCACACATGTCCTAAGCAAGTCCTTAATGACTAAATCGTCCTCTCTGATTCATCTGTTTGAGGATGGTAAGCATAGTTCATCCTCAACCTACTACCCAAGGCACCTTATCGAGTTTGCCAGTATTTAAAAGTAAATCGTGGATCTCTATTTCACACAATTCTAAAAGGCACTCAATGCAACTTTATCATCTCTTTTGAGTCACATACATAAATCCTAGAACAACATGTGTCCCAAAATACTAAACTAACTCAAAAATAAAGCAAAAAGTGAATTTACTCTGTTTTTAATTTTGATCGGTTAAAAGTATAAATCTTTTTGTCATGAATCCATAGTGGTTTATGATCATCATCAAATAGATAATGACAAACTCAAAAAGTTAGAGGAAAGACAAAGAAAAACTTTAGAAAAAAAAATTATAAAGAAAATAATGATTTTTATAAAAATAAAACTAGACTAATGTAAAAATCTATTTATAATAATTTTTTATAAATAAAATAATTGAGTGTCATCTTTAAAATCACTAACACTTTTAAACTGTTTTCTACATCTCTACAATAGTTATAAAAAGTTTAAAGAGAAAATTTATTGAAATAAAACAAAACAAAAACAAATATAGATAATGTAACCTCATATTCCTTTAACATAGTTTGTTTTTTCTCTCATGGCAGATCCTTTTATACAGTAAGATTAAAGTTGGCGAACAATATATTTTAGAGTGAAAAAATTTCTGCTGAATTATTGATATTGGCAGAACATGGCATACCTTTTTCTTTTCAATCTCATATCAACCTATTTTCTTCCTTTACCTGATTCAAAATATGTGGGGTGGATAATTCGCTTTTATTTCCTATTCTTATTATTATTCAACCTATGACAGGTAGAGATGTAAGGTCAGGCTACAATAAATCTATCATGTAACTAATAATTTATTTTTCTGATTGGAGTAGTTGTATTTAGACATTCTCTTTATTATATTTAATTTAATCTAACCTATCTTTAATAAATTCATGTTAATCAAACTATAAGTTTTAAATTTTTTGAATTTATAATTTCAAAACTTTTTTATTAGATTATTGGCATTTTTTAATGGACTATTATTTTATATTTAAATAATTGAATAATTTAATAGTCCAAAATACATATTTAGTTAAAACAATAATAAATTAAATTAAATATTAATTATATTACTGTTAGTATTAGTATTACTTAATAATTTTGATAGAGTTGAGTTGGATATAGAATTTAATATACATAATTCATCACCCGACCAATACAAATTTGAGTCAAATTAAGTTAGGTTAGATTTGATTCAATTACAAAGAAAATTCACCCTATTTAGTTTAGATCAAGTCGAATTGAGTTCCTCCTATTACAATAAACACCCTAATTATTGATCAGCCTCTTTCAACTTTGAAAGGTACAAATTAAATTCCAAACCAGCACAGACTTGGAGGAAGCAATGCACACTATATAAAAGATCTTTTTGGTCACTATGGTAAAATTTTTAAGGCAAGTAGCAATACAGATACAGTACATTTTTTCAAGTAATGTCAATATTAAGGCCAGTTTATGACTTTTATGCTCCACTTGTAATTATCCTATTTTTGTTGCATATAGCAACATTTGAATACAGTGAAGAAGTGAAGAATCTACCTTCTATCAAGTTTCATAGTTACATCAAAAGCATACCCTGATGTTTCAAAATGTTAATCTGGTGTTACATGTTAGTTCCTGTGTTGTAATAATGGTAGCGTAGCTATCACTGCTAGAGTAGTTTTTGATGAGTCAAAGCATGTGAAGAGGGTCAAAATCCATTGCCCAAATTTCAGCATTTGATGGATGAAGGTATATGAGATATGAATGCACATCATGGTGTCAATCAAACAAGTGTAGTAGCACTTTGGTTCGCTTTCAGTCCAACACCACTGACACTAACATCTCAAGATGGTGATGAGACATGTACGATCTTCTCTCCCCCTCCCTCAGTATTATTTTTCCTAAGATCATGCCTTTGTTATGTTTTTCTCTTTGTATCAGCATGTTCTATTAATAGTACTAGTAAGGGTCTTTTCTACCTGACAAGGCTTCATCATTGACAAAGATTGCCTAACTGCTGTTTTAAATTACTTTGGCATTGCTTCTTTTGTCAACAAATGTAGCAGCCAGAGTCCAAACTTCGTGGTGATCCAAGTAATCAAAAACATCACACACACGTATTGTACTGTGCATCAATCACTTACTGCTGTTTCTGGCTATTCTTGATTGGATTTGAAACAACTCTTGAGTGAATTATTCTACACTCTACTCCCCCCTTCTTTCTCAGTCAGATCAGATTTTCCTTGACACTTCAAAATTGACTAATAACATGAAAAACACTTGTTAGTTCATTCACATAAAGCTTCACTAGTCAAATTACTGTTGCTTTAGAGCTATGCTTGAATACCACCCTTTTAAGGTGTGAAATGATGGGAGGGAAGTAGGGAACCAAAGGCTGTGCTTCATACAGAAAATTGACACGTCCAGTGATCTTTTACCATCCTAGAATTGAGTGAGTCACTTGTTACTTTGCAAATGAGTGGTTCATACCAAAGAAATTGAAAGTTTTGAGACTTTGAGACCCCCATTAGCCCCCTACTTATTTCAAAGGTTGAAATTGAAACTGTTTGCTGTTGAAAAGGTGAAAAAGACCCTTTTGCTGTTTCCTTGTCCGATGATAGTGCAGTACTTGACCAGTGATTATTACTCAATGTAATGTAACAAACAACAACTACTTGTGACAGTAAAATTAATATTGGTATGTTTGTTTGTAAATTGTATGCATACATGTATAATTATTCTATTTAATTTTTGTGACTACCTTTGATGTCGGCCAATAATAGGAAAAGGATAAAGGAATAAGATAGTATGAGAGCAAAACATGCCTAACTCAGACCCACCACTCAATTACCGTAACACCATCATCTTAGTCAGCAAAACTTGCGTGCTCATTCCATTTGGGGCATTATAATGCTCTTTTAGCATACTTCCACTCTTGCTAATTCAAATTGAACGTCTATTATATAACAGGTAAAAAGAAAAGAGAAAAAATATTAGTATAATTGGGATTTCTTTGGATGTCTCGATCATCTAAAAAAGTGACTAATTACTTCAGAATGTGGCAATGAATTGGAAATGTACCGAAATTTGCATTATGAATCTGACTGTAACTTGTGAATGCTCCAGCAATTATCCATTTTGATGGATGTCTGAGTTTGTGTCTCTCTCGTATAAAGATTGATTTGTTCTGAGAAAAGGTTAGCAGAAACAAAGGGGTACTGTGTGCTTTCCAGCCCCTGTCCTTGTTGCAATCTATTTGCATTCTTTCTCACAAACCCCACCACAGAACCACTCTCTATACGTTATTTTCCACTGTACAAAATGATACAGTTTTGCAAAATGTCACAATTCTGCACCAGTGCCTTTCCAAATATGCTATGCTCTTATGTGGAACTAAGAGAACTGTTAAAACTATATTTTCATACACACTTGTTATTGACTATAAACTGTTTGATATTATGAAATCGCTTGAAACTTTTTATTGAACCTCACTCACCACTAATCTAAGTAAACTTGAACCGCTGAAAAAAACCTGTGTTTAACAGAATTCACTGACACTTACTAAGGCATGAGTAGAATTGCAGCAATCTTTTTTCACTGGTAATACTATTTCTGTCTGCATAGATGTCATGCATTATTGGAATGCTCTCAGAAAAAAAAAATATTTTTTCAAAGAACCGGAGTGTGACATCTATGCAAAATATTAACATCTTGACAGTAAAAGATAGTACTTTTAAATAAGAATAAGTTTTGTACCTTTATTTACACTCTATCCCAACGATTTGAAATATAATTAGTAAGTTCTGAAGAAGAGTTATTCAGTCATTTTTAGACTAAATATTTACGCACACTTTCAACATGCAAGATCAGTTTCATTGTGGAAGAAACACCGACAACCAATCTGATGACTAAGGATAAGTAGAAAAGTCAATGACCATGTGGAATGGGGATGAAAAGCTAAGTTCATATACACTTGGGAATGCTGCTTACTGGGCCTTATGGATAAAATATGCCTTATAGAAGGTTTTCCCTCAAATCTTGGTCCACCAGAGCCCAGAAATGGGGCATGGATACGAAGGTACAAAGAAATACATGATAGTGCTTCCACATCTATACTCTTTATTCCTTTAGAGGGGATCATGGATTACACCTAAAATTGGTGCAAGTAACTTTCAAACCTGGCACCAAGACTTAGGAATTAAAATTAACATGATATGGCACCAAGATTTTGAAACTAAAACTTGATGTTTTTTGTTGCTGATGCCTGTGGTTTTGGTTGTAGTCTCACGGAGGTTGGTACCACCTTAAAGGGAGATAATGACATAAAAGAAAAACACTGTAACACCTTGTACTGCAAATAGTAACTTCCTCACATTTTATATCTCGATATGGTTATAATTGGCCTCAAATGGTACTATAAAATTTGAGATTAGCCATCAGAAACAGAATAATGTTGTCTACTTTAATGGAAGAATTATAATTGCTGAGCTCCTAAATCAGAAGAAAATATATAATAGTAGAGCTGCAAAATGTAATTTATGGTTGGAAAAGTTATAAGCAAAGTAGTTGTTTCCTAGTAGAGTTTTATATGTTTGTTTCTTTCTTATGCAAGATTTAATAATTGATTAATTATATAAATAATGTGGGGCTTCTTTGGCCCCCCCAATGACCCAAGCAAATCAGTTAAACTCGTGGACCCTAACCCTTCAAAAAAAAATTAGCTCATTCACTTGATTGCTTTGTTTCATGTGGAATGTATGTGCAGTTCCCACTGTGCTACTCCTACTACTAATCCATTGATTACAAAGCAAGGCAAAAGCATATGGGTAGAAAGCAAACAAAAAGACCTTGTATTTTAATTCTAATTTAAAATCCTATGATAATTGCTAATAATCATGAAGCATATATAGGTATACTCCAACAGGTCGGTCACCCCAATTCAACTCTCCCAACACCAAAACCATACTCTTGTGCCACGTTCGTAACGCTCATCCATGATATCAGCATGAAGTGTGATCATAACCCACAACACACAAAATACAAATTCAGGATACAAGTATGCAAAATTTTATATCCATAAACAGTAACAACATACAAATCTAAAATAGTGCTTATAAGAGTATGTATGTGCCTAACATATCGTCCTAAAATCAATTCTCACATGTTTCTGTCTAAAAGTTCTCATAAACCTGTGCAAATTCCAAAATGAAAAGAAAAAATCAATAAGAAACTTTGAGAGAAACAGCTGCAACATTTTCTGTCTCACACACAAATCTCTCTCCAACACAGTTTTGGAGATCTCGTTTTAGCTAAGTGGTACATCACGTTCCGTTATCCGCCGCCTTGCTTGCTTGATGTTGAGTGCTGAAAGTACTCAAAACTTTTATCAAACACTTGATAAAATATTGAGATGTATCAGTATTGTATTGTATTTGTATGTGATAAACGCCAACTTCAGTTTCACGTCAGTCTCTTATATGTCCATTTAGTCTTTCTCTCCCTCCCTTCTTTGCATTACAATTCTATAAATACCACACCTTACCTAGTTACTCACCACCTTCATTTTCCATTATTGCTCTTTCACTCAACCTCTCTTCCTTGCTCTAGAAAGCATGGCAGATAACAATGTCAACCTCCCACCTGGCTTTCACTTTTATCCCACAGATGAAGAGCTTGTCGTCCATTTCCTTCAAAGAAAGGCAAATCTTCTACCTTGCCATCCAGATGTCATCCCTGATCTTGAACTCTACCCATATGATCCTTGGGAACTTCATGGTACACACATATATACATATGTTTTATGCTTTATTACTTCATTTCTCAATAGCAAGGTTCAAATTTCTGTTGAGGGAGGTGAGCATGGTTAGTATACAACAATGTCTTGAACACAATTGTTTTTGAAAGTGAATGCTATTTAGGGTCAATTTGAAAATCTCATGATGAAAAATAGGTAGAGAATAAATGAAAGTTGGTGTGTATTAATCAATTGTGGGTGGGTGGGTGGTTTTGCATTGCTGCAGGTAGAGCTTTGGCAGAGGGAAAGCAATGGTACTACTACAGCAGGAGGACACAAAATAGGGTCACTGGGAATGGTTATTGGATGCCAATGGGAATGGAAGAGCCAGTGATTACAAGCTCAAGCAACAAGAGAGTTGGCATGAAGAAATATTATGTTTTCCATGTGGGAGAAGCCCCTGATGCTAACACCACCAATTGGATAATGCAAGAGTATCGTCTATTAGATTCTGCTTCCTCTAGCAGATCATCCAGAAGAAGACCACAACCAAAACCGGTTAGTACGTAGTGCAGTGCCGATAGTACATGAAAATTTTACCCAAAAAATGAAATTTGATATGTGTACTGATTTGTTTTTCTTTGGTTGTTTGATTCAGGATCACAGTAAATGGGTGATATGTCGAGTTTATGAGCGGGATAACGATGATGATGATGGTGATGGAACAGAGCTCTCTTGTTTGGATGAAGTTTTCTTGTCATTGGATGATCTTGAGGAAATAAGTTTGCCAAATTAAATGATGCAAGTGATGTAGTTAGCTACATTATATATCCAAATGGGATATTAATTTAAGCTAATTTTGTTGTTATCATGATCATTATTATTATTGATATTTACTGGTTGTAGTTAAAGCCTTTAGCAGTTTAGGTTCCATTGTAATCAGTGAAGTCGCTATAGCTAGATTTCCACATAGCAGCCTTTCAAGTGGGGCACTAGGTGAAACTCATGGCCAAAACCAAACAATATGCAGTGTGACGTTATGCTTTCAAATATCCCATTCACTAGCACAGGTCAATCTTGGAAATTCCATGCTCTTTAGTCCTTATTCCAACACGTGGATAATCACAATATATCTAGTATCTACTCTCAGCCATTAATGTAGGACTCTTTAATCCTGCAAATCAAGATAAGATATGCAAAAACCTCTATTTCTTGTTTCTTTAACTTTACATGTATCAGCAATTTACCATATAATCTACACTTGACTACTGTTGCATAAGAGTTCTGTGCACTTAAAAAGACATTCTGATATAACAAAGCAAATGAAAATGAAACTAAATTTCTTCTGGGATATTTATATATATAGAGTGGTGAGATCGAATGCCATAACTGGTTCTGAATTTGAATCTTGATGGTGTTAGTTTAGATATGGAAAAAATGATGTTGGGAGTGAAAAACCCACCTAATATGTGTTCAAGGTTGTGTTTGAACTGGTAGTTGCGATCCTCACGTGCAAGGATAGTGTTGAGAGAATGAATGAGATTCATGTTGATTGAAATTTTGTGGAGGGTTGTGGAGCCCATTGAGCACTCCAAGGGATGCTTGCAAGTGAACATTGGGCAATAGTCCTATTAGGCTTTTATAGCTTTTGCCTACTTTGATGGTATTTGTTAGCTAGTTGTCTTGTGTCACAATGCTGAGGGACATTTTATTTTATTTTTCGGTTTTTGCTTTGTATTGTTTTTGTTGCATATGGGTTCCTGCTTAGGGAAGCATCAAGTCATGTGTGATGCAAGCATTCGCATGCTTTGAAGCACCAACACGAGCACTATATTATATCCATATATTGTCATCACAAAAGAGTGACACACCAGTCCATGATGCTTACCTCATTCATGACCTTCTTTCTCTCTTCATACATATCCACTAGAACAGACAAGATTATGACCAAGAGCTTTCTAAGTTTTATCACAAACTTCCAATGCCACAATCATGGGTTAAAAAATAAATAATCACAAAAATAGATGTGCCAAATAAAAAATTAATTCAGAATTGCATTATTGGGCATCTTTGTCATTACCATCTACCCAAATTCAAGATCCGTTAATTAATGATATGATGAAGCTTACTTATCGAGTAAAAAACATACCCAGAGAAATGAAAAGGGTTCATTTTTAGAATATACAATAGCACTTATAATAATGTCTAGTAATTACATGTCTGGTTAAGCAGTGAAACAAATGGTATAATTTAACAACATCAATATTGAAGTCAACTTATTGCAATGATTCTTTTGACAAAGGCGTGCTTGATAATTGATGTGTGGCGAATACTTATAGTTTGTTTGTTTTATGTTTAGAATGAAGTTCACACTTTTTGAAGATAAAAAAAACACACAGCTTCCGTTTTTCAAAAGGAGAATTCTGTGTGGAGAAAACTCCGTTGATAGAGTTACACGAAAGGCTTTATTAATTAAATATAATGTGAAAGTCAAACCACTACAACTTCGTTTGTCGTGGGTAGGTTGTGAAGTCAGAAATTTTACTCAAAATTATAAAGCTTATTAGAAGTGTAGTTGTGTCACAGAATATGAAAGTGAAAGATAAATGAGAAATTAGCCGAAATGGTTTGGTCAAAGAACAAGAGCTATCACAATGCCCCTCGACAAGTATATTCATTTCAAGTTTAATAATTTGATTTTGATAGGATGTGAAAATGAGAGTTGAAGACTGTGATAAAACAGACAAAAGCTTTTATAACACTGCTTTTATGTTTTGCTTTAGAGTAACGGACTAAAGTAATGTAATAACTGACATCTCAAAGCTATTACTAAGAAAAAAGATGAAACTGTTTGACCGTGTATTGAATCCACTAGCAAGAGCAAATCAATTACCTCTCATCATTTTTATTCACTCTAATAACATTTTTCTTTTTATTCATCACATTACACACTTTGTTGTTTTCTTTTTGATTAAAATGGTAGTTTAAAGTCATGTGACTCTTTTCACAAGTTATAACGTGGTTTGAAATCTTAAGGTAGAATCCAACATCTGAAACTTGGTACTTAAATGATAAAAGAATAGTTTTTGTCCTATCTAAGTATGCTTCCCTTCGATCTTCGCATCCACGAGTCTCCGTTGTTTCTTGTAATTATAATAATGATAAAAATACTATTTCATTGCTTAATCAGCTCGTAACCACTGAACCTTCTAATCATCTCACTCGTGCTTGGTTATTAACATAACACATGTGAGTTGAGTGAGGTGTGATTTTCGGTGGCAACTTCAAAGAGACCAAAAGTCATTACTTAGAAGAATCACATAATTATAGTTTGTGGCTCTCAATCTCACACAAACTATATGCCCCGTTTGGACCTGTAAAGTGGAAAATGCCAAATCGAATTGGAAGTCATTATGATTGTCTGTCATGAAAACCCTCACAATGGGCCTTGGTTTTCTTTCACCTTGTACATAAAGTTTTGGTTGTTTGTAACAAAATTTATGTGTATTGAAAGCCACAAAGTGGAAGGCAGGTGTTTGAGAAGTACTCATCCAACCCAATCCTATTGCCCTTTGGCTTGCTTGTTTTCGAGGAATTATGTTTCCCCCCCTTACAATGGCAAAAAGTACAACCAGCCACCATGATTGTGAGGCCAATACCTAGGTAGCTTTTGAGTGAAGTTAATTATACCAACCCACCCATGCAGCCATCACAAGTCAACACAAAAGTTCAAAATAAGTCAACCCCACACAAAGGGATTACTCAAAAGGGAAAAGCCCTTCTAAGGTGAAAATTCTCAGTGAGTTTTGAGTGTGCTAAAGGGAGAGAACTTGTCGCCCAAGGGACAAAGGTCCTAAAATATGAAGGAAACAAAAAGATGTGGTTTTGCACCATGAGGACTCAATACAACGCTGACCCAATTAAGGGACCACATAAACGGGATAAATATACGATGTTCATAAGAAAATAGTATGTCTTTTCTACTACCAGGATACTCAAAAATGCTGTATAACTACACGTATACAACAATTGCTTTGTGGGCAAAATACGGATGTTTAAGAGGCTGGTGTATATAGGCAAGATATGAAGATCAGTGTACTCAGTATATAATTTAAAGAATGGCCAACAATTCATAAAACCAATTATTTTTATATTCAAACTAAAAGAAAGGGAAGCAATAATACATAAACATCCAGAAAATGTATAATCTTATTAAGTTACCAGTCATTGGAAGGTACAAATTCCCATTGTGAATCCTCACATCAAGGATCTTTTGTATGAATTGAATAAATGTAGTCTTCTCGCTTTCTATCTGGACTAGAATCCGTGTACTGGTTCCCACCAGTATCCAATTCAACTGTGGTAGCATCAAGTACTGTTTCCTTTCTATTTTCATTTACTAACTAGTACAGAGCACAATCCCAAATCATGTCACTTTTCCAGGAGAAAAAATAGTAGACATTACATATTAACCAACAAGGGGTATCAATATTTGGCAATCAAGTCAAAATAGAAGTAAGCTGATCAGCAACAAATAAATAGCTTCCTACAATCATGGATGACGCCAACCCAGCGCGAGCCATCCGCCAACCAATACCGTGGAACAAGACATTCCTGTCTGAAGGATGGATCCCAGTAATTCTTTCAAACTTGTTTCCTGGTCGCTTCCATTTCAAAATCTTTCTCTCCATTGAGATGTACTAAAAACATACAAAGTGTGAGTAGCTATCAGATTGATTGCAATTTGGAAACACATGAAATTACAGTATTTATTTTTTTGGAGTGAGATATTAATACTATTTAAGGTGTTGTATGACAACATATAGAATTAGCATATAGACTTTAAGCAAATAACAGTAGATAGACAAGTTGTTGTCACACTTGTTGATATATGAAGGCAATTTCCCAGACTAACCTGCTAGTAAGCCATGCTTAACGTAGTTAATCGGACATTATGCAATTTCTTTCTCTACTATTTATAGTCTCAAATTTTGACTTTACTATCTAGATATCAGTACTACACTTTTTGGTAGCAAGTATTGAAACACAAAAACTTTATGACTGCCAGGACATAATCCTATCACCCAAAACAAATATAATTAATGAACATGCTAATTTCTCGGACAATAGAAAAAAGGTTTTGACCTTGAACCTAATACGTCAGATTTTTTTCTTTCAGTGAAATCTGCAAATGGTATTCTTCTGGGTTGAAATGTAGAAATTAAACTTTAAGAAGTTACTGAGTTCATGTTTTGTTAACTTTTCTTTAGTTAAGTAGACTATGTCAGCCTCCTTGTCCTCTGTACTCTTTCTGCCCTCCAATTTTTTTTTTTTTGTCAGAAAAGAAAAGCAATTCTTAGCGAAAAGAATATGGCTGCAAAATACCAAAATCATTATATTCAAAATATTCAAGTACAACCTTTCCCTTTTTCTGAATCTAAGGCTTTATATGTAAGAGAAATATAAATAAGGCAGTAGTTCACACAGTTTCAAACTTTTCAGTAACAAGTAGTATCATTCATACCTTTGGAAGAACATTACATTGTGATCTACTTCTTGAAGTATCAAAACCATGAGAAGCAGCAGCAGCAACTGAAGCTGAGAATCCAGCAGTAAGACTAACAGTAAAAGGAGACAATGGACCAATGTCTTCATTAAACCTGAGTCGGGACAAGCACACTTAGACCAAAATAGAATAACTAAACTCACTTGTATTAAACTAATTAATCCAAAAGAACTAGTAGATGACAACAATATACAATTTAAGATTTGTTTAGACAAATTTCTCTGAAAAGACTTCTAGGAGGGAAAAATTATGAAGAAAAAATGTATCGAACTTCTCCATAAGTTAAAATCAGCATAAACTAATTCGTAGAAACTATCAAAAGAAATCACAGAAAATCTCACATGAAAACCTAATAAAACAAAAAGCTGTGGATGCATACTTGCCTAATTTGTTTTTCTGGCTTCATTTCATTGGAAGTGCAAATGCAGATGATTACATATCCACTTTAAAAAATCCACGCAGAAAATGAAAAATAAGAAACCTATAAACCTAATCAACAATAACCTACACATAGTTTACTGTCACAAAAACAAGCAATTGCTATTGCACATAAAGGTTATTACAAAACAATCTATGTAGAAGGACGTTAAAAAGTAGTAAATACAAATAAAAACGTTAAACATCGTTAGCTATATCTAGAATTTTTTTAACAAAGCTACCTTCCCTAAAAATACAACACTAACAATAGAAGGAAGAATGATTCAAAATAAATGTTCATTCAATTAATGAACAAGAGATGAACCTGGGTGGAGGATTCATTCCTACAGCCTTCCAATCTACCATAGCTTGGTGAAGCAATTGCCAGGTTGAAAAAAATACGCCCCCAAATACAGAATCTCGTGCAATTCCAGAACGAAGACCTCTCCATAAAGTGCTCCAGCCTTCCAAAGATATAATGTCAGATGGTCTCGTGACACTGGAAACTGCTGGTGGCTTCCCAGATCCTGACATTGTCCATGGATACTCTAGTAAAGCACTAGTCATGTTCGTATTTTTTGTTGTTAAGGTGGAGATAAGACGAGTATACAGGTCCAAGGACCTTTTGTCTGGATAACAACCATTAAGTAACCTTGCAATTAAAGGTTTCCGAGCCCCATTTTCCAGAGCAAAGTTGGGGCTCGGAACATATGAAGCAGAGGTAACCTGCTTGCGAAGCTTGATGAGTTCAAATGGAGAGCTTATGACAGTCTCAATGGCACCAGATGCCATGCCAGCCAAAAGTGCCTCGGAAGGAAACAAATAATTATCTTCCCGACCATCTGCCATGTGCAAAAATATATTTGTGAGCACCAAATCATGCTCCACCTAAGAAGAAATTCACTATAAATTGTACTTTACAGAGTACAACCTCTAAAACGTATTCTGATAATCAAAAAGAAAGACTTAATGAACTTTAAGTCAAGCAATCAAAAAGCCATCTCAAAATCAGACAATGCCAATCTACAGGCCTATAAAAACTTCAAAACTAACTATCTATTGATATAAAGAGAAACATGTCACAAGCATAAGCAATTAAAAGAAAGTAGTCCGACTCTATTTCATTGATATTTATGAGAAAATTGAAACAAAAAATACTAATCACACAAGAGAATTCAAAGAAAAACAAAAGGAGTTACCTTTATAAAAGGCAGTCAGAATTTCATAAACCCCAAATCGTGCTCCCAGACCAAAAATCCTTCCAACTGCCAACCAGCCAAAACCACTGTACAAACCTAACATGTCCAAAAACAACAAAACACCCGAATTACCATACTGTCTGTATAAAGTGATTGTGGATCAAGAAACCAACAGGAAACAGCAGTTAGCTTCACAAAACCTGTAACATGCGACCAAATCTGAAAATGCCAAAAACAAATGTAAAGTTTCCCATCAATCCTGAACTACACAGTAACCCATTTGCATCATCACCCAGCATTCTCATGTCTATTATGCATACACGCATTTAACGTTCTAATTCTCCTATAGCAGGTCATCATTCAGTATGTCCCAGGAAAAGGAATAGCATTACCTGCATTACCCGACAGAAAGACTACTCTCGACAAAGCCTGAGCAGCGTCCAATTGTTTACCAGTACTGGAACCAACCTTCGAATAAACAAGCTTGAATAAATTCACATGGGTAGGGCTTAAAAAGAAAGAGGGTTGCAGAAAAAGTGAGAACCTGAATAAGAACTTTCATAGTGTCGAGTGGATAAGTGAAGGCAGTGGCAAAAGCCACTGACCCAGCACCAGCTATACCATGGACAGCGATAGTTTGGTTCTGAGATAACTCCTTCATCTTAACATCTAAACTATGGAGGAAACGCAGAATTAGAGTGAATTTTTGAAGAGAAGAACCACGGCAAAGAGTTTTGGAACACGATGTTAAACCCTACGCATTCCACACTCTCACTTTCCTTCGTTTTTACCTTAAACTAAAAAGAATCTATTCTAGTTTATTATTAATTATCGATATAGTATAAAATAAGTTGGAAATAATTAAAGAATGTCTATTTTATGACTCTATATATTTTTTAAATATTTTAGAATTAAAAACTAAAAGAGTTTTAGAAAATAAAAAACTACCACGTTTTGCATCATATTCAAAAATTTTAATTTTGTAAAGTATTAATTATTCTAATCTTCGATAAATATTTAGTATATATTGAAATTAAATCTATAATATAGTTTTAAACACTTTCTAAAATTAAATTTTTGTAATATGAAAAAATATTTCGGTCAGAAAATACCAATGTTCATCCTAAAATCATGATATTTGTACACCTTTTTAGTTATATGGTCATTTACCACACGCAAAAATTTAATATTGTTTGTCCTACATGTTTGACGGGTGTATATTTTTTAGGATTTGGGGTAATTTTCTTTCTCTGATTTCTCCCTTAGGGCACCGAACCGAATTCTCATTTTTACCCAATCCTTTTGCTTCCATTTGAAGGTTATTTAGTCTTATCGGTAATTCAGCAATGCAAAGGTGATGTTGGCGAGAGTAGTGTGAGATTGTTTAATTATCATTTGACAACTTTTATAAGAGTGAAATATTCTAAATAAAAATTAATATTTGTATTTCGTAAAGAAAAAGAGAGTTGATATAAATGAGAAATACTATCAAATGGTAGTAAAAGGAAATACATTATCAGAATACCAATGTACTTTTTGAAATCCTCTCTCCATTAATTTGAAATAGTTTAAAATATAGGTTTTGGTTAGGTAATGTCGTTGTGTTGTTTTCCTTTTTATTTTTTTTCTCAGGTTTCCTTCTTCTTTTATGTTTTTCTTTGTTTGTTGTCAAATTGCTTGGTTGTGGAATTTTTTTATTCTTTTTTCTGAAGGGCATAATATTTGTTTTGTTTTGTAAAAGTTATTTTATTTAACAAAGAGTTGTTGATGGTTATGCTTCTTTTTCTTCTATTCGTCTTTCATAAGGTAAGGTTTTGTTTGTCAGATATTCTTCTTTTTCTTCTGCTTCTATTTTTTCGTTTTGTTTGTTGTTGTTTTCTTATTTTGGTACTTCACCTTTTTTTCTTCTCCTTTTTTCTTCTTACATTTTGGTTTGTTTGCCTTACTTAACTTTTTTTCTTCTTCTTTTTTCTCTTTACATTTTGGTATGTTTGTCGATTGTTTTAAATGTTGGTTAGTTGTTGTTTGTGCATTTCATTCCTCTTTTTCAGGATAGAGGAATGGATTCATTTACACTCTTATACTTTTATTGGTCATTTATTGTGTTTTGTAATGTTGTTGAATATTGAATATGGTTGTTTAGAACGGATAATAAGTTCGACCAAATTAAAGATGTTGATGGGAAAAGGGAGACACTTAAACTTTGGGTTAAAATCAATGAGTTTTTGTATGTTTAGAATAAGGATGGAAGCAAACATATGGAAATGATTCTTATGGATGATCAAATACGTATATATTTCCTATGGTCTTACCTTAGATGAAAGTCTTTTTTACTTCATGTTTATTAGTTTTGTGTACTTTAATGAAATTTCCATACAATTGTAGGGTGACCTTATATTGGCCATGGTTAGGAAAGAAGATCTAGTTGCGTGGGAAGATAGGTTGGTGGAGAATGAGACATATGTCATGCATAATTTTAAAATTCTGAAGAACCAAGGACATTATCATGTATATGACCATGCATTTAAGTTATTTTTATTTGTGCCACTATCGTTAAAGTACAACCACTTCCTTATATCATTTAATTTTAAAAGCATCAAGAAAATTAGGGATGGTGACTTTTATCCTAGTACCTTGATTGGATGTGCAATTTGTTTATTTGTGCTCTTTTTTTCATGTGTTATTATTGATGCTAATTGTTTGACTTATCCATTTAGATATAATGTTATTATTGGTTCTAATTGTTTGGCTTCCATTTAGATATAGTTGCCATTGTGCACAATGTGAAAACCAATGCAAATTCTATACATGTTTTTTATTTGTTTGATCTAAGTTGAGTAAGTTCATCTGTTTGAATTACATTATTTAATGGGTGTTTACTTAACTTAATATAGTTTAAATTGTAATATGTAGTGGTTGTACAATTGGCTGCACTTTATGAGATTTCTATGCAACAAAGTTTTTAAGCTATTGGATGGAACAAAAAGAAATTGGGGATTTTGTGATAATCTTGACACAAGCCAAAATCAAGTTTGCTTCTAGTATCAAACTAATTATGTATTTCTATATTGGTTTAAATCGCAACTAACTAAATTGTTTACTTTGTCAGGTGCATGGCCTGTGTCCATATTCAACTCTTGGCATGGTATGAAGTTGTTCATGGATCAAGATTTCCTATAAATAAAAGAAATGAAAGAGTTACTAAAGCAGTATATGTGTATTGCAATTTTGTTTTATTTATATGTTGTTTTATTGTAGATAGAGAGGTTATTGTTATTGTTTTACTATTCTCAACATTTGAATTGTAGAATACCTACAAATGAGTTGATTTGGAGTAAGGATCTGAGTTAACAAACGTCATCATCACAAACAAAGATTTATGTACAAAACAAATGTAAAGCATGTTTTTGAAATTTCAAAATGTTAAGGAGTAATAACTCCTTTATTCATGTAGGTTGTGTGTAATGTATTCTCAACTCTTTGTGAATTTCACTATTCAATATAACTATTTTTCATCACTGTTGTGTTCTATTATTGGTTTAACTGCATATTCTAAATTGATTGCATATGTGGGAGTACCTGCTGATTGAAAGATAATTTGGGAAACCTAATCAGGATAAAACAACTAATAGATTTCACATGTTAGACATAAATGTGAAATATTTAATCATTCGTAACATCAAAATCTTGATCATTAATGCAAACTTATAATAAAAATTACTAGACATATGTTTTTTATTATTCAAGTTTAGACTTATCATTAAGACATTACAACTTCTTACAGAAGATGTGAATGCTAGAGAAAGAATCAGAAGTATATTGTTTGGTGTTTTTGCTTTGAATTTAATCATGAAACCCAATCCCAGTGAAGCATTTATCATATATTGTTGCACACTATATGTTTAATAAAATACAAAAAGAGTTTTATAGGGTAGTAATTGTGAGAGAGAAGAGAATTGGAAGCGAAGGGAGTGTTGCATTTGTGCGTGAGATTCAAGCAGTGGTTTTCCATAAGTATTTTTCGTGTTGGTTGCTGAGAGGATTGAGTGTGGAAGATATTGTTGGAGTGCAAGAAAAAGCTAGGAGAGCTTTTGGGTTAGAGACACTAAATATTTGAATTTGGAGCAAGGATTCCAGGTAAGGGGAGTTGTTTGTATATGTTTTAAATTCGCACATGTTGTATTGGACCTTGCTTGAAATAATTGCATGAAAATTCTGTGTATTCACGCTGTTTTTCGAGGTTTATAGGTTTCTGCCCAGAAACTGTCCAACGGTAAAGCCCGAGCCACCAAGCAACACAACAAATTTTGACTATGTTCTTGGTTTTAGCATGAACCGCCTAGCAGCGATGAATATTTGTCAGGCGGCGCGACACTGTTTGCGTTGTTTTTGTTCATTTTTTGGTGTTCTGTGTGGGAGTTATTATGACTTTGGGAAAAATTAGGGGTATCAATCATATTGGATGATTTATTGTCGTGATATGAATGATAAGTGATTATGTGTTGACCCTTTTGGGAAAATTGTGAGTAACGAAGCATGGGTATACGCTAGAGGTTTTGAGAAGGGCGATTGGAATCCAATTCTAGAGAGTAAGGGTTGATGGACATAATAATGAAATTGGAGAGGGAGCTTTAATGTAGCGTATGCGATTTAGAGTATTGTGGTCCTTTTAGAAATTGGAAATATTTTGGGTTAGGGCCTTGGGTTACGCGCAGGCACAGAGATAGGAGGTTCTTTCTGGTTCTGATACACTGCCTTGTGGAACCCAGCTTACCGCTAGGTGACGACGAGGTGCAGGCCCATTTCAGCGAGATGGTGTAATTGGCAGCAAGGGAGAGACCTATGGAAGTGAGTGGTAATATAAACTAGATGATGAAAAGGGAAGGACCAAAACACATATAATAATTGAGAGTGGGAATAGTTAAGAAGTGTGATAGTACGACTATGTCCATGTGCAATTGTAGAAATATTAATGAAAGAGAGGGGGAATGATAATTCTAATCAAAAGCTTCGGTTCTGGAAGGCACAAGTTTTCTTGGATGTGTATGAATGGAACCTGAGAGGGTCATGCCTTAGTTGGTTAAGGTATAAATCATAGCTACGTAAACTTGATTGGTAGGAGTTTTAAAATGCAAGACTTGGATACATTTTTGGGTTTAACTAGAGACTAGTGGCCTTATATTGAAATATTGGATTAGTGGTAGCTTCTATAAGTGGGATTAAGGCATTATGCAATTTTAAAGGACTTAGTGAATTCATAGGCCTTGAATCAAGGAATTGACAATTATGGTTAATAAGCAATCGAACCTTGTGAGGACTGCAAATCTCCAAGAATTTAATCTTAGATGGTGCGTGTAATTCTGGACTTGTGGTAGTATCGTGGGTGGTAAGCCAACTAGCTTTGGGGTGCAAAAACCAGTAGGATTTTCGCTACTAGTATAACGCCTGGCGACATGGGTGTGTGCGCTAGGCGATAGGAGCACCAGGGGGTTATTGTCACGCGTGGCGCCTGGCGGCGGGGTGTGGTCCGCCAAGCGATAGACTTCAAACAGAGGGTTTGCAATGACTTGGCGCCTAGCGGTAGAGGCGTTCTGCCAGGCGGTTTGGGTAGATTTCGCCTGGCGGCGCTAGGCGATAATGTTGTTGTCGATGGCCAGTGTGTGTTGTTCTATGCAATGATGCTTTACTTGGATCCGGAGATGCTGTGTCATGAGCGGGTAGGTTCATGGATGGTGGTGAACATGTGATGATATGAGCGGGAGATTCATATCCAGTTACTCAAATGTGGGGATACGAGCGAGGTAGGTTCGTATGTTTTGTGCTCACACTTGAGAGGTGTTGTGTGCGGGAAGGTACGTAGTTGGTGGATCACATGTGTTGGACTACGGGCGGGTAGGTCCGTAGAGCAGGACTACGAGCGGGGAGGTTCGTAGAGTATGACTACGCGCGAGGAGGTTCATAGAGGCAAGACCACAAGCGGGCAGGTTCGTGTGAGCATCATAAACCCTGAATCCGAGGCTAACTATTTGTGTATTGTAAAGGTTGAAAAACCTTGGGGATAAGGTCTTGGCCAAGAACTAATTAGAATGAATAAGATGTGTGTCTTATTATATAGATTATGTTATTTTATATGTCATTTCTAATTTTATCAGCTTACCATTTCTGTTTGTGATTGGCGATGATCGTGTGATTCATTACACGAGAGTAGATGATGATACAGGTGATACTGTAGATGCACAGACGACGGAGTGAGGGTTAGCTGGGATTAGAGCTAGGGATTTTACTAGGTTTTCATTTATGTTATTGGAATTTTGAATTTTGTAATGACATTATGTTTTAATTTCATTTAAATATTGGCGCCTTGGATATTATTTTAAATTTTTCCGCGTTTGAGAATAATAATATTGTGACTTTTGAATTTCAACTATTTACTTATTTATTTAATTAAGTAATATTTCTTAGGGATGTTACACATTTCACTTTATTACTTGTGTGATTTGATACACTTGTCAATCACGTAACAAATTTTAAACAGATCCTTCTAGTAATTCCACGAGAAACCCGATCAAATTTTAGATAGATCATAAATGTTTTATATCTATGTGATCATTGTCAAATACTATAACTTTAACAAAAACGCATGTATGTATCACAAAGTCATTCGAAAAACAACAAAGCAAGAGAAATCAAACAATTCTTTGAATGGATAATTAAACTCAAAGATGAAAATTATCCGGACCTAATGATGGTTTAATAGAAATTTAGATTCCATCAGAATTTTTAATTTTGGACTTTAATGATCCGATTGAAGCTATTGTTTACAACATATACCTAGACCTCATATGCAACTACTATGATTATCAATAATCAGGATGAATACTTTTCCTTTGTACCAAAACACCCAAACTTCACAATACAAATTATCCACCCAAACCACACCAACACTAACAAAATAAACGAAAGCTAATCCATTCATCCACCAATGCACATCATGATTCCAACATACAAATATCTAGAGTAATTATCTTTCATATAGATACCAACACAGTATTCACATTTATAATATTCGAGCACCGATATTTAGCTTCTACCATTATTGTGGATCCTAATAACCATCACACATCTACACATGGGCTTTGCTAAGTTCACCACACGAATTTTCTTATTGCAACCCCTGATCCATAATGTTGAAAATATTATCTCTATTTATAATTCATAATACTAATACGAAATTCCAAAAGAGTTTTCCATAACCTCAAACACTAACTAATTATTACCATACCATTAACTAATTATTACCATACTATAAAAGAGTCTTCGAATATTTATTTCGTAAATCAATTAGCAACACTATATTGTAATGTCAATTTCATCTATTATATTTAAAATTGAAAACATTATCATATATATTAGAATTACTTCTTCATTATTTTAATAATAATATTTATAAGAGGCTTATTTCAAATACCGAACAATCAATCACTTTATTATTTATTATTTATTATCATCCACTATCATTATATAATAATTTTACCATTTTATTATTATTCTTTTTTACAAAAATGAAAACTCTTATTAAGAAAAAAATAAATAAATAGACAAACCGTGCGTCCCACGGGTCATCGACCAGTAACAATCTAAAATTTAATCCTCTAAAATTCTGATGGAAATTTTTTTCCTCTTTCAACCCATAAAACATAATACTTCTAAATTATTCCTTATTAAAATTATAATACAAAAAAGTAAAAATTACTGTTGCAGTCTTTTTTTTTTCAATGAATTTCAACCCAAAACTATTTCTGAATTCAGAATTATGATCTGTAATACGCATTTGAAAAAAAAAATTTAAATATTTTTTTTTTTGGAAAATCTTTCTTAAATATACATTCTAAAATGTATTTTTTAAATATATATAGTAGAATCATATTTCAGAACATGTTTCCAAATGTAAAAATACTTTCCGAAATATATTTAAAAAATTACATTCTAAATGTATACATTTTGAAATATATTAATATTATATTTTAAAATATGTATTCTGAATTTTTTTTCTACATTTCTGAAATATATATTACAGAATGTGTTAAAAAAAAAGGAATAATTCAGAAGGCATTACCTTTTGATTATGCACCAGCGACAGTTCTTTGAAGTTGGCTTCTGATGGAGGAGGAATAGGGAGCTCCATTCCTTATCTTTCATCACGCATCGCCAAAACATAGGTTTAGGTATTTAATTTTACTGAGGGATAAAATTGGATTATAAGATTTAATGAGATGCACTAAGAAAGAAGGGAAGTGCAGAAAGAAATTCCCAATACGTAGGAAGGAAGAATATTTTTTGGGCCACGAAACTCGACCCAGACATTACCTTATGGGCTTAGTTTCTTGGTACTAGAAAGCCCAACTCCGAGAAGAGAAAAAGATGAGAAAGAACACTAAACCAACCCTAATTTGCAGAAGCCATTAAACCCTACTCCGCTGCTTCCGCTTTCCTTCACCAATCTCTGCAACAATGGTAAGCTTTTCTTCTTCTTCCTCCTTAAGCTCCCATCGATCTCGTTTTGCAGTGACTAATTTTTTGTAACTGTTTTTGGAAGGTGAACGTTCCGAAGACCAAGAAAACCTACTGCAAGAGCAAGGAGTGCAGGAAGCACACTCTCCACAAGGTCACCCAATACAAGAAGGGTAAGGACAGCATCGCCGCTCAGGGAAAACGCCGTTATGACCGTAAACAGTCCGGTTACGGTGGACAGACCAAGCCCGTTTTCCACAAAAAGGTACCTCCCTAACCCTAGAAGACAATACCGTTCACTCCAAGCGCTGTTTATCCTTTTTGTCACTAAATTCACGTTTTTCATAACTAATTCACGTTTTTTATAATTAATTAGGCAAAAACCACCAAGAAAATCGTGCTGAGGCTCCAGTGCCAGGGATGCAAACATGTCTCCCAACATCCAATCAAGGTAATTGTAATCTCTTCCTGTCGTATTTTTTTGTATTGTCGTATTGTTGTTTTGAACTCGTTGCTCTAATTTTTTGCATTGTTTCTAATCTGCAGAGGTGCAAGCACTTCGAAATCGGCGGCGACAAAAAGGGAAAGGGAACCTCTCTGTTTTAGTTGGAATTTGCTATTTCACACACTCATTTTTATTTTTATTTTTTGTTGTTTGCCGTCTTTGGCATTTTAATTTTGGAGTAATACCTTGTGTTTGAGGATATTATTTAGTTTTGTTTGAGAACTGTTATAGTATCAATGACTAGTTTTTTGCATTCCTTGAATCTGAACTGTGTCTATTTCGTATAGTTTGGCTTCATCTATCTATATTCTTAGTGCATTACTGAATCGCTCTTTGGCTTACTTTGTTTGGGAGCAATGCAGTTGTGGGTTTTAAAATTCAGTTGTTTATTTTTTGTTACGAAGAAGTTATGGATTTGCTATGGCTCTTGAATTTAGGAAATTAGTTAATTGTCGAATTTGGATTGTGTTGTGAAGTTGTTATGGATTAGCCATGGCACTTGAATTTAGGAATGAGTTAATTGTCGAGTTTTGAATGTAGTTCCGTATTTTTGTAATCTAGTAAATTTGGTATATTCACTATTTGACAATGGTAGGACAAATCATATTAGGAACTGTGGTTCACGATACAATAGGCATGAATTGTATTTCGAATCGGGAATCGTGGCTTGAATTACAAACTCCATGGATTTGGGTTTCCGTTCGTTTTGTCCAAGTTGATTTGTAAAATCCCTAATTTCTTTTGGTTTATTGATCTTAATCTTTCTCTCATTCAATGGAGTCAATGAACAAGAATAAAGTGCCTACAGAAGTCAGTGCAGTTAGAGGGAGAAAAACGTGCTGGTATGGAGGCATTACTGGTATTCACTCAGTACCATACTAAGTAATAATAGAACATTTATATTTAAGGTAAAAAAAAATGTAGTAAATCAATTTAATAAGTACATTTTGCATATTTATATAACTTATACCTTTAGGTATATGTTTAATATTTTTAATGTTTATGAATCATTTTCATTATATGAAATGATTCAAAAATGCAAAATTTAAGTTCTTCAATAAATAATTGTTTATCTTGATTCAATTACCATGGAACAAATCATTGGGGAAATAAAGTACACTGGGAACAAAATGTAGTAATGAATATATGAGATATTATTTGTGGGTTTACATTACACTTTTGGGAGTGGTCAGCAGACACAAGGAGCTCAGACACAAGTATTTCTACTGGGGTCAAGTGCAACTGCAAACTAATGGAAAAGTTGTCCTAATTAATAATAATAATGTCCATAGTTTTGTTGATACTGAGGCATTTGATAAGTATTGTTAGGTTGTATTGTAAATGCAGCATTTCCGTGCATGCTATTTGTATATTGTTGCCACATCACCTGTTCCTCCATTAACAGTTTCTGTCTTCTCTCTATCTCTGACATTTGAACGTAAGCTGGAGGTGCCACTGCCAATGAGGCTGCGAAGGGATCTAAACTAGCACTGCCTCCTGATGTTTGTGGTGCAGGTAATGCAAGCATTGCAGGCCCTCCTCTAAACCCTAGAGCCATACTGCTAGCACTGCCATAAGTTTGTCCCTGCATAGCTGCATTTGTTGCTGCTTGTCTATACATACTATCCAACAAAAGTGTGTCAAATCCACCTCCTAATGATGGCTTTCGGTTTGATAAGTTGCTGGGTGATTGGACTAATGCTGTTTCCCAATCTACTGCATCATCAAATGCATGCCAAGGAAGCGCTTGCGTTGCACTTGATTCTGCTACTGCACCATCAAATAATGCCAAGGCTAGCTTGTCTCCATGTTCTTCACTTGTCACCATGTCATCTCCAAAATCCAATAGATCACGCTCTGTTTGCACTATTTTTTCCTCTCTGGCTTCTTCCTTCCTCTCTTCCTTTACAACATCTTCTGCTGCTTCTTGGCATAAATGTTCTGGCGCTGGCAGTGCCTTGATTTCATTCTTCTCCTCCTCTGCCTTTGCTTCTGCTTCTTCTTCTTCGCTGTTTTCTTCTTGGGTTTGGTTTTTCTTGTTTTGTGCTTTGTCTCTGATGTACTGATCCATGATCTCTAGCTTCTTTGTTGTAACCCTCTCAATGTCGGGGTACTCAGTAGAGCGAGCAATTCCAATATTCTTGGACCAGCTGTAGAATAAATCTAGCTCATCATATTGTTTCCCAACGCGACAAAAAATGTCATACACCCTAATGCACTCTGGTATCTCCATGCCAACGAAACGATCAATGAAGATAGTCAATATTTCTGTGATGTTGTTATATATTTGGAAACTCTCCTTCACAATGGGGTAGAGAGCCACCGTCACAAGTCGATGCGTCTTTGCTTTCCCTGTTAGTTAGTTCAAAACAGTAATCAAGATGCAAATCTTTTATAATCATAGAATTCTTATAAGATGCATGTAAATTCCTAATTGCGATGAAATTTAATAGTTCTAATAGTAATAAACCTGTGGGACGACAAGCTATGAAGCGCTCAAGCACCAATTGCAAGTGTTGCATTTTGGAAAACAGATTGCTAGTTTTCAATTCAGAAATTGGGGTGGCTTTGACCATTTCTCTTTCGCTGTCTCTTTCTCTAGAATGTCTACCATTTTCACTTTCTCTCTCCATGGTTTCGTCTTCTTCCTCATCAGAAGCAAACCTGCTTCGCTTTCCACGTTTGCTTTGCATCCTATACTCGAGTCTTTCATCTAGATATAATGCATAGGTGCGTAGAAATGCAGAGAATTCCCATGAATTATACTTTGAGTTGTCCCTGAAATCAGACATGTTGAGGAAGCGAGTCCCGCGACGAGTTGCAAAGAATATTTCTTGTTCATACGCAGGATCACCCTCCGACAGCAACCTTTGAATCAAAATGAGTGTTTTTAAAGCCACTGTCCAACTACTGGTCCTGCTGAGACGCCTTGAGAGGATGTTTACACATGCACTGATGAATGTCCGAGAGTAACATGTTAAGCTCAGAATCTCCCTCATGTGCTTCTCTTCAGCTGGGTATTCATCATGCTTCGTTGCTTTTACAATTGCCACGTGAAGATCAGCAAGTGAGGTGCTATTTCCCACCTTCGCTAGGCCTATGCTCGTTTGATCCTTCACTGCTCCAATGGCTCTTCTTAATGACCCTGGAGCCATCGATTTTTACCTTTTCCAATTGCCTCCGAATCACACTATTAAATCTTCTACTTTTCCACCTCTCAATTTCCTTAATTTTCCCTTCAAAGAACGTGTCCCCTCCTGCAATTTACAAAATCAAACCTTGTTCACAGGGCCTGCATGCATAAGTTTATATCCATGGAGATGCATTTGAAATTCAATCTAAAGGCTGGCTTGCCTTTTTGAAAAATTTCTGAACAGAGAAAAGGATACAAGGGTGATGCAAAAGAAAAAAAAAAAAACAGAAAGAGAATGCTACCTGAAGAACACAGGAGGGGCAACAATTACGATGAAAGTGTTTGTTTGTAATGTCTTAAACCCAGAATGATTAAAAAGTAAGAAGAAAAATATTTGTTTGACGTTTAGAAGGAAAAGGAAGAATAGGGTATACAGAAGGATACATAGTTGATTCTATAGTCCTCTCTTTTCCCTATTCTTCCCTTCCCTCTGTTGTTTCTTCTCTGCGTGAAGGTAATGATCAGGCTCAAATGGCCAAGCTTAGCCCATTTTTGTAGCATGAAAACGTGGTAGCAGAATGAGTTGTCATGACATGTATGCTAGCTTGCTTTTTCTCTTTCATGGCTGATATTTTTCGCACAATCTAATTTTAGTTTTTAAATAAAGCAAATTTTAACTTTTTATTTATTTATTTTCTTTATCTCTAATACTCTCAAATTTTCATTTTTGTTTCTTTATTGAAGGGTTTGCGATGAATTTAGAATACGAATTATTTCAAAATTAAAGAAGCAGAGAAAACTAGAGGATCACAATCATACACAATTAAAGCTAAAGAGGTTAGTCAAAGATGTAATTAGGTAAGTATTCTTATATCTCCAATGATCTTCTTTAACAAAACACACATATGGATTAACTCTAAAGAGACCATGTTTATCAATTTTAACAAATTATGTAATATTTTCCATTTTAAATTATGTTATTATAAACCAGTTTATTATAGAATCAAATGAAAAAAAAAATGTCACAAAATGAATTTATCTTTTTTCTATTCTATTCCATATTTTAGTACTTTTTTGAGAAATTTTTGGATCTTCACAAACATAACCCTTCTTGTACACAATCAATGGGTGAAAGATTTTGCCTTTGGTTCTTAACACCTCTAAAATACATTCTAATTGCTAAATGGTACACATACCATTTCTCTTGCATCCCCTTGGTTCTTCTCCACCACCAATGACTTCAAAATCTATGGGCTGTAGGATAATTTTGGTCCTATATTTTGTAAAATTTATAATTTCTGTTTTAGTTTTTTCTATAATTTTGTAATTATCTGCAATTTTCATTCCTTTTTTTTTATCCTTTAATCTTTTAACTTTTAATATTTTGTAACTTTGCTTAATTTACAAGTTTGATAATATATTGAGTCATTATTAAATAGTATTTAGTAACAAGTTTCTAAAGTTGTTATTATGCATTTTTCTTCAATCTCACTTTATCAATTCCGATTTTATTGATAAATGAATTGAAAATGAAAAAGTTACAAATATACGTGTCAGAATTTGTTTTTAGGCTATAAACTAAGTACGTGATGATAATTCTCCGGTATGATTACATTTAGTTTATGCTTAAATCTGAATTTAGTTAATGTTTTGTGTATAGTAGTAGTGTATGTATTTGAATTAGTAATGAGAGCTTTAAGTTGTGAAACTTTTCATATCTCTCATTCAATACTTTTGAATCCTACAAATTCAATCTTTTCTTCCTTCTTTTAAGATAAACAATTTTCAAAACCTACCCAATTATTTTGAAAATTTGCAAAGATATTCCTCTGTGAGTCATTTGAGAATCTTGAAAAATGAAAGAAGAATGTAGCATTGTCCTCCCATTCCAGCGCCCACATCTGACTTCACTTATATGTTATGAAGTTCGACACGCCATACTATGTTAGACATATATTGGACACTGACACATATATATACTCGTACGACACATGTGTTAGTAAAGTGTTCAATTTGAAAGACATTTTTTTATCTTTAACATGATTTTGACATAACTCTAACACAATGTTAATAATCACAAATTCAATGATTTTATAAAAAAATTCATAAACTTGTAAACTTATCACATAAGTTTCTATTATGATTATAAAAATGAGGAAAACAATCTTATATGATCACTATTTTTCCCTTTTTTAGATATTAGATAGATAAATTAGATCCATTTTTGTATTAGTTGACAATATGTTAGTTAAAAGTTTGAAACTTTCGTGTCTTATGTTTTTTCAATTTAGGTGTATCTCCGTATCCGTATCCATGTCGTGTCTGAGTGCGTATCCACATCTGGGCCTCATAAATGTGATTCTCTCCTCTCTTCTTACTCGTCCTCACAATAGTTCTTTCATATAATCATGATTATGGCTTTTTATTCCTGCACTGCCACGATTCTTACATGCACCCCAATACTAATAGTAAAATACTAAAATAACCTTTTCTTTTTTGCATTTTCTTAGTTGTCACTACCATTATAGTTATTGATGCACCTTTAACTAGATTTATCAATTTGGTTCTATTCATAAGGTTATGTCCTAACTCTTGTAGGTCGAGGTTAAAAATTTCCATAGAAGAAAAAGTTCACATAATCAAAATGTAGAAATGCTTCATAAGTCAAAGCCAATGTATAGGCTAGTCTATTCGAGTGGGTTCCAACTAAAAATGGATAGGTTGGGTGAGGCTCAAGTCAAGTAGGTTGTTTGGGTTGGGCATAAGTTAGGCTGAGTTCAGGTCAAGTCAAGATTGATAAGATTCACATCATGTTGAGTTCAATTGAGCTCATATTGGAAAGAGTCAAGTCAGAATCATATCAATCCAAGTCGAGTTCATGTTGAGTTCAATTGAGCTCATATTGGAAAGAGTCAGACTCATATCAATCCAAGTCGAGTTGCATTCATATCATGTCAAATTGAGTTAGACCCACAAAGGGTCAAGTTGAATCAAACTTACTTACGGTCAATTCGAGTTGGTTGCACCACGAGTTGAGGTAAGTCAAACTCATCTCAATATGACTTGAGTAAGGCTCACTCGGGTTGCATCAGGTCAAGTCAAGTCAGAAAAATATCAGACCTAGGTGAGTTGGTTCCATATAAGGCCAAGTAGAGTAGGGCTCATGTTACACTAAGTTTACTTAGGCCAACATTGAATCAATGTCAAGTTTAAAAAGGCTACCTTGAGTAGAGTAATTTTGGGCTCACCTCAAGTTGAGTTGAGTCAAGACTCCAACCGAGTTGATCTGGGCCCAACTCAGACTTACTTGAGTTTTAGACTTAATTGATTTTTCCAACCTTAACTTTTGTACCAGACATTACCTCAAGGTTGATGGAGGCTTAGTAACACCTAAAGGTTTAAATAGAACAAACAAAACCTTATAGGTACAAAACTTAATAAAAAAATTTTGAAAAAATATACTTGTTGTTGCCCAGGATCAAACTGGGGACCTTTAGTGTGTAAGACTAAAGTGATAATCACTGCACCATAACAACTTATGCTTCTTTGTTCAACTTTTGATTGATTTTTCCAACCTTAACCTTTGTACTAGACATTACCTTAATGTTGATGGAGGCTCAGTAACACCTAAAGGTTTAAATAGAACAAACACAACTTTATATAATAAAAAGATTTTGAAAAAATTTACTTATTGTTGCCCAAGTTTGAACTGGGGACCTTTAGTGTGTAAAACTAACGTGATAACCACTACACCACAACAACTTATGCATTTTTGTTCAACTTTTGATTGATTTTTCAAACCTTGACCTTTGTATTAGACATTACGTCAATCTTGATGAAGGCTTAGTAAGACCTAAAGGTTTAAATAGAACAAACACAACCTTATAGAACCAAAACTTAATAAAATTTTTGAAAAAATATACTTGTTGTTGCCCAAGATCGAAATGGGAACCTCTAGTGTGTAAGACTAATGTGATAACCACTACACCACAACAACTTATGCTTCACACAACCTTATAGGTCGAAAACTTAATAAAACAATTTACTTGTTGTTGCCCAGGATCGAACTGGGGACCTTTAGTGTGTAAGACTAACGTGATAACCACTACACCACAACAACTTATGCTTTTTTATTCAACTTTTGATTAATTTTTCCAACCTTAACATTTGTACCAGACATTACATTAAGGTTGATGGAGGCTTAGTAACACCTAAAAGTTTAAATAGAAGAAACAAAACCTTATAGGTCCAAAAGTTAATAAAAAGATTTTGAAAAAATATACATGTTGTTGCCCAGGATCGAACTAGGGACCTTTAGTGTGTAAGATGTGACGCCCCGACTACTATACTAAATAATTATTATTTGATAAAAAAATATGGAATCAAATTTTTTTTTCCATACGATTATCCTTGAGAGAACATTAATAATAACATAACTTCATATATAGTATAC
>Ga0214544_1000306_pt1 | contig 83856 bp, 32 predicted proteins | sample CNSS3metaG_FD_160074 | JGI IMG/M metagenome (GOLD analysis project Ga0214544, IMG submission 160074) | Root nodule microbial communities from cowpea collected in UCLA plant growth center, Los Angeles, California, USA - CNSS3 | ecosystem: Host-associated > Plants > Roots > Nodule | place: USA...
ATATATATATATATATATATATATATTTTCTTCGGTGAGACTCTGATCATATCATATAGTTTGATTTTCTTACCACTTACCTGACCAATACTGAGGCACGTGAGAGCCAGAATGCACGTGCCCCCACATTGTCTGCTATTTCTTTTGCTTCTTTTTTGGGTTTTCCATGTATCTCTTTTTAAGACAACTCCATTTAAGGCATTAAATTGGACATTTCTTTTAAGGAAGATTCAAATTTTGTTCACTGTGCTATGATAAAAAAATTTCTCTTCTGTTGGACTTAACTGTCTTGGGTTACAGTAGACATGAGTTTTTTATTTGAATTTATCGGTTTGAGTTATAAGGAGATGCAAAACCTAAAAGTGATAACTTTATAATATTCAAAGTGTTGATGGAAAAAAGTTGTGTTTAGAGTGTCACTTTGTAGAGCTTATCAATGGACACAAAATGGGTTGATTGTAGTTATATTTCTGCATATTCACCCATTGAATGCATTTTAGACAACTGTATACTTATTAAGATCCTACAACTAAGGTTTTGAATTTATGTTTTATTGAAAATCCAAGTGATTTTAATTCATATATCGAGTAAATATGAAAAAATTGAGTACAAAAAATTCATAAATTTATTGGTTTTGGATCGGAAATAATGTCGATCCTTTATATGTGAGTTTGACTCATGTATTATATTTTTCCGGTAATCTTACCTTGAAAAACCTAGTGGTATAGAGATGGTGGTTATGTTGGTGCCTAGTTTAGACAAAGTCTTGTATCAAAGGTTTTTTTACGGAGAATCATGTAAGAATAAAGATTTATAAACTTATTTTCTTAAAATTTTGGGTTGAGGCGATTCTTCATTAAAATATCTATGTATAAAGTTATAGAAATATAAATCCATTTTGATTTGATGGTTCTAATTACTCAATGCACAAATGTATATGCATTATATGGACCAACTTATTCATAAAACTTTACCTTTGTTGATATCAAAAAGTTATAAAAGAAAAAAATAATTTTTAAAGTTCTGTTGAAATAAATTTGTTTTTTTAACAGCAATAACAAATAAAATAAAGAGAGGCAATACAGTTGCCTCAACCCATATACAAAAGTCAAAAGAAGAGAGAAAAGAAAAAGAAGGTCCAAGAATCGACATCCTCATAAACACCTCCCCTCTAAAGGTAATTAAGAAAAAACTCCATGAGAGATGTTGCAAAGATACACTTCCATAAGCAAGAACATAGCCTAAAAAATTGATAATCCTAATAAAAATATGAACGTAATTAAAAAATATCAAGAGAACAAGTATCAAGGCATTATCTTAGCGTCTCCTCCTCCCATAAAAATTCCTCCAGTTCCACCAAGAGCCTGCACCTGGTAAACAAATGCATAAAGCAAAAAAGGTGTTGTTTTGTGACAACCCTTGACTATTAGTGAAAACTCAAAAATTAATTGGATAGAGCACCATAGGCTTTTGCCTATGTTAAATGGACAATATGCATGAAAAATGACATAAACACCGATCTGAATAACAAAAAGTTGTTGTTGGGTACTTATTTGTGATTTAAGCCCATGCTCTAATATGGGCTAACATAAAAACCTCTTCTACATCAACTAATGCATTTCTAAACATAACATCATTTCTATGGGTCCAAATACCCGAAACGATAGCCACCCACATACATCGCCAAGCTTGATTAAGTTTGTTACTAATTCTATTAAGTCAAACTGACTAAAATGTATTTTTTCACTATTGTGATAAACAGAAGGTCATCATATCCATGACATGAGTCACAAAGCTACCAAATGTGTGTTGCCACCTTGCAATTAAAAAAGAGATGACTTGTAGTTTCAAAAGTATTATGACAGAAAACACATGTGCTTCTTCCCAAAAGTATTTCCCTATTAAGTAAATTGTCTCTAGTGGCCACTTTATTAATGAGTAGTCTCCATGCCAAAAATTGAGCAAATGACAATGTTTTATGATAGAGGACTATCCCAAGATTTCGTACGAGAAGAACTTGAAGATGAACCTTTATAATTTAAAGGACCTTTGACAAGACGAAGGAGCAAAATATTGGAAGATCAAATCTAGTCAAGGCTTCTGATGCTACAAGTAATCAGAAATTCAAAGGATATGAAGATCATGACTTGGAGCACATTTGAAGGATAGTTTTTAGGAAAATTAGCTTATATTTTTAGACTTTGAGTTTTCTTTTAGAAATTAGTTATGTTCTATGTTTTTGGACTTTGGACTTTCTTTTATAAATTAGTTTATGTTTTTATGTTTTGGGCTTGGGCATTCTTATAGGGTTCTCAAGTTTTCTTAAACTTATGTGTCTATATATAGAGGTACCAAAAACTAATGTAAACATTTTTAGTCATATATTGAATTTGATTTCATTAAAGAGAGGTTTTTCTTTGTTATTGGCTTAGGCCTCCGGTTCTTATCAAAAATTAAGAACATAGCCTAAGCCATAAGCAAAAACATAGCCTAAAAAACTGATAATCCTAATAAAAATATGAACGTAATTAAAAAAAAATATCAGAACAAGTATCAAGGCATTATCTACGCGTCTCCTCCTCCCATAAAAATTCATCCAGTTCCACCAAGAGCCTGCATTTGGTAAACAAATGCATAAAGCAAAAAATGTGTTGTTTTGTGACAACCCTTGATTATTAGTGAAAACTCAAAAATTAATTTGATAAAGCACCATAGGCTATGTTTTGCCTGTGTTAAATGGACAATATGCATGAAAAAGGACATAAATATTTAAAGGGTACTTTCATTATACCACAATTCAAAATGGTAGAGAATCTTTGGACCATACTAACATGTACTCTTAAGCTTTCTATCTTACTTTTCTTAAAATTAACCTTCAGACTAGATGCAATTTTGAAACATCTAAGCATACTCTTTATGACCATTATATTTTATGTTTTTACTTTGCAAACAAATATAGTATCATATGCAAATTGAAACATGCTTACTGGCCCACCTTAATCCTATCCATCAATCCTTTACTCTCAGTCTATCTAACAACACCAGTCAATCCTTGAAATGAGAAGTCCAGCAAAAATAACAAACTCCAACATGGTTATGTTCTAACAAAAAAATATGACAAAAAGAAAGAAAATACATATTACCGGTGAACATAAAGAAATAAAGATAACAAAGAAATAAAAATCTTGATGTTATATTACCCTGGTTGAAAAATAGAGTTGTATATGTCTCCATGATGGAAAGGATCTCCATATATGTGAGTTGGGCTTATATCTCATTGATGTTGTATTTTTTCAGTAATCCTACCTTAAAAGACCTGGTAGTATATAGAGATAATAATTATTGTTGGTGCCGAGTTTAGACAAAATCTTATATCAAATGTCTTCCTGACAAAGAGTTATCATGTAAGAATAAAGATCAGTAAACTCATTCTCTTTAAAGTTTTGAGTTGGAGAAGATTCTCCATTAAAATGCCGACGTTTGAAGTTATAAAAGTGTAAATCCATTTTGATTTGATGGTTCAAAATCATACTCGATACATAAATGTATATGCATTATTTGGAAAATTTTATCTTTGTTGATATCAATGGTGTAAAAAAAGCATATTTATATAAAAAAAATATTTTTTAAAGTTATGATGAAGTTACAGTTGTTGATATCAATTTCATTTATAATAAAAAAATAATATTTTATATAAATTATATCTTTGATGATAAGAGTAAACTCATTCTCTTTAAAGTTTTGAGTTGGAGAAGATTCTCCATTAAAATGCCGACGTTTGAAGTTATAAAAGTGTAAATCCATTTTGATTTGATGGTTCAAAATCATACTCGATACATAAATGTATATGCATTATTTGGAAAATTTTATCTTTGTTGATATCAATGGTGTAAAAAAAGCATATTTATATAAAAAAAATATTTTTTAAAGTTATGATGAAGTTACAGTTGTTGATATCAATTTCATTTATAATAAAAAAATAATATTTTATATAAATTATATTTTTTTTAACAAATTAATGATGTTTACAAAAGCTAAGCAAATTATGGCGGTACAGAAAGCAAAAGCCTCGGTAGAAAAGACCTAAACAAATTGTGATGGGCCTTATTTGAGAACCCAAACCCAATGAGTTGAGAAGAGAAGAGAACAGACCTAATTTTTTGATTTTACAATCGGATTCCTCTGTTTCTCTGGGTGTGGGCGTTTCTCAGTTGCAGCGACTGTGAAGCGACAGAGAAGATAATCGTAGAGAAGAAGGAAGGGTTGAGGCTATGGCGGCGCATCATGGGGAACCGGCGAAGCTGCGGTGGGGCGAGCTGGAGGAGGACGACGGCGAGGATCTGGACTTCCTCCTCCCGCCGCGACAGGTCATAGGGCCCGACGACAACGGCATAAAGAAGGTCATCGAGTACAAGTTCGACGACGACGGCAACAAGGTCAAGATCACCACCACCACGCGCACCCGCAAACTCGCCAACGCGCGTCTCAGCAAACGTGCCGTCGAGCGTCGCTCCTGGCCCAAATTCGGCGACGCCGTTCACGAAGACGTCGGCAGCCGCCTCACCATGGTCTCCACCGAAGAGATCCTCCTCGAACGCCCTAAACCTCTTGGTAACACCTCTCCCCGGAATCCACCTTCCATTACCGTTTTCATTACAATTTCTCTGTTTTCTTTCCTAATTACACTGTGGTAATGTCTGTGATAATTAGCCGTTCGAGAAAATGCATTAACTGCAATTACATTGAGTCACCTCTTTTTGTTCGAAAATTCTGGAATGGCCTTCAGAATTGATCATGATTTGTAGCATGTGTTTAAACTTCTAATTTGATTTTCCGAAACTGACATCTGCACACTTACTTTTAGAGAGGTTGAACATCATGAAAACTAAACAAGAAAGGAAAATGTCTCTCTCAGTTTATTCTATTTTTTATTTCAAAACACTTATATCTTGAACAAATTTCATAACCCAGTAGATTTTGAATGAGAAATTGATTGCTGAAACTGTAAACCAAATTTAGGGAAATAGTTTTAACACAAGAAAAAAACAACGTGAAAAAGAATTAGAATTGCTCTAAATTACTGTGTTCTTAAAATCCTCTGGTGATGCATGAGAGTGAAGACTTGAACTTGAGATCAGTAGTGTGTTTAGTGTAGGTATCTATCTACATATCTTTCATGTAGTTATAGGATTGTAATAGAGTAGGATAATTGGATTGATCTATCATCAGTAATTAACTACTATGTTTCTGTGATTGTTATCAGGCTCCAAAACAGAGGAGCCAAAGACTGCTGGGGACCCCTTGGCTCAATTCCAGAAAGGTGCTGTTCTGATGGTGTGTAGGACATGTGGGAAGAAGGGTGATCACTGGACCTCAAGGTGTCCATACAAGGATCTTGCCCCACCATCTGAGGGATTCGTGGATAAGCCTGCAACATTAGATGCTGCAGCAGCAACAGGTGGTGCAACCAAGGGAGCCTACGTGCCTCCTGGTATGAGGGCAGGGGCTGAGAGGAGTGGTGGATCTGATATGCGGCGGAGGAACGATGAGAACTCTGTGAGGGTAACCAACCTCTCTGAAGACACAAGAGAGCCTGATTTGCTGGAGCTGTTCCGTCCTTTTGGTCCTGTGAGCAGAGTTTATGTTGCCATTGATCAGAAGACCAGCATGAGCAGGGGCTTTGGGTTTGTTAACTTTGTCAACAGGGAAGATGCGCAGAGAGCTATCACCAAACTCAATGGGTATGGTTACGACAATCTCATACTTAGAGTTGAATGGGCAACCCCAAGGGCAAACTAGAGTATGATGTTTTTGTGCTTTTCCCCATTCTTGTGTTTTGAAGGTGCATCTATTTTTGTAGTAAGTTATGTACTTGATTCCTTTGAGAGGATTTGCCATTTAAAAGTATAGATTTGAGATCTTAATTTGGTTATTCATAATGAGGTATTGTCATACCCTTCTACATCTATAAGGTATTTTGAAACTAAAAATGGTTGATCTTTCTTGGCTTAGGTTGAGTCTACACCATTTTTTTACTGATTAATAATAAGTTGGATCAAAAACATATTAACTTACTGGTTTTGTTTTGACATTATTTGTACTCATTAAGTACTATTAGTTAATAAGAATAATCGAGATATTGAAAATGTAAAAATATTAGAAAATCATTATTAATAAAAAGGTATTCTTTAAATAATTTTTTATGATTTTTTTCTTCTAAATTTGATCTTCCTTGATAATTTTATTGTATTCTTTTAAACCAACCCTTCAAATAAAAGTTCATGAATATTTATGTTCATGCGTTAACAGCTTTAATTGTGATAGATATAAATAAATTAAGGATTTCCATTGAAAAAGTATATTTAAGCTATTCATTTTGCGGTTTTAATATTTTTAATACATTTTATCAAATTCAAAGTGAATCTAAAACATTCATTAAATTAATTTTTAAAATTTTAAATCGTGCTTATAATTTTAATATATACTTGAATATAGAATGACTACAAAATTTATATTAATGCAAATATATCATATCAAAAACTTTGTTATGTAATATGTCGAACATCTTAATCCATATTACGAATCGGGTTTGTAACACCCCATTTAATTAATAATGTAATTAAAGGAAGCGTTACACTAGAATAATATCATAGCCCTAAAAGAAACAGATACTACATGGGCTGTGGCCCTAAAAGAAAGTCCACCAAACAGGATCCAGTCCAGGTGGGCTATGCAGCGAAGTCACCATTCTACTCACATCAATAAAACAGTTCGTCAAACGTTCACATGCATTACACAATCCAAGCATTTCATATACCATCCAAGCATGTTATGACTTTCTCAAGCAATACACTAGACTCTGACTCGACTTATCCGGATACATATAATCTGGTCAGATTCAGTGGATGCTTGCACTTGTGGTGGATACCAGTCAGTCCGTTCTATGTGAGACTAACTGACTCCTTAGAGTGTCGGGATGCAACCTTACCTTGAATCTTTATCAGGCCATAGATATGGGGCACCACCATGGACACCCACTAACAGGGGCCATGAAATTACGTCCCGACCACTGAAGCGCGATCCTGAAACCCCACCTAGAGATTTCAAGGAATTACACACTGACCAAAGACCAATCATAATCAAACAAGTAATATTTAACGTGCATATATATATATATATATATATATATATATATATATATATATATATATATATATATTTCATGCCAACCTTTACAATTCATCCTCATTTGTATTCTATGTTGAATCCATTCCATTCATTCTTCCCAAACCACGGGCAAACAAGTGTATTTCATACCGACACCATGTCATATTCATTAACCAACCTTCACTCATGTCTCATGTCAAATCCATACCAAACGTTCCACACAAGCATTTGACAGAAAGGAGTGTGTCGCTCCAGAGTCATACAACACACAACATGCTTTTCCAGCTATCACACAATTACCTATAACAAGGTTACCTAAGCCAGCAGCCTCCGCTCCGGTCATGGCATACACTATGCTTGTCGCCTGAGGTCTGTTGCCTCTGTCTCTCCGTTGATGCTGGTGAGGAGTCTGAACTAGAGGGCGTGTCACTGTCCTAACAAGGTTGGGACAGTCTTTCCCAAAGTGGCCCTCCTTGCCACAATTGTTGCATCTGCGTTAACCCTCCATGCGCGGGTAAGCACTCATCAGATGAGGACCTCCACATATGTAGCATTGCACTCGACCCTGCTGGGGAGGAAGGCTCCTAGACCCCTAAGGCTGATGGTGAGGTCTGTTATATGGCCTCCTCCACTCATCATGTCTAGGCTTGGACCCAGATGGTCCACCAATCCTCTGATGCTATTGTGGGCGCTGACCTTCCACTTCATTTTTCATCTTTTCCATCATTCTGGCCTTCTCCACCAATGCAGCAAAATCCTTGATGGATAGAGGGGCCACCATCAAGCGGATGTCTCCCCTAAGGTCGTTCTCAAATTTCTGACATCTCCATTCTTCATCGAGCGACAAGGTATAAAAACGGTTGAGATGCTTGAACTTCTCAGCATAGTCCGTCACAGTCTTCCCTCCCTGGGTCAGTTGGAGGAATTCCACCTCCTTGGCATACCGAACGCTGTCTGGGAAATATTTCGAGAGGAATTTCCCCCTAAAGGCCTCCCACGTCACCGGCTCGCGTCTCTCCTCCATGATGGATTTTTCCACCAGTGCTCAGCCTCTCCGGTGAGCATGTATATTGTGAAAGCCAACATGTTCTCCGCTGGGCACGTTTTTGCATCAAAGGTCCTCTCCAAATCCTTCAGCCACTGGTCTGCTGCATCAGGGCTAGCCTTCCCATTAAAGTTCACTGGGTGGTGCTTCAGAAAGTCCTCCAAGCTCCACTCCCTGACCATAGGTCGTGGCTCGGGGCCGTAAGCAGGTGCCTGTCCTGGTCTCCTCCAGCTGCCGGAGGGCCTCCATATGTTGCTTGTGGGCTTCCTCCGCAGCTACCCTAACAGCCTCCATCTACTGCATCACCACCTGCTGTTGCTCAAGCGACGCTGTCTGTCACTGCATTGATGCCTCGTGCTGTTGCATCATCGTCGTGCTTTGCTGCGTCATAGCAGCCACCGTTGCTTCTATAGCTCTCGCGATATCAGGTGCATCGCCCTAGGAGGATTGCGGAGTCCTACGAGATGGTGTCATTGTTCACTGGCACACAGGAAATCACTTGGTTAGGTTTGATAAGATAGAAATCCAACTAAGAACACTCAGAAGACATAGAGAAAGCTAAGCGGACATCCAAGTCCACAGACCTAAGGAATGACCGCTCTGATACGATAAATGTAACACCCCATTTAATTAATAACGTAATTAAAGGAAGCGTCACACTAGAATCATATCGTAGCGCAGTCTCGGAGTTCAAAAGTAACTCCAAACAATAACAAAAAAGAACGTAACAGAGTCAAACTAAACCAGATACAATTATTCTACAGTAATCCAATAGGGAATTTAAAGAACAGATACTACATGGGTTGTGGCCCTAAAAGAAAGTCCACCAAACAGGATCCAGCCCAGGTGGGCTATGCAGCGGAGTCACCATTTCTCTGTTGACCGCGAGAACCTCTCGCCTCTACTCACATCAATAGAATGATGATCATCGCAAAAGAGAACAACCACATACAAGACAATCAAACAAGCAACATGGTAAGCTAGAGTAAAACAATTCGTCAATTGTTCACACGCATTACACAATCCAAGCATTTCATATACCATCCAAGCATGTTATGACTTTCTCAAGCAATACTTTAGACTCTGACTCGACTCATCCGGATACATATAATCTGGTCGGATTCAGCGGATGCTTGCACTTGTGGTGGATACATCTGCTCACTCCCGAGCTATGTATTACAAGTGTTACAATGAATCAATTCTCTCACACACAAGGTTAGCCCTTAATGAGTTTCAGGCCTCCTGCTACTCTCACCACAGGAGTCAGTCCGCTCTAGGTGAGACTAACTGACTCCTTAGAGTGTCAAGATGCAACCTTACCTTGAATCCTTACTAGACCATATAGATGGGGCACCACCATGGACACCCACTAACAGGGGCCATGGAATTACGTCCCGACCACTGAAGCGCGACCCTGAAACCTCACCTAGAGATTTCATGGAATTACGCACTGACCAAGGACCAATCATAATCAAACAAGTAATATTTAACGTGCATATGTATATATTTCATGCCAACCTTTACAATCCATCCTCATTTGTATTCCATGTTGAATCCATTCCATTCATTCTTCCCAAACCACGGACGAACAAGTGTATTTCATACCGACCCCATGCCATATTCATTAGCCAACCTTCACTCATGTCTCATGTCAAATCCATACCAAACTCATCATTTTAATTCATTGAATCATCCCATTCAAACATCATGCTCATATCATGTTAAAACTCATGAATCACCATTCATCATCTATCTTATTCATACAAAGTCACTCAATTATACTTAAAAGGCATAATCAGTCCATACATGTATTCAATATCCAAGAACAAAGAAAACAATCAACAAACATACCCCTCGCTCAGCCCTTCGCTCAGGCAGAAGAGTCTCGCTCAGGCGAGCACCCTTCGCCTCGGCGAAGGCTTGAATCAGGAACAGTGGCACTGTTGCGCCCTCTCGCTTAAGCGAGACCTCCTCGCCTGAGCGAGATGCGCTCTCGCTCAAAACAGGAGCTCGTCGCTTGAGCGACAGCTCGCGCAAGCAGCCTGTGCGAGTTGCTTGTGATCTCACCTAGGCGAGACACACTCGCTTGGGCGAGAAAACCAGGACCCGCCACTGTTTGCGCTCGCACATACATCCAATCTGACCTAAAGCATTTTTTTCACAGCTCCCAAATAATTTGTAATGGCAACCCAACATTCAACTCACGAGATAAGACCAAGCATATAAGAAAACGCAATAAAACAGCAAGTCCTAACTTCCCTGTACCTGGAAAGGACTAAGAGAAGGGTGTGTTTCCAACAGCGGAACGCGAAAGCTCCAGGGACAAATTTACCAAGCTGGAAAAGAACAGACGAGAGAGTATTGACGTAAGTCTACGACAAAGCCCCAACTAGAAGTACACACATATGAGCGGAAAAACGAGATATGAGGTGTAGAACACTTACACGAGGCTAGAAGACGCAACAGAGCTCACTGGTTCTGGGTTGGGAGTAAACCCTAGCAGAGGACGACAGCAGCTCAAGATGAGAGATCTGTTTTTATGAAAGTAAGCAAAACGTTAGGATAAAGACACATTAGGTCTGATTTCGTTTTGGGCCAACTCTCGAGTCCATTAGATTGGGGCAGCCCTTGAAAATTAAGGCAACAGAAAAACTGGGCCTTACAGTGTTGGTTGACTAATCAATTAATTATATATAATATAAATTTTCAAAAATTTGAAACTGTGGAAAATGTATTTTTCGCAACCTCTTCTCTTACCTTGAAATTACTAATGGAATTAATTGTAAATTATAGATTAATTTAAAGGTTATTTTAATTTAACTATTTTTTTCTCTTTCATTTAATAGTTCTTTGAACTAATTATTAAACATGTCTTAAATATTATAAATTATTATATCAATATTTTAAAATTAATCTCGTTTTTGAAACACATACCATATTAACTTTGCTTTTAAGTATTTTCCACGAAGAATGTCCTAATTTCTAATACACATTTATAATAACCACCACAAGAGAATCAAAGTTTAGAATTTGAAGTTGAAATATACAATTTATTAATATGTTGAGGCTAATCTAAAGGAACATTTGACAACATTAATCAAATAATTTAAGACCAAGAATGTTTTCTTTTTAAGACATGATTCAATATGTTAGTTGGAATGAAGACAAAAGTTGTTAGTAGTTATGTTAAGTAGTCACTTTGGTGTATCTTTTGTTTCTTTTCCAATCTTACTTTTTCTCCTTCATCTCAATTTCTTACTTTATTTTATTTTTTAAATGAATTACGCTCACCAAAAAGTCAAAACAATAAAATGGCAAGATTTTATTCTCTCTAGATTGATCTGCAAATAGTTTTCTGAACTAGAATTTCTTGTGTTGGACACCCTAAAATAATAGTTAAACAAGTAAGTAACAATTTTATTTTTTTAATTATGATTTATTGTCTCTTTATTCAAAGATTGAACAACAATTTCTCCAAAGAATTTATAAAATTGTAATTTGTTTCATCCATTTTTTTTTTATTTTTTTTTATCTCATTATCCTTAGAAACTAAAGTATTAACAAATCACAGTTTAAGGCACTACCAACATAGGACCTACCAAATTTTGAACTTCATAATCCATCATTTTTCTTTTCTGGTGCAACATAGGACCTACCAACTGTCACATTGTTGAAACTGCTAACAATTTGAATTGTTGCAACCTTTCACTTCTAACATGCTAAAATTTTTAGTTGATACTTCAAACCTACCTCTGCATGTTGATTTTAGTTTCTAGTATGAAGAAAATTTCAGTTACTTCAGATTGAAAACTAATACTAACTGATTCAAATGTTACTATTTATTATTAAAAATGCAGTGGTGGCCAAGTTCAGAAGACAGAAAAATTGCCTGATTTGGTAATACAGTTGAATAGAATTATATATTATAATTAAACCATAAATGAATACAAACATTACTAATCACTGAATACACTATATAACATGCCTCATCTATTTTTCTCATCTAATTATGCCTAAGGCAAACCATAAATAAATAAATAAATAAACCAACTTTTCCAGAAAACATAACATTATTTCATCTGATATTCACTGTAACACCTGAGTGGCCTTGACATGAGTCTGCATAACTTCTCATTAGACAGTTCAAATCTTCGTACAGAAGTGTTTGATGCTTCTCCACATATCTTTTCCTTAGGCATTCCAATCTCCTTGGCCAAATTCTCTGCCCCACTTTGTGAATCTATTACTTTATCAAAGCAAATGTATCTACCAGAAGCATTGTTGTTCATTGCCTTCAACACACTTGCATGAGCTTCTGCCAGTTTTGTCACATCCACAGTTGCTAGCAGACCAAGAGAATACATTTCTTGACCACCTACATCAGAAATTTAAAGGTTTTAGATTCCATTATGCTTGATTCCATCTTCAAATCAATAAAAATCTGAAGATTGTTAATATAGAAATAAATGTGGAAACCCAAAACCAGAAAAAAATCATGACCATTGTCTAATGATAACCAAAGAATAATATTATTTGAAAATTTGTTCAACATATAGACTATTCTCAGATACTTTTTAACTTCAAGTATACTCATACTCTAACTTATCCTAAGTGATGTAATTATCGTAAGAATTTTCAAAATGTATTATTTTTATGAACCTAACGATATATAACTTAGATCCTAACATCTGAAGGTAATATACACTTTACATGAAAAATGAGATATGAGTTATCATAATATTAGTTAAGGTAAGTTTGATTAAACTCAGAAACTTGACAGCAAATGGTACAAGAAATTGGACCACTTGTTTTGGTCAATAGTAGCACCTTTGAGGTAAGCAATTGTTGCTGTTGGATTCCTGTGACAAAATTGAGGACCTGTAATTAGAGCAGGGCAAATGGTAGTGAGTTTCAAACCCTTCTCATTGGCTATTCTCCAAGCAGCTTTCTCTGCTCTCATCTTCCCCAGTGCATACCAGAGCTGCCATACAAATTCAAAGCACAAAGCAGGGTCATTAATGATGATTTTTCACTTACATAAACATGTTAGATGGTAAAAAAAAAAATAAGAAGATATCATTGTGCAGAGTTTACCTTCTTTTCTATGCAGAATGATTCACTGCTCCAAGAGCCATGATTAATAACTGGGGTGAGGTCTGGTTGTGCAGTGTCTTGCCACACACAAGCTGCTAGTGAGGAAGTGAACACACATCTCTTTATTGAAGGTGTTCTTGCACATGCTTCCATCACATTCTCAGCAACTCTAACTTCAATCTCAGCCATGGATTTCTAGAAACCAGACAAAAACAATTGCTCAGACATTATACAGTAATTTTTATTCCAGGTATTGTTAACAACAGTTCCTTAATGGTGTTTACATGAATGTAGCTCATTGTGATTTCAGAAACTTTTCTAAATGTTGCTTAATGTCATTTCAAATCTGTTTAAGCCAGATTAGGGATAAAAAAAGTATGAAAACTTTTTTATCTTTCTAACTAACAAAGTGTTGTGAAATGAACATTTGTTCAATCATGCAGATGAACTTCTGTAACACTTTTTATTGTACAATAAGTTGTTCATCCATTGATTGGTGTTCATGATGCCACCTAAGTAAAAGGGTTTTTCCCAAAGAGCAATTATTTGTCAATGAGACAGGTTTTTGGACATTCCAGGTAAGTAGGTGAGGTGTCACAGTTAGAAGGGTAAACAAAAAATTAATCAATCAAATTGCAGATTTTTCAAAAATGGAAAAACTGAAATCACATGAACAAAGTAACAGACACAGACACTAAAATTACACACAGTAAAAACACCAGTTTACAGAATAAAAATTTAATTAATCTAGAGTAATAAATTTAAAACCCTAATTACTGGAGAAAAAAGTGTTCTTACTGTGTATCCAGAAAGACCTGCAGGATCTGTGAATGCAGAGGTGTGAAAAACTCCACGACAGCCCTGAAATGCTTTCTCCAACCCATCAATGTCAGTTAGCTTTGCCATTATTGCTTCCAACTTTCCCTCTGCACTTTTCTCAATTTCCTTCACTTTCTCCATCTCCTCTGCACAAATCAACCAACCATTCTTAACTACTACCATCATCTACAACAACATTCACTCAACAATAGAATAAATATCAATTCTTTCTTCCTCCCTCACTTTCTGTACCATTATTGTTGCTGCATTTATTGTGATGTTGATTGCTATTGGTGTTTCTGTTCTGTATAATAATTGTTGATTCTTTTTTTAACTGTGTTCTTTATTCATAAAAAAAACAAAAATGTGACCTAATTAAAGGTATCTGAGTAAGGTACAATGCAGTCATACCTAATGTGAATTGGTTTTGGTTAAACTTTCATATGTTGAGATCATTTTAGAAAATTAATGGTTGAGTTTTTGTTAAAGAAATTTATTTTAGTAAATATATAAAATATTTTTTACTTTCTTTCAAATATTTTAATTTTTGATTTTGTTGTTAGTGTTGCGTGATTAATGAATTAAAAGATAACAGTCACAGAATTTCACTAATAACTAAATAAATCAAGATATTTAGAAATAAAAAATAAAAAATGCATTACTCAATAAAATACCAATTTTCAATTGAAATTTATTTAAACATACTTAAATTAATAAAATGTTTAAACTTAATTAAGTCTAACCAATATTAATAAACGCATCAAACACATTGAAAAAAAAAAAGACTTTTTATGCATTTTAATTTTTCTAAACAAATTCATTTTACCCTTACACACCATTTACCTTAAAAATTACGATTAAATTACCAAATATATATAATTTTATTTTTTTTTTTTTAGTTTTTATGCATATCATTTTAAATCTTCTTAAATTTCCATCATCGAAATTCATAAAACTTAAAATATAAAACACATAGAGAAAGTACAACTCCTGTTAATTTTTTTTTTTGAAAAAAAAATAGTCATTTAAAACATTTAATATGTCAAATCATAATTGCTGTCAAAAAATATATCACATCACATCCTATGAACATGCATCTAATTATTGTGGGCCGTGGAGATTAATATAAATATGGGTCATACCAATTATATAGATTAATATAGTTTGTTATGGGTTTATTATCATATTAATTAATAGAGATTATATATAGAATAGCAAATTATTTATTTGGAGCATCATATTTTAATTAAACTCCAATTATATTAATATAATTCTCCCCATAAATTAATGGAGGAAAAAGAACGTGTTTTTTTTTATTCCATAAATTCTTGCAGCACTCTTTGGTTTGTGACCATACACGATACACTTTACTACACCACAATAAACAAAATGCTATATATAATGACATTGAATATATATATATATATATATATATATATATATATATATATATATATATATATATATATATATATATATATATATAACTAAAATAAACCAACACAATTTTTTTTTTTAAAAAAAGTAGAGATTGAAATTGGTCAAATTTTTTATTAAAAATTAAAAAATATATATAAGGAAAGTTTGAAGGAAAATAAATAAAAAACCACTAGAAAAAAATAATAAGTTGAATAATAACATTATATATTGAGTTTGGTGTTTGGCAAATTGCCATATACGACTTTTTCCTTATTCAAAATTTGCACACTAGACTAATCTATGTGTACATCTTATGAATCATCAAATATAATAAACATATAAAAAAGTTGACATTTTTAAATATATAGAATAACATTATCTAGCAACTACTCTTGATAAAATTCTTTAATGATTAAACATTGATTTTGTTCTTTAAAAGGTCAATATACTAACTAATATGTTTTATATTACCCGAATATTTAATAAAAAAAAACTTATACACAAGAAAATCAAAATTTCAAACACTTTTTACATTAAAATTTTAATAATAAAAAAAACTATTTCACCTTCATTAAACCGAATATTTATTCCTTTTGTTTGTTATTGAATGACCCATGGACATGAAATTGCCAACTATGCACACTTTTCCATCACACAACACAACTTTGTCGTGCGGAAACAAACACACCAAATCATCATCGACGCAACAAGTTTGAATAGTCGAAACTTAAAAAAAATAATTTTTAATAATTAAATTTTTACAACTTTCTTAATCATAAATGTTACTTTTTAAATAGTTTTCAATTTTTTTTCTTATTTCTAATATTTCAAAATTATTTAAAAAATAACATTTCATATAATAAAAAAAATTATCAAAATTTAATAGTCAAAATATTTGTCTCAAATTTACTTAAATTTAATAAAACAACAAATATCCTAAAATTTTTGTAAACAAATAATTAATCAAAATGCATCTCACGAGTCGAGTTAACTAACCTTCACGGAACTCTCTCATGGCAGAAGAATCAACTGATTTTTTTAACAAATCATTTTTTAAATCCAAAGGGTTTTCATTTTCACACAAAAAACGAGTTCAGAAACTATCTAGTTTGGATTATTAGAGAATAATTAACGAATAAATAAAACGTTTTTGCAACAAAAAGTTTGGAAAATACGAATTAGGTGTTGAATTTTTTTACAAAGATCATGTTTTCTTAATCTCTTCCCCTGTTTCTCTCACAAGAACTACCCAGTTAAAAATTTCAGCTTCAAAACTTTAAATTTTCTCTAAAACTTTAATCAAATGAATCTCACCCAATAAACAAAACCCAGTTCAAGAAAGAACCAACACATGTATGCACCTAACAATCTTATCATAACCTTTTTTTAGCTTATTCTACCAACCTTCATGAACGAAAAAGAAGCATTTTTTCTGAGTTTTTAATTCGATTTTTGAAGTGTTCATGGTTGAATCAAAGTGTTTATGGAAAAGGAAACGAAAGTTGATGAAAAGTTTACCTGGATTTTCCACTGTGATCCGAAGAGAGTAACCCAATTGCAAGAGATGGTTGACCAAGGCAAGTCCAACATAAGAAACACCACTTGTAACACATAACAATGTTCCTTTTTCATCACCATCTTCATAATAAGAAGAAACCAGGTGGTGGTTTCTTCCTCCTTCATCGTCTTTTCCGGCGGCCGCCACCAATTTCCGGCAAAAGGCCTCCGTCTCCACCTTCTCACTCTCCCATGTGCACATAACACCCATTATATTTAGACCAAAGTATAATATAAGATATGGTAAGATATAATATAAGGTGATGAAGATTTATATGAAATCTAGGGAAAGGAATTTGATGAAGTTGAGGATGATTTTAGGGTTTTGTTGAATATGGAAATGAATGAAAATGGTGGAAATTTATAGAGGATTTAGTCCAAAGGTCAAGTGAGAGACTTGGTTGTGCTACTTTATCGTCAAAGTCCATCAAGGTGGGTATGCTATCAAGTAATAATAATAATAATAATAAATAATAGTAATATATATAGTAATAAGTTTAATTAATCGGATGTTACCTACATTCATCTCGATATATCAGTTTAATACCTCTTTTTAAAAGTGTGTTAATTGAGTCTCAATTTTTGAAAAAATATTTCAATTAGATTCTTCCCAACAAAAAAATTATTAACACCGTTAACGGTATTGATATTTAAAATGACTTATAAAATTAAGTATTGATACTTATATTAAAACTTAGTGGTAAAAGTCATCAATTAAGTTTACGGCTTTAGTAATTTTGAAGTTAACGGCTTTAGTAATTTTTTTTCTGAAAGAAAGCTGATTAAAACACTTTTTCAAAAGTTGAAACTAGATTGACACACTTTTAAAAGCGGATATCAAACTGACACATATAAATAAAAAAGGTATCATCCAACTGATTAAACCTATAATAATAATAATTATTATTATTAATAGTAAAAGTTGTAAAAGTTGTTAGATTTAAAGGAAGAACAGACTAAGAAACTAAAAGGAACAAACCAGGAAGTTTACATATTAGACCTTGTTTTGTATTGGATATTATTTTATTACTTGGCTTCTTTATGTTAGTGCACATAAGAGGACTTTGTTTTTAAATATTTTTTAACGAAAAGCGTATTAGGGCATTTAACACTTAAGTATTATAAAAAAAATGTTCCTATTAGAATATATTGATGTGACGTAAAAAAATCTTAAAATTAAAAATGTTTTTCAATCGTGAAAATGTCTCAGATTATTAATATTCTGATTTGTAAAATCTTTGTATTATAGTAAAATTTGACAAGGAAATGACACGGTTATAGATAAATAAGAGTTCGTAATAAAATTATTGTATTAGAAATGAGTTCGTGTATCACATTTTATTGTACTGTGTATGTTTATTATTTAACTGTTTTTTTTTTCATTAAAAAACCATTGTTATTTTCGAATCTTATCATGTAAATTATTGTTATACATTTTGTCGTTTTTTATTTTATTTTTAGGAGAACATCATAAACTAGTTTTTGATCCATGCTTAGCAAAGGTCGTTGTTTTTTTATATATATTTATATTAAAAATTAATGTAAATGTTATTATTTTAAAATAAATATTTTATTTAAATAATTATATTTAAGTTTATAATAGTGAATAGTTAAAATTATAATATTTAAATAATTAATCATAGAAATTTTTATTTACAAATTAATTAAAAATAAATAATATTATTTTAATATTAATATTTTATGTTAAAATAACATATTATAAAAAGTACAATTGAGAATCAATACTTATAATATTAATTGATTATAATAATAATAATAATAATAATAATAATAATGATGATGGACATGTCTTAATGTTGCACTGCACTTAAAATTAAAATGAAAGAAAATAAACAACCAAACCATAAAAAAAACAAAAAGTAAAAGTAATTAAAATATGATCTATAGAATAAAGAAGATAAACTATAGAAATATTGTAAAATAAATTATCTCGTAAAAATAACAGTTTGATATGAATTCATTTATACTGAATGATAAGTTTAATATAATAAGTGATTAGAGATATATAGCTATAAGATTAAAATTTCGAATTATACACTTTAGTTAACTATTATATTATTTGTTAATAATAATAATAATAATAACAATAATAATAATATTAATAATAATAATAATGTTAATGTCAATGTCAATGCTAATCTAATAATAATAATATTAACATTAATAATAATAATAATAATAATACATTACTAAAAATTCTCATCATGAGATTTTTCTTGTAAATTTATTAAAAAAATTTATGCGAAGAAATTTTTTCTGTCATTTTTTCCAAGAATCTTAATCAGTATGTATTTTCTTTGTAGGTAATTATTTCCTAAAAGATTTGTTGCGAAAAGTGTTTTATCTAAAATATTTTGCAACAAAATTTTTATAACAAAATTTGTAAGTATTTTTTTAAAAAAATTCAAATTAAAATTGACAAAAAATATAAGTTTTTTTTAGTAGTAATATCATTAATAATAATAATAATACTAATATTATTATTAATACTAATATTACTAATATTGATGTTAATATTAATTTAAATAATAATATGATTTTATAGAAAATATGCAAATAAGTTAAAAATGATCTCGTAGAGAAGTAGAAATGATGTACAAAATATAAGTAAAATGTAGACATACCGAAAAAAAATATTATAAAAACAAAATATTTTAGTTAAATGAAATGATTTAACTTGTCTTTTTTGTTGTTGGTAGCAAAATTATGATAAAGAAATGATTTGTTAATAAACAATAATAATAATGTCAATATCTTAATAATACTAATATTACTTATAATAATAAAACTAATATCAATAATAATATTAATATTATTAATATTAAAGTTAATATTAATTCAAATAATAATATTGTGACATAAAAAATACGTAAGAAATTGAACTATGGTTATGTAGAAAATGAAAATGAACTGTATTTACAAAATAAAAGTAAAATGTAGATGTACAAATTTAAATCATACAAAAAATATTAAAAGATATTGACATATGAATTTAAAGATATTCTTTTAATGATAAAATTAAAATAAATAAAAAGTAGATTTTAATATGATTTTTTTTTGTGCTGAATTAAAAAATGCACATAATAATTTATTAGTGATGTGTTATATAATTAAAATTTTGGAATATACTTTAAATTAAATTTTATATTAAATAAAATATTTTACGTTATTTTTTGTTATTAGCAAATTTATGACTTGTGAATTATTTGTTACTTATAATAATAATAATACTAATATTACTATTAATACTAATATTATTAATATTAATGATAATATTAATTCAAATAATAATATGATCTCATAAAAAATATGTAAGTAATTTAAATATGATATCGTAAAAAATAGAAGTAAAATGTAAACATGTTATGAAATATAAATAAAATGTATTATAGAAAAAAAATGTTTTAACTTGCTTTCTTCTAATATTGTTTGTAAATTTATGATATAAGAATTATTTGCTAAAAATAATAATAACAATAATAGTAATGTTAATATTATTAATGTTAATAATAATACTAATATTATCACTACTAATAAAAATATCAATAACAACATTCATACTAATACTAATATTACTAATATTACTGTTAATATTAATTCCAATAATAATATGATCTGGTAGGAAATATGTAAGTAATTGAAATATGTTTATGTAAAAAATCAAAATAAAATGTATGTACAAAATAATAGTAAAATGTAGAAAATATATAAATAATCTCGTAGAAAAAAAAACATGAGGTTAATGTTTGAATTTATAGATAGAAGTACATGAAGAGATATAGACAGATATAAATATAATGAAAGATATTGGCAAAGAGAATCAAATATATATTTTTATAAATAATAAATCTTAAAATTAAAAAATAACATTTGAATATGAATTTATTTATACTAAATTATAAAATTGAGTTGATGAGGGATGCATAATTATATGGTTAAAATTTTGAATTAGACATTCTAGTTAATTATTATACTATGATTTTAAAGAAAATATATAAAGTAATTAAAATATGATCTCGTAATAAATATAATGTACATACAAAATAAAATAAATATATGTATATGGTGAAATATGAATGATTCCATACAAAATAAAAATAACACTGAATTTCTTTGTGTTAAATTATAAAATTAACATAATTATTTATAATGATGTTTATATAATTCTTAACCAAAAATCACTTTTATAAATCCATAGAAAACATTTCACCACCAAATATATAGTAAAACTTCTAGAGACCTAATAAATTAAGAAATCCAGTAAAAACATTGATAAAAGAAAACTTCTTAAAAGAAACTAAAAGAAAGAAGAAAAAGGAAAAAAAAAATAGCCTAGTCCAAAGAGTTTCACAATACATTCATAAAAGATAAATCCATTATAGTTCATATATTTCTTTTTCTAATAAATTTAATCGTACATTTAAAATAGTTCAATAAAGAGTTGGTTATTAAAATTAGCTTTTGTCTTTTACCCTATTTATACAAACATAAAGTACAGAAAACAAATACAAATTTGTCTTTTATGCTTTGTAAAACATTTCTTATATGTTTGGATTAATTTACGTAACAAAATTTCCTAACATTTTTTGAGAAAACACCAAGTATAGTGTGGGTCACCGTTCCTTTAATTCTTGAAGTTCAAAATTCGTTACAACTTCTATTAATTAATTAATATAGCTTTAATAGTTTTACCTAAAATATTACCTTTATTGATGTATGTATTATACGTTAGTTTGGTGATTTTATTCGGTTTATTGAAATTAAATTACTCTAGATGTATTATTTAAATATTCTTATATATTAATGGTTGTATAATGGTACCATACACTACTAGAAATTCTCATATTTCATAAGATTTTTCTTACAAATTTGTTAAACAAATTTATAAGAATTTTTATTTTGTTAAAAATCTTAATTGACAGGTAATTCTTTCGTGGGTAATTATTTCCTACAAAATTATATCATTTGTAAGTATTTTTTACAAAATTTGTTATGAAAAGTGTTTTATACAAAAGTATTTGCAAAAAAATTAGTAGCAATTTCTTGCAAATTTTTTTTTCACAACAAACTTTGTATGTATTTCTTACTAAAAAATTTTCAAAACAAAATTAACAGGAAATATGAGTTTTATTTAATAGTGATGATAAATGATATCATATACCCAACTATTTAAAAATTTGGTTAAGATAAGTTTTGGATAATTTTAATATTATATTATAAAATAGATAAATCTAACTTAATTTTACAAAATTATCTAAGTGAGGATTACATTTATTAATATATCGCAAATTATTACTCAATATGAGATCTCTAATAACAGTTCAAATTTAATGTATCCCAATTTAATTAAATTATATATTTTAGTTATGTTGAATGATTAAAGTTACTTCTTTTTATCACAATTTGATTAAAAACTTAAAAGAAATGGAATATTCCAAGTTTAATTATTTTATTTTATATATACTTTTAATTTCGATTGATCACCTATTTTTTGCTGAGAGAGAGAGAAAGTTTATTAAATTTTGTACGACTCTTTAGTTTGGGTAAAGATTATAACACATCATCTTCCATTTTTTTCAATAATCAATATTAATTATATACCAAACTCTATGAAAAAAAGTAGAAAAACCTAAAGAGAGGGGTTCTTTGTATGTGCCATGAAAGTAGAAAACTGGTTTAACAAACCCTATCAAAAACTGAGAATTAATCATCAAAATCAAAGTTCTGTTTTAGTCAATACACATTCACTTCTTTTAGGGTATATATGTTTTCCTTTAGGGGGGAAAAACAAAAATATAAAAAATAAAAAAAGTGAAAGAAAAAAAACAGTATAAATTAGGTTATTTTAGTGAAACCAAAATGAAAGGGAACACATATCTTACAATTTTAGTTGTTAGAAGGTGAAAGGAAATATAGAAAAATCTATAAGTTGCCTCTATTCATGTGGAGTTTCAATCTATTGAATATATGATTAAATTATTTTATAGAAAACGTTATTAAATTTTGTGAATTCAGAGAAATCATATTACTCACTAGAAAGAATATTATATTTGGAAAGATTAAAATTGTAGATTCTAACAGTTAAAAACGATACTGTACCCTAACAATTTATATTACTAATTGTTTATTTATTTCAATTTTTGTTTGTTTTTGTTTCGTGCTATCTTTCAAAACATAAGACGGATTGAAAGTAATATACAACTTTGCAATTAAAAAAAAAACACAAATAAACATATTCAAATAAACTCTCCACCTATTAAAATATATATATATATATATATTTTTTTTTTTTTGAATTAGTCTTATATCTAGTTAATATGAAATTTTCAACATATTCTTTTTATTAAGGTAAAATTTAATTCAATCCTACAAAATTAATTTGTAACCTAATTTTCACGTTTAATTTTGTTAATATAATTATTTAGATTACTAAGTGAAGTGACTCGTTTTAGTCAACTAATAATCTATTTCAATCTATTTCCATAAATTAGCTGACAAGACGTTAGACATACGTGTTCACTCTTATGTCGATCTAATTGTATTATAATTTATAATAATAATAATAATAATTATTATTATTATTATTATTAATCATAAGAAGCATCTTTTTTGGCTTTTGCAAAGAAAAGAAGAAGAAATGTTTAAAATTGTTATATGTGTCTCTTTCTTTCATTATGATGGACTTTAATAATTCTCGTAGGCTTGGCTTTGATTGAAGGATGAGAATGGAAAGTGATAAAATCACGTGCAGAGTTTATAGCTACCACCATGGACCACTGTATACAAAAAAAATAAAATTAATGTGTTTAAATTTCAATGGTTTAGTAGTATTTTTTTACATATATATTTATAGTAGTGATCAACATTTATTTATTTATTTATTGTTTAGTGTGAACTTTATATTTTTTAAAAACATGTTATATAGGTGTTAGTATAAACAGGGATAAGTTAACTAATACAATCACTCACTTTTATTAAGTGTATTATTCAATGTCAAGAACAAAATATGAGGAATGGTGTTATTCTTAATATGAAAAATCATTTGACTTTTAAAATAAAAACTACGTTGAGTTAAATATAAATACAAAAAATATTGAATCATCGTCGCAATATAAAAATAAAAAAAATGTTATTGAACTAACTTAAATATATATATACTTTTTTTGCTATAAAATTTGAAAAAAAAGAACTTAATTTTCTAATTCGAAGATTAAATTTTGCATATGTTCTTTAAGTTGAAGTCAAAATGTTTTATGTGCCACAATTCACGATAAAATGATTTTCATCGTGAATTACATGAATTAGGATACCAAAATAATATACAAGGTTCGGTGCACAAATCTTCAGGGTTGAGTTACCCCAAAATATATATATATATATATATATATATATATATATATATATATATATATATATATTTTTTTTTTTTTTTTTTTTTTTTTTTAATTTTATATGTAAGTTTTGAAAACAAAAAAAAAATGTTAAAAGGATAATGATGGAGTTTCATTAGTAAATCACATTAATTTAGAAGGATAAACTATCTAAAAGTTAATATGATAATATAATAAAATAATTTCATGTGTAATTCATTGTAATAACAAAATTATTCTAATTTTGTTCTATACTTCATTCATCATATATGCATGTACATATGCATATATCTTTACAGATCACATATATGAATGTATCCAACAAAAGTATATTTTTCCAAAGAATATCTATTGATATCTTCGTGAATTGAATATTTTTTTTTTCATAAATCTATTTAAGTGTATTTTAATTTTGTGAATTTAAAATAAATTTAAGGTATTACAAATCTGGAACTCTTAATGTTTTAGATATGTAATAAATTTCTTTTTTCAACATTCTCATAAGGTTTAATATATATGATATAAACACTTGATAAAGTCATAACATATTTATTATTATAGATTTTATTTTTAATACACAAATATCATCTTAGATTCATCATGAATTTAAATATGAATTTGTATATGTATGTCATTTAAATCATATAATATAACACATTAATCCAACAAATTAAATGATTTCATATACAAAAGAGAATATATATGCAAAATATACCTTGGAGCAAACGATAGTAATGGTTATTATTAAAAGTAATAAATAGTTTTATTTTATTTTGTGTGTAATGCGTTGCAACACTACCTGACGCAACAGCGTACCAAACACGACTTTGACCATTTTTTTTTATATATTTACTTATTGGCACAGTTGAATGCTTTCTCAGTCAATCTTCTAAATAATCCAAATCGTGTTCTCTTTTAATAACATGTTTGGATCAGAATTTACACGTAGGATAGAGATGGTATAAACAAAAATCTGATTAAAAATATAATGTTTTAATAATATTTAACAAGTTGCAGTGGTGAGATCAAATACAATATTTCTTCATATCAAGATTTATATTTAAGATAGAGCTGATAATAATAGAAAAAACCTTACAATTATTGATTATATTGAAATGAATATTTTATAATTTTTTAACGAGATATTTCATAATAATATGAATTTTGAAGTTTTTACAAATAAAAGTCTAGACAGTTTCTATAAATATTTTTCAGCACTTCTTGTTGTGTTTATTAAGTGTATAGGTTAAGTAAATAAATAATCATAAAAAAATACGTTTATATTAAGTATTTAAATATAGTTTATTTTTATTTAAGCATCTTACCAATTAATCTTTCTGTCGTCAATTCTTGGATTAATTTTTTCTTCTTTTATTTCTTTCAAGTAATTGATCAACTTGTACTTCATAAGAGAATTGGCGAGATAAAACTAAAATGACACAAGTTAATCAGTGAGTTATTTTTTTAAATGGTTTAAATGATTTAAGAATATATGATAAAAATATGTTTTAAGTCTAACTCAACCTCACAAAACCAGCTTGTAAAGTGAGTTTGCACCTCACTTATATATTATGAAATTGTATTATCTCTAGTCGATATAAGACTTCCAACACATCCCCTCACGTTGGTGGACCGATAGCAAGTGTATACTATGAAATTGTCTTATCTATAATCGATGTGGGACTTCCAACACACCCTCTCATACGGGTGGTGCGGTAGCTGCCCGATAGCGGGTGAAACAGAATGTCCAAAAAATCTCGTTAGGATAGATTATTTTTAAATAATGACTCTGATATCATGTTAGAAATGGATTTTAAGCCTAACTCGACTTCACAAAATCGACTTGTAAAATGAAAATGAAATTTGCACTTCACTTATATATTATAAATTGACCTTATTTCTAGTTGATAGTACTTCCAAATATATATATATATATATATATATATATATATATATATATATATATATATATATATTAAAATAAGAAAAATGTGTTTGGTAGTATGTGTTTTTACTTTGATTGTGGATTCATGCAAAGAATCTCCTGAAGGGGGTAAATAGTTATATTTTATTACATTAAAATAATGGAAGATGCCATGTTACAGAGATGGTTCCAAAAAGTGGGACCATGTGTTTTTACATTTTGTGCTAAAAAATCTATTTTTTAAGATCTACTTTATAAAAAGTAACTCTAATCATCAACTATATCTTAAGTCTATGGTAAAGAAGATCGAGTCTTCGGCTTTTAATTTTACTTATGGTGTTGTTCCGATTCTTAAGTCTTCTGTAATAATAATCATAATAATAATATGATTAGGGTTAACATGATGAAAATTTCAAATAAATAATAATTATGTTAAATACTTTTCATCTCTTATGATGTCTAATCAAGAAGAAAAAATCGTGAGAGAACTTAGGTTCAAAATAGCCAATAATTCGAATATTTGAAGATTCTATAATATTTTGAGTTTCTACCATCTTTAGTATTTTTAGTTAAATTTTGATATTCATATTTATATATAAAAAATATAAAGAGAATTGTATACAATTTTTTTTAATTTTATTTTTTTAATAATTTTTATTTTAAACTAAACTAATTATATTTTCATTTTCATTTTTTAAATGACCACTAATCTAAATTTAATTATTTTATAAATTACAACAATTCTTTTATCATTTCATCTTTTTAATAATATTTTTTTAAATCTAAACAATTGTTTATAATTAAAAACTATTTAATAATAAAAATTATACAAATTACATTTTTATAATGTATATTATTATATAAAGAAGATATGTTTATATTGTTTTCAATTTTATGACATTTTTTCAACTATTTTTAAACATTTAACCATTTTATAACATTAAATAAATAAAAATTATCTATAATCAAAATTTTAAAAAATATTTATATTTATTTTTACAATTATAATTTCATCATATTTTTAATTATTATAAAAAAGTAAACACACGCGTGTTTTCACTAGTGTAGTATAATTTAGATAATTTTTTTAAAATATGAAACTAAGAGTTCAAAACATATAATTATAGTAGAAGAATAAATGTTAATATTTAGAAAAATAAATTGTTTGAAGATTATGTTCTTCAAAATTTTACATTAATTAAAATAAGACTAAATTATAATTTATAAGTAGAACTTAATTGTGATTTTATAATTCAATATATTAAAGTTTTGATATTAAAGTGTAACCTAGTTAGGTTTATTGGAATTGTTATACCATCTACTGTATCCTATTCTTATTAGATACAAATATTTAATATTTGAAATTGTAATAAACAAATTCACAACAAATATAAATAAAGTCAAATTATAATTTCGTAACAATTTTTATCTTATAAATTAATTTTGTGAGATTAAATTAGATATCAACTTACTAAAAAATAATAAATTATGTTTCTAATTACTAGAAATGGTTAAATATGTTTTTGGTCCCTTAACTTTTAGTGAATTTTGAAATTAGTTCATTTCGAAACTTTAGACCAATTTAGCCGTTCATCTCTCGAAATACGTAGATTTAGTCATTTTAATCAAATTTTGTTAAGTTTATTTGACATTTCAAACGTGTTTCATAATAGTATTTGACTTAACATTAAAGCAAAAACTGTGTCAAACAATATAAACAACTCAAATACAATCTTGAAATGCGAACGAAACATCAAATAAACCTAACAAAATTTGATTAAAATGACTAAATTCACGTATTTCGAAAGATGAAGAGCTAAATTAGTTCAAAGTTTTAAAATGGACTAATTTCAAAATTTACTGAAAATTAAGGGACCAAAAACATATTTAACCCTACTAGAAATTAAAATGAATTTAATTTTAGTTTTATAATTAAAAAAATCAATCTCTAAGGTTCAATTGTATTTTTAAAAATTTATTTTCCTAACTAAAAATAGATATAAAAAAATGTTTTTGGTTCTTTGAGTTCTTTAGTGGACCAAAACATAATTAGTTTAACATATTACAAAATCAATGTTATTAAAGAAGAGATGGAGGAACAACACTAATATTTAATATTAGTGTGTGTGTGATTTTTTTCTATTAACACCAAATAGTTGATAATTGACATTGTAGATAATGACAAAAGAAGAATACTATTTTTAATCCAAAGTGACAAAAAAGGTGAAAATTAATGAATTCCAAAGAGAAAAATTTTGTTGACGATGATAACGCAAAGAAAATTCCAAAGTGGACTAAAAGGCAATAATATCTGGAAAAAAGAAATCTAAGTATATAAGATGCAATGAATATTATTTGATAATGCAAAGGTGACATTGAAAGTTGAGACTTTTGTGCTCATTTTTTGCTACAAATTCTTCATGTTACTATCTTTGTTTTCTTTTTAGGGTTGTTTTATTTTACTATTAAGTTCTACAATGTTGCTATTTGTTTTCTGTTTAGGGTTGTTATTATTTAACTTAATTACAATTTTTATATTCCTTTAATACAAGAAGAATGAATAATAGAATAACTTGTTTTGTGTGCTAATATGAATATGTGAAACCATTTTTTAAAGTGTCAATTTAATTTAAATTAATTATGTCTAAGATTTAAATGATTTAATTATGTATTAAGGGTATGTATGTGATATATGTGAATTAGTTTTAGGTTATATAGAAGGTGATGGTTATGTTTAAGTTGAGAAGTGAGAATAGTAATTATGTTTTTTTTTTCTCACAATCTCTATTACTTTCAAAAATTAACTTTATTAGTATTAATTCATTTAGAGTTCGCATTGTTCCCCATTAATATTATCAGAGGTATAAATAAAAAAAAAAAGAAGAAGGAATGATATGTCAATAAAAAAGTAAAATTAATTTTGATTTTATAAGTTATTCTTTTACACAAAACTTATTATTATGAGACAATGGACATATACTTTTAACTAGCAATAATACAATTAGGCATATAATTGAGAAAGAAAAAGACTACTATTTCACCAAATACTAATGAATAATTCTAATGCTTTCTATTTAGTAACATTATTGAAAAAATACATGTTGTTTTAAAATAAATATAAAAACCTATAAAGACATTTCCTTTAAACAGATAAAGTTTTTTTTTTCATGAAAATTTTAACTAAAAGGTGAAAGTTTAATTATAGTTGAGTATTCAAAAGATGCTTTTATTCAAACATAGAATGATTATAGTCTAATCTTGTAACCATCTTCTCCAACATATTTTACCATTGAATAAACGTTTTTAGAAAAACAAATAAGAAAAGAAAAAAAAAATCGAACATCCAGTTATCTATAATTGTTTTCTTTTTTCTTAAAAATAAAAACTTAAAGAGAATTTCTATAAATTAAGTTAGAATATATTTGAAAAAGTTTCTCATAAGGAAACAAAACTTTCTTCATATGCTAAACTTAACTTATCTATTAGCTAATTTATAAAAGGTCCTTTATATAACCTTTTTAAATTCTTATTTTAATATGTGCATAAATTAATTTTAACTTACACATAAACTCGTTTTATTCATATTTAAATATGCTTTTATACACAAATTAATCCCAACTAATAATTTTATTTTTATTTTTTCATGTATAATAAGTGTTCTAGAAGAATTATGTTGAAACACACTCTAATCAACTTTCAAACTCGTCTATTCCACACATTTGACCATTGCACTCAGTTTCACAAAGAAATCGTGCTATTTTGGTTTTAGGTGGAAACAATAATAAATATAGATAAAAAAAATGTAAATATAACTTTATATTATTTGCACCCAAAATTAGAAGAATTTATTAGTCAATTTTCTTAAATCATTTTATTATTATTATATTTTTTTTACATCCCTAATATACTCTATTAATATTTTTAAGGATTAAATATATTTTTAATCCTTCAACTTTTAGTAAAAATTGGAACTAGTTCCTTTTGAAAACCTTAAACCAATTAAGTTTCTTATTTTTAGAAATATATAAATTTAGTCCTTTTAACCGAATTTGATTAAGTTTATTTGACGTTTGGAATACATTTTATTATAGTATTTTAGTTTGTCTATATTTTTTAACACATATTCGCTTCAATATTAGTTGAGAAAAGCGTAAACTTAAAAATTTGGTTTGAAGAATTAAATCCACACATTTATAAAGATAAGGGACTAAATTGGTTTAAGGTTCCCAAGAGGAATTAATTACAATTTTCACTGAAGGACCAAAAACATATTTAACTCCATTTTTAATAATAAAACTCTTGAGTCTCACTAAATATACTAAATCAATCATTATAAAATAAAACATTATATATAATTAGTTTTTAATTAACAAATATTAAACCATAATGTGTCAAAAAATGTTATTTACATTTCTGTCGTACAAATATCATTACTAAAGTCTTCACTTCTAAACTAATACATTCAACAAGAAATATTTTAATAAGTGTAATTTGTTCTCCACATAATCACAGTTCAAATATTTTTTAATTGTCTATAATAATTAATAGTGTATACAAATTTTTAACCCTTTTTTCTTTTTGTATTTATTAATCAACCTTTTAGTTTCCATGGTTTACAACTTATGCATAATGAAAAATCATGATATATTTTTTTTAATAAAATTTATACACTATACATCACTAGAAACATTAACCTTTCATATAGAAAGACAATTTAAAATTTAATAATCATATATCATTCTACAAAATGACGTATATAAAAAAACATGAAAGATAAAACCAAATTCATAAAAATACACAACCCTACCAAAGAAAAAAAACTATTCATAGGAGGTAGAAGTTGATATTTATTACCAAATTATTTAATTTTATTTATTATTTTTCTTATCATATAAAAAGAATGTGCAAATAAACATATAATAGATATATTTTATCGTAAGCTTTCTACACTTCTAAAGCATCTACGTTGAAGATTATAATACTACTCATTATGTTATTATAATCAAAAGTGTAAGTTTAAAACATATATCTTATAAAATATTTTCATTAAAATGTACTAAAATGACATAAAATTCAAAACCATAACTCTTAAATAAAACATTAGATTATAAAAATAAAATTATATCTATCTTAAAAACATAAATAAATGAAAAAACCTTCCCAATAAGTTAAATGTAACAACCAAGTTCAAAAAGTGTTATAGCACAGTGCAATCCAAAAAAAATAAATCAAAATTTTATATTATAACCCTTGGAATGAAGACAATCGATCACTTGTTGTCATTATCCATTACATTTTTCTCTTACAGAGAAAAATATATCACAATTAAGCCACGCTGCAAAGACACATTCAGTGAAGAAAAAAATATCTAAGTCACAATTTCAAAAATCACAAAAATAAGTAACAAATATCTCTTTATACACATAAATTTCAACTGCAGTTTATATGAAAAAATACAATCCACTGGGAGAATTTATTGTCAGTAATATAAATAAAAATTTGAATTTCCATCAACCATTGGAATTTTACACTTGAACACTAGCCATTTCAGCCAGCATTCTGTGTATGTGTTTGGTTGTCAGGTGATATATGAACTTATTGAAACACAAGGCAGAGATTGCTACATCACTGCTGAGCTATGTAGTTATATGCATTCATGGGAACTCTGATGAGTAAATTTTAGGTAGAATAAGAGAAAATGAGAAGTTTAAATTACATGATATCATCATCCCAATCTCAATAAATTACATTTTACAGGCGACTTAAGGAATAGCATCTCAAAATTAGTGTCTGCCGCAAACAAAAGTTCACACCACACATGGTAATACAATTGAGACGTTCTTCCATCCCTCAAGCACCTTGCAAATCATCTTTGAATGTTGTTATCAATGAACGTCAGGTGTTGTCTAAATATCAGTTAAACCATCATAACGTCCATAGACTTCTTCACTTCTCCATTTTGTTAATCATACTGCTCAACTGTTTCTCTAACTGCAAACCAGACAGAAGGTGTTAGACCATGACTTCACTGCTGACTTCCAAATACCAAATTTTCAGAAAGCAAATGTGTGATAAGGTAATCCATGGTTGATCCTTGAGAGACTAAGGAACATCTTGGTAAGTAACATGCAGCTTTGGTAATAAATTAGTGCTTTCAAAATTTATGAATTATACGGATGTAGGTACAAGTCTTGGCACAAAAAAGGTAGCAGTCTTGGTAGGTTTTAATAAATTTACCATCCTTGGAACTAGTAGGAGTTTAATGTACTAATACTGCCTAAAACATGTTCCTATCACCTCGTGAACATGGTAATGGTAATAGGAGAGGTCTAATAACAGGTGAAACAATAGACTCAACAAATTTTACTAGTTGTATTAGAAGGTAGACTACAAGCTTAACTTAAGCTTAGTAGGTGGGATTTGCACCCACCTACTTATATAATATATATTTGGTCATATCTCTAGTGAATGTGGGATACTCTAATTGGACTTTGAATTTTGATATTGTTTGCCCAAGTCCCCCGTCATGTAGTATGGGGAGCTTGGTTAAGCATTTAAGTGTTGGATTGTCCCCTTTAATAGCTATTGAGGATGAGTTCCCCAAGTCATTGGATACGTTGTCTCAAAAAAGGCTACCCTCTTAGGGACAGTTTTATGATAAGGGTATGAGAATTAGGAAAGTCTAAGTATAGCTGGGTTACTGAAGTGCTTGGATACTTATCATAATTACAATTTTAGGTCCAATAATGGAATTCTAATATGAATAAAACTAATATTTTTCGATTTCTAATAATTAACTTATGAATTACAATTTTTAACCCCATCCTAATCTCATGTCAATGCACAGTTTCAATATGCCCCTAAACAGAGGCAACCAATTGTTCAATGGGAACAATGGTTGTTACCTGGATAGATTGTAAATTTAGAATTTACTTTGCAAAGGCAATGGGTACGGAATTTGAATAGAAATATATTGACGAAAAAACAAAAATGTGAGGTGTGAACGATTGAAACTAAAACATGGCATAAACAAATAGTTTGAGATGAAATAGAAGAGTAGGATGGACCAAGATTAAAATATACCTGAACATTTTTCATCTTTTGTCTTTGTAATTCCTCAACAAGGCTTCCAATGCTGACATAGGAGTTGAAAATAAGATGTACATTGAATTTAAGTTTCAAAGATTAAAGAATAAAAAATTCAGTTGTATCATGTACCTTTGTTGGAGTTGAACCACCTGAAAATGCAGCTCCTTCTCCCTGTTTGTTGCAGGTACCTGCAAGTTGTACAAATATGAAACCATTTAACACAACAGTACGAAAATAGCAAACTACAGCAAAATCTAAAAGATTACTTTTTTATTGTCTTTCTGCTTAATCCTTTACTTCATTCTTAAATTCATATCCGAACCGTGTCAACCACAGTTCCAAAATTCAACGTGTCATATTCCTTTAATATTTTTTATGGGTCTAATCATGGTCAAGAAGGTCTGCTACAGCAAGGGGAAAGAGGACGAGGATAAGTTTAGAAATAGGATGTCAATGCAAAACGGATTTGAGAAAAAGAAAACAGCAATCAAACACCTTTTGTTGGATATGTGAGCTCGTGTAAATCTGGTGTAAATCTGGAGTCAACGTAAGAAAGATGGCCATTTATGCAGTTTGTAATTTTAGTACCAATGTACTATTAAACTTTATGAGAGTGGCTTGTGACTAGATTGATTATGAAGTAGAAATATTGAATCATTGTTGTGTTATAAGTATTATGCCATACAAGGTTGTTAAACTCAAGAAGGATTGTAAGATTCTTACCCAAAATGCAACAACCGGATATTTACTCCATGAATATGCTTAAATATTGTAGAGATCTTTATATTTTTATAATAGTATAGTAGAAAAAAAAACTTCCCATTTTATTTAGGCCCAACAGCCACTCTAACCCAAATGACAACAGAAACCCTATTTTCATTCTCATTTTCCAGCGACAGGTGAAGACGGCTCCTGTGGAAAAATGCTCAGACAGTGGCAAACAAAGAAGATCCCCAGAGATGAAGCAGAGTCAGAAGGGAGTAGGGTCACACATGGGGGAGAAAGAATTTTGGAAAGAATACATTCAGTTTGTCACCCATTGTCTCTCCCTGAATTTATTGTTCATGGAAGATCAAGATCCTACTACAATACCGCTCATGAATGAAACCGGTCATGATTCACAGCACGCGATACTGTTTAGCACAAAAGATTGCGCACTTTCTTGATATGACTTATAATTTTAACAACGGTGGTGTTATGCAAATAAATCATTAATAGTTTTTTAAAGTAAACTCTTATAAGATTCAACCAGTCATTTGAATATAAACTGATAATTTGCATAGACTCTCCAATTTGACAACGTTAAGCACGCTAATCACTTGGATAGTTTTGGGTTGGATGTTGCCACGAAGGGCAGAGAAATTGTCCTTCTGGGGTATTTTAGTCTCCCAAATTTCCAAACTTTCTCCACATTCCCCTTGGATAATGCTTCTCATCATTAAAGAAAAAGTATGACGAGAAAAATTTGTACCAGAGTAATTTACCTGCAAACTATCAACTGCCCCTGCCTCCACTGGTTCTGCATTTTTACCTGTAACAAGTTAAAAAAGTAAAAGTAAACAAACTGAATTGCCAGATATTTTAAGGGGAAACACACACAGAAGCATTACCAGAAGACTGCTCTGCATACTTTATTAATTTTATAATCTCTTCCTGGCAAAACCCATTGGAAAATAAGGTTATGATATATACTTGTCAAGTGTAAAAACGATAGAAAACTAAGAAATTCAACAAAAAAATACCCTTTGCAAACCATTCTGTTGCAAGATGCACTGAAGCGATGGAAGAATGGCACCAGCCATGAAATTTTGATTTGGTGGACTGGTAGGACTGACAACTGGGCCAGAAGCATTGTTTGAAGGACCCTAAATGAGGAAAAGAAAAGGCAATGGTTACAAAGCCATTGCGTAAAACATAAATCACCAAGTTCCATCTTGGTAATTAATGAAATCCACCATTCAAGCAGACAAATTCAACCAAAATTGTTATAATCACAAATTAGCAAAGGTACAATCTTTAATAAACAGTATAATGTGCATATAATGACTCTAGCAGATCAAACCAGAAATTAACAAGATCCATAACTCATATATGATGGCACTATTTGAAGATTCACCATACACAAGAAAAATGACAATACACACTCATTTCACAAACTCTTCAATATAAGGTGAATTTCATGTTGGTCCCACTAGTTAATATAAATAAGACGTTACCACCCACGAGATTTAGTGGGTTCCATATTACTTTCACCCAATAATGAAGTGCCAAAAAAACTGCTTTACTAATCTCTACAAAGAAATCTTCATCATGGATAAAAGTAATAGGTAAAAATATCTGCCATTTGATACAGACCATTGGATTGAGATCAGCCGATGTGACCTTAAACCGCCCCCTACGCTGGACAAACGCTCCATCTGATGGGTCATCAACTGTGCACAACAAAAAAAAAAACAAAGAAAAAATATATACAAGTCATTTTCCAATGCATTTAATTTTAGATAAAATAAAAATCTAGCTGGAACAGAAGAAAGAAAACTATAAAGTTTATCAAAATACCAAGCAGACTAAGAAGATACACCTACCCAATGGAAGGTTGTTGGTATCTCTCTTCTGTCGATATTGCAATGGTCCACTGTGATTCCTCTCCGAAGAATACTTTGTTTGTAGGTAATCCCTTTTAAGAAAAGCAGAACATATGATAGCACATTGCAAACCAAATATGCAGCAATAGTAGAGTAACAAGAATGTCTACTAGAAAAATAAAATATCACAATTCTCTCGATCTCAGATCATTATAAAACCAAGCTTTCAACATATACCAAATTTTCATAAATTATTAGTAATCATGTTTCATTTCCTAATGCAACCAGTGCAACTGCAAGTATGATAAACAAAACCCAAAATATAAAAGTGATGAAGACAAGCACAAAACAAAGTGACAGACATTGCACAGCATGTGTAGCTATAAATTTTGGACAATTCAGTTTGCTCAGATCCTTTTGAAAAAAATACTTCATTTCCAAGAAACTGATTTTGAATGAGAAGTTCTAATAACTGGTCCAGAAGAAAATGGAGAAGAAAAATAATGAAGCTACAAACAATTGTTGTAACAATGAAAAATTACCTGTCCCCATCAGTAACAACCTTTTTGGGAAAAAGAAAATTATCAGGTAGCAAAGAACCACTCGGAAACTTTTTTTGCTGATTGTTGGCGTTTTGTTGTAATGAAGAACTTGGCCCAGAACTTTCATTTCCATAATCCTGATCCAGATCTCTTGGACTGTTGTTATTAACGTCATCCTCACACATATCAAAACATCCTCTGCATGATTTACATATAAATAAGATCAAATGTTCTATAATTAAAAATGCATTGTTATTTGCTAAACTATAACATAATTGTAGAAAATGCTAGGAAGAATTTCAACTGGTCACCAAAAGAATACTGATTTGAATATTCAATTATACATGCCATTTGCCACATCCAAAATTTCTCTTTAATTCTTAATTAGACAAAAAAAAGGTAATATAAACAAGTATATCATTCTATATTTTTATTAATAAATGGAGAACTGAATCTAAAAGAATATTATTGCTTAAACTTCTACATACATCATATAGTAAGATTTAATGAATTGATTTGAGATAAAGTGATAGCAAAGGGCTCAGTTTGCACATTATAACTATTTTACATAAATAATTACTAAACATAAAACGAACAACCTGATTTCTAACATACAACCAACAGTGTTTCAGCTTGCAATACAAGTTCCCACATAAGTGGAAACACATATGATATCATAACCCAAATTTCAAACACATCGCTAACACTTGAAAATTTAAAAAAAAGAAAGAAGATGAAAGGGAAAGACCGAGAAGATAAACATACTTAAGTGCTTGAAGAGGTTTACTAGGAAATGAAGCAAGCGAACCCTCCAAATCCTGAAGATTATTAAATCCATCCTGAAATATGGATATGGTGTAAATCCTGTCCAGTATACTTAAACAAAAAGGTTTATAGTTCAAAAAAGCACAAGGTAAAATAAGCATTAGATCACTTTTGGACAATAACAGTACCTCCTTGTTCTGAATGGGTGCATCATCTGAATGATTAGCTGTTACAGATGATAACGTCTCTGCAGAATCCCTGAAGTCATCCGATCTGACTTTTTCCTTCTTATCCTTTTGTGGCTCATCTACATTAGGTATGTCATCATCTTGAATCTGTTGACAAAAGAAAAATGTTTTACAAAAAGATAACAATGTCCAACAATGCTTAAGTTTCCAACCTAATTAAAAAGAATAAATAAATAAGACAAAGTAGGAAGGTAAAATTACTTACAAGAGCAGCTTGACTTTTTAAATCTTCCAGGTTAAAATTCCAGGCACTAATTCCTCGAATATATTCTTTCTGTACGTACAATACAACACAACACAGACACAATGATACAGTAAAGAGACATAATGAGAAATTGTACTCATAAAACATCACCTTGCATAAACAGTCACAGAAGCAATCATTTACACGCATAACTTAAAACAAACCTACCTGAGATAACTGATCCTTATCCTCATAAAGAGCCTTGTTCTGCACCAATAAATCTGCCTCTTTAGCCTGTTACACAAGCAAGAGAAATGATAACAAAAACCCAAATAATTTATACATAAAACAGGGGAATTTGCAAATGAACAGCAAACCTTCAGCGATCTAAAACGATCTCCTAAAGGAGCCAGCCCTTCTAGAATGGTGCGAGCAAGATATTTGCTAGCGCGTGCATGTTTGAAAAAGTGGTGCTTTAAAAGCTTTTCTGAACTTGGACGCTTTTTTGGGTCTTTTACTAAGCAGGTGGCAACCAACTCCTTGAAAGCCTAAAAAGAGATGAGGAAAAGTTTAGATATAAAAAAAGAATACAAGTAATAGATGCTACGAACTACAAAGTGCTTTAGTAAACAACACAAACCTTTGAAAATCTCTTGTCTCTTTCATAATCAAGACCTGGAGGGGCATTTTGTAAAGTCATAAGCAAAACCTGCATCCAGAAAATAAGTGAAAAAATTCAACCATGAGCTCACAGAAACAGAGACATGCAGCTGATAGGCAATTGCAAATATTCGAAGACAAGAAAATTACTTTCATAGGTGGATACTTGGAAAATGGGGCATGACCATGAGCAAGTTCAAGTGCTGTTATACCAAATGACCATATATCTGCTCTGTTCACAGAAAAAAAAAAATAGAGAACCCAGCAGAGTGTAAGATATCAGGAACCAAAAGGATAACAATAACAAAAGTATTAATTGTGCATACTAGGGAAGAAAAGAATAGAAAACACTTACTTAAAATCATATCCATGTAATTGCTGCATGACTTCAGGAGCCATCCTGTGGAAATAAAGACAATCCATAGCTTCAATAATCATTCACATGATAGTAACCAGACGAAGAACAACAATAAAGGAGGGTTAATACCAGCAAGGTGTTCCAACAAAAGTGTTTCTTGAACGTTGCCTGTCTCCAGTATCAAACATACATGCTGACACTCCAAAGTCAGCTAGTTTGACTGCACCATTAGAATCAAGCAGAATATTTCCCGCCTGCACAGTTGCAAATATTTAAAAGAGGAGAAAAAGAACAGAAAACCAACAAACATGAGGAAACGGGAAAGATAAAAATAAGATATAGTTGTTGAGTTCAGCTACAGCTTTACAAGCACCACAAAAGAAGAAAACCAAAATCTCAGATTCAATGCATTAATGCTATTTAGTTTAAGATTAAGAAATCTAGCTTTAAGATTCTCAATTTTCAATATCACAAGGGTGCATAGGTTTTAAAAAATAAGAGGGCAGATAGCTAATGCATCACACCTTAACATCTCTATGTATGTGACCATGGGCATGAAGATAAACAAGAGCTTTGAGAACTTCATGCAATAAAGTAGCAATAACAGGCTCTTCAAAACCTTCCGGATAGGCAGATTTCATTATATGGAGGCAAGAACCCCCAGCCATGTATGGCATTACAACCCATAGATTGTGTCCAGTAGTAAAAGAGCAATGTGCCTGTAAAACATTTGGATGATCAATCAAGCTCATGGTCTGTACCTCTCTTCGAATGCCATCCTGCACAATTTGCAGAAGTATCAATAAGAATGTATCCAATATGACAGATATGGAATATAGTCACATAGATGAATAGACAAATAATTATCAAACAATGAATTAGAGATTGAATAAAATTATCCTTGAATTAAAGCAAATAATGCAACCCACATAATTCAACAGACTTAAAGAGTGAACAAGGGAGGAGACAAATACATAAATTAGCACCAAACAATGTAATGAATAGTGATGGTTGAAATCATTCTTTCATAATATCATTAGCCCCCGAAACCAAGTATGAAGGAACTAACAGCACAATTTAACTAAAAGGAATGTGATGTGAAATTGAAAAAATGTCTACATACCAAATCATTATTGCACTTCTCTAGATCGAGAACCTTGATTGCAACTATCTCGTTGAGAGGAACACAAAGAGCCCTGTATACAGAGGCACTAACGCCTTCACCAACTTCTTCATATAACTTGTAATCTTCTGCATTAAGAGGGAATCTTTTTTCCAAAGCATGCTCCATTTTTCTTCTTATAACATAACATCAATATGTTTATTATTAAATGCACCACCCGAAAAAATTTGGTCACATACTGAAGTGGTGAAATCAATGTTATAATACTTCCAGGTTGGTAGCATTTGCCGTTTTCTCAAACCAAACTAGAAAGTGCATCCAACAACTTTACAGGGATGCTCTTTTATCCACAACCAAAATGCTCCTTTCAACACTGATAATGCTGTAAGTAACTGATAATCGCTCTAATTCAATTTTAATTAGTATTGCCAATCTTGAATTTTGAGATGTCTGCCTACTTTTTATTCAGCAAGGTGTAACAAATTAAACAGACACTATAACATATTACACAACTAAAACAGCACGAGATAAGAACCAGAGGAATCCATTTAGCACTGCACGCGGATAGGAAGGAGAAGAGGGAATCACGTCAATCTCCAATATCTGCAGCAATGGTGACAACGAAAAATTCACTACTCAAGAAAATTAAACAATTCTCCCTACAAATTAAAAAATATTACAGAACAGAATTAGAAGTGAGATCCACACTTGCAATAATACCACAAAGATGATATCCATCATATATCTTTGCATATATATGCAATGCAAGTATCATGAACTAGCAATCTAAAGATTAAGGTACTAGGTGAAGACACATGAATGGATTCATAATATATCTCTAACATGCATCCTCAATCAAGAGCTACTAAATGATGCACAGGCCTACTTAACTTGTCTTAAATTTAACTTTTCATTAGAAGAATGAGTCTGACAAGAATAAAACCTTAGACCACTAAGAGAAAAACAATTATGAAAATCAGAAAATTAATTTCAACTGTTAAAATAAAAGTAATGTTTTTACCTCGCTTATTTAGGGCTTCAATTTTCTTTAAAAGGAGATTTTGATCCAAAAAGAATTTTTGAAAGAGCATATTTTTTTAACGAATAAAACATAAAAGAGTGAGCTTTAAAAGCTCTAACTTCAGAAACTCTTGACTTCAACTCCTCTATTTCAAATCAAGAACACATTATCCTTGAAACTTTAACTTAAAAGTAATCTTTAATCTCAAAGAATTATAAAATTACCAAACAGACTACTTTATTTCATGTGGTTTTGCTACCATTAAAACTCTTTATTTCTAGATGATAGGTTATGGCTCAAATCAAATGTCTACTTTTGGGAGAAGATTACTGGTTTAGATATGCATGGCACTATCAATATTCTTTTTTATTTTTTGCCTATTTACTTTGTTCTTTGCTCTTACATTATGGAAGATTCCTCATGCTTTAATTAAAAAGAAAAAAGATCCTTAAACTTTAAAGCTCCGAGTCCTAGCCTAGGCAACTTCCATGATTAAGGCAGTAAAATAGACTCAGATTCATTTAACCACCTCAACATACACAAGGCAAAACCAAAATAATCCAGCTCCTTATCCATCACTCATTACCAACAAATAAATGTAACTTGTTTAATTTATCCTTTGTAAAGTCAGTAGCAGTAGCTAGAAACAAACCTTTGGCAGTTCAATCACATGTCAGTTCTGTTGGGTGCTTAAATACATCACCAATTGCCAACATAAAACAGGACCAGTATGCCATTGGGAATTCCAACCTAAAACACAAGATTTATCAAAGTCTTTTCCTAATGCCAATGGAATATGTTTCAATCCAAAATATATGATAAAGATTTCTTGCACATTCTTAGGTGCTGCTGAACGAATTTCCGCAGCATATAAAATTCAACACCACCCCTCCCTCCCTCTCAAAATCCACTGCTCATAGGGAAGCAGATGGTTCAAGGTATGGACATCCTTCTTCCCAATTCAAACAGTATTTCAGTAAGCTTAGGACTCAAGCCTTAAAAATGCTAAGTCATCTGAATTCTTTTTGCTTCCAAAAATCTAATAAGACATTATTCACCTCTGCAAGACCTGATAACTAAAATAATAACTGAGCCAGAGAAAAACCCACCTTTCAATGTGTTAGTAAATTTCTCTTTTTTATTAAAAGAGAAAAGTAAGTCCTTAAAACATGAAAGCTCATTGACCTCCAAGTAAAGGAAATTTTCCAAGACTGGGCCAGCAAAATAGATTATAAGATTCAGGTAATCTCCTCAACATACAAGCAGAAGCAACGTTAAAATCATCCAGCTGTACATCCATCCCTCTCTGACAACAAATAAATATAATTTGTTTAATGCATGATGCAGCCTTTGTAATGTCAGAGTCATTATAATTTAAAACTTCAGCAGTTCAACCACACTAGTCTTGTTAGTTGCTAAAGTACATCTCCAACTGCCAACACAATAAAGCCTATGCCATGGCCAATTCCAGCATACAACACAAGATTCATCATAAGGGGCTTTTCCTAATGGAATTTTCTTGATCGAAAACATTAGATACAAATTTTCTTGTACATCCTTTAGTGCTGTAATGGACTAGCTAGCAGCATATAAAATTCTACAACAAATTCCCCTTTCCTCTCAAAGTCCTCTCACGGGGTAATAAATAATATCAATGCATAAGGTACACACCACACACTTCACAATATAACCAACACTTCAGCAATGCTTTGCTGTTAGCACTCAAGCCTTGAAAAGCTAAGGGCTTTAGATACAATTAACCATTATAGATCACATAACACTTGTAAGTATACCCTCTTCCTATCCACAAGCCATTACTCTTGCAATAAATTGAGCTACAAAAAATCCAGCCTTCTATGTTTGTCATTATTTACCTAACAAGGACTGCTATTATCAATGCACAAACTTCATTCCCGTGCAGAATTTATTCCTCTATTCTCAAATATCTATCCACCTAAAAATCAGTAAATGGAAGAAGATTATTTATGCTTCCAATGGACTTCTTTGTATGTACTCAAAACACCATAATCATGGAACTCCAAGCTAGTCATCCAAAGCTTGATATGGTTCATTTGAGTAATTAAGTGATGACATTCGTAGAAACTCATTAATAAACACCACCAAATTTGAAAGCAGAAAGAAAATTAACAAGGAATTTAAGGACAACATGGGGAGATTGAGGTGTGTGTTCATATAGATAATTTTCTGAGATAGAAATATCATTTATCCTCAATAATTAGGCAGAGAAATTCCATGCATGTTATATATTAAGAAAACCTAAGCAAATCAAAGCAACAAATATAGTAGGTATGGCTTACATAAAAATGGGTGAATACACCGCAATCCAAGCTTCTCCAGTTAGGTAAAATTTGATCTAGCTAAATTTGGGCTTCTCTTTTCCTCAAAAGGAGCATTTGGAGCAAACGAATTTTAGAAATATAAATGTTCAAAGAGCAACTTATTTAAGTGAAGAAACAGTTAAAAGAATGAGCATTTAAGAAACTGGTTTTACATGCAGTTTAATTTTAAATTAAAACTCTGGGCTTCTACTTCAACTTTAAAGTTGCTTTTATGCTCCACAAAGGTTAAAACACTAACCATACAAATATATTTCTCGTATAAACTATGCTTTCCTTGAGGGTGGGTAATAGATTCCAGTTTTGGGATGACTTGGGTAGAAAATCAGCTCTTGATATATGCTTACACACATCTCTCTTGTCTTTCCCCCAAACAATGAGTTAGAAGTTAGAAAAATGATTTGCATGAAACCATGATTACTCCCTAGAAGAGTCCACGGATCAATTATTTGATATGGGCTAGAACTTGGAAGATAATATATGGAACCAAGGAGACCTAGATCAATTGTACTTTAGTTTTTCAATAGTCCTTTCCAGAAACTCAAAGCTCCACCTAACATCACATCTTGTATCTGGTTGGTTACAGGAATAGAATTATTTCAATTAACATGTTGCAAGTTTTTAGGCCACATACAGCTCTTTCCTCTCATATGCAAGTTATGGTGCCTACTTAGGATCCATTCCACATTTATACTTCCAATGCTCAGCCACTGTTTCTGTATGGAATTCCTTGATTTGCCGTCTATTATTTCAGACATATGCTAAATCCCTGGACCTATACTCGACAATTAGCTTTCAAGATTGTGGTAAACAAAAAGGAGAAGCTCAGGGCACAAGGTGTGTACATCCTTCTCTCCCCAATAGATAAAGCACTTCAAAAAGCTTAGTTCTCCTTTTATAAAGGAGAGACAAAAAACAATTTCCTTGAAAAGTTAAGATTTAAGAGCTCCTGGACCTCTGAGCCAAGAAAGCTTCCCATGATTGATCCAGAAAATAGATTTTAAGATTCAAGTAATACCCAGCATACAAAATGAAGGAAAACTAAAATAAACCAGCCATGCCCATCCATTACTCCATTGCAACAAATAAATGTAAGTTGTTTAATCCATGCTTTGTAAGGTCAGAGTCAATAATAGAAATAAACCTTCACCGCCTCAACCACACATCAATTTTCTAGTTGCTTAATTACACCCCCAATTGCAAACACAGCATTGCCCGTAACATGGACAATTCCAACCTATAACATAAGATTTATAGTAAGGCCTTTTCCTAATAGAATCTGCTGAACTTAACACTAGATAAGGAATTCAGTTTGTTGTATATCCTCTAGTGCTGCAATGGATTTCCGACCAGCATATAACATTCAACAACAAATCCCCCCACCCTCCCACTCAAAATCCTCCTCCCACAGGGAACAAATGATATCAGGCCATAAGGTACAGACTGCAGACTTCCTACCTATACAAACAACATTGCAGCATGTTTGGCCGATAGCACTACAGCTTTGAAGAGCATAATTTTTTAGATCCCACAAAAATTAGACAGATCCATAAACACATCAAAGTATACCCTCTTCCTCACTCCAAGCCACGGCTACTACGATAAACTGATCCACGGAAAAATCCACCTTTTTTCTCTGTCTGTCATTATTTACTTCAACAAGACCTACCATTATTATCTACCCAAGAATTTCATTTCCATGCAAAATCTATTTCACCATTCCCAAATCCTAGACTTGCATTAACTCAGATACACAACCCAGTGAAGTCAACCGATGCAAAATCCAACAATTAAGACAGTGCCTAGTAAAGCACCAAATCCAATCCCCAGTCTTAATAAAAAAAATAAAAAAAAAACATCTTTCAAAGATTTTCAACATCTATTAGCACTTCAGCTGCAACAGAATCATGAAATTCAACAAAAGCAAACAACCCACAGGCATTTTGATCAACACAATTCACCGATAAAAGCAAGAACAAACATTATGGCTGCCACGAAAAGGGAACAAAAGAGAATTCCCCCTTAGTAAATGATAAAAAAAAAAAAAAAAGGAACATTCAAGAGAGGTAAACGACAGATTAAGCAGAGAGAGAAAATCCGTGAATTGAAATTAGAGTTGGGAATTGACGAACCTAGGGTTTCCAGTGCGAAGAAGAAAGAGCGTTTACTTGAATCTGACCAAGTCAGAATGATAACAACAACAAATGAGAAATCGAGTAGTCACCAAAATTCAATTGCTCCTCTGATCAACCAAAGGAACCACCATGGATGGATTGCTTTGTGTTCCCTTTTCTCCAATTTCACATCAGAACTCTCTCTTTCACTCTCTCTGTTTTTCTGAGTTTGCTTCGGTTTCTGTGCCACAACACAACAATACAACGCACACTTCAACCTCGATTCAATCTCAGTACTGATGACTGGTCTCTCTTGTTTTCGGACACAATTTAAACAAATTCAAGAAAATGAAAAACCATGGGAATAATTATGAGACACAGTGCTTCTCCTCTTTTATACTGCTACTCTTCCAAATTCACAACACTGATCAAATTAAGTAATGCTAATTACTACCATTATATATAATTAATTCTTCATTCATTTTTTTTCAACCCTATTTCTAATCAATAATCAACGTGTTTTTTGCATTAATAGTAAATTAAATGACTAATTAATTAAACATATAAAAGGTATATGAAGAAGTTACATATTTTATTTTATTTTTTAAAATTAATTATAGTTTTCATAAAACAGAAACAAGTATGAAATTTAAAATATTAATTATATTTTGGGTTAAATATGTTTTTTGTCATTTAACTTTTAGCGAATTTTAGAATTAGTCTATTTTGAAACTTTGAACCAATTTAGTTCTTTATTTTTTGAAATATGTGGATTTAGTCATTTTAATCAAATTTTGTTATGTTAGTTGTATGTTTCGTACGTATTTCAAAATTGTAGTTGAATTATTTATAATGTTTGACATAGTGTTGCTTTAATGATAAGTTAAATACTATTATAAAACATGCTTTAAATGTCAAATAAATTTAATAAAATTGGATTAAAATGACTAAATCCATATATTTCAAAGATGGATGACTAAATTAGTCTAAAATTTCGAAATAGACTAATTCTAAAATTCACCAAAAATTAAGAGATAAAAAACATATTTAACCCTTATATTTTTTAGTATTTTTTAAAAAATGAAAATAGATTACATGTTTCTTAAAAATTGCCAATACTATATTATTTTTTATTTATTTTCGTTCATTTTAATTAAAAATTCTTAGGTCTGAAAATGATTATTATAATTTGAAATTTATAAAAAGAAACAGAAATATAATTTGATTTTAATATATATGAAAAAAATTTGAGAAAAAATAAACTAATAAAGACTGAAGTAAGGTCCACCAGGAGATTTTCAATTGAAGTAGGTGAATTTATCGGACTCTTTTTTATTTTATCGCCAAATTCTCGTGTCTCTTGAAACTCCTAATAAAATAAATAACATCCACTGACATAAAGTTGTTTCACTTTAATTAATGCAATTAAATAAGTTTTAAATACAAAGTTTAAAGTAATTGTAGTATTAAATTTCAGATTTAAATACAGAGATTAAAACAAAAGTGGTATTAAATTTGAGTCTTAAATATAAAGTTTAAATTGGTGGAATTTTTTTATCTTGTAGTACAGTTTAAGAATTTTTTTATACAAATTATAAATAGTTTTATTAAAATAATTATAACGTTTTAATGTATACGTTATTTAATAATTAATGAATTTATTTATTAATAATGTCATAAATTAATATATGATAAGTATGATTTGATTGAATTAAAATAATAGATTAGTGAAAATACAAATGTAACATCCCAATTTCAGCAGCTTAAAACTAATAAAAATATGAAGTTTCATCATAGTTCCAAAACAGATAATCCAGTGTACCCAATATATTAATATAGTCTTACAAAAGGTATGACTAAACTAATAAACTCTATACTACCGACCACTGCTAAAGTTTCCACTGAAAACCTCCTCTTCAACACTAACACGATGACTCTTCATCCTCCAGAGATGCCCTTGACACTGTAATCATATTTGCTCCCATCGAATAGGTGATCATCGCAAAAGGAAACATACAACACAAGACAGGAACACAAAAAGCACGGGTAAGCTAATCTGATTAAGGAATCATGCAGTTCAATTATAAACAGAAACCATGCAATCTTTCTCATTATCACCAGAATCATATAGACCACCACAACACATATACATGACTCTAGACTTAATATCCGGATTATGTAAGCGACATCGGATCTCTTGGTGGCTTGCACCTGCGACGGTTCTCAAACTCTGCAGAGTTTGGACACAAGGGGTTATCACCTAACCACTCCTAGGGTAAGTCCCATCACCTTTATGGCGGGTCGGGTCCATAGACCAGGACCTCCTGCTACTCCCCCTGACGTAATTCATCATACTCTACATGAGTCTTAATGGTTACTAGGAGCGTCAGGATACCAACCAAAACTGAGTCCTTATGTCCTTACATACACTAAAACATTCCTCTTAGAATTTCCCTTGAAATCCTAGTTCAACTACTTCTTATCATATTCCAACTTCATGCAATTTCACCACACATATTACCAGTCATAACAATTCATGCATATCATAACTAAGTTCATATTTTAACATTCAAACATAGCTTCATCCATTAGAAACAAAGAAATAACACTCAACTGCAGGGGTTCTCGCCCAAGCTAGAAGGTCTCGCCTAGGCAAAAAGGCTCTCTCGCTTAGGCGAGTCATTCTCGCCTGAGCGAGGCTCAAAACAGAGAACAACCCAAACTCTGGGCGAATTCTCGCTCAGGCTAAGTTGTCTCGCTGAGACGAGAGTGACTCTCGCTCAAGCGAGACTGGCTCGCCTAGGCGAGATCTCGCGCAGAAACAGGGGATGAGTTTCTGGTGTTTTCGCTCAGGCGAGAGCTGCTCGCTTAGGCGAAAATACCAGATTCCCAATCTGTTCTCACATGCAACAACAAAGAAATCTAGCACAATCCAAGCATACACTCAATTACGCAATTCAAGCACTCATACAACAATCAATCATGCAATTCAAAGTCATCAGAATGATTTCTAGATGAAATTCAAGTAAAACAGTTAGCTTCCCTTACCTGTTATCCTGTTTAGACAACTTTATAAATGTCAACGCCTTAAAAACGTCAACACCTCTAACTCCACAGGATGTTCTATCTACACATAGAAACATCACAAGAACGATCAGGACATACCGTTATGATCATTGATCAGCAGATACTCATACTGATGATTAAAACGTCGCATACAAGCAGAAGAGGGTCTGCATGCAACAGAAGATAGAAAAAGACTAAAATAAAGAGCGGAAACTCAACTTATGCGAACGGAGAAACTGATCGGTCCAATTTGAAGAGCTTGCCGAGAGGATCAATCCTACGGTCTCGGTTCTTCAATCAGACGACCAGAGAGATAAAACCTCTAGAGAGAAGTTAGAGAACTCTAGAAAAGTGGTTTCTAGAGAGATTGTGTGTTTTATAATAATGAAACTCGTTTATAACAATTCTATTTATAGTAAAACCTTTTAATATTAAAATAATCGAGTCTCACTATTTTTAAACCACTATCACTTTTAAAACGCCATTTTCTAGGGTCTTACATAGCGCAACTGGTGACATCTCTTTTGTTGAGAGGGTGTTAAAGGTCAGGTTTGGGGTTCGATACCCACTGACAACAACCTGTCTTGCGAAGTGGGGGACACTTGGAACGAGGGGTTGGAGTGTATTCGCAGACCTGACATGACCCTCTTGATTAGGGGAGTGTTATAACAAATGTCTACATGCCTACATGAGTTCATTCTTTTCTTATTATAATACAAAATATATATATATATATATATATATATATATATATATATTATAAATAAAGAAATAAAAAAAATGATTTATATTTATAAAAATAATTACTTTTATGATTTTATCATTTCCAGTTTTTTATGATAAAACAAATAATTAAGTTTAAAAAAATTACAAAATTGAAAAAATAAAATTTATAAGAGTAAACAGATACAAAAATTATTACAAAGAAGAATTTTATATATATATATATATATATATACGTGTGTGTATAGATTATTGATTTGAAAAAATTGAATATTAAAATTATAAAAGAAATTACAAAAATACAAAGATTTTAGTTTATATTCAAACAAGTATACGTATACCACAAGAAAATGTTTAAACATATTGTAAACATGTATATTCTCTCATTTTTCTTAAATATCATTTAATATATTTTATAAAAAATAAAAAATAATTAAATTTTCAGGTTTAATAAAATATTTATAAAATTGTATATTTTACTCCTTCTATTTCTACGTTACAATAAATATATATAAACTAATTAAAAGCTGAAAGATAAGACAGAAATACCACTATAATAATTCATATTTTCTTTAAAATTTAAAGATAATAGTTAAATTAAATTAAAGAAAGTATCACACTTATATCGTATGAATTTTACAGACATATAAAAATATCAATGGGACGAGTAAGATTAACATCAATTTTTAATTATAAATTTAAATAAAAATACAATACATAACATTTATAAATTTTAAACAAAATATAAATAATTCATTTAAATAGTATTGAATTACAGTTTACAAATAAATGAAGAAATTTTAAAACCAATCGATACAAAATAACTCATTCAAAATCAATGTGTTAATATTTTAATTATTTAAAAAAATTAATTTAAATTACAGTATAACGGGTACAATTATCTACGGATACAGATACTATAATACTCGTACTTGCCCCCGTTAACATGCAGGTATAAAAAATATTTATACCCATACAAATATCTATTTTCAACAATCATTTCCTAATCGCTGCGAGTTTTTTCGAATATCCGTGAATATGTTTTTCTTACATCCATATATATATATTAATTGTTTTTTGTTGTTATCCTATCATTATTTACGTAAGCAATTTGTGGCATAAAATATGGTGTTGATTGTGAAGTAGATGTATTTATGGCATCATTATTATTGGATCTCTATTATTCAAGTAAGCATGTTGAAACATAGGAGAAGCATTAGGTGATGACCAAACAAAACATGTCTACTCATTCATATGTCTCTGTCTCACCTGCACTGTGTTTTTAGGCTTTTTGTTTAGTCAAGAGTTCAACTCCCAAAAACTAATAAAAATAACTTAAGTACAATCACATCACATGTTCAAAAAAATTGTTAATAGTCATTTTATATGTAAAAACCAAGAGAAGATGACATGTTTCTCTATGCTTTACTTGTTTTGATTAGAATTATAGTGAATTGATGAATATATAAATACTTTCTTTAATTGTTACCAAAAAAATTATTGTTTGGTGGAAATATTTCACTATCTATGTGTCTTTCCAATTTCAAATATATTCTTCCTTAAATTCAACCTTTTATTATACAAAACTTTATAACAATGATATATCACACTAAGGTTATGGTTTTCTAGATTCTGACTTTTCCTTTATGATATCATTTGTCATTTTCAAAGTTGCTTCCTATATAGAGGTAGGATTTATAATGTCATTATCTAAGAAATTATTTTAACTTTTGAGAGGAGGAGGTGTTGGTGGTGTTAAAATATACTTGGAAAAAATGTATATGAGAATGTTTGTGATGAATATGTTTTGAGAAAGTTTAAGTTGTTTTAACCATGTTTCAATACATATTGTCTAGAAAAATATATATTTTTTTGTTTGAATATAAAAAATTATTCTATTTTAGTTCTTATGTATATTTTTTTTACCAATAATATAGAATCTTGTAGGTATTTATTTAAAGATTTTAGAAAGTTAAATTTTATCAATAGAAGTTAATTTAGTGTTTAAAAAATTGTATATTTATTATGTACTTTTTAAAAATATGTATTTTCCTTCCTAAATAAGATCATGTTGGCATCACTATAAATTATGACATTTCAATTATGTTTATAACTTCATTTTTACCTTCTTCTTACTTATTTATAAGGAAAAAAATGCATATATTAAAAGAACCAATTAACTAGACTAAATAACTGAAATAAAAAAGGTTACACATCATTTATTAGAAATAAAGAACTTTAAGAAAGGTACAAAATAGAATATAGTTTATTTTTATATTTAAAAAAAAAAATTCTAATTAGAAGGTTAAATAGTATAGGTAAATTACTAACACAAGATACATGAATTTATATAAATTACTAGCACAAGATATATAATACTAGTGTCATAAATAATTTGCTCCAAGTTCTGTCATAAAAGAATTTAAATCTATAAACATGACAATCGAAAATAAAAACTCTTTAAATTTAAAGATTTAAACACGATAGTCAGATTTTAAAATTAAATATTATTCGATTAGACGTTAGAAATTTAACATCCAATTTCGTGAAAAAAAAATCGTTTTTTTTCACAATTAAGAAATAAATTTTAAATTTAACTTAATTTCACAAAATTATAAAAAATATGGTTTACCTCCTCTAATTTATTATAAAATCGTCTTATTATATTAATGTGGGATTCCGAGACTTTCAATATAATAATTTGAAAAAGATATATCAATGTAAAAGTTTTTATTTCAAAAAATCATCATTGATTGACTTTTCAAAGAAAATATTATAAACAAAAGTTTAAACAAATCTGTTCTGCTTTTAATTATTTATTAGGTTTCGGAAATAGTTTTTTTTTTTTATCGGATACATTTTTAGAAAATATCATTTTAGAAACTTCTTTTTATTATTTTCGGTGTAAGAAGAAATTATGAAGTTCAAAAGGAAAACAAGTCTACAAAATTGATTTTCTAGTATTTTTTTATTGTGAACCAAAAGTTTTCCTCTTCAAAAAGGCTAAAAGGCCCAATAAGCAAGTCTAAGAGAAGTCTTTCAAACGATGCTCATTGTCGCACCATCTTTTTACTTTTTAATTTTTTTAACTACACTAGTTTTCTTTTTTCTTTTTTCTTTTTAAAATTAAAAAAAAAAAAACTATCCCTGTTTAGATAAAATGGATGAGTCGATGTTTCTCTTTTTTGGAAGCAGGTGTGATTTACAAAACATTTCGGAATTAAAATTCTGAGAAAATATTTGATATATTCCAAAATTTAAACTTAAAAAAGTAATTATGGAAGGTTATTTAGATGAGTTTTGATATTTAATTCTATAAGGATTTTTTAATCATTTTAAAAATTTAAATTCTAAAAGATTAGAAACGTATTCCTGAAAAATGTAATCACGTTTTGTTATGCGTAGGAATAATTTATGAGTAAAATTATAAAATGATTTAGGTATGGTGTAACGTACAAAGGAAAATATGGTATAAAATTTAATTTCTCTTTTATATTAAAAAATATTGGGTTAAATATGTTTTTGGTATCTTAAGTTCAAGTTTCAGTGAATGTTGGAATTAGTCTATCTTCGAAACTTTATACCAATTTTAGTCATTCATATTTAAAAATGTGTGAATTTAGTCATTTTTACCGAATTTTGTTAAGTTTATTTAACATTTCAAACGCATTTTATGAAAATATTTGAGTTAACATTAAAGCGAAAATGTGTCAAATGGTGTAAACAATTCAAATACTATCATGAAATGCGATCGAAACGTCAGATAAACCTAACAAAAATTGGTTAAAAGGATTAAATTCACACATTTTTAAAGATGAATGACTAAATTAGTCAAAAATTTTAAAGATGAACTAATTCCAAATTTCAATAAAACTTATGGGACTAAAAATATTTTATATTAAATTGTTTTAAAAAGTGTTGTTAAGACTAACTAAAATAAGTGAAGGCAATTGGGCCTGTAAAAAGAAGCCCGTGTTTAACAAGAAACTGAGAACATTTTCTTTCTTCATTTCTTCCATATATATATATATATATATATATATATATATATATATATATATATATATATATTTTATTTCACCCTAATGATTATTATGTAGCTACTAAAATTTTTGTCTATTATTTAAATAAATATTTAACTCCTTTTGAAATATGTTGATTACCTCTAATATTATGTTGTTTCAAATAGATTATGAAACATTCTACCCAAAAAAATATTCTAGATTTATTGTTTTATATGTTTGTATTTATTATTTTTAATATAGTTTAAAAAATAGAATTTCCAATTATTTTTTAAAGTCATATTATAAATTATACAATTTAAAACTGTATTTCATATTGTAGGTTTCGCAATTTAGAACATTTCTAAATTATATTATTAAAATAATCTAATACGTATTTTAGATTTTGAATTTTGTAATCTAAAACTGTATTCCAGATTTTATTATTTGATATTTTAAATCATAGAATCTGAAGTTGTATATTTCATATTTTATAGTTCAGAACTATAATACAAATTATATAATTTAAAATATAGTTTTCAATTAGTTAAGAAGTATTACAAAAGTGGTATACCAAATATAACATCTCATTTAATAGTTTTTTACGCTATCAAACAAAATATTATATTATGATCAAGCATAGCAGATAGTAGAATTGACAGTTATATATATATATATATATATATATATATATATATATATATATATATATATATATATAAGTATATAAGGCTGGTACAATTATGCAAAAGAAAATCTTGGAAGGCAAGAGTAGATGCATAAAAAGGGCCTACACTACTCATCAAGTTAAAACTCCACAAAGATTTGGCCCAAAACTACTATAGCAGTGAGTAAGGGTCAATTCCTGCTCTGAAGGGGGGCGTCATCATCTGGATTAGGCTCTGCTCACACCGACGGTAGGTGATCATTGCAAAGGAGAACACACAAGGACAAACAACATAAACAAAAGGGGTAAGCTAACTGAAATAAGAGAAAATAAAGCAAAACACAACATAACATCATTCATAATACAAAGTTCAATAGTTAAAATTCTAGACTCGATATCCGGATTGTGTAAGCGACATTGGAGCTCTTGGTGGCTTGCACCTGTAACGATTCCCAGACTCTGCAGAGTCTGGACACAAGGAGTTATCACCCGACCGTTCCCAGGGTAAGTCCCCTTCGCGTCTAGGACTGGATCAAGTCCAAAGACTAGGACCTCCTGCTACTCCTCACGACATAATCCATTCTACTCTATCTGAGCGTGAATGATTATTGGAGTTTCAGGATACCAACCAATATGGATTCCACACGTCCTTACACACACTAACAATTCACATGAATTTCCCTTGAAATTCCATTTCAGCCACCACTCTATATACTCATATTCTTCTAGTTTCATCACACAATACATTAATAATGACCTTTCAAGCATATAAGAACTTCCTTGCACAGAACCACATTAAAACATATCATTTTTCTCTCTAAAACAAAAGCTGAGGTGCCCCACTGCAGTGACTCTCGCTTAAGCTAGACAACCTAGCCCAGACGGGAAGCCATCTCGCTTAGGCGAGGCTCGAACAGTGGCAAGGGTTAAAAACTGGGCGAACTCTCGCTCAGGCTAAACTGGCTCGCTTAAACGATAGTGTCTCTCGCTTAAGCGACTCCAGCTCGCCTAGGCGAGACTTCGCTCAGTATCAGGGGTGGGTCTTTTTGGTAGTCTCGCTTAGGCGAGAACCACCCGCCTAGGCGAAAATACCAGATCATCCCACTGTTTTCACATGCAAGAACACTGATTTTAGGGCAACAATGATCATACACTCACACATGCATTTCAAGCAATCAATTCAGCACACCAACTTCATACAAAACATGATTCACGACTTAAATGAGAAGAATTTTGGTTAGCTTCCCTTACCTTTTTTAAAATCACCACAAGCAAGACTTTATCACAAGGGCACCTCAATTCCTCAACCTAAGGGGCTGAAAATCATAAACTCAGAGTGAGTACAAGACCCTAATTCAGTTTTGGTAAGCATTGAACTCCAGAAATTCCAAAATTGGAGAGAATTAAGGAAAACCGAAATTGACTTACCGGAAGGGGAAGATGACTCAGCTAGAGGAGGAGTTCTTCTCCTGGTTCCGGGTCCAGCAGCTGTAACAGAGGGGAGGAGTGATTAGAAAGGGGAAAAATTGAGCTCTTTTTAGAGAGAAGGCTGTGTAGTTGGTTCAGAGAGAAAGAAGACAGTGATGGTGGAGGGTGATTCTGTGATATGAGTAGGAGAAGAGAGTGTATAGAGAGGGGAGAGATAGTGGGTTCTCACACCAAACAAATTTTCTATTATGGAGATAATAAATAATAATAATAATAATAATAATAAATAATTAAATTGTTAAGTGAGAAATAACCATATTTATTGAGATAGGTAATAACTTTTTTATGATGAAGTTTATTCTTATATATTATTAGTCTAACAATTTTTACATATATTACTAGATAATTAATTTAGTAAATGCTAACCCAACTACTTTCATAGCATAATCTCTAAATTCATAAAATATAGGAAATCATTACATGAATAAAAATTACAAAGTATAAAACGATTGGAAATTTAACTTAGTCTAAATTTCACACCAAGTAGAAATAAGGAAGTGGATTAAATATGTTTTTGGTACCTTAACTTTCACTAAAAATTAGAATTGGTCTCTCTTCGAAATTTTGGTCCAATTTAGTTCCTTAACTTTAGAACTACGTGAATTAAGTCCTTCTAAGTTTATTGACATTTTAAACGCATTTTATGATAATATTTGAATTGTTTACACTGTTTAAAATATTTTAGCTTCAATGTTAACTAAAAAACTATTGCATTTGAAAAGTGAAAAAAATTTAACAAAATTTGGTTAAGTAAGAAGGCTAAATCCCCACAATTCTAAAGTTGAAGGAATAAATTGGGCCAAAGTTTCAATGAGAAATTTATTCTAATTTTTACTTAAAGTTAAGCGACAAAAACATATTTAATCTTAAGAAAGTTAAACTACATATCAAAACTCATAAATTCACATTAGTACAGATAAGGCCTATACTAATATAGGTCAGAATCGATAACTATATTTGTGCAAAAAATTTCAAAATGTCACCGTATTTTGAAACACTTAAGCTTTTTTTTTAAACCAAAGTATGTAAGTCGATTTTAAAAGTATTTTTTGCACTATTGTCATTACTTTAAGACGTTGAATTAAATATGATATTAAGTTCCGCATATGAAAAAAATGTTAGAAATCCAACTGTAAGGTTAATTTCCTCCTAATCTAATTGGTGTTATATATTCTTGACTAATCTTTCTTAGGAGACCAATCAAAACCACTATTGTTGAATGTAAGATTTCATTAACTTCAACCTAAAAGCACAATTCCAAATTGTTTATTTCTTTCAAAATGCAAAACTACAACCTACATATAATAAAAAACACTTCTTTTTTTCTTTCCTTTTATTTCCCTACAAAGAAAGGCGTGAGATCCACGTTTTAGATGAAAAGGCAGACCCAATAATCTTGTTGTTGGTCGAAAATCTTGTCACCATAGCTTCCACATCATCCAAACAAAACTTCCATGGTTGGAAGTATTGGAAAGCCACTTCTCAAGACTTTTGCATCAAAATGAGTTACGAATCCACATTTTACAAAGTGGAGTGCATTATACGTTTCCAAATTGGAACTAATGTGTCCAAAACTAGTTGCATTTTTGTCACAATCAATAGAGTCTTCAATAGTACCTCTCAACAATGGAATTTTCTCTTCTTTTTCTCAAGAGTAGTAATTACTATGCTGTTGCTTTCAATCATCAACATCTTTATCCAAATTTCAATGCATAGTTTTTTTTAGTTCAATTCAATAATGTGGATAGTTACACTATGAATTGTATTATTTCCATTTTTCTTTTGTTAGAGTCAACTTTACTTTCACACACTTTACAACTTCTTTTAACTTCACAAGTAAAAAGAAAGGTATTAAATTTTTTGTCTTTCTAGAAATAGATTATTCATATGTACGCGCATTTTAAAATATGAATAATGATATTTTAACTTACTTTTTTTTGATCCACTTTTAATCCACCACTATCACCTTTAGATCATCTATTTTGATTTTTCGTAGTGATGTAATGTAATAATCTAAAGATAATTGAAATGGTAGGTTAAAAGTGGGTTAATACATCATTATTCTTAAGATATTTTCACACTTTTTATGTGAAAAAAAAGTGATCAAAGGTTTCTGATTATTAGATGTTGCATTTTTTTTATACTATGAGCATATAGTTAATGAAATCATTCAAATTTGAAATTGATTTAAGCTTCTAATGATATAGGTGCTATCGTGTTTGATTTTTGCTAATGATAAAAGAATGATGTTATAAAAAATATATGTGAAAAGGTACTTATATATTAAAATGTAAAATAAGAAAACAATTTATTTATACAGAAGGAAGGCATTTCATATATTGTATACTTTTTTTTTTATTTATTCATTGATTTAACGTTTAATATTTTTTTAAGAAAAAAAAATACTATGTCATGGTAACATATTTGTTAAATAAGGTTGTAATAATAATTAAATTAAAATCATACCATTGAAATCAATGTCTCAAGAAAAGAAAAAAAATGAATAGCAAATTTAAATTGCAACAATAATATATATGGAAATGAAGAATAATAAAGTTGTTAAGGGATGCTCTCGTAGAACCACATATGCAATTTTTATTAAAAGCATTGTTATATCATAAATATATATATATATATATATATATATATATATATATATATATATATATATATTCTCTCTTCAATCTTAATCTAATTTTCATTCTATATTTTCTTATTTTTCTCTTTATTTGTCATAAGATAAATTTATCACATATATTCTTTATTTTTAACTGTAGATTTTTTAAAATGGTGAAAACAAATAAGTAGAAAAATAACAAAAAACTAAAATTTCAAATAAAGAATTAAGAAAAGCCAAAATTACTATTCAGAAAAGAAAATGATTGTTGAACTTGCAATTCAGCACAAAAATTTCAAACTTTTTCTTAACCTATTTTTCATGTGTATGTGACTTATCTCTTAAATCAATGAATGCCATGAAAACTTTTCCAACCAAAGTCATTGCTATACAACTAATTTCATATTTATGTACTTTAAGGTTTGAAATTCGAAATCTAGACTTTACGACACAATCATGATGGAAAAACGTTCCATTCTAAAACAAGTTCGTATACTACGTATTCATGTTGCTCAAGGAAATCATGTAACTCAATCTAAAACAACTATTTTAACATTTTAATTATTAATTATTAATTATTGATGTTATTGTTATTATTACTATTATTATTATTATTATTATTAAATAAATATATGTATGTTAACTACACATTATTATAAAAATGTAAAATATATTTAAGCAATGACATTTTTTAAATTATTGGTAAATAATTAATTAAAATTGTAGTCTATACTGTCTTGAATAGACTACTTTTTTATTTGAATCGTATTATGTATTGTCTTGAATAGTTTAATCTATTTCATTTTTGTTTTGCTTGCAAAAGTCACTATTGAATGTAAACTTTTTCTCCTTCGCCACAAAAGATGAGTTGTTCCTCTCTTCTTCTTCTTCTTACTTTAGCTTGGTACACTTCATTATCCTCTTATTAGGTTCATGTCTCGTTCCTTTTCATTATCATCTTCCTTCATTTGTATTTCTCACTAATACAAAAAAGTGATACTACACTAGTTATTTATCTCCTATTACATAGGTTATTTCACTGGTGTTGTATCAGGCGAAGGGAGATATTACATCGGTTAATGTATGAACCGATGTAATATCTCTTGGTCATGTACAAATCGTGTATATTACATTGGTTAGTGTATGAATCGTGTAATAAGCCTATTTTTTTTTTTAAAATATAGGATTTGTTTTTTGGCTTATCCAATAACCTGCAACATACCAATACATTCAAGATTTCATACAATTCAAAGTGTACTATTATATATATAGTAAATTACCAAAGAATATCAAAACTATTATGCTAAAGGTTAAGACTACAAAATACTTAAACATCTAAATAAAACATTCCTAATGGCTATGAAAACTAATAGAAAGTAATTTTAATAAAAAAAACAAATAATTCTTTTACTACAATTTTCAAATAAATAGTTGTTAAAATTCAAAATTACTTTTCTCTCTTGTGATTGGTTATAGTATTAATAGCTAGTGATAAATTTCAAATTTGACAATTTTTACAAGAAACATTATTACTAAATAGAAAGATCCAATAGAGAGAAAACCAATAATACAAGTAAAACTTGTATGAATTAGAAAATTTACACACTTTTTTAGTATTAAGAAAATAATCTAAAAAAGTGTATTTAAGAGCAAGGATTTGGTCCATGAAGGGTGAATGGAATGTGATATTATGCAATAATTAGTATAATGTGATTTTGAAAAAGAAAGAGGTGTGCATGTTTATCCACCACAAAAAAAATTCCAACCACCTCACTTTAGACACATTCCTAAACATTTGAACCACCCAATAATCCATTTGAGCCCACGATCATTGACTTCTTAGCCATAGCCAAATGCGTTTCCATATACCCAACTTTAATTGTTGTTGCCAAAATTCTACTCTAATTTCTACAATATATAACAACTTTAGTGAATTGTATTGTCATTGAAGCTTTTTAGGATTAGACTATTTTTTTTTTTAAATTCTATATAAATCTCATTTATTTTAAGAATACATTCATTGTTAACTTTTTTGTTTATTACATGTGTACCAAACTTTCATTACTTAAAAAAAAATATTTTTTGTCAATTTAGTTTTTTAAATTTTTTAGTAAGAAATACTTATAAATTTATTATGAAAAATATTTTTTAATTGGTACTAATTTTTTTGTAAAAAATATTTTGTATAAAACACTTTTCTCATCGAATTTCGTAAGAAATACTTATAAATTTTATAATTTTATAAAAAATAATTATATATGAAGGAATTATATGTTAATTAAAATTTTTGAAAAAAATATAAAAAAAAGTCTTTTCTTATAAATATATTTTTTAAATCTTATAAAATATGAAAAATTTTATTAGTGTTTTGGAAATATTATACTTATATCTCTTGTTGAGAATACATCGGTAATATGGTGAAAGAAAAGTTGGGACCATTATTTACATTTTGAGCTATTACCCTCATTTAAAAATTTGAAGATTCACATGAGATTTTCAATGGATCAGTTCTTTGCCGATATTAATATTTATTAGTCGTAATTAGCACTTTGTTTCACACAAAAAAATCTCGAATGTTGATAATCTTTTGATACACCTATAAATGATGAAATAATATAATTTCACATATTATTGAAATATATCTTATGTATAAAATTTTATTTAGCAAACTATCTTGAAAATTTCATTATTATTGCATGAACATGATAAAAATCAATTTACAAATAATACGATTAGTCTAAATTGTCAATTATAATAACAACCTAAATTATAATTTATAATTTGTATATATTCCTTATCAACAAATAAGCAAATGCCCGATCTACAATTTGTATAAAATTATATTGTATTATAATTGAACGAAAATTAATCATAATATATATGATTGATTTACTATACTTTGAAGGCTTTCTATATTTTCTTATATAAAATTTAAAATTGATAAATGCTATGAAATAAGTTCTCATAAAAAACCACGAAATTGTTTAAAACAAAATAACAAGCCATTCCAATTTATAAAATGGTTGTATAACCAACCTTTGGTTCATATAGGTGTGACAATGTTTTATTTATAAGCCTGCGTATAATTATATAAAGGAATTTATTTTGTTAAAAATTCAAGTGTAAGTCTAAATTTTATATTGAGTAAAAGTAAGAAAGTGAAATATCATATAAGCATCAAGACCCATAAACCCATTATCTTAAAATTTTGGATTAAGAGTGATATCAATCTCTTATGTGTAAATTTATGTTATGTTTCATTAGTGTTATATCTATCCAATGACCCTCTCTCAAAAGATTCAATAATTTTTTTTTTTCTCTTTGTGTCACATGGGGAATATACACTTTCCCCTTAAGAGAGGAATAACTTGTGCTAACTACATAACCAAAGAATACAAAACATTTTAGAGACCAAAATGTTTGAAAACCAAAAACGACACGCCACACAAAATTCTTATTAACATGATTTGAAGCAAGACATCATGCACAGCACAATGTGTGTTCCAAGGTTTCAAACTTGTGTCACTTTATAGAATATATCTATCAATAATTTCAATCATGTTCATTTAATATTATACTTTTCATGCTTCTAAAAATGAACAAAATTCTTCAATATTATCTCTATTTTCTCTCTTTCTACCATACCATATATATTATTCATTAAATTATGGATAAATACCACGTCTCTGTCTATCCATAATGTAATAAGAAAATGTCATTTTCCTCTCTATTATTTCTTTCACTTTTGCAATATAAACAAGCAACCATATAAATATGCACATTAATTTCTTTATACAGAAAGAAAATAAATGGCCAACCATTGAAGTGTAACAAGCACTGTATTATTATTATTTTTTTCGTCTTTTCTCGATTATATATTCTTTTCATTTTTTTTTTGCTACTTTTCATCAATTATATCATAAATTAATTTCAGTAATTATTATTAATCTAACATAATAAAATTTTACCATTAAAAAGAAAAATGTTGATACACAAATAATGAAAAAAATAATAATAAGGAGGAGGAGGGTCTGTGACAGGTTTACTTGTACGTTGTAGGGTTTGACACGTTTTACTACAACCCTAATTTATGCTGACGTGGCCCTACATGTAAAGTGGGTCATATGTACACGTGGCTCTCTTATCACCACATTTACTGCCTAGTACCTTCATCATATTTATTGTTTATTAAATTTCATCGTTTCAATGAATACATTTTGAAAAAGAAATTCGGAAAAGAGAAAATGAAAAGAAAAAATTTAAGAAAAATGGAAGTGTTTCATATGAGAGAAATATAAATGGAAGTGAAGAATATAAGAGATAAAATTGTACTAAATAAATAACTTGGTATATAACATTGTAAAAAATCATTAAATAATTAATTTATGAAAATTAATGAATTATTATATTGACTAAATTAAACATTATTTTATAAATTAAAAATTATTAATATCTAAAATAATATTTATTATTAATAAAAACTTATAATTAATTTATAGATTAGAGTTTAAATTAATTTCTCACAATTATTTTATTATTATTATATTTTAATTAATTTCTAATTAATTAGAATTTAAGATATAGATTTAATTAGAAATTAATTTGAAATTTAATAATAGAACATGAAAATAATATTAAGTTCAACGAAACACAACAACCAAAGTGACAAATTCCAGGACGGCAAAATGTCTTGTCTACACATCTAATGAGCAAATGGGTCAATAGCATCATGAACTTAAAGCTGAATGATGCAAACCCTACTTTTTATAATAACTAATAATTTAACATCTAAGAAAAATAAACCGTCAAGTCAACATAACTTACTTTAATAATATAATAATATATGATTTTAAATTAATTAAAATTTATAATAAAGAATTAACTTATTAATTATCAAGTGACAATTGTTTTATTTAAGAATATATCAAAATATCTTTATTTTGTAATAGTATATACATGTATTAATATAAATTTTAGAGTTAAATATGTTTTTGATTCATTAGTTTTTATGCAAAAGTTGAAATTAGTTTCTCTTCGAAACTTTATAAATGTTAGGATTTTAGTTATTTTAAATTAATTTTATCAAGTTTATTTGACGTTTTGTTTCAAATGCATTCTATGATAACATCTGAGTTGTTTATATTGTTTGATATATTTTCACTTTAATAATATAGTCAAAAAACATATTTAAAACGTTAAACACATTTTATAATAGTATTTGTGTTATTTATATTATTTGACACTTTTTTACTTTAATATTAATAAAATTTATTTTGATTAGTAATATTATAAAGACCGGTAAGTAAAACTAAAGATGTTAGCTCATATAGTTAGATGGATAAATAATTTAAACATTCAAAATATTTAAATACTATCGAATATTTAAAAAAACTTAAAAATGTTCATTTATTTAACTAAAAGAAATAAATAATCATAATAAAAAAATATATAAAAAATTAATATTGATAAATCGTATATAAATCTACTTTAAATTACTTAACCTACAAATAAGAAAAATTAAGAAAAATGAGTTAAAGTCACATTTAAAATAATATACTTTTTTTTCAATTTAATCGAACTTAAATACATATTCGGTTAAATTAGATAACTATTTGAATATATTACAAAGAAAACATGATAGTCAAACTTGCATATTGTTTTTAAGGTTAGGTTATATATATATATATATATATATATATATATATATTTTCTTATTTTTAAGAAAATTGGAATTGTTCTTCTTTTAAACTCTGACCTAATTTAGTCTACCGACTTTAGAAATATATAAATTTAGTTTTTTTAACAAAATTTTATTAAATTTATTTGACGTTTCAAACACGTTTCATGATAGCTTCTTAGGTAATGTTGAAGCGAAAATGTGTCAAACTGTATAAACAATTCAAATATTATCATGAAATCTGATTGAAACGTTAAATAAACTTAACAAAATCTGGTTGAAAATGACTAAATTCACACAGTTCTAAAGTTGAGAAACTAAATTGAACCAAAGTTTCAAAAATGACTAATTTCAAATTTCACTTAAAGTTAAGAAACATAAACATATTTAACCCATGTTTTTTTTATGATTTCATGAATTATAATAAAAGTCAATGTCAAAAATTAAAAAATTACAAAAATACGTATATAAGCAATTGATCTTATATATAAATTAAGAATATATAACATGTGTATCTAGATTCCTTGAACACATCTAGTATGTAATGTAGAGAATAAAAGGATAACCATTGGTGTTTGTTTGAGAGAAAGGTGGCCATGATGGGGCTGATAGCATGTCATGCCATGTTTGGGAATTTTCCAACCCTATTCAAAGGTACCAACTGCCAAGTTGCCCTCAATTTTAGGACAGGACCACATGTCACCATTACTGCTTACTCTCCTCCTCAATTCTTACACACATAATAACTCTATTCTTATTTCTCTATAATACAACACTTATATCAAAAAATGGATTTTTTATGAATTTTTATATCAAAAAATGATATTTTATGAAGGTTTTATATCATGGTTTAATCCCAAATGCTTATGTTTAATTTTTTATTTTATTTTATATACCTTCTACTATTTTTCTATATGACCATGAATGCAATGCTTACTTAACTTTATGAAGGTTGTGTTGTGTTGTTGTGATTTAGGTCTAGGGTAGGTCCCACCGGAGAAATTCCTTATCTCTTTAAACTATTATATAGTATGAAAAGCTTATATTATATTGTGATTAATTATGTCTTAATCCAACTACTAACTATAAAGTATAGCAAACTTCATACCTAAAATACAATGAAAAGTTAAACCTCGTCTGAAAAAGTGAAGAGATATGAAAAAAATATTAAAAATATTAATCGTGAAAAATGAAAAAAAAAATCTTTTCAAAAGTATATAATAAAAATGGAAAAGCTCTGCCACAAAATCCACGGGAAAGTTAAAGCAAAAATAATTGCTGGCTAGGTGTTATTAACGTCATACTTTTTAAAATACTTTTATTCCAAAAGTCTACCCTAATTTAAAAAAATCGCTTAAGTTTCTAAAGTTTTAGATGAATCTTGTTTTGCCTTTTATTTTTCTTAAAACTTTTTAGTCCTTTAAATTTGAAAAAAAAGCATTTTTAACTTTTAAATACTAAATCTAAAGAACTGAACTATAAAACATAAATATACTTAAGAATATATAATTTTAGAGTAAGCTTTGGTTTAATTAGAGAGTGAAAAAAAAGATAGACAAATAAAGTAAAGAGTAAAATTATTGAAATTAAGAAAAAGCAGTAAAAATGAAAGAAATATTTTATAAATGTGATAAAATAAAAAATATATTATGTTAATTATAAGATTCACTAAATAACAAATAGTGTTTTTAGAAAATTATACACATTTAAAAAATTATACGAGAAGGAGATTCAATGAAATTGTCTATTATTTTTTCTTTTTATCAACTTATTTCATTTCTTTTTTGAGGAGTGAAGTGGAGCAAGAATTCACAGTTCCCTTTTCATGTAAATCTGCATAAATCAGTATAAACAGCTAGAAATGTTTTCTTCAAATTCATTGTGTTACATCTACAATAAATTCTGAAAGTTTTCCTTTTGATTTCTAATATTTTCTTTACATATATATATATATATATATATATATATATATATATTTATATATTTATGTTGGATATTGGAGTAGGAAGCAGCAAATGACAAGGGTTTAATTTGATTTCCCAACATATTAATGGAAGAAGATGCAGAGGCACATGCCCTAGACTTGTGAGGTTGTGCAGGGTCACATGCCCTTAACTTGTCATGGTAACTTTTGGAAGTTTCTATTCATATCCAAACGTTATCACTTTGCATGTCCATTTCCAGTTTTCTTTCTTCATGGCTGGGATGATGGTGACTCCTTTTCTTGTTTCTTACTACTGTAGGAATCAACATGCCATTGTTATGATTTTACAAATCAAGAGACAAAATTATATTTTCATTAATAAAACACAGACCAAAGAATAATTTAACCAAGCAGTAAAGTAAATAAAAATATACCATTGGAATAAGGTTCTGTCTCTCTCTGAGTTTCTTGATTAAGAGTATTTATTAATAGAATTTGGAAAAGATATGATGATAAAATTGTTGAAATAATAATAAGAAAAATGAGAAAAAGTAGAATGAAGGCAATAAAATATATTGAAAAAGTAGAATGAAGGCACTAAAATATATTAACCAGAGGAGATGAGTGAGAGTTTGTGACAGAGGACAAGGAAGAAGTATCTATCTGTATCATCAGGGTTTGTTGTTGTCAATGTAACAACACGTGTTACAAAGCAACAAACAAAAACGTCAAAAAGTGTTTGTGGATTGCACCAACTTTTCCATCTAAGTGCTACTCTTCTTCATGCAAACAAAGGGTACACTATACTATTATACTGTTTCTATTATTGTCATTATTTTTTTATTCAGTATTATTCACCTGTTTTTCGGTCTACTTATTTTTATTTTTGTCATGTTTTCTTTGGTGAATGAATCGAAGCGAAAGACAGTAAATTTTAGCAGAATACTAAACTAATAGTAATGACCAGCTCGGTAGTCGGTTCTATCAATGTTTCTCTGTCTCTCTCATTTGTTTGCTTTTAGAAGCGGCAAAGTTAACTGCTACTCATACCAAGCTCTTACTTTTTGATCCTTTCTCTCTCTCTCTCTCTCTCTCTCTCTCTCTCTCTCTCTCTTTTTTTTTTTTTTTCTCTCCACAAACAGTTTGGTTGGACTTGCAAGGAAGAGACATCTGCAGCTTCCATTGAGGGGAAGGAATTCCCAAAGTTTTACCTTAAGGGGTTTTCAAATTTCAGAGCACACTTTTTCTAGCTCATTTTGGCTGTGATTGTGGCTTTGTGTTCTTGTTTGAAGGGATCAAAGCTTGTTTGCTTTTTTTTTCTCTGTTTCCATTGTTTTATCTTTGACTTGCCATGTTGGGTGGTTCTTGTCATATTAATTGAGTGTAGACATTTTTAGGTGAAGGGGTTGGCCTAATTTTCATTATTTTTATTATTATTTTTAAAATTTCTGGCCTTGTTCTTTGGTGCTTTCATTCTGCTCATAGAAGGTGAGGATCAAAATCTGTGCTTGACGGGGTTATGAATGATGGGTGCTTCTTTGATCCCTTGGAGAAGTAGAGGAATAACTGGGTTTTGTGTGTGAAGAGAAAAGACTTACACACTTACACAATTAGACACCCCATTTGGAAAATGCCGGGAGGGAGAAGCAAAAGGAGGATACATTTCAGCAAACTGTACAGTTTTTCTTGTTTGAAATCTCCTTTCAGAGATGGCCATTCCCAAATTGGGCAGAAAGGGTACTCCAGGGTCGTGTACTGCAATGATCCAGATAACCCTGAAGCAGTTCAGTTGAGTTATGGAGGCAATTATGTTTCAACAACCAAGTATACAGCTTTTAATTTTATCCCCAAGTCTTTGTTTGAGCAGTTCAGAAGGGTTGCAAATATCTACTTTCTCATTGTTGCGTGTGTTTCATTTAGTCCATTGGCACCTTTTACTGCTCTGAGTATTGTTGCTCCTTTGCTGGTTGTGATTGGAGCTACTATGGCCAAGGAAGCTGTGGAAGATTGGAGGAGGAGAAAACAGGTATTAGTTTTCTGTTTTTGGTATAATGAAAGTTATGAATTAATAGAAAAACGAGAGTAATTTTCCCCTTACTGGTTACTATAGATGATCAACGAGTAGGTTCCTTATCTTACAATGCTCTAATGTTAGAAAATTATTATATTTGAATTCTCCTTTGTTTCTGGAAAGTGGAAAAAAGGGGTATTGCAAAACTCTCCTTTATCTTTGAACATATGTAGTATAATATAATTCTTGTACATGTCAATTTGTGTTTGATAATTTTCATCTTTCTTGATTCTTAAAAAGACAATTCAATTCTACGAGATGATTCTGATGCACACTATTATTATGTCATGTAATTAAGTTCTGCTATATGCCTATGTAACTTGTTTAGCCTTTTTTGAATATTCTTTTCTCTTAGTCATTTGCTTAGGATGTACTTGACTTTTTGTGTTCTGTTGAGTCACCCTTTTGGTTGATTTCTTTTAAATCTTTGTGTTTTCTGGAAAGCTTTTTCCCCCATTGATGTACCCTACATATCATTCATGTATTTCTTCAGGATGTAGAGGCAAACAACAGAAAGGTTCAGGTATATGGTAGAAATTATACATTTACGGAGACTAGATGGAAGAAACTCCGTGTTGGTGATATCATTAAAGTGTACAAGGATGAATACTTTCCTGCTGATCTTCTTTTGCTTTCATCAAGCTATGGTGATGGGGTTTGTTATGTCGAGACTATGAATCTTGATGGAGAAACTAATCTAAAATTAAAGCATGCTTTGGAGGTGACAGTTCATCTTCATGATGAAAAATCTCTACAAAAGTTTAGGGCTGTGGTTAAATGTGAGGATCCCAATGAAAATCTGTACTCATTTATTGGAACTTTACAACATGATGGTAAAGAATATCCTCTTTCCTTGCAGCAGATCTTGTTAAGAGATTCTAAGTTGAAAAACACTGATTTTATCTATGGCATTGTTATCTTTACCGGCCATGATACGAAAGTTATGCAGAATTCGACCGATCCTCCGTCCAAGAGAAGCAAAATTGAGAGGAAAATGGATAAGATAATCTACATCCTCTTCAGTACCTTGGTTTTGATATCCTTTATTGGTTCTGTCTTTTTTGGTATTGAGACCAAAAGGGATATTAGTGGTGGAAGGTATAGAAGATGGTATCTTCGTCCGGACAATGCAACTGTGTTCTATGATCCCAGAAGGGCAACACTTGCTGCTCTCCTTCATTTTTTGACTGCCATTATGTTGTATGGATATCTAATTCCGATATCACTTTACGTGTCCATAGAAATTGTGAAAGTTCTGCAGAGCATTTTCATCAACCAAGACCAAGAAATGTATTATGAAGAATCTGATAGGCCGGCTCATGCACGCACGTCTAATTTGAATGAAGAACTTGGCCAGGTTGATACAATATTGAGTGACAAAACTGGTACTTTGACATGTAACTCAATGGAGTTTGTGAAATGTTCAATAGGGGGCATTGCATATGGTCGTGGTATGACAGAAGTGGAGAAGGCACTTGCTAGGAGAGGAAAAGGTGGGGAATCTGATGATGATGGTGGATCATCTGATTTCTTGGGCCAGAGTAATGAGTCAGTTGATTCTCTGCATCCAGTTAAGGGCTTTAATTTTAGAGACGAGCGCATAGTGAACGGACAATGGGTTAATGAACCATATCCAGATTTCATACAGAAATTCTTCCGAGTTTTAGCTATTTGTCACACAGCTATTCCAGATGAAGATAAAGAGTCCGGAGAAATTTCCTATGAGGCCGAGTCACCAGATGAAGCAGCTTTTGTCATAGCAGCAAGGGAGCTCGGTTTTGAGTTTTTTGCAAGGACACAAACAAGCATATCATTGCACGAATTGAATTATGAAACTGGAAAAAAGGTTGACAGGTTGGCTAGCTCCTTTTACCATGTCTGTTTTAGTTATACATATCTGCCTCATTTTCTGATATGTTCGCCACAATGTTGGTGGTCAAAGTTATCATCTCAGATTAGATTATATAGTTTTCATTTAATAGAGTAGTTCAGCTTCTGTTGTCAACAAAGTTTTATCAGGATTCTCACTAAAACAAAATTATAGCAGGATTTTCAAAGTTTTGGTTTGCCATTCCGTTTACATCTTCATATATCTATTCAACTGATTTCATTGCATATAAGACCCATAAAAGAAAAAGTCAATTATGAATTTTCTGTTGTTGGATGATAAAAGTTATAGTTGTAGGGAAATTTCCCTTTCTGCAAAAGCACATGTAAAGGTAAAGATTCTCAGAAAGTGTCTGTGTTTCTGTTTTTAGGATGAAAGATTGAGGGGAATAATTAAATCCTTTCTTGTTTGGAAGAACATTGGCTGAAAAAGGATAATAGTAAAGGTCGTAAGATTCAATATCTTGAAAAAGAGAAGCAAAACAAATGTAAACAAAATTTACCAACTATAAGAAAATCATTTTTATCACATGTGTGTGAATTGTTGAAAACCTCTTAGTACCTATATTCAATTCCTATGAATAGAAGAATCATCTATAACTCTTACTAAGAGAAAATTCTACTTGAAAATTTATAAATTATTTGATTCATATACTGCCATTGAGTGGTATACATTTCTAGTTTGTATTCTTTGTCTTTATTTCTGATAAATTCTGTCAATAGATTTGGACCTGTTTGATACATCTGGTCCGCGCAGAGAGACCAATTTAAGAAGCTTTGAACAAGTCTTTTCATATCATATTATAATTTTGTTGCATTTTCATATTTTAAAAAATCTGTTTTTAATTTACTGTTCGTTGGTTTAATTTTTGACTAGTAGAGTGTACCAGCTTCTGCATGTCTTGGAGTTCAGCAGTTCCCGCAAAAGAATGTCAGTGATAGTGAGGAATGTGGAAAACCAATTATTGCTTCTAAGCAAGGGTGCAGACAGGTTTCAATTATTATCCCATGCTTTTTGAATAATGGAGTTGTTAATAGTAAGTTGCATGTAGTTACATCAAATTGTGTATTTTGCTGCATATATTCAGTGTAATGTTTGAAAGGCTCTCAAAAGATGGAAGACAGTTTGAGGTTGAAACCAGGGATCATATCAAAAGGTACGCCGAGGCTGGTTTAAGAACCCTTGTAGTCACATACCGTGAACTTGATGAAGAAGAGTATAAGTTATGGGATAAGGAGTTTTCAAAGGTCAAAACTTCTGTAACAGAAGACCGAGATGCACTTGTGGATGCAGCTGCTGACAAGATGGAAAGAGATTTGATACTTCTCGGTGCTACTGCAGTTGAGGATAGACTGCAAAAGGGGGTAAGTACAAAGTTTTTAATCTTCCTAATTCTAATTATGCAAGTCTTTGCAAGGCAAGTTTCCAACAATTATATACCCCGTGAGAACAAAATAGAAGTTTCTGACAAAAATTGAACTTTGGCTTCAGACATAGACCACAAAAACAGGGAAAAAAATGAGGTACTAAACACCTTTGTTCTTGATTAGTTAATAGAGCTTATTCGACATGGAAATACAGGTTCCTGAGTGTATTGAAAAGCTTGCACGGGCAAAAATCAAGTTATGGGTATTGACTGGAGACAAGATGGAAACTGCTGTCAACATAGGGTACATTAGCATGGCTTGTTCTAGATTCTTTCTATGAGAAGGTTGTGTAAAATTGAACTTATTTTCCACCCTTTTCTTTGTACAGGTATGCTTGCAGTTTACTTAGAAAGGACATGAAAAAGATAGTGATCACTCTTGATTCCTCAGATATCCTATACTTGGAAAAACAAGGGGACAAACAGGCTCTAGCAAAGGTACACGGCCTTAGAATTTTTTTGGAATTTAATTTTCTCTCACTATTGTAGATCTTTGATACAAAAATTTCTTAGGCTTCTCTTGAAAGCATTAAGAAGCAAATTGGAGAAGGAATCTCACAAATCAACTCTGCAAAGGAGAGTTCTAATGCAAATAAAGGAAGTTCTTCTGGGTTTGGCTTGATAATCGATGGGAAGTCCTTGGATTATTCTCTTAGCAAGAATTTGGAAAGGTCCTTCTTTGAGCTTGCCATTAGTTGTGCTTCTGTCATATGTTGTCGATCTTCACCCAAACAGAAAGCTCGTGTGAGTACTATGGGTGTGCAATTTGAATTTCTGTCATATAAATAATATACATTCATTGAGTAGTTGAGTATAATCATAGCTTAGGTTGTTAAAATATTATAATCATGTCAAACAAAAAAATATGCAGGTTACAAGGTTGGTAAAATTGGGAACGGGGAAGACAACATTGTCCATTGGTGATGGGGCAAATGATGTTGGCATGCTTCAGGAGGCCGATATTGGAGTTGGTATTAGTGGTGCGGAAGGGATGCAGGTAATGTTAAAGCCATTAATTGTTTCCATCAGGCTTGTTAGGATAAACGTCTATCTTTCAGAAACTGTGTTCAGGTGCCAAATCCCATGAATATGTTTAAGGCAATCAAATTGCCATGTAGATAGTGCCTAAACTCATAAAATTCAGCATTGTGAAGGAAGTTGGTTTTAATTTTCTACATTGGATTTGGTGATTGGTGGGGTGATCTTATTACTCAGTCTTTGGATTGAACACTTTTTATGAACTCTGAAACAAGTTGGGTTTGACATCTATTCATTACCTCAAGGAAAAATATTCTTAAAAGGCATCTAGTTTAATTGGTTATCTTGCCCATTACTTTCCATACAATGACTTCCCTTTCTTTTTTTCACATCTAGAATAATACCCAATACCCCAAAGTTGTTTAATAACTTGTAAGGTTAGAATTTGAGTGGTTTTGTTCTTAGTTTTTAACATAATTGTGTTCCCTATCATATTAGCATTGATGATTATCTACTGAATTTTTCTAGTACCTTTTCTCTGTTTTTAAATCTAATAAGGAAAGAAATCCAGAAATTTAATTTCTGCAGAGGCAAAGGAAATGAAAACTTCACTGTTTCATATCCATGGGAAACTCATAAGCTTTATATGAAAGTAACTGTATTGCCTAATAACTACCCACTGAAGTCATTGTTTAAAACTACATCACAATCACAAGAAGAACAAATAAAAAGTAAACCATCACCAAATAACGAGTAATAGGTATATAAAAACATTTGTTTTAGTAACAACTACTCAAAACCAGCAATCCTACAAACATCATTAACATTTTTGAATGTACATGCCAATTTTTGAATGATAAGCTAATGATGAATTGAGTTTGAATGACAGGGTCCCAATTTCTGATATTTGTGAATAAATGTTGACTGCAGGCTGTAATGGCAAGTGATTTTGCTATAGCTCAATTCCGGTTTCTGGAACGTCTTTTGTTGGTACATGGGCATTGGTGTTATCGCCGTATATCAATGATGGTAAAACCATGTATCCATCTATGTCTCACACTTAAAGATTTAGTGTTCACCTATTCAATTGTTTCACAGTCCAACTTTAGTTCCTCAATGTTCTGAAGTAACAGAAAAGAGGGAATAACAGAATTCAAGAAATAACAATGGATAGAAAAGAAACTTTATTTCATTACTTGAAAACTGAGTTTTACAAAAAGTTCTAGTTGCTTCTTATATAGATGAGTAGATTGGTTTAGTCCCCAGATGAAAAAGATCTCACAATTTTCTGTCTGCTATGTAAGAATGCATGTGTTTGGGAATGCATTAAACCATATCACACTTGTTTAGATTAAAAATTAGGCAACTTTGTCCAAAAAATTGCTGCTGATATCTTGTTGAATTCTTTTATGCAGATATGCTATTTTTTCTATAAAAACATTGCATTTGGATTTACCCTGTTTTGGTTTGAGGCATACACTTCTTTATCTGGTCAAGCTGCTTACAATGATGGGTACATGTCATTTTACAATGTCTTCTTCACTTCACTTCCAGTAATCGCTCTAGGTGTTTTTGATCAGGATGTTTCTGCCAAACTTTGCCTAAAGGTACTATATTGTCTTTTTTATTTTTTTTATTAAATTTGCTTTTGTATGTATTAAAGAATATTGAAGAACCAGAAGATAGACATACGATTCTCCTTATAAGACAGGAACTATATACTTTTTTGCTCTATGGGATCTTTATATTACTAGTTTATCTTGGAGCTTTTGAGTTGAATACATAATTTTTAATTAGTATATGTTCACACTAGAGTTTATATTCATTATTTAATTTTGTAAAAGTCTTGGCTCTGCCTTTAGGCGATGGAAAAAGGAGTTTGCTAGCAGTGATGTTCCTACATTCACTCAAAATATGCCATTACTGATTTGGATGCTTTTTGACATTTTTAAAGATGTTTTTCTCTAGTTTCTCTGTGTCTGAATACATCTGCTTTGTAGAGTTCTTCCTAAAGCGTTATCTCTGAATGCCTTGGATTACTGTGTCTGAATTACTGTGTAAAATTCTAATGCTATTGTTTGGCTGACATGTGTAGTGATTTCTTCTGTGGTTCTTGATTATAAATAATGATTAGTTCTTGTCTATATTCCAGTATCCCTTTCTATATCTAGAGGGAGTAGAAGACACCCTGTTCAGCTGGCCCCGGATTCTTGGGTGGATGTTGAATGGAGTTCTTAGTTCTTTAGTGATCTTCTTCTTAACCACTAATTCTGTGTTGAATCAAGCCTTCAGAAGAGATGGTAAGGTGGTTGATTTTGAAATACTTGGGGTGACAATGTATACATGTGTGGTGTGGACTGTGAATTGCCAAATGGCACTATCCATCAATTACTTTACTTGGATACAACATTTTTTTATATGGGGCAGCATCGCCTTCTGGTATGTATTTGTGTTGGTCTATGGCTACCTCTCTCCAGAAATATCCACAACATCTTACATGGTTTTTGTGGAAGCATGTGCTCCCAGTGGTTTGTATTGGCTAGTGACCCTTTTGGTTGTTGTGTGTGTGTTGCTACCCTATTTCTGCTATAGGTCTTTCCAAAGTCGGTTTCTGCCAATGTACCATGATATTATACAGAGAGAACAAGTAGAAGGCATTGAAATTGGCTTATCTGATGATGAGTTACCTAAACAGGTCCAGGGAAAACTAATACACCTCAGAGAGAGATTGAAGCAAAGGGAGTTGTGAGATGTGAATGCTTCTAAACATACATTCTTAAACCTTGAAATTCTTAGACCTTGAAATTGTATTTGATTTCTTGCTAAGTTGGGGAAGGGCATGGAAGTAGTGAGAATTGCCAATAGCTTTTAATTTTTTTCCCTTTTGGGCTTTCATTTGTTTATAAGATTAGGAGAGGAGAATTTGTGTAGCAGTGACCTGATGTAGATTAGTTATGTAAAGTTTGAGTATTTGTTGTACCGAAAACGGTCTTTGTATTTGTTAATGGAAGAAGCAATAGATCTTTTACAATATATTTTATATACAAATGATCTTTATTCATGGCTGAGATACGGATAAAGAAATGATCTTTGATTGGCTTTACTTCTCAAACAGACAATAACCATTCATCTATACTTTCCATTGTGGGCATGGGTGGGTTGGGTAAGACCACACTCGTCCAAAATGTATATAATGATCCAAAGAATGAAGAGGCTAAATGTGATATCAGAGCTTGGGTCTATGTTTTTGATCAATGTTTTGGCAGAGACAAAAACTATTCTTGAGAAAAGCACTAAATCTAAAAATGATAGCGAAGACTTAGAAATTCTAAAGGAATTAAAGCAAATAGTAGGTATTGATATAAAATAGTAGGTCTTGATAAAGGAAGTGAGAGAAGAGATGATAAAGGTATTAGGGCAAATAGTAGGTCTTGATAAAAAAAAAAGAAATTGACAAAGTTATGATTCAAATATAGAAAATAAGATAAGGAAAGTATTTTATTTAGTTTATTATATTTTATTATAATTGTTTTACATTTATTAACACAAAAAAATATCTTTGATGCCACCTAATTAACATATGAAGTAAAAACAATAAACATAAAAGATGTGTGATGACATTTTTATAAATAAATTGAAGAATTTTACGTTGATTTCTTATGTATCGACATAAACGAGAAAATTTATGTTTAGTTGTTTAACATTCGACCAAAATTATATCGCTTACGTTGATCCATAAGCGATTATAAGTTTCTTCTTATTTATATATCCACATGTTTTCTTCTCATTCTCACTAAAGAAAATGTTGAAACGCTCTTCCGATTTAGGGTTTCATCTCTGATGAGGAAAAGGTTGTGGTTTGGTGATACTGTTCGAACGGTCTTCTTCTTCAGTGGTGGTGCATCTCATGAAGAGTACTTTTGTCTAATCTGTTTCGTCGTTAATGTTTGTTTACTAAAGTTTCTATTTTTATTTAACCATGACTTTACTAAAGACCACATATTCATTTCATTGTAATTTTTTATTGGATGCATTACTTTTTACGTCGATCCTCGTGAGGAATTGATTTATGTCGATCATTGGTAGCCGTCGATGTGAAAGCTTGTCTTTTGAAGAGGATCTCAAAGATCTGAAAGAATGAACTAAGCTCAATGCTAGATAACCGACACTCCTAAAAAGACATTAATAAGAATTTCTACAATACATCTCCTTGTTCAAGAAAGGACATTGTTGCAACTACAAGAAAGCAGGTGTTGAACCCTTTATCGCATTCAGATTCAGATTCAAACAACATTTGAAGTTACGCTTAAGGTGGTATAGGATCAACCGAGGTATCAATATGAGGAAACATGATTCAAGTAGTTGATTGTATAAGTCTGGCCGAGAATGAAATGCAAATATTGTGGGGTTTTTAAAGCAAGAAAGTGTAAATGAAAATTAAAACTAAAAGGGCTATCCTAAAGCATGAAATAGGAACAAAGAACTGCGCTAAAAACAATATCTGAAAAACACATGAACGCAGACTTAAAATGCATGACAGCAAAGTGAGTAAAGTTGCAAAAACCAATGTGAGAATGAATTAGAGTGGCAAGAATTGACTAATGAAAACATATAAAGCAATGAAAAGGGGAATGCAACTTGAAACAACAATGGAAAGCACGAAAAACAGTGAGTAACCATGAAAAAACAAAAAGTGTTCGATGAAATGTCTGAGTGGAAATGAAAACTTGACAAAACTGAAGGATAAAATGCCTGAACGAAACTAAGATATGAAATAGATTATGACAACAATTGGAACACTTGAATCAATACATCAATGTAATTAATGACTTCAGAATCAGAAAACTAAACTAAAACAACAAACTGAAACCAGTAAACAAAGTTAGACAGCAAACTAAATGAAACTAGTGAGTAGTGTATGTGACTGAAAAATAAACATCGTGAAGATTGATATGTAAAACTGAATTAAGATGCAATAAATGGTTTGAATCATGAACGCAACATGCAATTTAGTCTAGAATCGTACTAATTGTATATTAAAACCGAGAATTGATACTAAGAACAAATACAGAATTAGATTTCTAAAATGGGGAAAACTAACTAAACTAATAAACCTAACTTTTTAAAATGGGGTAAAAACTGAAATATGCAATCAAAAATGGAATTAAAGTATGAACAAGATTCAAATGATGAAACTAAACTTAAACAAAGCATAGAACTGTAAAATGAATTCAGAAACTGAAATCTAATATGCAGAACCAGTGCTAAAATCTGAAAATGAAAGATCAACTATATTAACTACCATAACTATTACCTACCATGATGAACAAATGAGAACTCTGAATTGAAATGTGAATTATGCAATGGAAACACAAATCGAATCATGAAAACAGATTAGGGACTAAGTTAACCGGTTCAGCATTTTACAAGTTGTTCTTCAATGATTGCTTAAAACTGCTGAACTCCAATTCTCTTTACCACATCTGCTGTCAACATCTTTAAATGACAGGTTACGGCCACCACCGTATTCTTCAAAAAAATCGTATATCAAGATCTCGTCCTCATAACCAATTTAATACCTAATTAGTATGTACTTAAAAAAAATAATATCAAATAGATGTCAGGTCCCACTTTCGAGTTAGTCAATGAAACAATATTTAAAAAAATTAGCTTACTATTTGTAAATAAGAGTGGAACTAACTTGAGACCTTGTAAAATAATAAGAGGTCCCTGCATATGCTAAAGATGCAAAGAAAAACTAATAAACCAAATCTTGGATAATTAAAAGTTACTCACTGCATATCCTAAACTAGCTTAAGATGGCCAAGTAAGTGAATAAAGAAAGGATGAGAATTAGTACATGAATATGAGATAATTGATGCAGAAAAGATATTTACTTTTTTATATTTTAAAGTTAGAGAATATCCAAACAATTATAGTTTCCTTCGCCCATTTAAAGTTTTGGTTTCAAAATACTGTATACCAAGTCAGATGTCAGTGCTGATTCTTATTGTGAGACATTCATGGATTACAGCTGTGAACATTTTTGTGATCAGAAAGACTCAACAATTATTGCTTCACTGGGCCCACAGCTAGGATTTCATAATTTCATTCATCACAACGTTGAATGGATATTCTGCTGTTCACATCTTATATTGCTCAATCATAACATCAGTATAGCATCCCTGCACTGAATCCCTGTTGTAAACTCCATCTCAAATCTCACACTTCCATTCATCATTCAATCCATTTCCAACTCCTACCATGGCAGCAGAAGTTGTTGGTGGTGCTCTTCTTTCTGCTTTTCTTCAGGTTGCATTCGACAGGCTGGCTTCTCCTCAATTTGTAGATTTCTTTCGTGGAAGAAAACTTGATGAGAAGCTGCTCGGCAATTTGAACATCATGCTGCACTCCATCAATGCTCTTGCTGATGATGCAGAACAGAAACAGTTCACAGATCGACACGTCAAAGAATGGCTTCTTTCTGTCAAGGAGGCTGTCTTTGATGCAGAGGATCTCTTGGGTGAAATAGATTATGAACTCACCAGATGCCAAGTGGAAGCTGGATCTGAACCTCAAACCTTTACTGACAAGGTATCTACCTTCTTCAACTCTACTTTCAGTTCATTTAACAAGAAAATTGAATCAGAGATGAAAGAAGTCCTAGAAAAACTAAAATATCTTGAACAGCAAAAGGATGCTCTTGGTTTGAAAAACAGTACTTCTTATTCTGATAGTAAGGTGTCACAGAAATTGCCATCATCTTCTTTGGTGGTTGAAAGTATTATCTATGGCAGAAATGCAGACAAAGAAATTATCTTTAATTGGCTCAGATCTGAAACCGACAATCATAACCATCCATCTATATTTTCCATTGTGGGCATGGGTGGATTGGGTAAGACCACACTCGCCCATCATGTGTACCGTGACCCAAAGATGGAGGAGGCTAAATTTGATATCAAAGCTTGGGTTTGTGTTTCCGATCATTTTGATGTTTTGACAGTGACAAAAACAATTCTTGAGGCAATCACTAACTCTAAAGATGATAGCGGGAACCTAGAAATGGTTCATGGAAGATTGAAAGACAAAATATCAGGAAGGAAATTTCTTCTTGTTTTAGATGATGTTTGGAACGAAGGAGGAGAAGAATGGGAAGCTGTTCGAACTCCTCTTAGCTATGGGGCTCAAGGAAGTAAAATTCTTGTCACAGCACGTGCTGAGAAAGTTGCTTCTAACATGAGGTCAAAAGTGCATCTCCTGAGGGAATTACGAGGGGATGAATGCTGGAATGTTTTTAAAAAACATGCATTAAAAGATGATGATCTTGAATTGAATGATGATCTAAAGGAGATTGGTAGAAGGATAGTTGAGAAGTGCAAAGGATTACCTCTTGCTTTGAAAGCAATCGGATGTCTTCTCCGCACAAAGTCATCCATTTCATATTGGAAGAGTGTATTGGAAAACGACATATGGGACTTGCCGAAAGAAGTTAAAATTATCCCTGCTCTATTACTGAGTTATCAACACCTTCCTTCTCATCTCAAGCGATGCTTTGCTTATTGTGCATTGTTTCCGAAAGATCGTGAATTTGACAAGAAGGAATTAATTTTGTTGTGGATGGCTGAAGGTTTTCTCCATCACTCTCAACAAATCAATAATGTAGAAGAAATTGGTGAACAGTATTTCAATGATTTACTGACGAGGTCTTTCTTTCTTCAATCAGATTTCAAAACCTATTTCTCCATGCATGACCTTCTGAATGATTTGGCAAAATATGTTTGTGCAGATTTTTGTTTCAGGTTGAAATTTGATAAAGGAAACTGCATCCCCAAAACAACCCGTCATTTTTCATTTGCATTCGATGACGTAGAATGTTTTGATGGTTTTGGGAGTTTAACTGATGCTAAAAGACTCCGTTCTTTTTTTCCATATGAAGAATTCGGGGGAAGAAATATTGATTATTATCCTTTGCAGTTCAAGATTTTGGTACATGAATTGTTTTCCAACTTTAAGTTTTTACGTGTCTTATCGTTGGATGCATATTCTGAGCTTAGAGAAGTCCCTGATTCTGTTGGTGATCTTAAACATCTCCATTCTTTAGACCTTTCGAGAACTGGGATACAAAAGTTACCCGAATCAACATGTTTGCTCTATAACTTGCTAATCTTGAAGTTGAACTATTGTTCAAGTCTGGAGGAGTTGCCCTTAAATTTGCATAAACTCACCAAATTGCATTGTATTGAATTTGAAAATACAAAAGTAACAAAGATGCCAATGCATTTTGGAGAGTTGAAGAATCTTCAAGTACTCAGTCCGGTTTTTATCGATAAAAATAAGGAGTTTAGTACTAAGCATCTAGGATGCCTCAATCTTCATGGAAGACTATCAATTAATGAGGTGCAAAATATTGTAAATCCTCTAGATGCATTAGAAGCAAATCTGAATAATAAAGATCTTGTGGAGTTAGAGTTAAAATGGGAGTCAGACCATATCCCTGATGATCCAAGGAAAGAAAAGAAAGTATTGGAGAATCTACAACCTTCCAAAATCGTGGAATATTTGTCAATAGAGAACTATGGTGGTACAGAATTCCCAAGTTGGGTATTTGATAATTCATTATCAAATTTGGTGTTCTTAAGGCTGGAGGACTGTAAATATTGTTTGTGTTTGCCTCCCCTTGGACTATTGTCATCTCTGAAGACCCTTGAGATTATTGGATTTGATGGAATAGTGAGCATTGGTGATGAATTTTATGGGAATAGCTCTTCTTCGTTTACATCTTTGGAAAGTTTGAAATTTTCAAAGATGAAGGAATTGGAAGAATGTGAACATAAGACTGCTGCTTTTCCACGTCTCAAAACTCTCGATGTGTATCAATGTCCCAAGCTAAAAGGTCTGCCAGATCAACTTGTTAATGTAAAGAGTCTTTATATAAGGAAAGCATCGTGCCTCGAAAGGTGTGAGCATACTGTATCTCATAATTCACTTGAAGCCTTGACCTTTTTTGTTTTTCCAATTATGAATATTTCAATGAGTCGTAGCTTTGATCTGCTTGAACAAATTCGCATCTTTGACAGTTGTGATTCTTTAACAACCTTTCCACTCGATTTCTTCCCAAACCTTAAGGATCTTTCATTGTTTTCCTGTCGTAACCTACAAATGATTTCACAGGATCACACTCATACTAGTCTCGAGATGTTGTCAATTTGCAGTTGCTCACGATTTGACTCATTTCCTAGTGAAGGTTTATCTGCTCCGCAGCTATGGATAATTGATATTGATGGAGCGGAGAATTTGAAGTTGTTGCCAAAACGCATCAGAATCCTGCTTCCGTCTCTTTATGTACTAAAAATAATTAATTGTCCAAAAGTGGAGATGTTCCCAGACGGAGGTTTGCCACCATATGTAGAACAAGTGTCTCTTTCAAGTTTCAAACTTATAGCCTCCCTAAAAGAGACCTTGGGTACCAACACATTTATGAAAAGATTGTGTATTGAAAATATAGATGTGGAGTTTTTTCCCGATGAAGTTTTGCTACCACACTCTATCACTTATCTAGAAATCTGTCGCTGCCCAAATCTTAAAAAGATGCATTATAAGGGTCTCTGCCACCTCTTCTCTCTCACACTTTCTAGCTGCCCCAACCTCCAATGCTTACCAGAGGATGGTCTCCCCAAATCCATCTCCTCTCTTGAAATCTGTAACTGTCCATTGTTGGAACGACGTTGTCAGAATCCCGAAGGCCAAGACTGGAACAAGATTGCTCACATTGAAGACCTAAGTGTTCGCTCTAAAGTTTAAAATTAGATTTGCAATAATTCCCATTTCTCTGCCTCTTCAACAGGTGTTGATACTCTTCACTATCTCTCTACCTTTTCAATTACAATCTTGTTAGGCGCAAATATTTGACTATGTAAATGGAATTTAGATTCTTTTGCTTATACATTTATCACTTTATCTAATGATTTCTTTTGTTTGTTGTTGATTGTTAATTTTTAAACTAATGATTTAATTGGAAGCCGATATCTGCTGCTAATCGTATTATCTTTTTACAGCATTCCGATCTGAATCTGAAGGGAGCAGAAGACACCCTCCCTCATCGGTTGGCCCTTGACTTGATTCTAAGCTCGACACTGAACAGAGTAAGTAGTATTTTAGGGATATTCTTCTTGAAACAAACACAATTCTGAAAATGCAAGTGCTTTTAAATTTCCTTTTCTTGGGACTTGAACTTGTATCTGTTTCATCTTGTTAAATCTAAATTCTCTACTAATTTTTTTTTATTGTTTGTCAGTTGTACTTTCAAAATAAACCGATGATCACTAATATTTCAAAAATAGTGTGTTTTTAATGTTTAACAAAAGACAGAAAAATTGAACTCAGTTTTGGAGAGTGGCATTAAAACAGTGAGCATTACAGTAATAGCTTTTACTTGTTACGTTACAATTTTCTTACCCAACTTTCCATTTATTTACGAAATTTGCAGAGGCAGGATTTTATGTATGTCATAAAACATATAAAGCTTGTGTAATTGTTGAACTGTAAAATCGTACGTGTTTATTATTCGAAACAACATTAGATATTTTACAATGTATTTTAGATAAATGATCTCTACATAAATATCTGGATTACCCCTTTGATGTAGCATACACATGACAGCATAAAACAAAACCATTGTCTCCTCATCAAGTTTCTGCCCTGTATGGATTTTACTTGCTATCAGAACAAAGAAATGTTATACTTAAGTTGGAGGAATCATAAATGTAAATAAATAGAAGGAAAAACTATTTTTTCACAACAGAAACACTCAATTTTAAAGGAGATGATCATATGAGTTTAATGGATTATTTGATAAGTGACAATGATATAATTTTTTTTTCCAAATCAAACATTTCTCTAGAAGTTGTGTTTGGCTATTGTTATTGCGTTTCAGAAACATTAGTAATTATGTTCTATATATCATTATAGATTTATTGATTAAAAAATTAAAAAAAAAATCACTTTAGTATTTTATTATTATTAATTTGTTGCTCTGCTAAATTTTATATTGAATCAATTTATTCCAAATCTTCGGTGAACGAAAACTATAATTTGAAATTTATTATATCTAATGTTTCTCAGTGTGGTGATTGCTTTATAATGTATTACTCACAAATTCAATTTAGGACGATAGAAAATTTTACTATTACTAAACATCAAAGATATTGAATTTGAGCTTATCTCGTTTCGATTTCTTAAAATATTTTGTTTAGATAAACCAATTCAAATTGATTCAATTTGAATTTTTTTAATAAATCATTTCAATTTTTATTCAGTGCAAAAAATATTTAAATATCAAAGAATTCTCAATAATTCAAAATATTAATATCAATGATATCTTGTATCTTCTTTTTCAAGTTTATTAAAATATTTTTAAATAATAATGATGATGTTTGTTTTCTATTGTAGATGACCAAATTACTTAGGTTGACATCAATCGACATTAATTTTTTTAACATTGTTAGTAGGATTTTCTTTTATCGGCTTTTCAATCGATATTAGCAGGAAAATTTCTCAATTGATATTAGCCAAAATAGTCCTAATGAAGGTTGATTGAAAATTTCCATGTCAACATTTGAAAAAATATTCTAAAAATGATAGATAAAGACTAATATATTTGTGAGAACCAATAATAAATTATATATATGATTTATTATTTATTTATTTTCTATGTTAGTTAAAAAATGGAATAGTAGATTTAATAAAATTAATTGTGTAAGAAAATATAAATATTTTTAGAGGAGAAATAAAGTTGACATATGTTGTATTGCATTAATAACGATTAAAAAGTATTTAAACAATTAATAACAACCTCTCATAATTGTTGAT